>Ga0163180_10000416_pt1 | contig 24784 bp, 18 predicted proteins | sample AtlANTMetagenome_2_FD_109647 | JGI IMG/M metagenome (GOLD analysis project Ga0163180, IMG submission 109647) | Marine eukaryotic phytoplankton communities from the Atlantic Ocean - Atlantic ANT 4 Metagenome | ecosystem: Environmental > Aquatic > Marine > Oceanic | place: North Atlantic Ocean...
AAAAAAAAAGACGTCAACAAAAAAAGACTCGTACAGAAGAAAAGAAGAGGAGGAAGAGACGAACGCGTGAGACAAAAAAGGGCGACGACGATGCCGACGACAAAAGACGAGATAGAAGAAGAAAATGAAATAGAAAATGTGTACACGAACGAGTATTACACGAGAATGTCTCCGAGCTCGTGCGATTGGTCCGAGGAAAACATAATCGCCGTCGGGTGCAAGGCGGGGCCGTTCGTTTTGTTGATTGTACGTTTTATTGTTTCTCTAATTCTTATTCCTTTCCTTCTTCTGCGTTATCGTCGTCGTCGTCGTCGTCATCGTCACCATCATCATCACAACGCTCACTTCTGTCTCTTTCTTCTTCACTAACACAGAATCCAGCGCAAATCAATGCGGACAATACCTATCCTACGCCTACGGGTCTGATAGATGTCGCCTGCACGAGAGAAAATCCGGACATGCTCGTAACGAACACTGATTTTCACTCGAACAAGACAGTATTGCAATACGAGTGTTCGAACATCTACCGAAGAAAAGCTGGGACGGCATCGAGAGCACCAACGGATGATAGAGTGAAAAACGTACATTGGTCACCTTTAGGGGTAGCTGTAGGTGGGAGGTGTTGTTTAGCGGTGTTGACGAAATCGAATCGAGTGGTTGTGCACGCGGCAAGTAACCGAATGGTGTTCAAGGCGGCGAGTGGAACATCATCGATGTATTTAAGTTCAGCGGAAAAATGGCCTTTTATTCAAGACGTGTCCGAAGAGCTGGCGACTTTATATAAAGAGATAAACTGGAAATCTTTACCGTTTGAGAAAGAGGACGGCGACGAGGATGTGAATCGAAGGACCGGGAAAGATGTAGAAAAAGACGACATGTGGAAACCGATAAACTGCTTCGCCGCGCCTGGTCCTCCAAAAGTCTGCTCCGATATCAATATGGGCATAAAACAAAACAGCAATGATATTAATAACACCGATAATAACAAAACGAACGAGATGTTGCCTCAGAGCGAGGGCGAAAGAAACGTGAACGATAAAAAATATGAGAAATTAGGTGAAGCACGCGTTGGACAGTTGCGAAAAGATTCGCGATGTGAAGTGAAAAGAGATTCACTCTCGTCACCTTGGTTCACATGCACCGTACTAGCCGCAGAATCAGACATGTGTCACAGAGTTCGGGTTCGATACGATAGAAAAGGACTGGATAACGAGTGGATTGTCGTCTCTGACGTTGATAATTTAGGCGATGAAAGTGTTCAGTGCGGGAGAACGACCAATTCCAAGCGCTCGACGATGAAAGTGAAACGATGGATCCGACCGGCTGCCACAGCGGCTGCAAATGAAGTCAACATTTTCACGTGTTCTCGCGGTTTTATGATGGAAATATATAAAGGACACTGTTGGCAACTCATAGAAGTTGTTAAAAATTCAAAAATAAGATTCGAAACCAATGGTTTGCCACAATCTGTCGTTTCGAACGAATGTGCCGTTAGAAAAGTTCGAATATGGAAAGGCGTGGATGAAGAAAAACAAGGCGATGACGGATGGGAAATCGTAGACGATTTGAAAAATATTAGATTGCCTGCAAAGCAATTAGAGGACGAAGAAGAGCAAGAAGGGAAAGAGAAAGAAAAACCAGAAGCGAAGAAAGCGCCTCCAACATCTCGAAAAGCGACGAAGAAGACACCAGAGACTAGGAAAAGAAAAGCAGCTACCCGTAAAAAAAAAGACGAAGACGATGATGATTATGAAGAAGATGATGTGCAAGATGGCGATGATGATGAAGAAGAAGAAGATGATGATGATGATTACGACATTCAAAAAGAGAGAAAGAAGCGAGCAAGAAAACCTCGTGTAGTCAGCCAAGAGAGAGTTACCCGAAAGACGATGAAGGCGGATGTAAAAGCAAAGGATTACTTTGAAATCACAAACACGCACCCGAATGGACTGACAAACGCGACAAAAGTGTCTTTCACATCATGCGCGTGGTCCCCGTCGTTTAAAGACGGCATGCTCGAATCGATATTAACGGTAGGAACGAAGAATGGCGAATTAGTATTTTTTCGCGTCGGAACGAAGAAGGACGATGAGATTGAGGAGCCGTTTTGCGAATTACTCGGAGTCTTTCGAGCGTTTTTGACCCCGGGAGTCTGGGTTTCAGCTATTGATTGGATGCCGATGAAAGACCGAGATATCGGCGATAAGTTGTGGACTTGCGCGGTTGGAAGTTCCAGCGGCGAGGCGAAACTCTTTTTCTGCGACCCAAAGCTTTTATGCAATCGAAGGCTTAACGTAAAAGTTCCTGAAGATTGGGTTATACCTTCATCGCACTTTCATTTGAAAGAAATACTCGTTGAAAGTGCGGATGATGTTCCCATCACTTCGATAAAATGCTATCGCGACCAGCACGTCGATGGACGACGAGGCTTGTACGAAGGAAAAGACGTAAAAGTGGTCGCTCTCGGTAAAGCTTCCGGTGAGGTGCTCTTATTTCGTTCCGACAATATTTCCTCTCGAATTCGTATGTTCAGCGAGCCTGTTCAAGATATGGCTTACCAAAGGTGCGACATTGGCCTTCGCGTTGCCGTTTGTGCAGAGTCTGGAAGAAGAGCGGATGTTATTTTGCAAACGAAGAAGAAGAGAGATCAAGGACAAGCTTCAAATGAAGATTTCATTCTATTTGACTTTTCAGAGATTTTGAACAAAGATTTCCACACGAGCTCGAACGTATCCGTGTGGCAAAGAAGCGTGCGTGCGTGTGGCATGTGTGCATCTCCGAACAGTTTTATAATCGCGAGAACTTTCGAAAGATACGATTACGCGCGGTTGCCTTCTATGCAGAAGTTGCAGAAGATTAAAGGAAAGCGAGGCATTTTGACGTTTCACGGCGCTTCGGCTGTGGACGGTGATGCGTTGACGAAGAAAATTTTCTCTCTCGTGAACGAGTTCGAAGGACAATCCTTGTGGGATTGCGTTGAATTATGTTTGCGCTCGAAAATGTACTGGAATGCCGTCGCTAAATGGTCCAGCCATGAAATGAAGAAGAAGAAAAGTTCTGCATCGCAACAGAAGAAATATGTTCTTGGCGCTGCGTTTGCGTTCATATCTGCTTTACTTCGAAAGAATTCAAGTCGTCAACCGTTGCTTCCAACAAATACAAAGATATACGACAGCAATGACGAGGATAATAAAAGCGAGTCGCGAGTGCTCGTACACGTCGACCAACCTGAAAAGGGATGGGTACCAGAATCACAACGTCTGAAACAACGAAGAAGAAACATAGTTTTGATGAACGAGGAAGATGGCGAGGAGCGGGTGCTCTCTTTCGATTGTCAAGTATGTGGCCCGGCACATGACGACGACGACAACATCGACAAATCATCCTCGTTTCGAGCGGATTTACGATGCGAGACGTGTGGTCTTCTGTCGCACGAATCCGTCGGGAACGACTTCCAATTAAAGCCGTCGATGGTGTAAAATAATATGAGAGCTTGTTTTTAATTATATATTTACTTGTATCATGTATTAAAAAAGCATCTAACGACTCGTTAAATTTATTCTTACGCAACACGCGTGTCTTCGATGAAGAAAAGAAAAAACGACGACGAGAAGAATGATAACGGAGATTGCGTTCAAAAGTGCAATCGATTCTTCGTGGAGACCCCGGAACCGTTGAACATTGACGTCATCAAACAGTCTCTCGATTCTTTTTTTTCCAAACACCATCAACAACTACAAAATGGAAACAAAAAAGTAGCCTTCGTCACTTCCGGTGGTACCTCTGCTCCATTGGAGAAACCACCGATGGCGGTGAGATTTTTGGATAATTTCTCGTCCGGAGCGAGAGGAGCGGCTTTGTGCGAGTATTTATCCAAAGAAGGGTACTGCGTGGTCTCGTTGCGACGGACCGGGTCGAAGATGCCTTTCATCCGAAAATGCGAAAACCTGTTTGCCAATACGAAGAAAAAAAGAAATGTTCACCAACACGTCGATTTTCTCTCGATGTTTACCAAAAACGAAGAAGAAGAAGAAAATGAAGAAGAAAATGATACACGCACCAAACTCAAATCTATTCAAGCTGACCGACAGCGTGCATACGCCGAATTCGGCTTTCTTGAAATCGAATTCACCACCGTCTACGAATATTTGCACTTGCTCCGACTCGTCAGTGAAAAGGTAAACGTGTACGCGGAAGATGTCATTATTATTCACGCTGCTGCGGTGTCCGATTTTTACATCCCTTGGTCTGAGCTCGCGTCGCATAAAATCCAATCGAACGCTTTGGAAACGAGCGGTAGCTTATTCGCCAACTTTTCGTCCACGCCAAAAATGTTAAAGATGTGCCGAGATATGTGGGCGCCAAACGCGTTTTGTGTTTCCTTTAAACTCGAAACAGATGCGAGTATTATAGAACAAAAGACGTTATCCGCGATGGAAAAATACAACATGCATTGCATAGTAGCGAACGAATTAGACAAGCGTTACAACGAGGTGACCATATTCCAAAAAAGAGAACGTAAAGAAGCAGGCGAGAAGACCGCGGTGGTCGACTCTTTACGTTTACTTCGAGACCCGAACGAAGAGGACATTGAGAAACAACTCGTCGACGATTTGAAGAGGCGACACGAAGAACACGCCAAGGGAATAGAAAACTAGCGCACGATATGTTTTCATCATAGAGTAGAGTTGATAGAGCATCCCTCCCGTAGTTCGTTTATGTGAAGTACATAATTTTAAATTCGCACATTTTCGCCTTGCAACGAACGAACGAAGTTGAACGTCTCGCTTCTTCTCGTTCTTCTTTAAATTCTAAAATTCTTCTTCACAAAAAAAAAGGAAGAACGAAAGAGGGAGAAATGGGTGCCCCTGTAGTCGACGACAAGATGGACATCAACGAGGAGACCGTTGGTGTTGAGAAGGAGGAAGAGGCCGAGGAGATTGAACCATCGAAACTGTTAATCAATAACGTCTCTCTGATCAAGAAATCTGTGGAAAGTAAAGGCGAGCCGAGATTCATCGCGAACGTGTTCAGACAAGTACGTAGTATTTCCCGATCTCGTCATCATCATCATAAAAATCATCATCGTCGTCGTCGTCGTCGTCGTCGTCGTCTTTTTTTGAACGATCTCTTCTTTCTCTCCTCTCGAAGCACGTCGCTCACCAACTTCTTCTTCCGTAACAGACGCACGTGGTGCGAACGAAATTGACCGATGAAGTCATCTCTGGTTTCATCGACGCTGTCTTGCCGAACGATTCGGAGTCGTTGCAGACGTTGAAACAGTTTTTGAAAGCAAATAAGACGACAGAGAAAAAAGTAGAGGACGAAGATGCAGAAAAATTCAAATCTGATCTTCCAGAGACGGAAATCTATTGCTACGTCGTCGCGCTCATGCATATGATCGAAACGAAAGATGCGGCTTCCATACAATTGTCCGAGATTTGCTTGCAACGACTCTCTTCGTTCAATCGGCGAACGTTGGACGCGTTTGCGGCGAAGGTGTATTTTTACTACTCGTTGGCACACGAAAGGTTTGGTAACATTCGGGACGCGAGACAGACATTGTTGGCGTTGCACAGGCAAGCCACGTCTCGGTTGGACGCGATTGGGCAAGAGACTACTTTGAATTTGTTGTTGAGAAATTACGTGTCGTTGAAACAGTACGAGTTAGCGGAACAACTTCGATCGAAGACGGTTTTGCCGAGCTCGAGATCTTCGGCGCAACAGTGCAGATATTTGTACTACCTCGGGAGAATTCGGACGATTCAGTTAGAATACACGGAAGCGAAAGAGTGCTTAACGCAAGCGTTGCGTAAAGCGCCAAACAACGCCGCCTGGGGGTTTAAACTCACCTTAACAAAGTGGATTTGTATCGTGCGGTTGCTTTTAGGGGAGATTCCGGAGAGAAAGTTTCTTTCGAGCCCGAGTGAGATGCGATCGAAGTTGTTGCCGTACTTTGAATTGACGAGCGCAGTGAGAGCTGGAGATCTGCACGAGTTTGGACTCGTCGTAGAGAAGCATAAAGCGACTTTTGAAAAGGATAACGTGTTCAACTTGATCATGCGATTACGACGCAACGTCATCAGAACTGGTCTAGCTAAAGTAAACGTCGCGTATTCCAAAATTTCTTTGAACGACATCGCGTTGAAATTAGGCTTAAAGAAGGACGTCGACATGACTATTAATAGTAGTAACAACAATGACAGCGAAGGTGCGATTGAGTGCGTGGTGGCTAAAGCCATCAGAGATGGGGCGGTAGACGCGCAGATTGACTTTGAAACGGGCGTCATGACGTCGAATGAAACGAAGGACGCGTACGGCACTTCGTTGCCGGCTGAAGTGTTCCATCACAGAGTGGCATATTGCTTGGACGTCCATAACGAGTGTCAACGAGCGATGAGGTACCCGGAGAAAAGCTCGAACAAAACGAACGAGACGAAAGAGGAGCGCATTAAACGTTTAGAAGACGAAGAGGCGTTGCGAGAATTCATGGAGGAGGAGGACGACTTTTTCTAGTTTTTTTTCCTTAGGAACATAATGCAATATATTATCAAAACGAATCTGCTAATTTGGTACCAGGTATTACGTGCTATTAGTTTTTCTAAAATCATTTCCTCCCTTTCTTCCCTTTCTTTCCTTTCGAGGACACTTTATTCTTCGGCTTGTCCGATTTCTCCTTGCCGTCGCTGAGCGCGCCGCGTTTCTCCGATTTACCCGTTCCTGGCGCTCCACCTTGCTTGGCTAAATCTGCAAGATAAGCGTCAAAAATATCCTCTGGACTTTTCATCAACTTCGCCGACGACCCGTCAGATCTCCCCCAGTGCATCGGCACCAACCTCGCGCATTCGATTAATATCGATCGTCTCGTGGGAAACTCTGGATTCTTTGGCGTCCCATCTTCGTTTTTGTATTCCACTCTCACGCGTCCTCGCTCCCAGAAATCTCTCGAATAGCACTTATCTTCCAATTCACACTCCAAGTTCATTCCTTTCTCGATGGCTTCTTTAATCTCAAACGGGTATGGCCGGTCGCAACACAATTCTTTCTTCAACTTTCGTCCTTGTTTCACCGTTTTGTTTTGGTCGATGTACGGCGCGTAGATGCACATTCTCGTATCGTGTTTCCATGTAAACCCTATGTTATGTGCGGATAACGGATCGTCATCCTCCGTAATCTCTGATATTCGTGCGCTTTCTTTCGTCTCCGTCGTCGCCGTTTTCTTCTTCTTCTTCGGTCCTCCTCCACCGAGAGGGTCAAACGCGTGTTGCGCCATTTTTCACCCTTCTCTTCTCCTCATTTATTATGGGGGATGATGACCTCCTTCTCCTACATAACTTCGTCCTCTCCTTTCAAAGCCTTTCCTTTCCTTTCCTTCCTCATAAATAAAAATAAAAAAGAAACAACAACGGGAACACACTTTTGTTTCTCATCATTTGTTTTAAAAACACATGGTATTCACGTCACCGTTCCGCTCGAGAAGCTACGAACGACTGAAAGAAGACGAGAGTAACGCTACCGTCGCCTCATCGTCGTCGTCGATAAAATCACCGGAACCATCTTCGTCTGTTTCTCGCGTGGAAGAGAAGACACCGACGACGAATAAAATTGCTTTTCCCGAACACGAGGATGATTCGATGCGAACGCCTTCACCGGAAGAACAACCATCGTCTTCTTCTAAGAGGAATAACAACAACAACACCAATGCGAGTGGGAGGAAAGTTCTCGGCGAAATGACCAACGACGTGTCCATGACGCCTTTGTCGGCGAAACTGAAAAACTTAAAGTACGTTTTTATCCATTTTTGACAAACAAATTCTGACTGTGCGTTTGTTCCCCTCTCTCATTTTTACAAACAGATTTAGCAGTCCTACTGACCACCAAATGTCACCGGCGACAAAGTTTGTGAATAGAATAGCGCGCCACACGAAGAAAGATAAGAATGCAGGGAGTTTTGGACGAGGGAGAGTGCCATTAGGCTTAGGAAGAGGGAAATTCACGACGACGAAGAGAGCACCTTCTCGGTTCGCCAGCAACTGCGAAAAAGAATAATCACCAAATTCATACGCCACATAAACTCAATTTTCATATTGCTATAATTCATGTTGTATCATCAATACCTTTACTTATATCTGTATACACTATATACTACATATGTACTATTCTGTCGTCATCGCTATTATTACTGTACATCACCATCCGCTAACTCGACCAAAGAGAGAAAGTCTTGCGAAACTCGCAACAAAGGAGCGTCCAACAACTGAAACGTGAACTTCATCGGTCGCTTGTTCGGTTCGTAGGTCAACGCTTTCAATCGTCCACAATACGTATACGTCTCTCCTTCCATTCTACAAAATAAATGCACGGGCCATTTAGGAAACTTTTTTTCCGCCTCTTCACCTTCCTCTAAAGCTTTGTTCTTCGTCTCCTCGCAGGACATTTCCTCCTTGGACATGGTGCTCAAAATCGTACGAATCGGCGAACTCTCCTCGTCCTGTCTCGGTTGCGCGAACCACGTGATGCACCCACCACAGTTTGTGAACACGTTATCATATGAATTACCATACTTATCCCCAACATTCACGTACAATACGACGCAATTTTTCCATTCTTGTATTCCTGACATTTTTGAAAACTTCGGGTGCGCAATCGGCGATAATTCGTGCACCACCGCTGCCTTCAATCCGCCATCGTTTGTCTCTATTCGGTGACCAAGAAACTCCGAGTATATGTGTTTCAACTCTGCATTCAACGCTTTCAGAGATTGCGGAGAGGATGGTGCTTGACTTTTACTATTACTGCTACTCTTCCGCTTCTTTTTCTCCAATAACTCGTCTTCAGTTAACGTCCTCGACTCCATCATCAATTGCTTCCTTTTTTTACCGCTGCTCTTGTTATTATCTCCCAAGTCTTCGTTCAACTCGAAAGTGGTATAAATTGGTGCCGGTAACTTTCGAATTCGACCCGATCGTCGCACGTTTTCCCGATTCATCGTCTCTTGTTTACTCTTCTTCTTCGTTGTTTCTGTTGTCGTTGGTGGTGACGATGTTCTCGCAACACCATCCTTCTTCTTCTTCATCAGTTGATGTAATGGATTATTCTTCACGAGTTTCGCTAATATCGCTTTGTTCCTAGCTACGCGCTCATCGCGCTTGATCTCGTATGCCGTCAGCGTTGCGTTCATATCGTCCACTCGCGCTGTTCAAAACCACCTCTCAAAAATGAGAGCGAAAAGAGAAATGGAGAACAAAATATTATTAATTTTGCCACACACTTTTCAACAACTCAAGAAGAAGAAGAAGAAGAAGAAGAAGAATGACGTCAACGCGCGCGGTGCACCATCATCAGCACGCGTCGACGTCGCCACCATCATCGGTGCGACGGAAGTTGCGCGATAGTAGAGTCACGAGTAAGACGAAAAGAAGAGTGCGCCGTTTCGATATCTCTGCGGGTGCATTCAGCGCCCCTTCGCACTCGTTCGATGCTCCTGGAAACTTCCGCGAGAATTTATCCGTCGGCTTATCCGTCGGGATTGTTTTGAAAGAGGATCAAGGAACAGATGCGGTTGTATATGGGAAAATAAGCGATTTCTTGACGAACAGTAAACGACATCCGAGAGGGATTAAAGTTCGATTGGAAGATGGAAGCATTGGACGAGTGCGTGAAATTGGCGAAGGAGAAGAAAAAGAAGAAGCAGTGAGCGCAAAAAAAGGTTCGTCTGAAAGCGATGACGATGCCAGCGATGAGAACGACGAAGAACAAGAACAAGAACAAGAACAAGATGAACAAAGAGAAGAACAATCGAACGTCGTATATGTGCGCGGCTTACCGAAAAGCAAAGAGGATATCGAGAAAGTCAAAGAGGCGTTAGTAGCGATAATTTTAGACAACGAAAGCAACAACAATAACAGGAAAAACAGAGGGGTGGAAAAAGACGACATAGTCTCCGTGAAGATTCCAAAACGGTCGGGTAGCCAGGTCATGCAAGGGTTTGGGTTTATCGAGTGTAGAGATATCGAAACAGCGATGAATGTTATCCGTAGGTTAAATGGCCAAATTTTAGAAATAGTAGAATCGAGGAGCGCTGATGACGACGATAGTATTGTTACAAGTAGTAATAATAGTGAGAACACCAAGAAACTGTTTGCTGCATTTTCTGTGAACAAGAAGAAAAGTAAGGAGGATGGTACTGCCGATACCGGTAAAAAGAAGGGTAAGAAATCGAAACTGACGAAAGTGGAGAAGGAACGTCTCGAGCAAGACGAGAGAGAGCAACAAATTATCGAAGCACGCAAAGCTATGGAAGAGGACGCGCTGAAACTCCTCGAACGACAAAGGAGAGAGAGGGAACGCAAAGAGAAAGAAATGCAAGCGAAGCTTGAAAAGGAAGAGATCGCTCGTCAAGCTAAGGAGAAGAGAACGATGGAACTTTTGCTCAAGCGCAAAGAAGCCCAAGACAGAAACCGGGCGAAAGTTCAAGCCGAACAAGAACGACTGGACAGAATCGACGGAGAAGCGAAAGCGTTAGGGGACATTACCATAGACGAAAGTTGGTTGGTGGAAATTGAGGAGATTAAAGCCACGATTAGCGCGTTGAAATGAAATGAAAATGATTTTTTGTTTTTGTTATTGCTCACATCTGTCGTGGAGTACTCTCCCAACGAAGAAAAATGCCCAAATTTGTAGGAAAAAAATCCGACGCGCGCTAAAGCGGACCAAACCATAAAATTTCCTCAAATGAACGCTTAATTCGCGTCAGTGATGTTATTACGAGCCCATTGAACTCTGTGTCGATTCGTTTCGTCGTCTAATGGTAAAATGGAGAAATTTATGCTCGAATTGGCAAATTGTTGTTGTTGTCTATCCGGGCGCCGGGGGGAGAGAGAAGAAAAAGAAAGAGAAAAAAAAAAGAGAGAAAAAAAGCAAAAAGAGAAGCATAGGCAGCCAGCCCCCTCTGCTCTGCCCTCCCCGCCAAAAAAAAAAGGAAAACGCGAGAGAGGAAGTTTGGAGGAACCAATCAAATCTCTTTCTTCCGTGAGATTTTTTTGAGTCAAGGAGAGAGGGAGAGAGAGAGAGAGAGAGGGAGAGATCCATCTATCTCTACACGCGACCTTCATAAATACACTCGTCACAGAGGAAATATATAAAGCACGAACGAAATGCAATCGATCACCGCATCCAACACCGTTTTTGCGACGCGCTCGATCAGCGCCAAGCGATCTTCGAACTTTGTGAGAAGAGCGTCTTCGTCATTCGTGGGGAGACAATTCAAACCATCCGTGTCGCTTCAAAAAAAAACGACGAAAGTGAACGCGACGACGAGAAGCGATGAGGTTCAAGACAAATTGAAGGAAATCACGGGGACGTTGAACGAAAAGTGGGACGATACGGAAGAGAAGCCAGCCGCGGTGGCTTTGGCTGTCTGTGGTCTCGTTGCTTTAGTCGCCGCCGATGGTGTGTTGCACAACATCGACGGGCTCCCGTTGATTCCGAATTTGCTCGAGCTCGTCGGCATCGTCGTCTCCGGGTTCTTCATCTACCAAAACTTGTTGTTTAAACCGGACAGACAGGCGTTCAAGGAAAAATTGTCGAAGACTTTCGACGATGTTTTGTAAACAACAAAGATGGTCGCATATTATTAAAAGTATTTAGAACTTGAGAACGCCCTTGAACGTACAAATTCTTTCAACTACACCGGTAGAATATTTTAAACTATCGTTGTGCGTGTTTGTGTTTAATAAAAGAAAAGTTACGGGGTGTACCAACCAGTAAATATGCATACATTAATATGTTATCGCCAGTGTTTCACGCTTAATAATGACAACAATGACTAAGCTTCTCTAATCGTTACTTTATTAGCTAAAATATTTCTCTCGACTTCCGCTTACTTCATCTTACCATACGTCTTCGCCTTCTCCTCCGAAGTCTGGAATCTACCGTGGCCCATCTTGCTCGACGTATCGATGAATTTGAGCGTAATCTTTTCGGTAGCAACACGTCTCGTTTGTTTGAACAAGGATTGTCTCAAGGTAATGATTCTCTTTCTCGGGCCCATGACCGCACCCTTGATCATGACGTAGTCGTTCTTGACGATACCGTAGTGACCAAAGCCACCCATCGGGGTGATTTCCTTCTCAGTCGGATCGTGCTCAGTGTTCGCGCCGAACGAAGCTTCTTCCGCTTTACCAATCTTGTAAATCTTCTTGTTGATTTCCGTTCTGTGGTGATAACCGTGTTGACCTGGACGGGCGACAGTGAAGCCGACTCTCGCCGGGTGCCAGGAACCGATGCAAGCAACCTTACGCAAACCTCTGTGGGTCTTACGCGGCAAGCGAGTGACGCCCCAACGGGTGATAACGCCTTCATAACCTTTACCCTTAGTGACGGCGATGACGTCAATCATCTCGTCTTGTTGGAAGACTGCATCAACCGGAACGGCCTTCTCAAAGAATTTGAAACCAAAGTCAACCTTGTCTGCGACAGAGCCACCGTTCACTTGGATTTCCATCATCTGCGCCTTCTTTTGTTTCAAGTTCTTCACTTTTCTAACTTGCGTGTGTGCGATAACTCTGATGACATCGCACGATTTTTTCAACGCTTCCAAATCTTGTTCGATGGAGCCGTTCGAGTATTTCTTCGAATACTTTTGGAACGCCTTCTTCTTGGATTTGAACCAGTTCTTGTAGAATCGACGCTTGATCTCATCGGACAAGTGTTCTGCCCACACCGTCTTGACGCCTCTCAAACCTTGTGGCGTTCGTCTGTAGCCGACGAGGCCGACGACAATCATTTGCGGGCACTCAACAATAGTCACCGCTTCGCACGTTTCCTTCTTGTGCAACTTGGAACCAGGCTTGTCTACATCTCTCACGATGTGCGTCATGCCGGCTTTGAAACCCATAAAGGCAGTCAAATGCGGCGGCTTGGACGCGTCATCCTTCGGGAAGGACTTCACCTTACCTCTGGAGCGCTGAGATCGCTTCTTCGGCAAAAAGCCCAAGTGACCAAGACGGGGGTCTGTTGTTTACAAAGGAGAGAGAAAATGTGTGTTTAGTAAAAGGGCTTCAACAAAGAAATCTCGGAACGAAGCGGAAACCGTAACCTATTTTGCTACATTCAAGCGTTCGCACGTGACACTCGCGCATGCAATCGCATTCTGCGCGCTTGTGTTTGCTCGAAGAACCTTTCCCTATTTCGTAAACACCACGCGTGGCGCGCGGGAGACGAGAGCGACTTCCGACATTTCGCCAAAAGCCCTCTAAGGAATCGAAAATGCGCGCGCGAATGAGAAAGAGAGCTCCTCGACATCGCGCGACATCATCATCTCGCGATGAACAACCGAGACGAACGAATCAAATTCTACGGCGCGAAACGAATGAATCATCACTTACGTTCAAACTTTCTGTGTGACATAGTTTTGTGTGTTCGTACTTGCACAAATTTTAGTGAAGAGAGAGACTTGACTTCCCGGCTGTTCTCGTCAAAAGGTCTCTTGTTCTCCTCTTTTTTTTTGTCTCCTTGGGCCGAAGGGTGTTTGTCTTTCGTCTTTTTCTCTCCTCGTTTCCAAAAAACAACAACAAAAAAAATTCTTGAGGTGGGCTCTCTTTTTCATTTCGTGGAGATGGATGGATTTTTTTTGTTTCCTTCGTTCCTCTTTATGTTCACAGTAGTTCGTTACTCCTCGTACGAGTTAAAACAAGTGAGACGAAGAAGAAGAAGAAGAAGAAGAAGAAGACCACGCGCACGTACCCACGACACGCAAGAGAAAAGAATGGACGGTGCATCTTCATATTCCTCTTCGTCGTCGTCGTCGGACGAGGACGAGGACGAGGACGGTGGTGGTGGTGGAAGAGGAAGAAGAAAGAGGGAAAAGAAAACGGGATTGAAAACGTCCGAGTTGCTTTCAAAAACGGGAATGAGTTTCGATACGTCTCAGTTTTTGGACGTAGAGAGAAGGAAGGAGATGATTGAGAAAGGGAAGAAAGATGCGATGGAAGACGTAATGAGGTTGATTCGGTTTGGTGGTGGTGGAATTGAGGTTACGAGTGAGAAGAGAACGGTATCAAAAATGATGTCTTTATTTACGGTCGAAGAGCACTTGCGTATCGTTGCACAACCTGCGGTGCGGAACTTTTGCGCGCACATTCTAGCGTTGACAGAGTGCAGAATCGATGAAGCGACGTGTGAAGACGTGAAGAAAGTGCTCGATTCCTTACAGAAAGAATTTTGCTGTGATAATAGGAACAAGATAGGTGGTAATACTATCGAAGTGCTGTGCGACGCCATGGAGAGTAAACTGTTTGAGTTAAGCAAGACGTTGTTGAGCGGTTGGAGAGGCAAGAAAATTTCTTCTGGAATGGATGATGGCGGCGAGGGCGACGATAACGATGTCATAAACAATAGTACGGATTTAGATGCGGTTTTGGATTATTTGATAGCGACGACGTGCCACGAGTGCATAGAAAACGTGTGCGTGAAACTCGACGAAGAGACAAATATAGACGTCGTCGTGTTTCCGAGACTTGTACGGTTCGCGAGGAATTCGGCATTAAAACTGGGAGGGGAGACGAATCCATACTCCCACGAGTTGAATAGATTCTCGGAGAAGGTATCGCAAGCTTTGAAACGAGGATTGGCGACGAGTGAAATCAGCGAAGTGATTGAAAACGAGTTACCAGCGGTGTTGCGAGCGTACAACTTGCGGTTTCTGAGAGATTTGAAGAAGAACAAGCACTTGAGAATAAGCACCATCAGTAATGCTAATGGTAGCATTTCTAATGCTAACGCGAATAGTAATAGTAAATTTAGCATCAAGAGTAATGGGGGTAGAGCAGTTACGGGCGCACACGGTTCGCTTTCGCTTCACGACGTGGCGTCGTTACCGTCTCAGTCGCCGGAGAAGCCGAAGAAAAACAAGAACGGAGGAGGAGGAGGGGGATACTTTTTTGGCCTCGTTGGTCGCGGAACAGATACGAACAACAGCATAAACAGGAAACAACGACGCAGAGAAGAACGTAAGAAAGCCTTTGAGACCGTTCGAAGTCAAAACACGGCGCTGGATGCGCAAGACGCTTTACTCATCTCTTGGATTCGTTCGGCGTTGGAGGTCCGTGAGGATTTCTTTGACGACGATGATACAGATTCGTCTGACGATGATGACGACAACGACGAGGTTACCAGACATCTCGGAGCAGTGTCGTCTACAGCATCATCATCATCCGTAGCGATTCGAAGCGGATTGGTGCTCACCGGTTCCCAAGTCGTCAAAGACTGGCAACGTGAGGATGGCTTTACTTTGAAAAGGCGATGTCGAACTTCAAAACCAGATTTTTTATCGAAAGATGGCGACCCGATTGACGAGGATGATGATACTGACATTTGGACGACGGAAAATTTAGCCACCGGTCCATTTCAGGCGCACTTCACGCGAGCGCTTTCCAGCTTAGAGAACGCTTTGCGAAGAGCGAAAACATGTAAAACGGAGGAAACTTCTGTGGCTTCGGCGGCGAGGGTAATATTGGCAGCTTCCAGAACAGCTCGCGGTGGCGAAGAACTGGAGTTATGCACGAGTTTGTTCGGTGATCCGCCGTGTGTTGCCGTCTTAGGTCTCAACTCCAAAGAATATGAGAATAAGCTCAACTTGGGCGGTCCTCCAGTTGAGATTTTCGTGGAAGAACATCGGGTTACCGTAAAGTGCCGCTCGGTGTACGAAATTACCAGACATCCGATTGAGGAGGAGGACGACGCCCTGTTCATGCCTATACCTTGGTGCGCAATCGCCATATCGTACAACACGATTCTCAAAACAAATGTGGTCGATGGTATATTAGAAGTGAAACGAACGTGGTGCGGTCTGAACAAACGCGTTTCGCAAAAAAGCCTCAACCGTTTTTTACGCAACAAACATAATAAGAATAAGAATAGTATTAATCCCGATGAGTCCGTAAGTGGCGGTGGGGGTACGAATATTGCTAAAAGGAAATCGCAGAGCAATGCTCCGAATGAGAATAATGATAGCACTGATGGTAGTAGTAGTGGTGGTGTGTTGAGTTCGTTGTTTAGCGCTTTGTTCAAGTTTTGACAGACAGATTACTATTTTTTCGTCGTTTAAAATTTTGACCATCATCTAAAAACCAGTCAACGCAAAGAGCGCAAAAAAAAGAGACATTCAAAAACCAAAGGAAACTTGGAAAAAAATCACCCCTGCCCGAGACAAAAAAAAAGAAAGAAAAAGAAAGTTATGCATACCCCAGAATAATTCCCCATACGCCTTTGGGGTTAAATTGTCTCGAAACGCGCGCGTGCGCTGCACAAAAACGAGCAAAAGCGGGCTCGATCTTGTTGATCTCGTTTCTTTTGTGTGCGTCGTCTGTCGTTGAATTAGACCATTTGGGGTTCAGAGACGCGCAGTAAAGTATAAAAGTTTTCTCTTTCTTCCAAAGAAGGAATCTAAAGAAGGAGAATAAGAAACACCCACGACGACCAAACCGTCTTTTCGTCTGCCATAAAAGCCAAAAAAAGAACAAAGTCGTTCGGCCACATAATCAAAAGCGCGCGAGCGACGATGGGCGGAGCGACGATGACTGATGCGGAGACGAAGACGTTAAGGAATAGAGGAGTGTTGATCGCGTCTAAAGATCAGCCGTGTGAACTCATGCGAATAACCGCGTTGCCGTTGCAGAAGGGAAAAGTCATCGCGGAAATGGACGAGGAAGAGAAAAACGGCGTCGTCATCGGCAAGGCCAAGGGATGCGAACGCAGCCACTTCGCAAAGGAAAAGGAAAAAGGAAAAAATGGAGGGAAAACAACAAAAATGGGGAGAAATAAGATGAACGCGACTGAAATGGAACGATTATTCATCGAGAAGTTTAGCGCGGAGGAGTTTTGGTTCTCGATAAGGGGCAAATTGTTCAAAGGTACGGCTTTGAAAAAAGTTTTTCCTCCTGGAACTCTTTTCGAGATTGCCAAGGAGAGTCTCACAAAAGAAACGTGGACGCTATTGGAAAATGAACACAAAGCAGACAATTTGATACGAACGGTACCACCAAAGTGTCCACACAAAGAACTATTCGCGGAATTTATCTTGTTACGATTACTGGAAGTGTGCGATATCGCGAAAACGACCAAGAAAGGGCAGACCGATAAAGGCTGGGCTCAGTGTCGCTTCGAAATGGTACCCATTAAGAGCTCGGGCGAAAGCACTCAGATTTATTTGAACGTTTTGGTCGAGGCAGCGTTTCACAGATTGAGAGTTGCAAAAATAGCGGATGGTACTGTATTGAATATGAGGTACGATGGCTTTCGTAGTTCGAGTTCGCAGGTGGAAAAAAAATGCAGAATTGAGCTAGAGGACGTGAACAAGGTGACACTCGAGGTTGAAAAGCGGCGAAAAATGGAAGCAAACGAAAGATTGACGAAGGCATCGCCGCGTTCGCGCAAACCGTCTCCTTCCAAGGTAACGAATCAGAAACTGAGGAAAAACGCGACCCCGGTACAGAAACGAATAAATCCACGACCAGCAATAGTAATAGCAACAGATAACGAATCGGAACCAACGTTATCAGCAGGTCCTCACAGTTTGTCACGAGATCATTCTAAAGAAGATGACAGTACGAATTGTTTGGTATCATCGTTTGATGTAGGTGCAGGACCAGGAACTGCTGCTGCGGCGACGATGACGGCTAAGGCAAACCACTTACAGAACGGTGGAGGGAATAGAATCGCAGCACCGAGCGCGCTGTGGGATCTAAGCGATTGTGACGATCATAACAAAGGTAACACACGAGAACGAGCTAAGCCGTGTCGACAAGATGATCCGTTGTTTGAGCCAACTCGACGAGGCTTGGCAGATCGAATCAATTTCTCCAATAAAAGGCGACCTACGATGGAGACTGAAAATGAAAGAGAAAATTCTCCTAAGAAACCACGAACTCCTGCCGACACGATTTTAGAACCCAAAAGCGTGAAGAGTGGTCAAGACACGAAGGATAATGACTCTATCGACTCTGCGTATCAGACAAAATTGCGTTCGGCCATAGAACTTGCAACGGCAAAGACGCCCAAGAATATAGGGAAGAATGTGAATGAGTCAAATTTGACCAAACAGTTTGATGACGCTTTGGAGCTCGATAAAAGCACCGACGAGGATGACGAGAACATTGAAGAAGAGATTGTTGAAACTGACGTCGAAGAACAACACGACCCTTCTCAAAACAGACTCATGCACGAGTTATTTTCATCGGAAGCGCTTTGCGGTCGCGGTCAAATACGAATTCGCCCTTTGCAAAAAGTTCACAAGCAATGTGACGAAGTTCCAGTGACGAAAAAGAGTAGGACAGGAATGTCAAATCAACGGCCGAAACACAGAACGGCGAGAAAAATGGCAAAACCTTATCATAACCAAAGGAAAAAACCGCCGCCTAAGGAAAAAACTGTATCTTTGGATGATAGAAATAAAAACTCTTTGCAGCAAAGTTCCCGCGATGATGTTGCAGTTGATGCGCTCATGGCTCTGAACGGCAAAAAGAGAGATTTTCATGACGCCGCCACTGTTAACGACGTCGAGTACAATACTTTTGGTGGTAGCAGTAAGAACATCAATCAGGTTGTTGTGAACAACGATGCCGTGCAGCATTCCGACGCCGAACAAGAAGTTCAAAGATATCTTTTGCTCGTTGAATTGCACAAGAGAAATTTTCTGCAGGCAGCAAGCGTGAGAGCGAGAACTCGGACTGCGAATAAAGCCTACGCGTCGAATTTATTATTGGCCGGCGTCACGGTTGCCACGGATAGTAATGAAGGCGAATCTTTAAGAAACATACTAGAATTTGCAAACGTGAGCAGAATTCACATGGACGGGCTGAAAGTCCTTGATCAATGGAAGAGAGCTTTCGCCGAGATGTCAGCGACTGAAACTCAAAAAGAGTTGATGAGCCAATTTGTGTATTCGAGAATTAGTGGCGAGAAATCGTGGCCCAATAAAGAAATAAACCATTTTGATTATTTCATAAGGAACAACGGGGAGTATTGGAACTTGATGACAGCGGAAAAGTGTGAAACGATAGCTGAGTTGGTTGCGTACCACGCGTACGGAATAGCTATGAAATCTTCGCCAGCGCTTTTCGAGCTGCAAGTTTTGCGATCTCTCGTCGTCGAATCCGAAAGCGACTTGCGTAAGTCGAACATTAAGCGCGACATCCGTGAACAGATTCGACACGAGTATAATACGAGGATCTTAAGCTTTTTAAAGATCGTGAACAAAGACATCTACTACTAGTAGTATGCCATAGTATAGATAAGGAAAGTAAAAATAAAAAAAGAGACGAGAGAGCTCCGCGCAGCAGCATGTAAAGAAAGAAAAACTAATAATTCGAACTGTTTAGAAACATTGAAATAAAATGTGAATTGTACAATACGAGTATAACAGTATCAGGAAACAAACAAATGAAAAATGCTTTCTACCTACTCTACCTACTAGTACGTATCTTTTTCCTATTTTCATTACTTTGTTCCCATCTTCATCAATTCTACCGTCGAAGGCGATTCCTTCATAGCTGCTTGCAATTGCGAATCCCACATCTTTCTATACTTCCCATTTACGTCGGCGTACAACGTTTGGTGATTGCCGCTTTCGACGACTTCGCCTTCGCTCAATACTAAAATCTTTTCAGAATCCATAATGGTCGATAATCTATGCGCGATGACTAAGTTGGTTCTACCTTGCGCTATCACGCGAATGGCATCCATGACTTGATTCTCCGTGTGCGTGTCTAAACTCGACGTTGCTTCGTCGTATACCATAATCGGAGGATCTTTCAAAAGCGCTCTCGCGATGGCAACGCGTTGTTTTTCACCCCCGGATAATCGCAAACCTCTCTCTCCGACTAAGGTGTCGTAGCCAGACGGTGTTCCATTGACAAATTTCTCAAATTGTGCCGCTTGTGTTGCTCTTTGTACCTCTTCTCGAGACGCCACGTCGCCTTGACCAAATTTCCCAAATCCAATGTTGTATTCGATGGTATCGTTAAACAGGACGCAATCTTGCGGCACGATGCCAATGTTCATTCGCACCGAGCGCTGCGTGCATTTCGCCACGTCTTGTCCGTTGATTAGAATTCGACCACCTTGAACATCGTATAATCTATACAATAACTTGGCAATCGTAGACTTACCGGCTCCGGATTCGCCAACTAACGCCAATTTTTCACCCGGCTCGACGACGAAAGAAACGCCTTTCAAGATCTTCCGTTCTTTGTTCGGGTCGTACGAGAAGAAGACATTTTCAAACTCAATTCTTGCTTGCGAAGGGTTCGTCAAGACTAATTCTTTTGCGTCTTCCGCGTCCGCAACCTCTTGATTTTCACCCAACAATCTAAACATCGCCTCGACGTCAACCATGCACTGCTTGATCATTCGATAATACGTGCCTAAAAAGTTCAAAGGCACGTACAGTTGTAAGATGAATGTGTTCACTAAAACAAAATCACCAATGGTCATTTTACCATCGACAACTTGTTCTGCGGCTAACCCCATACTCGCCGTAATACCTACGGTTATAATCAAAGCTTGTCCTAAATTCAACCCAGCTAACGATTGGGTTGTTTTCAACGTCGCCTTTTGTGTCTGCTTTAGCGCTTCGTCGTACGTGTGGGCGATGTGCGGCTCCGCGCAGAATAGTTTAATAGTTTCAAAATTCAACAAAGAATCCGTCGCTTTTTGGTTAAACCGATCGTCCGCTTCCGTTTGCTCGCGACGAAACTTATTCCTCCACTCGGTAAACGGCACCGTAAAACCAATGTACGCGAAAATCACAAAAAACGTAATAATCCCAAAATACCAATCGTATTGCACCAACAGAAAGCAACATACCATGGCTACCTCGATGAAAATTGGTGCAATTTGAAACGATATGTACTTCAAAAGCAACGCGAACGACTCCGACCCTCTCGCGCACCCTCGTATGACTGCCCCTGTTTTCCTCGTGATGTGAAACCTGAGCGACAAATTCATCACGTGAGTAAACACCCTTAATGAAATCTTCCTCGACGCGTGCGCGCTGACGTACACGAAAGAGTTATCTTTCAACTCACTAAAGAAGCTCACTCCAAACCGTAACGCCCCGTACGCAACAATCGTCCACTCGATGTCTGTCCTGTTCTCGCTCACTCGATCCACCGCTATTTTTAACGCAATTGGTGAAGTCACGCTGCACAGTTTACTCGCCAACAAGGAAAATATCGCGCATATGAGCATGAATTTAATCCATAACTGCTCTTTTGGCCACAAATAGGGAACCATCGACCACAACTCTTCCTTGTGTAACTTCCAAAACGATTGCTTTTCCTCTCTCTTGGCGAGTTTGTCCATTTTTTTGTTCAGATTAGTTTTCTGCGAGGTGCCGTCGGCGTCACCATCTCCCTCCTTTCGAGTCCCTTTATCCAAAGCCGTTTTTATCGCCGGTGGATTCTCCACGTCGCCGCGTCCGTCGACGGCAACGGTGGGAGTCGTCGTGGACATTGTTTCTTTTTGTTTGTTTGACGCGCTCCGACCCGCTCGCGTGATTTTGAAGCGTTCCCCGAGACGCCCTTTTTGTGGAGAAAGATAAAGAAGAAGGACAAAGAAGAAGACAAAGAAGAAGAAGAAAGTCGTTACGTGTCTTCGTCGTCACAAAAAGGTATACTTTTCTTGACGGCTCTGCATTAATTATACTTCGTCGTTTACGTCGTTTACGTCGTCGTCGCGACAAAAAACAAGGTTCCTCGACGCCGTCGTCTTCAACGCGCGATTACCTGTACGGAGGACGTTAAACGAGATGGGGAGCAAAAGCACCAGCGACGGGAAGAACAAGAAGAGCAAGAAGAAGACAAATTCGGTCTCTGACATCGACGACATATTCGGCAAAGTCGTAAAGAAACAGACGACGACCAAGAGCGGGGGAGATGCCGGCGGTAAAAACAACAAGAGGAGCAAGAAGACAGGAAATAGCGCAAAGGAGAAAGAGGGATACGTGAAAATCCTTCTCCCGGGCCAGAAGAAACCGAAAGGGAAACGGGTGAATAGCAAAGGCGAAGAAGTTCCGGAGTTTACTCCCGTGGACAAACCGAGACGGATGGAAGATGGTTTGCCAGTGTATAAATCATACGACGATTTCACGGACATGAAGCACGGACAACAAAAATTAGATAGTAAAGGGAGAGTTGTAGGACCGAACGGAGAACCGGGAGGGAATTGTCCGTTCGATTGTTGGTGCTGTTTTTAATTTCAAATACACAACTCGCGCGTCGTAGGTCTAATACACACGCGTAAAAGCATAAAAGCATAAAAGCATACTCATACTCATACCCAATACAAAAATCAATTCATCACCTCTTTCATAATATTACTCTTCTTTCTTTTGGTTCTCTTTCCAGACGACGTATAGCGTGCTCGGAACGATAACCATCGCACCTAAAATCGTGTTCATAGAAATAGCCTCTTTAAACAACACCCATCCGACGCCAGCTGATAAAATCAACTCCGTGTATCGAAATGGCGCCAAAGCGCTGGCGTCCACCATGGAAAATGATTTCAACAAACAATACAGAAGTGCATTCGCACCAGCACCTAACGCGGCTAACGCCCCGTACTGTATCATTGTCGGTGCGACCCAATCCATAATCGCGAAGGGCGAAAAGATCAATGTTGTGAACAACGCGGTGTAAAAAATCATCGCCCAAAATGATTCTTTACCGACAAATACTTTATTCAAAACGTCCAAACTCGAAAACATAGTCGCTGCGGCTAAAATCAAAAGCCAGGAGACGTTAAACGAACCAAACCCGGCGATGCCTCCGGCGGGTTTCAAAACAATGCACACGCCAAAAAATCCAACTACCGTCCCGATCCATCGATTCACGTCCACTTTCTCTTTCAAAACAAACCTGGCCAAGACTAACGTGAATAAAGGAATGGTGAAATTCAACGTCGTCACCACGGCGATCGGCGCAACCGTTAACCCTTTCGCGTACAAAAATATCCCCAACGCCAACAAAGCGCTTCGCGCAAAGTGTAAAGGTAACCTATCCGTTTTGAACGAGTCTTTTCCAGATAAGAGCATCACCGGTAACATCGTCAATGTCGCGAAGAAAAATCTCAAGAAAACAACTTGAGCGACCGATAAAGTTTGTCCAGCGGCTTTCATGATCACATCGTTCGCGACGCCGATGATTTGGTGCATGAAGAACCACGCGATGCCGATTGCGAAACTCCCCGGTGGAGTAGAGACAGCACCCACATCAGCGGCAGCGGATGATGTCACCAGAGAAGACGACGAACGATTCGAATTGCGGTACGCATTTGCCGTTCTGATGTTCGCTGCCGTGTCATTGAAAACAGCCTTTGGAGTAGCAGCAGTAGTATTTCGAGAACGCAAATGCGTTTTGGATAAAGAAAATGCTGACGGTGATTGAATTCCTCGAACCCCACAGTGTGAACGTTCTTGCTTCACGCTCGATGATATTGGCGAGAGAAGAAGACGCGAGGTTAACGAGGAAGAAGTCAATGCGGCAAACATTACGATATTATTGTGTAAGTCTTGCTTTTCTTGTATCTCCGTCTCTCTCCTTTATTTTTTGCCGATTCTCTCTTCGTGTGTTGTTTCTTGTTGGTGTCCGTTTGAGTTGAGCTGAGATTCTAAAAATTTCACGATCCGTGATAATACATTCGTTCATTTCATGTATTGTGGCTATATGCTATCTCTATCTATTCTTACCACTATATTGCAAAACTGTTATCATGAATCCACTTTGTGGCGACAAACTTCGTCCCGCTGACGACTGGACACCCGCCGTGTAAACTACTTCGATCGAATGTGTTGTTCGGATGAACGCTCCAAAACAAGAGCGCATCGCCTTTCCTTGGTTTGACTTTTAATCCAACCTCGCAACTCGTGTAATCGATCCCGTGTAATCGTTTCATCCCACCTTCACCTTCTAACGGAAAAACGGTTTCGCCGCCTTCATCTGGAGTGGTTAAATATAAAAGAAAACTGGCGACGCGCTGGGATTTTTGAGGACCGTATTGCAAAGGATCGAACATGTCGTAATGAGAATCGTATTTTTGCCCGATTTCGTAGCGTAAAACGTTATAGGCTTCCCCGTGAGAAGCTGGAATGTGCGTCGCCCTCGCCATTTTCTCTTCCACTCGTTTCAATGCCCCGCTCTTCTCTTCCTTCGACGCCAAAAACGTCCCCGAACTCGTCCGAATGTTCTTCGTGCTCTCCAACGTCTCGCCTCGTTTCAACGCTAAACCGGATCTGTGCAATCGAGTCTTGGCTGCTTCAACGATTGCATCGCAATCCGCATCGCTCGCGAAATTTCTATACATCACCGACCTAGGAGATGTCGATAAGAGTTGAAACTTGAGCTCGGTCAAATACCCGTCACCGAGTGGACCAACTTTTTCTATCGCGTTCGAATCTTCACTGCTTGAAGCCACTGAATTCTTCGCTTCTTTGACTTTTACTACCGGTTTACCTTCTCCTAGATCCTCCTCGTCGGTTTCATCATCGTATATTTCGATGACTCGCGCGTTTCTCAACGCCCCTGGACTCGGGTCTTCTCCATCCACGTCTTTCTGCGTTTTCATTGTCGCCGTCGTATCACCGTTGCCGTTATGATAATCTAATTTTGCACCCCCCGTTAAAAAACCAATCAGAAAACACACCACCGCGAGTAAAGCGGCTTTAGGAATAGATAAGGATTTGCGGTAGGTCGTGCCATCGCCCATGATGATACCGATGATGATGATG
>Ga0163180_10000418_pt1 | contig 24767 bp, 29 predicted proteins | sample AtlANTMetagenome_2_FD_109647 | JGI IMG/M metagenome (GOLD analysis project Ga0163180, IMG submission 109647) | Marine eukaryotic phytoplankton communities from the Atlantic Ocean - Atlantic ANT 4 Metagenome | ecosystem: Environmental > Aquatic > Marine > Oceanic | place: North Atlantic Ocean...
GTTAACTAATAATTAATGGATTTTTTACCAAAATCCTAATGAAACAGCTTTATCAATCGGTAAACAAGCTCCGATTCCAAGCCAAACTGCTACAAAAAATCCAAGGATAAATGCTAAACTTGCAATTGGTCGACGGAATGGATTTTGGAATTTATTAACATTCTCAATAAATGGTACAGTAATTAAGCCGGCTGGAACTGCTGCCATAGCTAAAACACCTAATAATTTATTTGGTAATACACGTAATAAATTAAATGTCGGGAAGAAATACCATTCAGGTAAAATTTCTAATGGTGTATTAAATGGATCTGCTGGTTCACCCATTTGAGTTGGAGCTAAAGTTGCTAAACCAACACAACATGCTAACATACCTAACATTGTTAAAGGGAAAATATATAAAAGATCATTTGGCCATGCAGGTTCACCATAATAGTTATGCCCCATGCCTTTTGCTAATTTAGCTCGTAATTTAGGATCTGTTAAATCTGGTTTTTTAATGACTGACATAATAAATTTTATTAATATTTATAGTTGTTTAGTTTTAAATTATAACGGGCCTGAAATACCTTGTTTGCGAATCATTAAGAAATGAGTTAACATTAATACTGCTGCAGCTAAAGGTAAAACGAATGTATGCGCACTATAAAAACGTGTTAATGTAGCTTGACCAACACTTTCTCCACCTCGTAAAATTAAAACTAATGGTGGTCCAACTAATGGAACTGCTGCTGGTACACCTGTTACAATTTTACAAGCCCAGAATCCTACTTGATCCCATGGTAATGAATAACCTGTTACACCAAATGAAACTGTAACAACTGATAAAATTACACCAGTTACCCATGTTAATTCACGCGGTTTTTTGAATCCACCTGTTAAATAAACACGGAATACATGTAATACAAGCATTAACACCATCATACTAGCAGACCATCTGTGTACAGATCTAATTAACCAACCAAAATTAACACTTGTCATAATATATTCTACAGAAGCAAAAGCATCTACAACACTTGGTCTATAGTAGAAAGTCATTGCAAACCCAGTTGCAACTTGAATTAAAAAACAAGTAAAAACAAGACCACCAAAACAATAGAAAATATTTACATGGGGTGGTACATATTTACTAGAAATATCATCAGCAATAGCTTGAACTTCTAGCCGTTCTTCAAACCAATCGTAAACTTTACTCATAAAAAAATTCGTACAGTATTTAACACGGTTAAGCAAACTGTATAAATAGTAAAAGGCGAGAGTGGGATTCGAACCCACGGAACCCGCAAAGATTCATCTGATTTCAAATCAGACGCAATCGACCAACTCTGCCATCTCGCCTAAAAAGATTAGTTATAAAACTAATCTTAAAAACTAACTAAGTATTATACGTTGTTGTTCCACTAAATTTAATTGAAGCTGGATCTGGATTTTTTCCAATCGAGAAATCTCGATTACCTACTGAAACTCGGCCTGGATTAACTTTTTCTGGGAAAACACCATCTTTTGGATGTAAATATTGAACTTCTCCACTTGGAAAAATTCGGTAGATTTTATAATTATTAATTTTAAAAGTTCGTAACTGAGTTCCTAATGCTAAGCATTGTTCTTTACGAGCTAAATATAATAAGTTTTCTCCATTACGCATAATAGCCGCACCACCAGTAGGCATTTCAAAAATCTGTTCTTTTGAACTTGTCCATGTAATAGCATATTTTTCTTCAACTTCAGCTGATCGTAACCAGCCACCAGTACTTCCACCAAAAGTCGGAAAAGGTGTTTGTAAATTTAATGTCATTTGGAAAATTTTATAATGTTTAATATTCAATATATAATTTTAATAAAAAAAAGTTTTTTTTATTAAAATTATTTAAATTTCTAGCGGAGAATGGATTTGAACCATTGACCTTCGGGTTATGAGCCCAACGAGCTACCAGGCTGCTCTACTCCGCGTTTAATTATACTATTTAATTTTTTAACTTAAGTTATATTGAAATCTACATAACTATATATAACAGATTTAGAATAAATTTGTCAACTAAAATAAAGAATAAAAATTATTTTTGAACTGTTCAGTGTTTATAAAAGAACTAAACTATCGAGAAAAATCATAGATATTATAATTAATAATATCTATGATTTTTTGCTCACGCAATTTTAGATAAATCTAAAATTAGTAACGACCACCTTCTGGATTAGCTTGAACACTATATGATTTAATAGTGTAACGGATGAAACGACCTGCGCCTTCACCACGTTCTAAATAGAAACCTGGTTCGCTAGCTGGACGGTTTACGATAAATGACATAACACAACTTTCTGTACCGTAACTTGCATCAAATGCGTTAATACGGATATAGCCAGCTGCACATGCTTTACGAGCTTCTTTTAATTCGAACATTACAGATGCAGAATCTTTAATATCGAATAAAGGTAAACCCCATAATTCCCAGTAGTTATTACGTGGGTGTGGATCATCTGTCCACTCAACGTTCATAGCCCAACCATTACTAATTGCATAAGCAATTTGTTTTTCAATTTGTTGATCAGTTAAATCTGGTAAGAAAGAGAAACAACCTTGTGTAAGTCTCACTATTCAAATACTCCTTTAATTTTTTTAAAAGTAACTTATTATACGTTTGCTGTAGGTGTTGCAGCGAAATCAGCTGTATCTGTAGACGTGTAGTTAAAACTAATGTCTTTCCATAAGTCTAAAGCTGTTTGTAAAGGACCACATGTTTTAGCAGCATTGCGTAAAATTTGTGGACCAACTTCGTTATTGAAGTAGTCAGCACCTTCGTTACGAGCTAATACCATTGCTTCTAAAGCAACACGGTTAGCTGTAGCACCTGCTTGGATACCATCCGGGTGACCAATTGTACCACCACCGAATTGTAATACTACATCATCACCTAAATAGTGAACTAATTGGTGCATTTGACCACAGTGGATACCACCTGAAGCAACTGGCATACAACGACGTAAACTAGCCCATGGCATTTCGAAGAAGATACCGAAAGGTAAGTTAACTTCTAATGTAGTTAAACGTAAAATATCGTAGAAACCTTTAATCATTAAAGGATCACCTTCTAATTTACCTACAACTGTACCAGCGTGGATATGATCTACACCAGACATACGCATCCATTTACAGATAACACGGAAGTTAATACCGTGATTTTTTTGACGTGCGTAAGTAGAGTTACCAGCACGGTGTAAGTGTAAAAGCATATCATTTTCACGAGCCCATAAAGCAATACTTTGAATTGCTGTATAACCCATAACTAAATCGATCATGATAATTACAGAACCTACTTCTTTAGCATACTCAGAACGTTTGTAAACTTCTTCCATAGTTGCTGCTGTAACGTTTAAGTAAGAACCTTTAACTTCACCTGTAGCAGCAGAAGCACGGTTAATACCTTCCATACAGTTTAAGAAACGTTCTCTCCAACGCATGAATGGTTGAGAGTTAATGTTTTCATCATCTTTTAAGAAGTCTAAACCACCTTTTAAACCTTCGTATACTACACGACCGTAGTTTTTACCAGATAAACCTAATTTAGGTTTTACTGTTGCACCTAATAATGGAACACCATATTTGTTTAAACGCTCACGTTCTACAACAATACCAGTTGCAGGACCTTGGAATGTTTTTAAGTATGAGTGAGGAATACGCATATCTTCTAAACGTAAAGCTGCTACTGCTTTGAAACCAAATACGTTACCAATAATAGATGCTGTTAAGTTAGCTAAAGAACCTTCTTCAAATAAGTCACATTCGTAAGCGATGAATGCAAAGTATTGATCAGGTGCATTTGGAACTGGATCTACACGGTAAGCTTTAGCACGGTAACGGTCACATGCTGTTAATAAATCAGTCCATACAACTGTCCAAGTTGCTGTAGAAGATTCACCAGCTACTGCTGCTGCAGCTTCAACTGGATCTACACCTGGTTGTGGTGTAATACGGAATAAAGCAAGAACATCAGTAGTTTTTACTGAGTATGAAGCATCCCAGTAACCCATTTTAGCGTAAGGAATTACACCAGATTCGTAACGGTCACTTTTAATTCGAGTCCGTTCTGATACAGATTGAGACATTGATTTCTCCTTAAAATAAAAGGCAATATATAATAGATATTTAACTAATTTAAATTTTAAATTAGTTCTGTCGGTTGAATTTTTAAATTTTTAATTGACAACCTTACCATTAATTATAACCTCTTTTTAATATGTTAAAAATAAATTTATATTTTAAATTGTTTATAACATTATTGAATATTAACATAGGAATTTTGTAATAATTTGACATTTTAATTGATTTTCTTTTATAATAATAAATATAATTTATTGCAATAAAACGCTTTTTTTACTTCATCAATAAACTTTATTTTAAAAATCAGATGATTAATCAATCAAATAAAGTATTAAATACAAATATAACAAAATTAGTTAACAAAGATTATCAATACGGATTTTCTACAAATATTGAAAAAGATATTATTGAAAAAGGATTGACGGAACAAACGGTTCGGTTAATTTCCCATAAAAAACAAGAACCCAACTTTTTATTAGAGTTTCGTTTAAAAGCTTATAAAAAATGGCAACAAATGAGTGAACCAGAATGGGCATATTTAAAATTTCCAGAAATTAATTATCAAAATATAATCTATTATTCAGCACCGAAATCACCCAAGAAATTAAAAAACCTTGATGAAGTTGATCCTGAATTACTAAAAACATTTGAAAAATTAGGTATTTCTTTAACCGAGCAAAAGAGATTAGCAAATGTGGCCATTGATGCTGTTTTTGATAGTGTTTCAATCGGGACAACATTTCAAAAAGAGTTGAGTAAATCTGGAGTTATTTTTTCTTCACTGTCTGAAGCGGTACATGACTATTCAAAATTAATTGAGAAATATTTAGGATCAGTTGTTCCTATTGGTGATAATTATTTTTCAGCTCTAAATTCTGCTGTTTTTACCGATGGATCTTTTTGTTATATTCCACAAGATACTATTTGTCCTTTAGATCTTTCAACATATTTTCGAATAAATGATCAAAATTCCGGACAATTTGAACGTACCTTGATTGTTGCCGAAACGAATAGTCGAGTTAATTACTTAGAAGGTTGTACAGCCCCGCAGTATGATACAAACCAATTACATGCAGCTGTCGTAGAGTTGGTTGCTTTAGAAAATGCTGTTATAAACTATTCAACTGTTCAAAATTGGTATTCGGGTGATAAATTTGGAAATGGGGGAATTTATAATTTTGTCACAAAACGTGGTTTGTGTGCTGGAGCAAACTCAAAGATTTCGTGGACACAAGTCGAAACCGGTTCTTCGATTACTTGGAAATATCCAAGCTGCATATTAATGGGTGAAAATTCACAAGGAGAATTTTATTCGGTTGCATTAACTAATAATTATCAACAAGCAGATACAGGAACCAAAATGCTCCATATCGGTAAAAATTCACGAAGTCGAATTATTTCGAAAGGTATTTCTGCTGGACAATCAAAAAATAGTTACCGCGGATTTGTTAATGTAACTAATAAAGCGTTTGGCGCTAGGAATTATTCGCAATGTGATTCTTTATTAATTGGAAATCTATCAAATGCAAATACTTTTCCTTTCATTTCGGTTCAAAATTCAACTACAAAACTGGAGCATGAGGCTTCAACATCAAAAATTGGCGAAGAACAAATTTTTTATTTCTTGCAACGAGGTATCACTTTAGAAAAAGCTGTTGAATTAATGGTTAGTGGATTTTGTCGTGAAATTTTTACTAAATTACCATTAGAATTTGCTGCAGAAGCGGATAAACTATTAACGTTAAAATTAGAAGGAAGTGTTGGATAATGGACTTAAATTCTACTATTCTAGAAGTTAAAGATTTACAGGTTTCAATTAATGATAACAAAATTTTGAGAAATTTAAATCTAAAAATTAATAAAGGGGAAATTCATGCAATTATGGGTCCAAATGGATCGGGTAAAAGTACCCTATCAAAAGTACTTGCTGGCCATCCAGCTTATACTATATCTAATGGAGAAATTTATTTTAAAAGATCAAGTATTTTAGATCTTGAACCTGAACAAAGATCTCACTTAGGAATCTTTTTAGCGTTTCAATACCCTATTGAAATTCCTGGTGTTAGTAATGAAGATTTTTTACGACTAGCTTATAATTCAAAGCAAAGGTTTTATAGTAAACCTGAAGTAGATCCAATTGAATTTTTAAGCATTATTAATGAAAAATTACAACTTGTTAATATGTCACCAACATTTTTAAATCGAAATGTTAATGAAGGATTTTCGGGTGGAGAAAAGAAACGTAATGAAATTTTGCAAATGATTTTATTGGATTCAGAATTAGCAATATTAGATGAAACGGATTCCGGATTAGATATTGATGCTTTAAAAACAATATCAATGGGAATAAATAATTTTATGAATCCTTCAAAATCAATTTTACTAATTACGCATTATCAACGGTTACTAGATTATATTAAACCAACTTACGTGCATGTAATGCGAAAAGGAAAAATTGTAAAAACAGGTTCTGCAGAATTAGCGAAAGAATTAGAAGATAAAGGTTATGAATGGTTAAATTAGAAAAATTTATCCATTTGTATACATTTTTAAAAAAATAGAATTAGTTTTATAGTATTTAATTCTTAATGTATTAACTATTAACTACTGCAATACTAATTCTATTAATATTTTATATTTCTCTTTATAACATATGGTTTAATATATTTGCCTATGCATATATTCCGATATCTTTTATATTTGGTCAGTGTCAGAAAGCTGGTGAAGGGATTTGAACCCCCAACCTACGGATTACAAATCCGTTGCTCTACCGTTGAGCTACACCAGCTTTATATTGTTATAAATGTTAAATTTGATTTATTTTATTAACCTTAATATATAGAGAAATAATATCAAATTAATAGAGAATAGTCAATAAAAATTTGGAATTAGTTTCCAATTGACTCTCTTTTTACTCTTTATCTTAATTAATTATTTTTAAATCCTATAAATTTTAACTTATAGGATTTAAAAAAAGTTTAAACTTCAAATTGATTACCACGGCGGTATTGTAAAAAAGCTGCAACAAAAAGACCTAATGCCGATACGGTGATCATCCCTAAAACTATTCCAGATAATAAAGGTTCTACCATTTATTTATATTTTAATAAAATTTAAATTATAAACGTAAATATCGTTTAAATAATATTATACAATGATCAGATTTAATTAAAAATTTAAAATTATCTAAATCCAATCGCTGCTTGCCATACAAACGCTAACAATAAGAAGAAAACGGGAATAACAGGTAAAACGTCTACAATTGGACTAAAAATAATATATGCTTCTGGTAAACGAGATAATAATAAAGTTTCCATAATTATTAATATATTTCTAAAGTTTTTATAAGAGTAATAATATTAGATTTAATAATATTAATTCTACTATAAAACCATGGAAATTTTGGATTTATATTAATGTTTAATTATAACTAGTTTTCATATACAATTTATAATATAAATTTGTAAATAAAAAATTTTTAAATATTATATGACAGCTGCATTTTTACCTGCAATTTTAGTTCCTCTTGTTGGTTTAGTGTTTCCAGCATTAAGTATGGCATTGTTCTTTATCTATGTTCAAGTTGATGATATTAGTTAAATAACCAATTTCGTATAATATAAATTATTATACGAAATCCAATTTTTTTTTATTAAATTCATATTCAATCAAGTAAAAAATTTAACTTTTAATTTAATATTTTTCAAGATATTAACGTATAATAATATAATTAGGTTGATAAGACTATAGTAAAAGTTTAAAAAACGTTTACTTTCTCAATAATTAAATTAAAGGATTATTAAAATATGACCATTGCTATTGGGCAAAACCAAGAACGTGGCTTATTTGATCTAGTTGACGATTGGTTAAAGAAAGATCGATTTGTCTTCGTTGGTTGGTCAGGTTTATTATTATTCCCAACTGCATACTTAGCAGCAGGTGGTTGGATGACTGGTACGACTTTTGTAACATCATGGTATACTCATGGTTTAGCAAGTTCATACCTTGAAGGATGTAACTTTTTAACAGCAGCGGTTTCTACGCCTGCAAACAGTATGGGTCACTCATTATTACTTTTATGGGGTCCAGAAGCGCAAGGTGATTTTACACGTTGGTGTCAAATTGGTGGTCTTTGGACATTTATTGCTTTACACGGTGCATTCGGATTAATCGGATTCTGTTTACGTCAATTTGAAATTGCACGTTTAGTTGGTATTCGTCCTTATAATGCTATTGCATTCTCAGGTCCAATTGCTGTATTCGTTTCAGTATTTTTATTATACCCATTAGGTCAAGCTAGTTGGTTCTTTGCGCCAAGTTTCGGTGTAGCAGCAATTTTCCGTTTCTTATTATTCTTACAAGGTTTCCACAACTGGACATTAAACCCATTCCACATGATGGGTGAAGCTGGTATTTTAGGTGGTGCTTTACTTTGTGCAATTCACGGTGCAACAGTAGAAAATACCTTATTTGAAGATGGTGATGCAGCAAATACATTCCGTGCATTCACACCAACTCAATCAGAAGAAACATACTCAATGGTTACAGCTAACCGTTTCTGGTCACAAATTTTTGGTGTAGCATTCTCAAACAAACGTTGGTTACACTTCTTCATGTTATTTGTACCAGTTACAGGTTTATGGACAAGTGCTATTGGTATCGTTGGTTTAGCATTAAACTTACGTGCATATGACTTTGTTTCACAAGAGTTACGTGCTGCGGAAGATCCAGAATTTGAAACATTCTATACAAAAAATATTTTATTAAACGAAGGTATTCGTGCTTGGATGGCTGCTCAAGATCAACCACATGAAAACTTTGTATTCCCTGAGGAGGTATTACCACGTGGAAACGCCCTTTAATAGTAGTATAGCAGGTCGCGACATCGAATCGACAGGTTTCGCTTGGTGGAGTGGAAATGCTCGTTTAATTAATGTTTCAGGTAAATTATTAGGTGCTCACGTAGCACATGCTGGTTTAATGGTATTTTGGGCTGGTGCAATGATCTTATTTGAAGTATCTCACTTTGTTCCAGAAAAACCTTTATATGAGCAAGGTTTCATTTGTATGCAACATTTAGCAACATTAGGTTACGGAATTGGACCTGGTGGTGAAATTACTACAACTGTACCATATTTTGCTGTTGGTGTTATTCATTTAATTTCATCAGCTGTATTAGGATTTGGTGGAATTTATCACTCATTATTAGGTCCTGATACATTAGAAGAATCATTCCCATTCTTTGGTTATGATTGGCGTGATAAGAACAAAATGACAACAATTTTAGGTATCCACTTATGTCTTTTAGGTTGTGGTGCGTTCTTATTAGTTATTAAAGCAATGTATTTAGGTGGTGTTTATGATACATGGGCACCAGGTGGTGGAGACGTTCGTTACATTACAACTCCAACTTTAAACCCTATCGTAATCTTTGGTTATGTATTCCGTTCTCCATTCGGTGGAGATGGTTGGGTTGTATCTGTAAATAACATGGAAGATGTTATTGGTGGACACATTTGGGTTGGAATTTTATGTATTACTGGCGGTATCTGGCATATTTTCACAAAACCATTTGCATGGGCACGTCGTGCTTTTGTTTGGTCTGGTGAAGCTTACCTTTCATATAGTTTAGCTGCAATTTCTTTAATGGGATTCACAGCGGCATTATATTCTTGGTACAATAATACAGCTTATCCAAGTGAGTTATATGGTCCAACAGGTCCTGAAGCTTCACAATCTCAAGCATTTACTTTCTTAGTTCGAGATCAACGTTTAGGTGCTAATGTTTCATCAGCACAAGGTCCAACTGGTTTAGGTAAATACTTAATGCGTTCACCTAGTGGAGAGATCATTTTCGGTGGTGAAACTATGCGTTTCTGGGATTTACGTGCTCCATGGGTTGAACCATTACGTGGTCCAAACGGTTTAGATATCAATAAAATTAAAAATGATATTCAACCTTGGCAAGAACGTCGTGCGGCTGAATACATGACACATGCGCCGTTAGGTTCACTTAACTCTGTAGGTGGTGTAGCAACAGAAATTAACTCAGTTAACTATGTATCACCTCGTTCATGGTTATGTTGTTCACACTTCTTCTTAGCATTCTTCTTCTTAATCGGTCACTGGTGGCACTCAGGTCGTGCTCGTGCTGCTGCTGCTGGTTTTGAAAAAGGTATTAACCGTGCTAATGAGCCTGTTTTATCAATGCGTCCTATTGATTAATAATACTCATATTTTACCTAACTTCATAGTTAGGTAAAATATAAGTTCTTTTTTAAACTAATTTTGATTAGAATAATAACTATTTTTATTATTCTTACAATATATTCTCATATTTTTTATTTAATTATTATTTAAGTTAGCATAAAGATTTTTAAGCATACTTATTCAAATTAATATAAATTTTAAAATTTTACTAAGAAAAATTTATTTTCATTGGACTTCAATAAATATTAAAATTCCAAAAATATTTTTCAAGATACGTTAACGTTATCTCGAAAAAGGGTGAAGTTAAAGCTAGTTAATAGAATACAGAATTATGTAATTTTTAGTATATACAAAGTAGTAACTTCACCGATTTTAATATAATTAGTTATTTTTCAGAAACTATAAAAACTAATAAGTTAGAATTTATATTAATTATAAAATTTATTTAGTTTTCTCAACTTCAACTAACTCATCAAGTGCAAAATTATTTGTATTTGTTCCACTATAATTGACACTTTCAAATCGAACAACAACAGGATAACGAATTCCACTTTGATCTACTGTAGCCACAGTACCAGTTTGATTAAACCAATATGATTCTTTTCTCAAAATACGAACAGTTGAACCGCGATTTATCATAAGATATTTAATATTTTAAATTTAAAAATTTATTGATGTTGTTATTTATTGTAATCTATTAACGAAAAGTTTTAACAATAAAAATTTTAAAAAAGTTGGTTTCAAAATATAAACTATGTTATCATATATATTACGAATAAATTTATATAAACCTTTAATTTAAAAATAAAATGAATCGAAATACAATACAAAAAATCCTTATTGGGTTGTTTATTTCTGCATGTATTTTTATTGGCTTTAGGGTATTTAATGTTACAGGTGGAATTGATAATTCAACCAAACCTGAAATAAATACAAATTCAAGCAGTTCGAGAATGACATATGGACGTTTTTTAGAATATTTAGAATTAGGTTGGGTTAAACAAGTTGATTTATATGACAATAGTCGAAATGCGATGGTTTTAGCTTCTAGTCCAGAACTGGGAAATCGTCCTCAATCAATTCGCGTTGAAATTCCGGTTGGCGCATCTCAATTGATTCAAAAATTAAAAGAGTATAATATTGATTTTGACGCTCATCCAATCCCACGTAAAAGTCTTTTTATAACTATTGCAAGTAATCTAATTTTACCATTAATTTTTATTGCCGGTTTAATATTTTTCTTCCAAAACTCTGATAATTTCTCACAGAATTCCGGATCATCACCTATGAATTTAGGAAAATCCCCAGCTCGATTTGACCAACGCCCAGATACGGGGATTTCGTTTGATGATATTGCTGGTATTGATGAAGCGAAAGCTGAGTTTGAAGAAATTGTTTCGTTTTTAAAAGAACCAGAACGATATACATTAGTGGGAGCAAAAATTCCTAAAGGGGTTCTATTAGTTGGCCCTCCAGGAACAGGAAAAACATTATTAGCTAAAGCAATTGCAAATGAAGCAAGTGTTCCATTTTATAGCGTAGCAGGTTCTGAATTTGTCGAGATGTTCATTGGTATTGGAGCAGCACGAATTCGTGATTTATTTAAAAAAGCTTCTGAAAACACTCCATGTATAGTTTTTATCGATGAAATTGATGCTGTTGGAAGAGAACGTGGTGCTGGAATTGGTGGTGGAAATGATGAACGTGAACAAACTTTAAATCAATTATTAACTGAAATGGATGGATTTAAAGAAAATAAAGGAGTTATTGTAGTTGGAGCTACAAACCGAGTTGATATATTAGATGCAGCTTTATTACGTCCAGGTCGTTTTGATAGACAAATTACTGTTGGTTTACCTGATCGATTAGGCCGCTTAGGAATTTTAAAAGTTCATGCTCGCAATAAGCCATTAGATGAAGATGTTTCATTAGTTCAATTAGCGAATCGAACACCTGGATTCTCAGGCGCCGATTTAGCAAACTTATTAAACGAGTCAGCAATTTTAGCAACGCGTTATAAAAAGAAAACAATTACAAAAAATGAAGTTAATGAAGCTGCTGATCGTATTATAGGCGGTATTGCCGGATCTGCAATGGAAGATACAAAAAATAAAAAATTAATCGCTTATCACGAAGTAGGCCACGCAATTGTTGGTTCATTGTTAGAGAACCATGACGACGTTGAAAAGGTGACTTTAATTCCTCGAGGAGGAGCAAAAGGTCTTACTTGGTTTGCACCGGAAGAAGATCAAACACTAGTTTCACGTTCGCAATTATTAGCTCGTATTATTACTACTTTAGGTGGTCGAGTGGCGGAAAAAGTGATTTTCGGGGATCCAGAAATTACGACTGGTGCTAGTAATGATTTACAACAAGTTACAAGTATCGCTCGTCAAATGGTTACTCGATATGGAATGTCAAGTATTGGTCCAATTGCACTTGAAGATAATAATAATGAACAAATTTTCTTAGGTGGAGATAATGACGCAATTACAGATCGAATTGATAGCGAAGTTTGCAAAATTATTAATCATTGTGAACAAGTAGCAACAAAAATTATTTTAGATAATCGTGTAATCATTGACCTTATTGTTGAAAAATTATTAGATGCAGAAACTATTACTGGAGATGAGTTCCGTAAACTTGTAAAAGAATATACAATCCCACCAGTTAAAAAATAAATTGTTTATGTTAAATTAACATTATTCTTATTACTAAATAATTAGTAATAAGAATAAAATAAAAGCTTTTAACCCTTATACTTTATTATTTTTTATTTTACATTAGGTTTAATGTTGAGATTAAATATAAGACTTGACAAATAGATGTGCTAAAGATGATGATATAAATATTGAAAAAGGTATTAAAATTTTATGAACAAATTTTGTAATATTGATTTGTACAATATTAAAACTTTTGATACAAAATTAATAATAAAACTAATTTATGTTACACTTCTTTAGACTTTTACTTCTTTTAATTAATATTGATCAAGAGACTGTCTTAAATTGGTTTGGAACGGAAAACCCGAATAATAAACAATATAGTTTACCTCAAACATTCGATGATAATAGTCTTAATCTTTTAAATGGAGAAACCAATTCTTCCTCTTCTATATCTTTAGAAACTTTAGGATTAATTTTCAAAGGATTAATCCAACGTGTTCAAGATGGATTAACTTTAGCTGATATTGAGAATATTCTTTTTTTTATTCTTTTTATTCGCTTTATTATTCTAGCTATTCGATATAATTTAAAAACTTCATTTTATATTACATCTATTGGACTTTTTGCTGGTTATTTATGGTACCGACATTTAATCGATCTTATTTCAATGTATCGAAGTATCTTGATAAAACTTCCATATTTAAATAAATTAGGGATTGATGCAGTTCAGTTACGTTCAATGAGTCGTCAAATGGTTTTAACAGATTTAAAACTAGGAGATAATGTTCATTGGTATAATCCAGGTCAATTAATATATTATGCTTTTACAAAAGGGATAATTAATGTTAATCCAGAAACTGGACTCCGCTATTACGTTGATCCAGTTTCAATGATAATTTCAAATTTAAAAGAAACGGATCAAGCTAATGTATTACCGATTTATTATAAAATTTATAATAAAATTATTCCACAAATCTTTGAAGCATGTAGTAAATTTTGGACTCAACTTTCAGGAATTGCAGCTTATGCGGTAATTACCCGAATTGGAAAACGGTATTGTCCATATCTAATTAGATGGCACTGGACATTTTTACTAATAATTGGTTTTATTGAGCAAATTCTTATTTACTTTGTATATAGAGTTTCGTATTTCCAAACAACTATACTAATTCCACAAACTCAAGTCTCAACGACTTATCTCGACCAAAATTTAATCTTGCAGGTTAATACTTTAAATGGATTAATCGCATTTATTATTACTCTTCATATTGGTTTAGTATTTTTTGGATTATTTCATGCAATTTGGGGACAATATTTTTATTTTCCATTCCTAGTTGAAAATACAGAGCTTCATATTGGACCAAGGCCTAAAAATAGTATTTATAGTGGCGGAAATACTGCATGGCAAGATGAAAAAGAAAAAAATGTTCAACGTTTATTCCCCAAATTTTGGTACGGATGGTTTGGAAATGGAACAACTGTAACTTGGAGTTTTTTACGTCCAATTAATCGATTTTTAATAAGTATTGTCAAAAACGCTCAGAAAAAATTCCGAAGATAGTCTATGTACAATAAATTTGTTTTAATTACTCAGACAATATTGAGTAATTAAAACAATTGTAAAATAAATATTTATTATTCTACATTATAATGATGAACCTAAACCTGAGTAAGAACCGTAGATAAATAGAGAAAGCATTGTGATTACTGCTAATCCACCTACTAAACCTACAAGCCATAAAGGAATTCTACCCGTATTTGCCATAACAAAACCTCCTAGTGTATAAATATTAATTGAAAAAGTAACTTGAGAATAGTACCGCTAAAACAAAAATTAATAAAAGTCCCCAATAAAGAGACGTTCGGTTTAATTCTACTGCTTGTTTATTTGGATTTGGACCTGTCATAAAAAATTCCTTTTTATATATTTGATATGTTAATTTATCTTTGAATGAATTGCATTGCAGTAATTCCACCTAAGAAGAATACTGTTGGTACTGCTAATCCATGAACTGCTAACCAACGAAATGTAAAAATTGGATAAGCTACAGGTTGATTAATATTTTTTGCCATTGTTTTTTCCTTAAATTTATAAACCTTTAGTTAAATCTTCTAATTCTTGTTTTGCACTAAATCTGTCATTCACAAGTGGGATTTGTTGACGATCTTGCGTGAAGTACTCATTTGGACGTGGAGTCCCAAATACATCATATGCTAATCCAGTACTAACAAATAACCAACCTGACACAAAAAGTGATGGAATTGTAATACTATGGATAATCCAATAACGTACACTAGTAATAATATCCGAAAACGGACGTTCGCCTGTAGATCCACCAGACATATTATATATATTCCTCTATAAAAAAAGATTGTTGCTCATTCAAATATAATAGGGAGGTAAAAGCGGGCAGGGGGAATCGAACCCCCATCATCAGCTTGGAAGGCTAAGGTTTTACCACTAAACTATGCCCGCACAATTTTATTATACAATCATGCGGGTACAAAAAGCAATAAAATCTTATAAATTTTCCAATTTTAGATCAAGAAATTTTGCTAAACTAGAAGCTTCTTCTTCTAGATTTGAAATTGAAGTTGGTTCTTGAACAGGCGTTAAAGGTATTTTTCGTTCATCTTTTAAACATAAATAAATACTTCGAGTTGGATTTAATCCTTCAGTAATTTTAATACCAATTGATCGGATGTTTGATAGAGGATAAGTTAAAAGAACTTCACGGTTTTTACCTGGAAAACCCTTTCGTACAATTTTAACAAGTTCTTCAATTTTATTGTATTCATTATACCCACTCCCAATATCTAAAAATACTGTAATTAGTATATAAACACTTATTCCAAAACTTAAGGTTCCATAAAACATCATTACTAAACCTTGAGGTATAAAAACTAATTCTGTTGGGTTCGCAAAAGGTAGTAAATTGATTTTTAAATAGCTCGAAACTCCAGCTAATAAAAAACCTATTCCTCCTAAAAATAAAAAGAATGACCAGAAATAATTACTAAAACGTCTTGATCCAACAATTTCATCTCGACGAATTTCATTTTGCATATGATCCAGTCTTGTAAAATTAAATTAATTTAATTGATTTTAGTCCTAAAAATAATCCAGATGTAAGCGCAAAGCAAAATCCTACTAATAAAAAATAATCTATAGCAATTGTCATAAAATTTTTCTTATTTTATCAAAATGAAGTTTATAAAAATTTTTCTGTATATTAATATATATTATATAGTAATCTATATAAAAATTTTGGTTGGTAAAAATTTTCATTAAATTTTTTCTATCCTTATATTTAATTTAATTAAAAAATTTTCTTATTAATTTAACTAATTTTTAAATTAACGTTATGGCTAATTTTATTAAACCTTATAATGATGATCCATTTGTGGGTCATTTAGCAACTCCAATAACATCATCGGCAGTGACAAGAGCAATTTTACAAAATTTACCAGCATATCGCTTTGGTTTAACACCATTATTACGCGGTCTAGAAATTGGTTTAGCTCATGGTTATTTTTTAATTGGTCCATTTGTTAAATTAGGTCCGTTACGTAATTCAGATATTGCATTATTTGCTGGTTTCCTTTCAACAATTGGTCTAATTATTATTTTAACGTTAGGTTTAACTATTTATGGTGTGGCCGCTTTTAACCAAGAAAAATCTCAAGGTTCAGACAATGATTTACAAACAAAAAAAGCTTGGGATCAATTTAAAGGCGGATTTTTTGTAGGAGCATGTGGAAGTGCTGGATTTGCATTTATTTGTTTATCAAGTATTCCAAGCTTTACAATAAATTAATTATTTATTAATATAAACTTATTAAACCAGTTAATCTATAACTGGTTTTATATATAAAACGTTATTCATTAAACTATACGATTGAGAATCATGAATACATCTCCAATTAATTTACAAGAAGAGTACGCTAAAACAGAAATCGCAAAGATTTTAAATTTATTAGATGAAGAGTTAGTTGGATTAGCTCCAGTAAAAGCTCGTATCCGAGAAATTGCGGCTTTATTATTAATTGATAAATTAAGAAAAAATTTAGGTATCACATCAGCAAGCCCAGGTTTACACATGTCGTTTACAGGTAGTCCTGGAACGGGTAAAACAACTGTCGGTTTAAAAATGGCTGACATTTTATACCAGTTAGGATATATTAAAAAAGGACATCTTTTAACAGTTACACGTGATGATTTAGTAGGGCAATATATTGGTCATACAGCTCCAAAAACAAAAGAAGTACTAAAAAAGGCAATGGGTGGAGTTTTATTCATCGATGAGGCTTATTATTTATATAAACCTGATAATGAACGAGATTATGGTGCTGAGGCAATTGAAATTTTATTGCAAGTTATGGAAAATCAACGTGAGGATCTAGTTGTTATCTTAGCTGGTTATAAAGAACCAATGGATAAATTTTATGAATCAAATCCAGGTTTATCATCACGTATTGCAAATCATATTGATTTTCCAGATTATACAACGGAAGAATTATTACAGATTGCAAAAATAATGTTAGATGATCAACAATATCAATTAACACCAGACGCTGAAGTTGCTTTAGGACAATACATTACGAAACGAAAAGAAAAACCACTATTTGCTAATGCTAGAAGTGTAAAAAATGCTTTAGACCGAGCACGAATGCGTCAAGCAAATCGAATTTTTGATAGTCGTGGTCAAGTATTAACAAAAAAAGAATTAGTTAATCTTGAAGCGGACGATATTTTACAAAGTTCAATTTTTACTAATTAAGAAAAAAATTTTATTATATGAGTTTACTTATAATTGGCGGAACGGGGACATTAGGTCGTCAAGTCGTTTTACAGGCTTTAACAAAGGGATATCAAGTTCGATGTTTAGTTCGAAATTTTAGAAAAGCAAGTTTCTTAAAAGAATGGGGTGTAGAATTAGTTTATGGTGATTTAAGTCGACCTGAGACAATTCCACCTTGTTTAAAAGGTATTACTGCAATAATTGATGCCTCGACAAGTCGTCCTAACGAATTGGATTCTTTGAAAAAAGTAGATTGGGATGGAAAAGTATACTTGATTGAAGCCGCAAAAGCAGCTAATATTAAACGCTTTATCTTCTTTTCTGCCCAAAATGTTGAACAATTTGAAAATATTCCATTAATGAAATTGAAATATGGAATTGAAGATAAATTAAAAGAATCGACTATTCCTTACACAATATTTCGTTTAACTGGATTCTATCAAGGTTTAATTGAACAATACGCAATACCAATTTTAGAAAATTTACCAATTTGGGTAACAAATGAAAATACATATATTTCTTATATGGATACTCAAGACATTGCCAAATTCTGTCTAAGAGCGTTACAGATTCCTCAAACGGAAAATCAGACTTTCTTTTTAAGTGGATTAAAAGGATGGGTCTCAACTGAGATTATTACACTTTGCGAACAATTAGCAGGTCAAACGGCAAAAGTTCAACGTGTACCATTAATTTTCCTAAAATTAATTAGTAATTTCTTTGGATTTTTTGAATGGGGTCAAAATATCAGTGATCGATTGGCATTTGTTGAAATTTTAAATACGGAAAATAATTTTTCAAAATCAACTTTTGAGTTGTACAAAATGTTTAAAATTGATTCAGAAGAGATTATTCAACTAGATGATTACTTTTTAGAATATTTTATTCGATTATTAAAACGTTTACGTGATATTAATTTTGAAGATGTTCAAAAACAAAAAAATCTAATAATTTAAAATTATGGGTGATACAAATTATTTTTCAGGTATAGTTAAAATTTTAGAAAATCCAGTACAAAAAATCAACAAAAATGACAGGATAGTTACAAAAATACGCGTTGAGTTACCTCAAATTCGAAAATCTAGAATCGTTTGTTTAGTTTTTTGGGGTAATTTAGCAAATACAGTAAAAGATTATTATCAAATAAATGATTATATTTTAGTTGAAGGATATTTATCTGTTCAAAATCAGAAAAAATTTGATTTTGAAACGAGAAATTATAGACCAACTACTATAACAATTCTAAAGGTTTATCCTCTTCTCTTACAATCTAATCGAAACATTACTGGAACTTAAAATTAAGTATCTTATCGAGTCATACTAAAATAAAATAATTCAGAATCATTTTATTTTAGTATAATTAATATTATTAAAAATAATTTTTAAGAAAAATTAAATGCTAACTTTAAAAATTTTGGTTTATACAACAGTTATCTTTTTTGTTTCTTTATTTATTTTCGGACTTCTTTCAGGTGATCCTTCACGAAATCCAAATCGTAAAGATTTCGAATAATTTATAATCCTCAAGACCCCAAAAATTTTTACTTTAAAAATTTCTTGGGGTTTTATTAAAACTAGAATAAAATTTTCAATATTCTAGAATATTTAATTTTTAATATTTAACCTTAAGTATATTTACTTTTAGTGTCTTTAAAATAAAAACATACTTATCATTTTTTACTTAATAATATCATTACACTTTGATTATTAAATATAGTATAAGAGAGTAAAAATTTTTTAATAAGTCCTTATAAAGTTATATTACCCCCAAGGGAATTCGAATCCCTGTCTGCTCCGTGAAAGGGAGCTGTCCTAGGCCTCTAGACGATGGGGGCATTTATTTAGAGCAAAACTACTAAATTTATAATGTACGATATCTGTAAGCGGGCAACGCGATTCGAACGCGCGACATCAACCTTGGCAAGGTTGCGCTCTACCACTGAGCTATGCCCGCTAGTACATTAAAAGTTAATGAGTAAAAATGCTGCTCTATATTATTATTATACTACAAAAGTGTAAGGGGTTTGTCAATACTTTAAATATTTAGAAATTATAGTTTTAACTATAATTTCTAAACATTTAGATTGATGATGCAATACCATCAGCCGCAGCAATTACAATAACAAGGCTTACCCAAGCTTGAAAGATTTTATTGAAATTACCTTTTGAACTTTCCCACTCACCTGGTGTAGCTAATGCTACTGGAACTGTTACAACTAAACCTAATGAAATTAAAACTAATAAAGCTGTTAAAGCAGTTATCATAAATATTTTTTATAAGTTTTTATATAGATGATCGAATTAAAATGTATACGAGATTAAAGATTACCCTTTTTTAAAGCTAATAAAACAATTACTGCTGGACCAGATAACATAATAACGCCTGTTGCTAATAATTGTCCTATAATTTGCCAATTAATCATTTTTAAAATCCTTATTTATCAATTTTTAATAAAATTTTAAGTAATAAAATAACCAATAATGTTATTTATAATTTTACTTTAAAATTAATAAAGTAAAAATATTATTTTATTATTAATTATAATTTTTTGATCCTATAATAAAAAATATAAATAAATACTTTTATATTTCTCCACTTTTATGTTACTATTTTAATAGGGTTGCTAACTCAATGGTAGAGTACTCGGCTTTTAATCGAATAGTTCTGGGTTCGAGTCCCAGGCAGCCCAATTATAAACTAATAAATGTTGTAAAGTTTTAATCTAACTTAACCAGTCCAATATTATATAAACTTTTCTTTCTAAATTTAAATTTTAAAAGTATAAGGACTAAACTATAAAAAATTATAATTATTAATCTATTAAAAACTGAGAAATGAAAAAAATATTTCTCAGTTTTTAATAGATTAATATAATTCATCTTCTTGATGTACCAAAATAGTACAGTCTGATTTCGGATATGCAATACAAGTTAAAACAAATCCTGCTTCTATTTGATCATCATCTAAAAACGTTTGTTCTGATTGGTCAATTTCACCCATCGTTACTTTACCAGCACACGTTGAACAAGCACCAGCACGACAAGAATAAGGTAATTCTGTTCCTTGCTCTTCAGCTGCATCTAAAACAAGTACGTCATCATTACAGTCAAGCGTTGTATTAATATTATGTTCTTCACTTAATAATGTCACTTTATAAGTAACCATATAACTCCTTATTTTAATCGATATAAAGTAAATGTTTATAAAAACATTTCTAAAAGCATATAAGGCGATTAAAAGGTTTGTTTTAAACGACTGGCTTTACCTTTTAAATTTCTTAAATAGTATAGTTTTGAACGTCTTACTTTTGAAGAACGTAAAACTGTTATTGAATCTACCTTTGGAGAATGAATTAAGAAAATTCTTTCTACACCAATCCCTTGTAATGTTTTTCTAACAGTAATTGTAGTATTAATAGAACTGTTTTTTTTAGCAATAATCGTTCCTTCATAAAATTGGACACGTTCCTTATTACCTTCTATAATCTTAACTCCAATTTTTACATTATCACCAATTTTAAGTGTTGGTAGATTAGATTTTAGAAAATTTTTTTCTACATTATCAATTGTTTTTTGAATATTTAATTTAGACATAAACCTTAACTATTAAATGTAATTATTTCTTATAACTAATCTTACAATTAGATTTAAAAAAATACAACATCAAAATATTTATCGTGCATTCGACTGGGTTCGAACCAGTGATGTTCCAGAGGAAAACGGATTATGAGTCCGGTGCCTTCAACCACTCGGCCACGAATGCAAATATGGAGCTGATGGGAATTGAACCCACGTCCATTTAAAATGCTTTAACATACTCGTTCACAGGCATAGTTCAAAAGAACAGATTTATATTTAAATTATTCTAAACTATAGTACAAGAAAATATCTAATCCATAGTGAAATTATTTTTACAGTATATTAATTTTAAACAGCAAATTGTAATGAATTTAGCTGATTTTTTCTATTAAAACCTAAACTAGTTAGGAACGATAAAATTATATTTTTAGCAGTTATTTAAAAATTGTATGTTTTTACGAAGAATACAGCTTCGACCTGATTCATATGTCAATTAATTTCAAATGTCGAAACCAAAACAGCCCCAAATTGAAACTTAAAAAATATAAGCATGAAGGGAGTTGAACCCTTGACTTTCAGAATCGGAATCTGATGCTCTATCCACTGAGCTACATGCTTTTAGTTTAAAACTATTTTTGATTTTTGTAAAATATTTTGACAAACTACAGTTTTTCAAAAAGTAAATAAATATTTACTTTTTGAAAATAATTGAAATAATTCAATTTAGTAGTAAATTTTTCCACCACCCCATTTTTCTGTTACAATTTTTGGTTGTAATAAAATATGACCAGAAATTGCGTATAAATCTTCATCAGTTACTGAACGCATACGTGGATAAAGATCGGCACTTTTAATACTTGGATGTACTTCAGCGATTGAATCTAATCCATCATACGATGTTGGATTTTTTAAATAATCAATTAAAGCATCGATATTATCACGACGTGGCGTTGCCAAACTTAAAGCTTCAGGATCTAATCCAACGTTCGGGTTTGTTTTACTAATACCACCTACATGACATGCTCCACATGTTGCATTAAATAATCGTTTTCCACGTTTAACTTGTTCAGGACTTAAAATAACTGTTTTTCCTGAAGAATCTTTAACAACTGTTCTCGTTGCTTCATCTAAATCAATAGCTGATGCTGTTGTAACAAAAATACTGAAAATACCTACTAGTACTAGCGAAAAAATTTGTGAATACTTTTTAAACATAATTTAAAAAAATTATTTACAAACTTGAAACCAAGATTTTTAAAACTAACAAATTAGTTTTTTTCCTTATTTTTTTTTACCATATTGGCAATTAGACCACGTAATCGAATATTTTCCCATCCTGCAACTAAAACAGTTAAGATGATCAGTACCTGACTAAATAAAAGAATAGGATCTAATCTCCATCCATGAACCATTAAAATACAACTATAAAGAAATCCGATAGTTGCGAAAAAGATATCTTCATCTCTGGCCACTTCAGGTTTAACGTTTCGAAGAAAATATAAGATTAATACACCAATACTTACAATAATCCCTAAAAAAATATTTGGACCAAAATTTACATTTATCATAAGACACTTATATTCATTTTAATATATCCTAAGATAAGATTAACTAAAAATAATACTAACGAATAGCTTAAATTTTGAAGAAATTTTAAGCTCGCGTAACTCGATCACTTTTACTGATAATTACTAAAGCTATACCAATAGCAAGCACAACAATACTGCCAGCCACTAAACTAGATATAAAATTTGCTAATGAAGGTGTCATTTATAGAATTCCCTTTTATATTTAATAATAATAAAATTTAAAATAGTAAGATTGACTACAATAATTATTGTATCAATTTTTACAAAAAAATAGAATTAATATTAATATTTTGTTGTTAAAATGAATAATTAAAATAAAAAATATTTAGATATAGGTTCAATACTAATTTTGTAGTTCTATTTTATGCTGCTATTTTACAATTCTGACATGGTAAATAAATTAAAAAATTATATTAAGTCCTATATCCAAATTTTATTGTACTATACTTTTATTAAATACGCAACTGTAATTTTTTCACAAACCCTATTGTCATATTAATAAAAGTATGATAATATTATATTTATAAGCCCGGATAGCTCAGTTGGTAGAGCAGTGGATTGAAGATCCTCGTGTCACCAGTTCGAATCTGGTTCTGGGCATTATTTATTATTTTAATCATTAAAGTCGACAAATTTAATTTGCTTTTCATTAAATGTAAGTTTAATATTACCGATTGGCCCATTACGTTGTTTAGCAATAATAAGCTCTGTTATCGATGATGTACTATTTTTTATTTGAGGTAAAGATTTATTCCTGTATAACATTAGTACAAGATCCGCATCTTGTTCAATAGATCCACTTTCCCGTAAATCTGATAAAATAGGTTTTTGATCTATTCGATTATCAACGTTTCGACTTAATTGTGACAAAGCAATAATTGGAATATTAAATTCTCGAGCTAAGTTTTTTAAGTAGCGCGTTATTTGCGAAAGTTCTTGAACACGATTTCCATGTTTGAACTCTGAATTTTGCATCAATTGAAGATAATCTATTATTACTAAACCAATATCTGTTTGTTCTAAAATGATTGTTTTTATTTTTGAACGAATTTCTTGAAGAGAAAAATTATTTGTATCATCAATAAAAAGTGGTAATTTTGATATGATTTTGATTGTTTTATTTAGTTTAATCCAATCATTTTGATATAATTTTCCACTTTTTAATCTCGTTTGATTTATTCCTGTTTCACTCGCCAATATTCGATACATTATTTGTTCTTTTGACATTTCTAAACTAAAGAAAAGAACTGGTAACCTTGAAATACGAACACTATTCAATGCAATATTTAAACTTAAAGCAGTTTTTCCCATTGACGGTCGAGCTGCAATTATAATTAAATCCGACTTTTGAAATCCTTGTGTAAGTGAATCAAGATTAGGAAAACCAGAACTTAAACCAGGAAGAGTGGGATTTAAAAATTTTTGCTTTAATTCAATAAACATATTATTTAATAATTCAGCACTAGTCATAATTTTTTGACTTTTATTTTCATTAGTTAAATCAAATAGTTCGTTTTCCAAATTCTTTATAAGAGTTTCTAATGAAATATTTGTAACATACCCTGAATTAACCATTTTATATCCTAATGTAATCAAGGAGCGTCTTACGTACTTTTCTTTAATTAAACGAATATATTCCTCAAGATAGATCAAATTTGGAACTTGGTTAATTAATTCTAATAAAACTTTAATCCCACCAATTTTTTCTAATAATCCATATTCTTGTAATAAAGTACTTAAAGATAAAATATCAATTGACCTTTTATCGTTATACATAAAAATAATAGTTTTATAAATTTCTTGATGGTTTTTAAAATAAAAAGCTTCA
>Ga0163180_10000420_pt1 | contig 24734 bp, 17 predicted proteins | sample AtlANTMetagenome_2_FD_109647 | JGI IMG/M metagenome (GOLD analysis project Ga0163180, IMG submission 109647) | Marine eukaryotic phytoplankton communities from the Atlantic Ocean - Atlantic ANT 4 Metagenome | ecosystem: Environmental > Aquatic > Marine > Oceanic | place: North Atlantic Ocean...
CGTTGTCGTGGTCGTGGTCGTGGTCGTGTTGGTGGTCGTGCTCGTGGTCGTGGTCGTGGTCGTGGGACCGCTGGGCGTCCGCTTCCTCCAGTTCCCCGGCAATGCGGGGCTTCAGGATCCGTCGGACGTCGAGGCGGAGGAGAATGAGTCCGACCAGGACTGCGATGACGTAGCCGAAGAGGAGGCGGGACCCGGCCATTTCAAGGGGGATCTTCTTGAAGGCGCTGTAGGTGCTGAGGAAGGTGACCGGGTTGACGATGGGTGCGGCCAGCATGTAGGTGATGGCACAGGCGGGCGGCAGCCCCTTCTTGACCAGGCGGCGGATGACGGGAACAACAGCGCATTCACAGACCGGGAAGATGATGCCCAGCATGCCACTCATCATTACTGCGAGGGGGCGGTTGCGGGGGAGGATCCGGTCCATCGCGCCGGAGGGCAGGTAGACATCGATGAACCCGCTGATGATCGTTCCGAGCAGGATGAAGGGGGCCCCTTCCACCAGGATGGAAAGGAAGAGGAATGAGAAATCCGGCAGCCAGGTTTCGAAGAACACGGAGGAGCGATGAAAGAGGGTGAGGACTACTTTGCGAGAATTTTCTGGATGCAGGTCTGCGGCAGGCGGAAACCAGCAGAAACGGCAATGATCCAGTAATTGCGCTCAGGGCAGGGTCAGTGCCGGAAACTGCCGGGTTCTCTGGTCGTAGGAACCATCTCCCAGGCTGACGATACGGCAGGAAATTTCCCCGGCGGCAAAGTAGCGGCGGGCGAGTCGGGGCCTGATGCAGCAGAAAGTCGCCAGCGGATCGCTCTGGACGGCGGTGGGAGCAACGACCGTGGCCGCAATTCGCCTGGTGAGACCAAGGCCCGTTCCCGGGTCGATGATATGAGAGTAGCGTGTTCCCTCAATTTCCACGTAGCGCTCGAGATCCCCGGAGGTAGAGACTGCGCAATTGGATACCTCGATGATTTGCTCGATGTCTGCTCCGAGGGTCCTGATACCGACGGACCAGCCAGCGCGGCCAGGAGGAGGAGCCCCCAGTCTCACGTCGCCCGCGACCGCGACCATCGCAGAGGCAATTCCCCGGGCCTTGAGAATCTGCAGCATTTCATCGGCGGCATAGCCCTTGGCGATCCCGCCAAGGTCAAAGAGGAGGTTCTCATCCTTCACCATGACCGTGGACTTCTCCAGGTTGACCTCGAACTTGGTCCAGCCCGCAGCCTGACGCGCTCTTTCGAGAAGAACGGGATCGGGAAGCTCCTTGTGCCGTTTCGATCTGCGCCAGAGCTTGCTGAACCCCCCCAGGGTAGGGTCAAAGGAGCCTTCTGTGAGTTCAGCGATGCTGCGGGCATGGGAGAGTACCGTAGCAAGGGTGCGGGAGACGGGAATGGGGCTGTTTACCGGCCCACGGCAGAGCTTCATTAACTCGCTCTCCGGATTGTAGTCGCTGCAGATGGCGTTAATCTCCTGAGCCCTCTGGAAGGCGGATTGGATTGCAGTGATTCCCTGTGCCTCTTCCATGACATGAACAATGATGCGAGCTGTGGTGCCCATGAGGGGAAGTTCGCCTGAGTCGACGGCGATCATTGGAAGGCTCTGGCCCTGGTGGGCAGCCTCATTCTGGTTGGAGGACCGGATGACGAGGGCCAGGAGTCCTCCCCCGAGCAAAAGAAGGAGAAGGACGATCAAAATCCTTCTGGCTTTCCTGCGGGGCCGGGCTAAGGGTCGAGTCATGAAGCAGAGATTTTCGAAATTGCTGGCGAGCCTGGGCTCTGTATTCGCCCTGGTGCAACCCACGATGGCTGAAACCCTTGAGGTTGGCAAAGCCCTTCCCCGGGTGGAGTCTACGACCCACCAGGGTAAGGCGATCCGCATCCATGAGGTGGCGGCCGAAGGGCTGGCCTTTTTCTTCTTCTACCCCAAGGCCTCGACCGGGGGATGAACCAGGCAGGTGTGTAGTTTACGGGACGTAAACGAGAAGCTGCAGGAAAAGGGAGTGAAGGTATATGGCGTGTCCTTTGACACCGTGGCGGCGCAGAAGGCCTTTGCTGAGAAGCAGAAGTTGCCTTTTGAGCTCCTGGCGGATGTCGATGGGAAAATCATCAAAGCCTTCGGGGTTCCTCACCTTGGGAAATTCGCCTCCCGGCAGGCCTACCTGTTCAAGGATGGCAAACTGGTCTGGAAGGACGAGAAGGCGTCTGCCGGCAGTCAGGGTGAGGATCTGCTCAAGGCCTTGGAGGGGTTGAAGTAGGTTCCGTTCTGCGGGCCTGCCGGGGAGATGAGAAAAAGGCGCAGCGTGAGCTGCGCCTTTCCGGAAAATAAACAATTTAGCCGGGGACCTAGAGGTCCTCGGCGTTCCGGGTGGGCTCCCACCAGTCGGTGTTCCAGTAGAGGTGCATTTCCTCGGCAGTGGGGGTCTTGAGTGGTCGCACGATACGGAAGCCGATAAACTGCCCGTCGGTATGGTACCAGATGCTCTTTGGTACTTGAGGGTCGGTGTCCTTCCAGTCGTTCACCGACTGCATGCGGGCCGCGCTCCGGCACTCGTCCGGGTTCTGGTCCCATGATCCACCCTTCACGATGCGGGGATAGCGGGTAAGGGAAATGTTCCAGGGGTTTACCGTGCCGTCCACAATGGTCTTGCGGTAGCCCGCGTCAAATCCGTCCAGAACCCATTCGGCGACATTTCCATGCATGTCGTAGAGGCCCCACTGATTGGGTTTCTTGGTGGCCACCGGATGGTAGGTGAACTCGGAATTGTCACCGTGCCAGGCATAGTCATCAAGTTTGGCCATGTCCTTGCCGAAGTGGAAGGCGGTGGTAGAACCTGCACGGCAGGCATACTCCCACTCGGCCTCGGTGGGGAGGCGATAGAAATGACCGGTCTGGGCGCTGAGCCACTGGCAGAACTTGGAAGCCGCGTGGTGCGTGGTACACATCGCGGGGTAGTTCAGTTCCGAAGCGTGTTCCCCGCTGCCGAACATGTCGTGATATTGCGGGGTTGGCTGGGAGACGACATCCACCATATTGTTCCGGTCCCCCCGTGCGAGGGCGTCCTTGAGGGCCTTCTTGCGCTGTTTGCCCCTGACCGTGATTTTCTGGTCCACGCCTGCGGCGAGGAGGCTGCCATCCTTGTTCCGGGCGACCCCGTTTTCGTAAAAGGGCTTGTAGAGGGCCCAGGGAATCTCCGTCTGGCCAATCCAGAAGGGCTCGACCTTGATCTTCTTCTGCGGCCCTTCGTCCTCGGTGCGGTCCTCGTGTTCGCCTTCCGGTGATCCCATGAGGAATTCCCCACCCCTCAGGGCGACCATCTTATACTTGGCCTTGTTTGCCCGGGGGGCGACTTCCTCGTAGTCCTTCATATCTCCCTCTGCGGAGGGGCCTTCCTTCTTGGAGACGGCCTCGTGGATCTTCTTGCTCACGAACATCCGGTTCATGGAGGGGAGGTTCCACTGAGAGGGAGTGGGAGTGGAGTTGGTGAACTTGGCCGGGGCCTTGACCACCGGTAGTTTTTCAGCGGCGGGCTCTTCGGCAAGGACTCCCAGGATTGCGAGGAATGGGACTCCGCCGGACAGGAGGATCTGGTTGATTCGTTTCATGGGGATTATGTGAAGGGTAAAAACAGGGGTGGTGCAGGAGGAGACCAGGAGCGGTTGTCAGCCTGCCCTCTGCCCCACCATACCATCTTTCCGGGGAACGCGCTAGGCGGTCACTAGTTCGTCGGTCCCGGGGACCGGTGGAGCGGGGATCGGCATCTTCCCGTCCATGGGAGGGTTGTCGGGGGCCTGGTCTTCGCTGGTCTCCCAGAGATCGTCCCAGGTGATCCGCTGTCCAGTGTGGGCGGCCTCGCGCCCGAGAATGCCTACCGCGGTGGAATTGGCCATGAACTCACAGGAATTGATGATCTTGCCGGCCCGCAGGTTGGCGAAGAACTCGTTGTGGCAGGTCTGGTACATGTTCTGTTCAACCCCTTTCTCCGCCCGGTATTTCCAGTTGGTCTTGCCCTTGGGGTCCTTGGTGGAGACCTTCCAGGGGCCGATCACGGTTCCGCCTTCGCAGATGATGCGGCTCACGTTCTCGTTGAAGGAGTTGCTGTACTGCCGTTGCTGGATCTGGCAGAAGACATTGCCGGGATATTCGTAGGTGATCGAGTAGTTGTCGTAGACGTTGCCGGCATCACGGCGCTGTCCGCGGCCGCCATTGCCGAAGGCTGCGATCGGGGCAACGTCTCCCATGGCCCAGGCCATCTTGTCGACGGCGTGGATGCACTGCTCCAGGAGAGGGCCGCCGGAGAGCCACTCGAAGTTGATCCAGTTGCGCAGCTGCCATTCGACGTCTCCCATGCCCTCAGGCTTCGTTGCGTCGGGGGCGAGGGCACGCACTGTGCCACCCAGGTAGGTGCCCACGAAACTGGTGATCCGGCCCAGTTCCCCGCCAAGGGCCTTGGCGAATCCGACCCGGTTGGACGGGCTGTAACGCCAGCAGTAGCCATGCTGGATGGCGAGTTTCTTCTCGTCCGCGATCTTGGCGGTTTCCATCAGGTGATGAATCCCGGCCATGTCGATGGCCATGGGCTTCTCGGCAAAGACATGCTTTCCGGCTTCGATGCACTTGCGCAGCATCGAGGGACGGTATCCGGGAGGAGTGGCCATGAGGATCACATCCACATCGGATGCGGCCAGCTTCTCGAAGGCATCAAGTCCGGTGAACTGGCGGCTCTTGTCCACCTCAACCCGCTCCTTGCCGAAGGCGGCCCCGAGGGTCTTGAGGGGTCCCTCGATTTTCTCGGGGAAGGCATCGGCCATGGCCCAGAGCTTGACCTTGTCGTCGGATTTCAGGGCCTGGGTGGCAGCTCCGGTTCCGCGGCCTCCGCATCCGATCAGGCCCACCTTGATGGTGTTGCTGCTGCCGATCTCGGCACGGCCGATGTGGGGGAAACCTGCGACTGCCGTGGCGGCCGTGGCGGTCTTTACGAAGTTGCGTCGGGTGGAGTTGGTGGTCTCGCTCATGAGGTGGTTACAGTTCCTATGGGCGGTTACGGTAGGGTTTCGGCCTTTCCTTTCAAGATTTTAGACCCCTTTACGGGTGAATATACCCGGTGGATCCAGTGGTCCGCTTGCTGAGGGGCCAAGGGGAAAGGTGTTTTCGGAGGGTCAGTTTTCGGCTGAGTCCGTTTCCCGTTCCTTGAAGAGAAGGAAGAAGGCTACCATGACGATGGCGGCAAGGCCGGCCGGGAAATACCAAATCGCTGGCCAGTCAGGGAGGTCCGCTTCCGTCTTGCTCCTGGCAGCCCACCATCCAGCGAGTTTACCGCCGATAAACATCCCAACCCCAAGTGTGACGACTGCAATGAATCCCTGAGCACTGGAGCGAATGTCCTCCGGAGCGCGTTTGTCGACGTAGATTTGTCCGGTGAAAAAGAAGAAGTCATAGCATATGCCGTGGAAAATGACCCCAAGGTAGAGGAGGGCGTGGGTTTCGGGCCCGGCACTGGCGAAGAGAACGTATCTCAGGACCCAGAATCCCATTCCAATTAGCAGCATTTTCTTTACGCCAAGCTTCCGGAAGAAAAATGGAATGAGGAAGAGGAAGAAGATCTCTGAGACCTGCCCAAGGGTCATCACTCCCTCAGAGTTGCCGACTCCCATCTCCCCAAGATATCCATTAGCGAGTTGGAAGTAGAAGGAAAGAGGGATGCAGAGGAGAAGGGAGCAGATGATGAAGATCGCGAAAGAGGGATCCTTCATGAGCCGCAGGGCCTTGAGGCCAAGCACGTCTCCAACGCTCACCGGTTTCCCCTTCAGTTGGGGTGGGGTGTGGGGAAGGAAGAATGCATAAACGCCCAGGACGATCGATGCGCCGGCCCCGAAGTAGTAGGGCCATGGGGTTGCGCCAAGGCCGATCCATTCTGCCGGAGACTTTTCCCCGCCGAGGAATTCTGGCCATACGACTTTGAGTGAGCCGGATACCAGAAAGCCGCTACCGATGAGAATGCCGGAAGCAATCCAGCCGATGGTGCCGAGGGTGCGGATAGGGGGAGCATCTCGCTCGACGTTGTCCGAGTTACGGAAAAGGAGCGAGTTGGCGAGCGCCAAGGTAGGCATATAACACAGGAGGTGCCCTAGAAGGAGAGGGTAAAATGCTTCAAAACTATCTGCCCTCGAGCATCCGAAGAGGAGAATGCCACCGAGGATGTGAAGGACGCCAAAAACCATCTGGGTGGGGAAGAACCGATCCGCCACCATTCCCACGAGGAAAGGAGAGAATATTGCAGCCAAGCCCGTGGAAGCGTAGGCGGATCCGATCTGTTCGTCGGTCGCGCCCATCTCGGATAGAAACTTCCACATCGGGACATACCAGACGCCCCAGATGAAGAATTGAATGAACATCATCACGCAGAGGCGCGGTTTCAGGGCGGAGGTGGATTCAGGCATGGCTAGAATATATTTTTTAAGAGGTTTAGCGAAAACTCACTGGGCTGGAAGGAAATATCGAGCTTCCGGCTTGAAATAGCTGCTCAGTCCGTTCAGTAGGAGAAGTCATGGAAAACCAGCATTCGCTCTCCCGTCGTAAAGCCCTGAAGGGGCTGGCGGCCCTTGCCACCATCCAGGTCGTTCCCAGCCACGTCATCGGGGCCGGCGGAAAGAAGCCTCCCAGTGAGCAGATTACCCGGGGAATCATCGGGTGTGGAGGGATTTCGGGCTCGGGCGCTCACGTGGGTCAGCAGGGCCCGTTGCTGGCCCTCTGCGACGTGGACAAGAACCATCTCGCCAACCGGACCAACGACGCCAAGAAGCGTGGTCATGACCCGAAGGGTTATCACGATTTCCGCGAGCTGTGCGCCCGTGATGATATCGACGTAGTGCACATCTGCACGCCTCCCCACTGGCATGCCCTGCACGCCATCGAGGCGGCCAGGCAGGGCAAGGACGTCTGGTGTGAGAAGCCGATGAGCCGGACCATTGGTGAGGGGATTGCGATGATGAAGGCGGTCAAGAAGCACAAGCGGATCTTCCGGATCAATACCTGGTTCCGCTTCGAGGGAGGTTTTTACGGCATGGGAACCACGGCGGCTCCATTGAAGAAAGCGGTCATGCACGGCCTGCTGGGGGATGGACCGCTCACCGTGACGGTGGGTGGCAATCAGGGCTTCAACTGGAAGTTCGGCTGGTCCGGGAAGGTGAACCAGCCCGAGGAGAAGATTCCAGCGCACTTCGACTATAATTTCTGGCTCGGGCCTGCCCCGGTGAAGCCATACACACGGCACCGGACCCACGGGTCCTTCCGTGGCTACTGGGACTACGACGGAGGTGGCCTGGGAGACATGGGGCAGCACTACCTTGACCCGGTGCAGTATATTATCGGGAAGGATGAGGAGAGCCCGGTCGAAGTCTTCATTGATGCCGACAAGCAGCACGATGACGCGGTAGGTCGCTGGCGGCGTATCGAATACAAGTATGCGGACGGTACCAAGATCATCCTCGACGGGGACAACCGGGAGAAGGATACCCCCTACATCAAGGGGTCGGAGGGAAGTATTAGCCGGGGCCTGAGTTCCGACATCACGGGGCTCAAGGAGAAGCTCAAGGCCCTCAAGGACCCTGCCCCGCAGGTGACCAATTTTCATCAGGCGGTGCGGGAGCGCAAAACCTTTGCGCTGAACGAAAGTAACGGGTTCCGGTCGGCCTCGATCGTAAATCTCGGGGTAATCGCCCACCGCTCCAACAAGAGTTTCCGCTACGACCCCAAGACCTTCAAGATCGACGAACCGGAGGCGGACCAGTATGTGCACCAGAAAATGCGTGGTCCCTGGAAGGTGTGAGTTTTGCCCGTATTCCGGTTGCGTCTGGACCTGAGCGGTTCGGTCATGCCACCGTTCCTGCAACCTCATGAGTGACAAGATCCGTATTCTCTGTGTTGGTGCCGGTAACATGGGAAGCTCGCATGCGCGGGCCTACCACAAGCTGGAGGATTTCGAGATCGTGGGCATTGTGACCCGCTCGCCTGAATCGCGCGGAAAGCTCAACGAGGAACTGGGTGGCGGCTATCCGGAGTTTGGCGACTACCATCAGGCCCTTGCGGAGACCAGGCCGGATGCGGTAAGCATCTCGACCTACCCCGATACGCACGGACCCTACGCCGAGGCCGCGTTTGAAGCGGGGGCGCATGTCTTTATCGAGAAACCCCTCGCGGAGACCGTGGCGGAGGCGGAAAGTATTGTTGCCAGGGCGCGGGAGAGCGGGAAGAAGCTGGTGATTGGATACATCCTCCGGGTGCACCCGAGCTGGATCAAGTTTATCGAGATCGCCCAGACCCTGGGCAAGCCCCTGGTCATGCGCATGAACCTGAACCAGCAGAGTTCGGGCGCGGCCTGGGAGACGCATCGGAATCTGATTTCCTCCATCTCTCCAATCGTGGACTGCGGGGTGCACTATGTGGATGTGATGTGTCAGATGACGCGATCCAGGCCGGTGCGGGTCTCGGGACTCGGGGCTCGGCTCACCGACGACATCCCGGAGGACAAGATCAACTATGGACACCTGCAGGTGGCCTTCGAGGACGGCAGTGTTGGATGGTACGAGGCAGGATGGGGTCCCATGATGAGCGAGATGGCCTTCTTCGTGAAGGACGTGGTGGGGCCGAAGGGCTGCGTTACCATTGAGGCCAAGGATGCGGGTGGCAAGGGAGCTTCCGCGGACGTGGACGCGCACAGCAAGACCGAGTCCCTGCGGATTCACCACAGTGAGGTGGATGAGAACAGGGAGTTCACCAGGGAGGATGAATGGATCGACATGACCGATGAGCCGGATCATGACGAACTCTGCTTCCGCGAGCAGGAGTATTTCCTCAAGGCCATCCGCGAGGATCTCGACCTCGGAGATCACATGGAGGACGCACTCAACTCCATGCGTATCGTGGCGGCGGCTGACGAATCCTCCCGGACCGGGAAAACCGTCGAGCTTTAGTTCCTCTCAATCTCTCCGCTCGAATAAACCAGACTCACCCTCAACCAAACCAACCATAAGATTGTCATGAAAGCACTCGCAGCTTCTATTCTCGTCCTGTCCCTTCCCGCTTCCGCCGACTGGGTGGAGCTTTTCAATGGTAAGGACTTCACCAACTTCGGGGCACCCGGGAAAACCGAGCAGAATGGATATTTCGTCAAGGACGGGATCATCGAGTCGTCCCGCAAGTGCAGGAACCTCATCACCGAGAAACAGTATGCGGACTATATCCTGGAATTTGAATTTCAGCTGACTCCCGGGGCCAACAACGGACTGGGGGTTCACTACCCGGGCAGTGGGGACGCGGCCTACACGGGGATGGAATTGCAGATCCTTGATAATACCGCTGACAAGTACAAGAACCTCAAGGAATGGCAGTTCCATGGTTCGGTCTACTCCCTGGCCCCGTCCCTCCGTGGGCACCTCGCTCCCGTAGGGGAGTGGAACAAGCAACGGGTAACGATCCGGGGGCCACGTCTCACGGTGGAATTGAACGGGGTCTGCATTACCGATGCCAACCTGGACGAGCTGAGCAAAAAGAAGCCCAAGCACCAGGGGGTTAAGCGCAGAAAGGGCCACATCTGCTTTGCCGGCCATGGCGATATCATCAAGGTGCGGAAGATGCGGATCGCGGAGATTTCCTTTGGAGAGGACAAATCGGAAGCTTGGTATCAGCCGGCCGGAAAGGCGGATGACACGCTGGCAGCAGAGGGATTTACCCCCGTCATGACGGGCGGGTCTCTCAAGAACTTTGCCGAGGACTCCAAGAACAAGGGACATTGGACGGTCAAAGATGGCTGGGTCCTGCACTATGACGGAAAGGGCACCAATCTCTGGACCAGCAGGGAATACAAGGATTTCACCACCGTGGTGGACTGGCGCTGGACCGGTGAGCATAGCGGGAAACGCAATCAGCCTGTCCTGCTGCTCAATGGATTGCAGAAGACAGGACCCGACAAGAAGGGCGTGACTGCTGAGATCGATGAGTATGACAGCGGCGTGCTCTTACGCGGAGCAGTCCGGACCCAGGTCAATCTCTGGAACTGGACGGTTGGTTCCGGGGAGGTCTATGGGATTCGTAACGATGGGAAGCAGCCCCTTCCAATCCGGTCTGCGCTTACCCCGCGGGTTCCTGCAGACAATAAGGTGGGAGAGTGGAACCGTTATGTCATTACCGTGAAGGGTGACCGCCTGACGGTGATCCTCAATGGGAAGGTGGTCCTGCATGAGGCACAGTTGCCCGGGGTGAATCCCACCGGCCGGCTGGGGTTCCAGCATCACGGCAACCCGCTTGAGTTCGCGAATATCTACGTAAAGGAGCTGTAGGAGGACGACGGAGCCGGGCTTTCCGGATCTACGACGCCGGCTCAATACGCTTTTTACCGGGTGGAGAAACCCGGGGTTCTTCCTCGGCCATGGCCCGGGAAACGGCGGCCAGTCCGGGGGATGGTTCCGGGATGGTCGTCGTGCCATGACTGTGGCGGGTGCGTTCCCCAAGTGCAGGTTCGGTCTCATGCCTGGCTTGCGCAAGGCTCTCAAGGTGGCTCTCCACCCTTTCGAGGGCAGCAGTGACAGGCCTGACGAGGTCAGCTACTGCAAGGCGGCTTTGCTCGAGTTCATTGGTAGCATTTCCCTGCTGTGAGTCGAAGGTGGCGTGGGCGTAGTCGAGGAACTCTCGCTGGGTGTCCCGGAGGGTTTCGAGGGACAGGTATTTGAAATTCCGCGCAATCCGGGTTTCGGCCTCCTTGAGAAGTTGCTGTTTCTCGGCGTGGCCACGCTGCTCAGCCTGGGATAGAACTTCGAGTTCGGCCTGGCGTCTGAGGGCCAACGCTTCGCTATGGCGGAGCTGTCGCAACTCAGCCTCGAGGTTTGCACAGCCAGCTTCCATTTCGGCGAGGGATTTCCGTATGGATCTATAGCGCTCTGCGTGATGTTTCCGCATGGCCTGCGCCCTGTTACGGCACAGGAGCCAGGTCAGGACTGCTCCGATGGCGATGCCTGAGACAGTGAGGAGATGAGGGAGCCAAGGTTCGAGATTCATGGTGAAGTTGCCCTTGCGGATTGGGGTGGAACTGCTTTCCTACGGAGGAATTTGCTGGCCTCGCTTATATCCAGAATCCCCTTAAGCAGGCAAAGCAAACATGTTAACACCTATCAACACACTATTCCTATGGCCCACGAACTTCCCGATCTCGGCTACGCTTATGACGCGCTTGAGCCACATATCGATGCGCGCACGATGGAGATTCATCATAGCAAGCATCACAATGCCTACGTAACCAACCTCAATGCCGCAATCGAAGGGACCGACCTGGCAGACAAGTCGATCTGCGAACTTGTGATGAATATTGGGGAAGTCCCGGAGGATATTCGTGGTGCGGTGCGCAATAACGGGGGCGGACATTTTAACCATAGCCACTTCTGGAACTGCATCAGGCCGGGTGGCGCGAGTGAACCGGGGAGTGAAGTGTCCGAGGCAATCAACGCGGCCTTTGGTTCCCTGGACGGATTCAAGGAAGCTTTCACCAAGGCGGCGATGACCAGGTTTGGTTCGGGATGGGCCTGGCTTTGTGCTGATAAGGACGGGAAGCTCGGGGTTTGTTCCACCGCGAACCAGGACAACCCGATGATGGGGGAGATTTCCGGATGTGCCGGGTGTATTCCTATCCTGGGGTTGGATGTCTGGGAGCACGCTTACTACCTGAACTACCAGAATCGCCGACCTGATTACGTTACGGCCTTTTTCAATGTGATCAACTGGGACACAGTAGCGGATGGCCTTCGCAAGGCTGCAGGATAGGCTTCGTTTCCACCTTGGATCTGTTTTTGAATCAGCCGGGCCTGCAGGGGTCCGGGTGATGTATTTTTACCTCAAAACAGCGATGGCTGTACTCCGGAGCTTGCGACTTGGGGGGAAGCCCGCTACAGGGTGCCCGCCATGGCTCGAATCAATGAGAATTTCCTGAAGCTCAAGGCGGGTTATCTCTTTCCGGAGATTGCCCGGAGGGTGAACACCTTTTCGGAGGCGGAGCCGGAGAAGTCCGAGCGGCTGATCCGCTGTGGGATCGGGGACGTTACCGAACCCCTGCCCCTTGCTGCTCGTTCGGCCCTGAAGGAGGCCGTGGACGAACTGGGGGAACGGGAGAGCTTCCGGGGCTATGGTCCGGAACAGGGTTACGATTTTCTACGTCGTGCGATTGCGGAGAATGCCTATGCGGGATTGGACGTTGATCCGGACGAGATCTTTGTCTCCGACGGCTCGAAGTGTGACACCGGGAACATCCTGGATATCTTTGGATCCGGACAGAAGATTGCGATTACTGACCCCGTCTACCCGGTTTACGTGGATACCAACGTCATGGCCGGTAACACCGGGGAGGGCGACGAACATGGCCAGTTTGCGGGACTGGTCTATCTTCCCTGCACTGCTGAAAATGATTTTACCCCGGCGCTTCCAGAGGAGCAGGTGGACCTGATCTACCTCTGTTACCCCAATAATCCGACAGGGACGGTTGCAACCGCGGAGCAGTTGCAGCAATGGGTTGCCTACGCACGCGAAAACGATGCCGTGATCCTCTACGATGCGGCCTACGAGGCCTACGTCCAGGATGCCGGTCTGCCCCGTTCCATTTATGAGATTGAGGGAGCTCGTGAGTGTGCGATCGAGTTCCGCTCCTTCTCGAAGAATGGCGGTTTTACCGGGACCCGGTGCGCCTTCATCGTGATCCCGAAAGAGCTCACCGGTTCGACCGGAAGCGGTGAAAGGGTTGCCCTGCATGGATTGTGGGCGCGTCGTCATTCGACCAAGTTCAATGGGGTCAGCTATCCGGTCCAGCGGGCGGCTGAGGCGCTCTATTCGGTAGAGGGTAAATCTCAGATCAAAAAGCTGGTGGAGCATTACATGGGTAATGCGGCCTTATTGAAGAATGCCTGCGAACAGTGCGGACTGAAAGTGTATGGAGGTGAGCACTCACCCTATGTCTGGGTGCGTTGCCCGGAGGGCGTGGATAGTTGGGGTATGTTTGATAAAATGCTTCAGGAGGCCCAGGTAGTGGTGACTCCAGGATCCGGGTTTGGGGCCGCGGGCGAGGGTTACTTCAGGATTTCGGCCTTCAATTCTCGGGAGAATGTCGAAGAAGTCTGCTCCCGGATTGCGGCAGTCTTCAGTTAAGTCCATTGGGCAGGGAGTCATCCTTTCCGGTGGGATGACCAGCTGGAGTCCATGCAAATCGAGGTCGGGATGGATTGATGACAAGATGCAATATTGCTAGGATGCAGGCCGACGGGCTCGTGCCGCCTTGTTCTCTGCCGAGGTAATCTGAAATGCACCAAGTCTACACGACCCTCGGGACATGTGTCCTCTTTCTTACCTTCACGGGCCTCCTTCCGGCTATTCCGCCAGACGAGTCGGTCTCCCCGGGGGATGAATTCTCCCGAAAGGCGATCATGGTCAGGCCGCCGTCTCTTCTTGAGATGATGGGAGGAGAAGAGCGAGACCTTCTTTCTCTGTTCCAACATAGGGCATCCGCTCCTGGTGAGGTCATGGAGAACCAGCTGGCAGGTTCTCTGATGGTCTCTCTTCATGGGGCCCGTCTACCGATATCTCCCGGGGAGAACCTGCAGGAGACTGCAGTGCACCGGGCCATCCTGCGGGGGCGTCCTGATGTGCTTGGCAGGTTGCTGTCGGAAGAAAGTTCTCCTGACGAAATTCACTCCAGTGGCTGGAACACCTTGCAGCTGGCCCTCCAGCGGAGGGACCAGCAGGCATTGAAGATCCTTCTTTCCCATGGTGCGGATCCCCGCAAGAAAGGAGTCGGCGCCCTGACCTCGCTGGGTCTCGCCCTGGTCCTGGAGTCCTCTCCTGCAGAATTGGAGCTCCTTCTTAATGCTGGAGCGGACCCCAACCATATTGGCTCAGGGGGCCACCCCGTGCTTCATACCTTTTTGCGAGCGCGGGATCTTGAACGAGCTGGAGTATTCCTGCGGCATGGTGCCGAGGCCGGGCCTGCCCTTTATAACGCGGTGGTGGAGGGGGATCCTGGGCTTTTCCGCTTTCTTCTGGAGCAGGGCTGCAAGCCCGAACGAGATTCAAAGGACCCCGTTCTGGTGGCGGCAGTTCGTGAAGGAGAATCCGGGGTTGTGGGGGATCTTCTGGCTTCGGGGGTCTTGCAGGCCCGGGACCTGGGCCGGCGGGGCAGTGAAGGGCAGAGCGCGTTGCACCTTGCGGTTGCCATGAACCGGTTGGATCTATGCCGGGTTCTCCTTGAAGGAGGAGCAGATCCTAATGTCCCGTTTGCTCGTCCAGCATCCGCTGAATTTCTAGCCCGTGTCCGCCCGGTTGGCTTTCTCAAGAGTCACCTGAAACACGATTCCCGGGTGACGCCCCTGATGGCAGCGGCGGATAGCGGCAATCTGGAACTGGCCAAGCTCCTGATGGATCACGGGGCCAGGCGTTTTATCTGGACCAGACGCAAGTCCTACTACCCGATCGGATTTGCTGCGCGCCGCGGGGATGTGAAGATGATGCAACTTCTTCTGGGAGTTGATCCGGGGCAGGAGGAGCGCTGGGTCAAGGTAGACCTGTCCGAGCAGAGGGCCTGGGTGTATGATGGGGATGGCAAAGAACTTCTCACAACCAGCGTTTCGACCGGTAAGAAAGGATTTCAGACCGAACCGGGGGAGTTCGTAATCACCAACCGGAACCGCCATCATGTGTCCAATATCTACGGGGTGAGGATGCCTTATTTTCAGCGCTTGAACTGCAGCGCGATTGGATTTCACGAAGGCTATTGCCCGGGCTATCCGGCTTCCCACGGGTGTTTGCGCGTCCCCAGGGGCCAGGCCTCCGAACTCTGGGACACCACCAAGCTGGGCGACCGGGTGGTTATCGTCCCGTGATAAGGACCAGGAACCGGGTCTAACCGGGGCTGACAATAAGGCCGATCAGGGGGTTGGGATCCTTGATGGAGGAGAGAAGAGGAGCAAGCCGGGTTGCCCTGGGTTATGCGGTTCTGCGGAGAACTGCTCTCTTTCCCTGGTCACGGCTGTGATTGTCGCTGAGGGATTGCGAGACCCTGTGCTGCCATCCGGAAATACCGACCACGCGTAAGGTACCGGCTAGCCGGTTCTGACAGGTTTCAATGACCTGCGCGTTCCGTATAGGAACGGAAAAGGGGATTTAGTTGATGGAGACGGCGTCTGCGCCGGTTTCGCCCGTCCTGATCCGGATCGCTTCCTCTACGCTTGAGATGAAGACCTTGCCGTCTCCGATCTTCCCGGTGTTGGCGCTTTTCACGATGGCTTCGGCAACATTGCTCGCCTCATCATCATCAACAACGACCTCAATTTTGACCTTTGGGAGAAAATCAACGGTGTATTCACTGCCACGGTAGATTTCGGTGTGCCCTTTCTGGCGCCCAAAGCCTTTTACCTCGGTGACGGTCATGCCTTGTACGCCGATCTCTGCCAAGGCTTCTTTGACCTCTTCCAGTTTGAAAGGCTTTATAATCGCTTCTACTTTTTTCATGGGCACACTTGCTTTAGCCTGAAGGTAGCAGTTTTCGTGCCATTTGCCAGTGGAAGATCCTCAAAGACCCGACCATTTCATCAGGGAGGAGCAAATTCCTCATAGATCAGGCGGAGATAGCGGGTTGGACCATCGAGCGGGACTCTAAATCCACCAGGGAGGATTTCTACGGCCTGCCCGGTCCAATTCAAGAGGTCGGTGGAGGTTTCGGCACGTGTCCGGGCAAAGGGCGGGAGGCTCGTGTGGGGAAAGTCGATACGGAGGAATGGCCCCGCCTGACGGGGATTGGGCCTTGGAAGGGAGAAGGGTGAGGCCGGATTGGTGCCCCAGAAATACTCTTCCGCATTAAGTGCTCCATCGTTGTCAAAGTCGTCTTGGGGGCTGTTGGCGTTGTCCAGGCCGAGTTGAGAGGCGGCCCACTGGCCGTAGGGGGTGTCCAGGAAGGTGATTGTTACCGGATTTGATCCCTCAGGAAAGACAAGGTCCGGGTCAAGGGCCAGGATCAGGGTTTCAGGTCCTTCAACCTCGGTGTCGCGGGTTGCGCGGAATTCCAGTTGGAGGAGGGTCTCCCCGGAGGGGAATATAATATTGTCAAATCGGCGGGTGTCGATTCCGGGGGTGGCATTACCTGCTGTGAGGAGGGGTAGGGGTAAGTCACGGGCGACAGGTAGCGGGGTGAAGAAGTTCAGGCGGGCAACCTCCGTGGGTGGAAATTCGGATGTGGAAGCGCTGCTCACTTCAAGCCGGATGACAGGTCTGGTATCCTCACAGGTTACGCTGCTTACCGTTACGTCGTCCAGATACCAGCCGTCTTCCCCGTCAGAAGTATCATGACCCAGTCGCCAGCGGAACCGGAGGGGTTGGGACGTCAGGCTGGAAGGCAATTTGACTGCAGTTTCGATCCAGCCCAGGGACCCTGACCAGGCGCGGCGATTTGGAAGGGGGTTCTGGTAGGCAGCGCTCAAGGTCCGGGTATAGCCGCCCCGGGTAAATGTTCCTCCCGCTGTTTCGATGTCCTCCCACTGTCCGCCATCGCGGGAGACCTCAAGGACGCCTCCATCGAACCCCACCGCAGGATTGAGGGAGCTGGCTTCGGTATCCACGAAGTGGCGGAAGCTCAGGGTTCCACCCTGCGGGTCAATTGTTACGGAGGGAGAGGCCAGGGTGGATGTGCCAAGGCTAGGGGGGCTTTCGGCAAAAAGAGAAAGCTCACCGCCAGGCGGTGAGGGGGAGGAAGTCCATCCACTTCCGGTTCGTGATGACGATGAGCCCCAGCCAGCGGGCAGGGGTGCTCCGCCGGGGTTTTCGAAGTCCTCGATGAGCTGCGGAGAAATATGCCCGAGTTCCAGAGGAATCGGGAAGGAGCGGGAAAAGCCATCGCTTGCAGTTACAGACAGCTCAAGATCAAGGCGATCGCCGCAGTTTCCATGCAGGGCGAAGGTGAAGGCACGGCTTGTCGATTCCTGCTGCACAAGGGTGCCGTAGCTTCGTCTATTGATAAATCCTGTGAAACTGCCGGGCTGCCCTGGCGCCGTGAGGGTAGCACTCACATTCCGGGCAGTCACACTGCCGGAGTTGGACAGGGTGATCTCGAGCTCGATGGTTTCGTCCGGCTCGATCCGGTCATTGGCTGGGGCGTGCGATTCCGAGGCAATGCGGACTTCCCCGGGAGTCACCGCCACGGCGGGAGCGAGGATTTCGACTTCCAGGCGGTAAAGCTGTGCCGCATCAGCATCATCGCCGGCGATTCTGAGGAAGTGTAATCCCTCTCCCGGGACGGAGAGCTGGTCGAACTCCTCGGTTTCCCCAGCGGGGGAGTCATCGACGGAGGCAAGGGTTCGTCCAGTTTGGTCAAGCAGGGTAAGGGAGAGATCGTGAACGATCGATGAATTGAAGGTGACGCCAGCGCTGCAGCCCTGGCCGTCTTCCCCGCCTTCAAGGTAGACCCTGTTGCTTGGAATGACCCGTACGCTCAGGCGTGCCCCGGGTGGCAGGGAGAGGGAGTAGTAGTCAATGTCGGAATTATCGTCGATGCTGAGCCACTGGAAGGCGAAAGGGGAACCGGGGGACATCTCAAGGTTGTGGGCACGCTGGATGGAATCGTTGTCGCGTCTGCTGTTGTGCTGCTCAAAAGGGTCCCCATACCAGCGCTGCAGCGTGTAGATATCATCGAACTGCATGCCGCGGAAACCGGTGCTGATAAAGGGTTCAAGGAGCTTGGTCTGGTCAACCGGGCAGACATGCTCCAATCCCAGACCGTGCCCGTGTTCGTGCGCGATCGTATTGACAAGGCGCCGGGAGTTTCCCGAGAGGTTCTCAAAAAAGCGGTCACTGGTATCAATAACCATGTCGCCGTGGTCGGGGAAGAAATTATAGGCAAGGGTGGCTCCGTCTCCGTCGATGGGATGCCCGCACAGGCGGAGATCCCCACGGATGCCGGTCCTCCCGGGATTATTCCCGCTGATTGCCCGCCCATCATCGTTGGGTTCGTAGAGGTAGGTGATGCCGGCCTGGGCTCCGATGGCATCAAAGAGATCTTGAAAGAGGGGAAACCATGGCTGGCTCTCGGGATCGTCTGTATCTCCACCGTAAATATCGGCCAGACGAGCACGCAGGGAACTGGGATCGTTGCTGTCACCGATGGCGGGATCGCCTGCAACAGGAGTGCCATCGGGCACTATACTCCAGGTGAGGGTGACAGGTGTTCCCTGTTCGCCCCCCAGGGGGCCGTTGGTTGCGGTGCGTCTCCAGCGCTCGAAAAACTGGTTGGCCTTGCGGCGGCCCTTGAATGCGCGGGCGGCGTCCTCCACCCCGTGGAAGGCGACGACGAGGGGAAGGGGGGTGTCCGGTGCCCAACAGCGGGAGAGGGGGCTGTCACTCAGCAGACGGTTGGCTCCGTAGCGGAGAAGTTCCCTCCGCCGGGTCCGGTCCAGGGCAAGATAATTGCTTGCCCGGAGCCAGGGGCGGAGGTGCCCGATGACAGTTCGATCCTCGCTGCTCAGGGAGCGATCCTTCAGGATTTGCTGCCATGGGTCCCCATTGCGGTTTTCGGCCTGGCTGACCGATTGGAGGGTCCAGATGCTCAACCCGGCCACGACCATCAATCCAGTAGCGAGGGGGGAAAGGAGTCTGCGCATCATGGGGCCGGATGATAAACCTGAGGGGCCATCCTGTATGACGCTATCATGCGCCCGATGGTTACAACTGGAATAAAGGAGCTGGGGGATTCGCGGAGGAGAAGCCAGGGATTTTACTGACCTTGCCGAACGAAGAGGCGCTTACCTCCGAAGTCGACGAGGGCGTTGAGACGCTTCAGGAGGTCTCCTCCTATTGCGCCGAGGGTGTTGGCGGGGACCGCACGAAACATCTTGGCAACTTCGATCACCTCAAACTGATGAGAGGTGACGGTGACCGCTCCGGCCTTGAACTCCTTTACAGCGCCTCGTTTGGAGCGGTTGGTTTTTCCGGTGTTGTCGGTGAAGTTTATACGGCCATCGGTGAGGTTCATTCCGATTTCCTTGGCTGCAGCAGGGTCGAAGGTGGACCAGCCGCGACTGGGATCCAGCAGGAACTTGCCACTTTTTCCGTCAACGGTTGCATTGACGAAGAAGGTGTTTTCCACCACGGTGAGATCCAGCACGCTGTAGCCCATCTGGTCGAGAACTTCGGGGAGCTTGGCGGTCTTGAGATTGAAGATGGCGTCGGGCTCCCAGAAATCGAGGAAGAGCTGGTCGGAGCGGCTGAGGCTGGAGGTCTTTATGCTGAAGATCTTCCCTTCGGGGTTTTCGACCTTGTAGGTTTCATCGTTGATACGGGCGACGACTTTCAACTGGAGGGTCTTGCTGCCATTTGCCGAGGTGAAGGTCCGGAACTCAGCTGGATCGCTCTTCTTTTCCACGGGGGCATCCTTGTCGGGCTCCTCGTCCTCATCGTCGGCGGGCGCGGGGATCGTCACCCAGGCCAGGAACAGGAGGACGGCCAGAATGCGGGAGAGGGAGGTCTGCATGATAGGTAAAGGTGGAGCTGCTGGCCGTGAGCGCCAGTCAAAAATGCTGAGGAATCACGGTCTTCCCGGGAGGGGCATGCCCACATCTTGTTCATAACGCCTGAATGAAATTGTCACCGCTCCAAGCTTCGTCGTTGCGGGGACCGTGGGTGAGCCTATGCTGGGGAAGGACGCATATCATGGCCGGATCGTTTGTTCATCTTCATCTTCATACCGAATACTCGACGCTTGATGGGGCGGTTCGTTGCAAGGATGTTGCGAAACGGGCGGCGGAGTTGGGAATGCCAGCAGTAGCCATGACCGATCATGGCAACCTCTATGGGGCGGTTGAATTTTACGAGGCGGCCCGGAAGCAGGGGGTCAAACCGATCCTGGGGTGTGAGATTTACCTGGCTCCGGAGTCGATGGAGCATCGACAGGAAATTCCTGGCCGGAAACGGGCTACCCATCTCACTCTCCTGGCAGAGAACAATACGGGTTGGCAGAACCTCGTGCAGCTTGTGACGAAGGGGCACCTGGACGGGACCTATTATGGAAAGCCCCGCGTTGACCGGGAGGAGCTTCGTAAGTATGCGGAGGGAATCATCTGCCTGAGTGGCTGTATTGCCGGACCGGTCAATGAGTGGCTGCTGCAGAAGCAGCCTGACCAGGCAAGGGAGATGCTCCAGGAGCTGCGGGAGATCTTTGGGCGTGAGAACCTCTATGTGGAAATCCACGACCATGGTCTGGAAGCCCAGCTTGAGGTGAAGCCGCAGTTGATCGAGCTCGCCCGGGAGCTTGATCTCAAGCCCGTAGCAGCAAATGATGTCCATTTTCTATCCCGGGATGATCACGAGGCCCACGACGTGATGATCTGTATCGGAACGGGAAAACTTGTTTTTGATGAGAAACGGATGCGCTACCCGGCAGAGGTTTACTTCAAGACTGCAGAGGAGATGCGGGAAGTTTTCGAGGACCTCCCGGAGGCCTGCGACAACACCCTTGAGATTGCGGAACGCTGTAATGTGACCCTCAGCCTGGATGCCACCAGCTCGGAAAAGTATCCTAATTTTGAAGCTCCGGGGGGAATGTGTCGTGATGACTACATCCGGGAGCAGTGCTTTGTGGGCCTGGAAAAGCGTTATGGCAAGGAGAGGGTTGAGAGCGATCAAACTCTCCGGAAGCGCTTGGATTATGAGATCCAGACCATCAGCGACCTGGGGTTCAGCAGCTATTTCCTGATCACTGCGGACTTCATCAACTGGGCCAAGGAGAACGGTATTCCGGTAGGTCCGGGCCGTGGATCGGCTGCGGGTTCGCTGGTGGCTTATACCCTGGGGATTACTGATATCTGCCCGATGCGCTTCGGGTTGCTCTTCGAGCGCTTCCTCAACCCGGAGCGGGTGAGCCCGCCTGATGTCGATATTGATTTCTGCCAGACACGGAGACCGGAGGTGATTGACTACGTCAGGCAGAAATATGGAGAGCGCTGCGTCTCGCACATCATCACCTACGGGACCCTTGGTGCGAAAAGCGTGATTCGGGACGTCGCCCGGGTCATGGGCGTGAGTTATGGCGAGGGCGATATGATCGCCAAGATGATCGAAGCCCGTCCGGGGGTAAAGCTGAAGGAGGAATTCGAAAACAAGCCTGAGCTCAGGCAAACGATCGAGGGCAGTGCCACTTATCGGGAACTGTGGGATTATGCCGTCAAGCTGGAGGGGCTGACCCGGAATACCGGGGTACATGCTGCCGGGGTGGTGATTGGAGATCGACCACTTGATGAGCACGTTCCCCTGAGTCGGGGCAATGAGGGAGAGGTGGTGACCCAGTATGACATGGGGGCGATTACCGAGGTAGGCCTTCTGAAGATGGATTTCCTCGGACTCAAGAACCTGACCGTGATTCAGGAGGCCTCGGACTTCATCCGCGCAAAGAGTCCCGATTTTGCGATTCATGATGTTCCGCTTGATGACCAGCCGACGTTTGATCTCCTTAACCGGGGAGAGACCATGGGAGTCTTCCAGCTTGAGTCCGGAGGAATGACGGAGACCTGCCGGCGCTATGGGATCAGGCGGATCGATGATATCACCGACCTCCTTGCCCTCTACCGTCCCGGGGCCATGCAGTTCATCCATGAGATGATCGAGGTCAAGGAGGGTCGGAAGGAGGTAGAATACGAACATCCGCTGCTGGAGCAGATCTGCGGGGATACCTATGGCGTGATGATCTATCAGGAGCAGGTACAGAATGCCGCCAAGCTCCTGGCCGGCTATACGCTCGGAGGGGCCGATATCCTGCGCCGGGCAATGGGAAAGAAGAAGCAGTCGGAGATGGATAAGCAGCGGGCTACCTTCGTGGAGGGATGTAAGGCTGAAAACGAGATAGAGTCAGGCCTGGCGAACCGGATCTTCGACAAGATTGCCAGTTTTGCGGGCTACGGATTCAATAAGTCGCACTCGGCCTGCTATGCCCACATCTCGTACTGGACGGCCTACCTGAAGGCTAATTTCCCGGTTGAGTTCATGGCGGCATTGCTTTCCAACGAGTTCAGTAACACGGACAAGATCGGGGTTTTTGTTTCCGAGTGCCACCGGATGGATATTGAGATTCTACCTCCTGACTTGAATCGTTCGCAGTTGCGGTTTGCGCCTGAGGAGATCCGCAGCGGGAAGGTGGCGATTCGCTACGGACTGGCAGCAATAAAGAATGTGGGAGAGGGCGCGATGGCGCAGTCCATCGCCGAGCGGGAGAAGAGTGGACTCTTCCAGTCGCTCGATGACTTTACCAATCGGCAGGACTCGAAAGTAGTCAACAAGCGCATTCTGGAGAACCTGGTTCTTTCGGGTGCGATGGACTGGACCAGGGAAACACGGGCCGGGATGCATGAGCGGGTCGAGGAAGTTACGGCTGCGGCCAGTGCCGCCCAGCGCGACCGGGAAAGTGGACAGGAAGCTCTTTTTGCCGATGAGGAACTTGCCTCCCCGCTCTCGAAAAAAATAGTGCCGGAGTGGCCTAAGGAGGAGCGTCTTGAAAAGGAGAAGGAGTTGTTGGGCTACTATGTGACCGGGCACCCCCTGGACAAATACCGGATTCTCCTGAATTCGGATCGCTTCTGTAAGTTGGGCCTTCTGGATGATCTTGACCTGAGCGACCGACGGGCGCGGTTCCCGTTTGCGGGTATGATTCGTAACGTAGAACAGCGCCTGACCCGGAAAGGAAAGCCTTTCGGAATCCTGATCATCGAGGACTTCACGGGAAGCCAGGAGGTACTTTGCTGGGGAGAATCCTATACCCCGGCGCGTGATGCGGGGATCCTGGAAGAAGGTAAAATCATTGCCTTGAAGGGAGAGGTTACCGTTGATGACCGAACCGAAAGTCGCAAGATCGTAGGAAGCAGCCTGAAGGAGTTGAAGCTTCGACAGGACCGAAACGGGAATAATGGAGGGGGACCGCTGGAGCTTTCCCTGTGGGTCTCCCGCAGCGGGGTCGAAGACTTGAAGGAAATAGAAGGGGTACTGGCTTCCCACCCTGGGAAGACGCCTGTCCTGCTGCACCTGCAGAGTGGAACCGGGAAGAGAGCTACGGTTGAGTGCGGAGAGCAGTTCCGGGTCCAGAGATCGGAAGCCCTGTCCTCCGCCCTTGGGCGCTGGATGGATTGATGTCAGGGGTAGAGAGTTAGGCGGGAGGGAAATTTTATGCGAAACCTGAGCACGGCAATCACATTCTTGCTCGCAGGTATTCTCGCTGTCGGCGTGCAGGGAGAGACGGAAGAGCGCCACAATGTGCTTCTTATCCTGGCCGATGACCTTAATAGCCGGATTGCCCCACTGGGAGATACGGATGCGATTACGCCGAACCTGACACGATTGGCAGCTCGCTCGATTACCTACAGCAACTGTCTGGCGCAGTATGCGTTGTGTTCTCCGTCACGAGCCTCCCTGTTGACCGGGCTGTACCCATGGAGCCTTGGGGTTCATCAGGGAGGGGGAGCGCATGCGGGTGCGGATGATGTAGTGCCTCGCTGGCAGTGGCTCTCGGAATACTTCCGGTCGCAGGGTTTCTGGGCAGGCAGTTATGGAAAAGTTGAGCATGACCCCCAACCTGAGAAATGGGATGAGCTGGTGCCCCTCAGGATCAGTGTAAGCGGGAGCCTGATCTCCAGTCGAGACTTTGCGGGGTACAAGGGGATTACGGGGGTTACAACTCACCTGGTTTATGACGGGGACCCCGACCTGTTTACAGATGGTCTGGCTGCATCACGTGCGATTGAAGCGATGGGTCGGGCTTTGGAGGCAGATGAAAAGTTCTTTGTAGCGGCTGGATTATATCAGCCACATACACCCTGGATAGTGCAGAGCGGAGTGAGCGATCAATATGACGCTGCCTTGCTTCGCCTTCCTGGAGATCCGGCCGGCTCTTATGAAATATGGCCTTCGTATGTGTATCCTCGCGGTAAAGCTACGGATGAGAGGCCTTTGATGCCCGAGGGAGAAGCCCGGGAATTACTCAAGGCTTACTATGGCTCGGTTTCGATGATGGACCATGCTGTTGGGCAGCTTCTGGATTTCGTGGAGGCCAGAGGACTTTGGGATAACACGGTAATTGTCTTTGCGAGTGATAACGGTTTCAGCCTGCTTGAACACCGACACCTTTTTTCCAAGAGGAACTATTCCCGTGAGTCCTTGCATGTGCCCATGATAATACACAACCCCGGCATGAATAATGAAGGAGAGGTTTGTGAGCGTCAGGTGGGCCTCATTGATATTTTTCCGACCGTGGTAGACTTGGCAGGGGTAGCGCCGTATCCGCAGCCTCTGGACGGGCAGTCGCTGGCTCCGCTGCAGGAGAACCCATCCTCTGTCTGGGATAAACCGGCGCTTTCGGTTCTCACCTATCCGACATGTTCGAGGCCTCGATTCCGCATTGCCCAGCTGGGGAACTGGAAGTTGGTGGAGGGGCCATGGGACCGTGACCCGGCATGGTTTCGGCGGGCAATGGATCATGAAAATGATCCATTTGAATATTTTCCGGTGCGCCCTGATTCTGAAGGCTTGGAAGTGGATTTCTCTCCGATGGAACGTGCTCTAACAGCGATTCCTTTTCAACGGGGAGTGTTCCATGTTCAAAAGCCTGGCAACCCTGCAGACCGCGATGGGGATGGCATTACTGATGAGGCAGAATTGGGGCTACAGGCTCTGGGGTTCAGCCCTTTTGTAG
>Ga0163180_10000422_pt1 | contig 24711 bp, 30 predicted proteins | sample AtlANTMetagenome_2_FD_109647 | JGI IMG/M metagenome (GOLD analysis project Ga0163180, IMG submission 109647) | Marine eukaryotic phytoplankton communities from the Atlantic Ocean - Atlantic ANT 4 Metagenome | ecosystem: Environmental > Aquatic > Marine > Oceanic | place: North Atlantic Ocean...
CAAAAAACCATGAAGAGAGCTGACTATCAAAGATCTAATTTATCTATAACCTACGAAATGAAACAAAATCCAGAGACTGGCGCGATGGAATTAGTTAAAAGAGAAGTTCCATTAGGCCAGTATGTTCCTGTTTTAGGATACATAGGTGATAGACGTAAAGATACATATGCAAAAGACTATTCTGGAAAAAGAGAATATGAAGCTGGTACTGGAAGTGGTTTCGATCCATTTTTTAATGCTATTTATGAAACGTATGTAGATGGTGAAAGAATGCCTTATGACTACGGTACAGAAACTAGATTTATAGAATATGGTAAACCTTTTACAATAAGAGGATATAAAATAACACAAGACATATTAGATAGAGATAAAACTTATGTAGATGATGAGCAGTATACTTTACAGGAACTGGAAATAACATCATCTGGCGTGCAAGAGGAAGAGTTTAGTCCATTAGTTAATGACGCACAATTAAATATATATAAAAATCAATTAAACTATTTAAACGAGAACGCTAAGCGAACTGATAATGGTATGTTTACTATTAAAGGCCCAGACAAGATATTTGAAAAAGATGGTAGTGTAAACATTGTAGAAGGTAGACAAGTGTTAAACAAGATACTAGAAGCAGGTACTTTATTTGCAAAAGACCAAGAAGGATTAGGTGCTAGTGGGGAAAAATTAGAAAGAGCAACTGCAGAATACATGACTAAGATGTTAGCTCCATACGGCATGTATGTAACAGTTCGTGATAATGGTTATCAGTTTTACTTTGGATCTCCCGAAGAAGTTTTAGCTTTTTCTGGGTTAGATAAAGACTCAGGTAATAGACAAGCTGGATTTGAAACAAGCACAGGTATTTTAAAGAGAATGTATGCTTTATCAGATAACGACTTAGATAAAGAATCAGGATATTTTTATCCAGACGAAGGATTGATGTTGCAGAATCAAGTTGATAAAGTTCATATACCTTTTAGCGAAATAGATGAGGATAATCCTAATTCTATGAATGATGTTATAAACAAAATCAATAGTGCTGCTGATGCTTCTGGTAGAAAATTTCTTATTGACTTGAGTTATCTTGATCCTTCAAGAAATTTTGACATGGATAATTTAATGGCTAATCAAAAAGTTGTTGATGAAATGTTTACAACTTTTACAGAAGATAACGAAGATTTAAAAGTTTAAAGATCAGCCATAGAAGCTAAACAAGCAGATATTTCTCAAGGAGTGGAAAAAATTAATGAAATAAATAATTTAGAAGCTACTCTTAAAAGTGATGAAATTCTACAAAATTTACCTCAAACTTTAAAAACATTAGAGTCAAAATACACAGCTATTATAAATAGACAAAATGAGATTAATGATAGAGTAACTCAATTAGATGACAACGAAGAAGGTAGAGCTGAATATGAAAAATTAGTTAAAGAGTTTGATGTAAATAATGAGCAATTAACAAAGCTTAATAAAGAAGCAAATGAACTTAAGTCTTATGAAGAAAATGCTTTACAACCATATAACGAAAAAGTTGATGAGTGGAATACAAATTATAAAGACAAATATAAAAGTGATATAGCTAGTGTTAATAAACTTATTGAAGATGCTGGAGAAGATTTAGATAAGTTAGTTGGTATGAATTCTGTTATGTTAAGGAAACTAAATAGTGAAATATCTGCTGGTATAGAAAACAATCTAAAATGGTCACAATCTGCTATTAACAAAGGAAGAGGAAGCGCATATGGTTTTGTGTATAATCAACTTGTTAAATCTATAACTACAGTAGCTAATGGAGCTTATGGATTAGTTATGGATTTAAGTGGTTTTATTGGTGAAAATGCTATGAACCTGGCTGGATATACTGGTGTAAACGTAACTAGAGAGTTATTAGATTTAATAACTGACGATGATCTTATAAGTCAAGAAGCTTTAGATAAAGCAGAAGAAGGAACTTTAGCATTTATATATAAAAATAACAAACAGTTTAGAAATGGTATTCAAAAATTAAAAGACAAGAAAAGAGGAGATATAGATAACTTTATGAAGCGTTATGTTGAAGCAGATGTTAGTGATTCATGGGTTAGAAACTATGAACAACAAAATCCTTTTATGTCACAAGTATATAAAGTTATGATTGACATGGGTGTTGATATTCCATTAATGGCTTTAACTGGTGGAGCTGCTGGTCTTTTAAAAGCAGGTAAATATGTAAAATATGGTGCTCAGCTTTCACCTATGTTTGCTAGAACCTACGAAATGGCTGATGATGAAATAGATTTATGGAAAGCTCAAAATCCTGGTAAAGAATTTCCTATGTCACTTAATCAGCAGTTAGGTTTAAAATTACTTTTAGCTTCATCTACAGCTGCGTTAGAAAGAGCGGGTTTTGAAAATATGATGTCTGGTGGTTTTAATAAAGCTATAGCTAGAAGAATAGCTATGAGAAACGCTGGAATAAAAGGAACCAAAAAACTTACTCCTGAAGCAATGGATAAGTTAGTTAAAATAGAATTAGACTTATTAAAAAAAGAAGGTGCTGATCTTACTAGATTTAAACAATTTGCAAGTGGTGTAGCAGGAGAAATAGTAACTGAAACAACTCAATCTGGTACTGAATGGGGATTAAAAGAATTAGCTAATAATTTTATGACTAGTGACGGTAAATACTATGAAGCTTGGGCTGTTCCTGAGTTTAACTCTATGGAAATGAGAGAGGATTTATGGAACACTGTTAAGGTAACTGCTGCCGCAACTATAGTTCCCGCTTTGTTTGGCGCTGGTGGTAGAAATTACAAAGCTGGATCATTAGAAAAAATGGATGCAGAGCAATTAGCAAACATACAGCTTTTGTCTGATAACCAAATGATGATGAATTTAACTTTAAAAAACATTAAGTTAAAAGGTAAAGCAGATGGGTTGACCAAAGAACAAATTGATGAAAGAATAAATAATATTCAAGAACTTGTAGCCTTATCAAAATCTTTAAATGGTAATGGAGTTGGTACAGAAGGCAATGCTTTAATATTACCTACATTACAAAAAATAAAAGCATTAGAAAAACAAATGCAAAAGGAAAGTAATAATAAAGTTAACGCTAAAATTCAAGCTGAGATTAATTTATTACAAGAAAACATAGAGTCAATAGCTCTTGATCCATATTACAGTGAAGAATCAGAAGCGAATAGATTAGTTGATAATGCTATACAAGAAAGTAGTAATGTTTGGAATGACGTTGAGGTTATGACTGACGAAGATGCTAGTGCTCAGATGAGTATTACCATGCAGAAAACTGAAGACACTATAAGAGAATTAGAATCTGAATTAAACGCTGAAGGAACTACAGACGCTAGAAAAATAGAGATACAAAACGAAATTCAACAAGCAAATGAGTTAGCTGAAAATACAATTAACAATTTATCTACTCAAGCCATGAATACTATTGTGGTAGAAAATGCTGAACAGCGTCAACAAGTCATGGAAGACTATGGTCTTACAGAAGATGAGATGACTGGTATTGAAATTGATCCTGAAACTGGACAAAAAGTATATAAAAATGCTTATCATGATAAAGATCAAAACCTTATGGTTGTTGATAAAGAAGTTATATTAGAAAGTGGCAGGTATGATGCTATAAAACATGAAGGTAAGCATCAGTTCTTGCGAGGTTTGTTAGCTAAATTTAAAGGAACGAACGCTGTTTTAGGTATAGAGAAGTTACTAAGAGATGAACTAGATAAAGTAGATAGCACGTGGGAAACTCAATCAGAATTAGGAGCTAGATGGAATTTATACAAAGAAAGACCAGCTGAAGTTAAAGCAGAAGAATTAATTACGTTATTATCTGATGCTATGAGTGATCCTAGAAGTGGTGTGTTTCAAAACTACAAACAAAGTTGGAGTCAAAAATTATTAGGTGGGTTTAGAAGATTAGCTCAAAACTTAGGAGCTGATATCAAAATTCAAGACGCTGATAGTATACTAACTATGATTAGAGATTTTAATAAGTCCTATGAAAAAAATAGATTTACTAGAGCTCAAAAGAAGTTTTTAAAAGAAGGCGGAGAAGTTTCAGATGCTATAATTAAAGCAGGAAACGTAGAAGCTAAAAATATAATAAAACCAACTAGAGAAGAAAAGAAATATAAAAATTCCAAAAACTTTTCTAAATCTAATCTTGATCAAGTTTCCACTAAGTTTGGTTATGATCTTAATAAACCATCTGGAAGAAGAAGATTTGCTGATAGGTTAATCACTTATGATAAAGATGGAAACTTTGTTGGAGGTAATTTACAAAGATCTTTGCTTGGTGAAGAAATAGGTGGTATGTTGGAAGATATTACTAAGCTTACTTATGATAAACAAGTTACAGATAGATTAAGAATAGACGAAGAGACAGGAAGAAGAGTCGAAGCTTTAATGAGTAGAGCAGAGTATAAAGATGCTTTATTAGGTTTAGCTAACAACTTACTTGCTGAAGAATTGAGACCAGAAGATTTAGGTATTAATAGAAGAACTGGAAATAAACAGACTGTAGACGATTTTTTAAGTAATAGATTATATTTAAGAAGCTACGCGTTTCCTAGTGAGTTAGGTTTAACAGACACTAAAATAGAACCAGTAGAAGAAACAGAATCGTCAACACCTAAAGAAGAATTAGAAAGTTTAATAAGATCTATTGGTTTAGATGAAGAATCAAACTTATACAAAGAAATACTAAGTGAGGTTGAAACTATACTTAAAACAGATTTAGGTGATGTTACTGAGTTTGAGTTTAGAGAAAGAATACTAGATCAGTTTAGAAAAAGATTATTTGATAAGATTAAAAAAGAAATAGGAACAGCTGGTTCAGCTAAGTATAAAGCATTCTTAGAAAACGGAGAACCTGTTTATCAAAAATTAAATCAAAGAACTATAAACAAAAGGTTTAGTGATTTTAAAGTTCCATTAATAAATCCTGAAACTGGAGAACAATATAGAATGACAGTAGGATTATCTATAGATCCAGATTCTAGAGCAAAAGATCCTAAAGGAGGTAATAAAATATTTGGAAGAGAATCATGGGATCAACAGAAATGGGTTGATTATCATTTAAAACCTAAAAAAGGTAGACCATCTTCAAAACAAAATAGTTTAATAGAAGCTTTAGCTGATGAACTAGGATCTGATGCTGTGTTTACAGCTTTAAAAAATGAAAAGGTTCAAGAGATAATTAAGTTTAGATATGAAAAAGCAGATCAAGAGTTAATCGACAAAGAGATAACTACTTTAGAACAAGCCGGAGCAATAGTATCTCCAGTTGACTACGTAGTTGGTGATGTTATATCAGCTTATTCAAGTGGATTAGCTACACAAGTGTTAAGAAATCAAAATTATAGATTTTCTAAAAGTTTAAAGAAACAGGATTTTGCTTCACAGCAAGTTGTAGCTGCTTTATTATTGGATCCTGATTTTTTACAATTAGCTGAAAACTCTAGAATTAATGGAGATAAAAACTGGTTTGCTAATACTTTTAATGGATACATCGACAATAAAGAAAAAAATAAAATAGGTATACCTCCTAATATTTGGAAAACTATTGGTAACCAATTTCAAGTAGAATTTGATAAACTAACAAAACCATTTGGTAAAATTGGATGGCAACCGTATCTTAGTAAAACTATAGATAATATGCTAGCAGAATCAGACGCTGGTGTATATTCTTCTCTCGCTTCTATAGCAGCTGCTCATGGTTACAATATTGAGACAGGTAAAAGTTCTTTAGATTCTATTGAAAAAGTAAATAAAGCTAGAAAAGAAATTGTTGATTTTTTAAGAAAAGGAAATTATACAGATCAGGAAATAGAGTTGTTTGTTGTAAACTCTTTAGCAGGTCCAGCTGGTTTAGCTGTCTTTGAGTTACTAGATAAAAACAATACAAATGTAGTATTAACGCCTGATCAAGTTCAAGATAGAGATGGTGGATTTAGACCTGGTTTGTTTGGTAGTATGGAGGAGATCAGAGCTATACTAGGTTATGAATCAGCTGATGTAGAAAAAATAGCTAGTAAAATTCACGCGCATAAAAATTGGTTTGGAGAATTTAGTAGAGCTGATAAATTAAAATACGGAGCAGAAAGTTTTGAAGATCTAAGTGATAAGAGTAAAATAAAATATATAAAGGAAGAAATACAACCAAGAGGTTTAGAAGCTAAAGCATTGTTAGATAGAATTGCAGATGACATGGCTGTAGCTTTTGATAATGGAGATATATCAGTTCAAACGGTAGCTACTTTTACGGAAATCCAATTTGCTTCTATGAAAGGTTTAGGGAAACTAGCTTCAGATGTGAGATTTATTCCTACTATGTCAAGACAAGAAGTAATAGATGCTTTTGGTGTACCTGAAAACGATAAGTACGTATTAGAACATACTATACCTGCTACAAGAATAAAAACTTTAATGTTTAATTACATTATATCTCCTAAGTCAAATAAGAATCAAGCAAGAGAGTTGTTTAAGGCTGATTTAGAACAATATCATTCAGCTATAATACCTGAATATTTTGATAAGAGAGTTAATTATTCTAATCCAGGTTTTCCAGATAGTAAAACTTTATTTTTAGATACTTCACCAGGCATAAGAGAAGCAGGTGATTTTCCATTAGGGGAAACAGGAAGATATAGTACTATACTACCTATACCAATGGTGGATGTTGATACTAATGTTATATATGGAACGCCTGAAGCTTTAGTTGAGGGAGAAGAAAATGCTAAAAAAGAAATAAACGATCCACTTGTTAAGGAATCTAAAGTTATGTTGTCTCAATCTTTTTCAAATGAAGAAGTATTGAATAAAGCAAGAGCTGTAGATGAAGCTTTAAGAATAGCTAATCAATACAATGCTCCTGTTAGGAAAATAAGAGTATTTGACTTTGATGATACATTAGCTAGAACAAATAGTAATGTCTTATATACGATGCCTGACGGTACTACTGGTAAATTAACAGCTGAAGAGTTTGCTAAAGATGGAGACAAGATGCTAGCAGATGGAGCTGTATGGGATTTTTCAGAGTTTAATAAAGTAGTAGATGGGAAACCAGGTCCACTATTAGAAATAGCTAAAAAGATTCAAGCAGCTAGAGGAACTGAAGATGTTTTTGTATTAACAGCTAGAGCACCAGAATCTCAAGGAGCTATATTTGATTTCTTACAAACGTTAGGTTTAAATATACCTTTATCTAATATAACTGGGCTAGGTAATAGTTCTCCACTCGCAAAATCTAATTGGATTGTTAATAAAGCAGCTGAAGGTTATAATGACTTTTACTTTGCGGATGATCACACAGGAAATGTTAAAGCAGTTCAAGATGTTTTAGACGTGATAGATGTTAAAGGTAAAGTTCAGCAAGCTAAAGTTAATCACTCTAAAAGTATTAATCAAGAATTTAATCAAATAATTCAGGACAAATCTGGAATAGAATGGTATAAAGAATTTTCAGAAGCTAAAGCCAAAAGAATAGGTGGTAAAAAATGGAATCCTAAAATTATGGCTTATTCTGCTCAAGATTTTGAAGGTTTAATATATCAACTCTTAGGAAAAGGCAAGCAAGGAGATGCGCATAAACAATGGTTTAAAGAAAATTTATTTGATCCATTTTCTAAAGCTATGACAAGTCTAGAAGCTGATAGATCTGCTATGCTCAATGATTTTAAAGCATTAAAGAAAAAATTAAAAGCTCCTAAAAAATTAAGTAAAAAAATATTTATTAAGTCTATATATACCAATCAAGATGCAGTTAGAGTTTGGATATGGAACTCACAAGGAGTTGAAGTTCCTGGTTTGTCTAAAGCAGATTTAAAAGCTCTAGTAGAGCAAGTAGAAAATGATCAAGAGTTATTAGACTTTGCTAAAGGTATTATTGAAATACAAAAAGGAGATCAATATGCTTTACCATCTGAATCTTGGTATGCTGGTACAATTACAACAGATATTTTAGACAGTTTAAACACTACTAAAAGAGAAAAGTATTTAGCAGATTGGCAGCAAAATGTAGATATAATATTTTCTAAAGAGAATATGAATAAGCTTGAAGCTTTATATGGACCAAAATATGTAGAAGCTTTAAGAAATATATTAGCTAGAATGAAGTCAGGTAAAAATAGACTGGCTTCAGGAAATAGATTAGCTAATAAAGTTTTAGATTATATAAATGGATCTGTAGGAACTATAATGTTCTTAAACATGAGATCTGCTGTGTTACAGACGTTGTCTACTGTAAACTTTATTAATTGGAATTTTAACAACCCAGCTAAAGCAGGTATTGCCTTTGCTAATCAACCTCAGTATTGGAAAGATTTTATGTCATTAATGAATTCAGATTACTTAACAGATAGACGTAATGGTTTAAAACTTAATGTAACTGAAAATGAAATAGCTGACACGGCTAAAACCGCAAAGAATAAAGGTAAAGCTGTTATAAACTACTTATTAAAAATAGGTTATACACCTACACAGGTGATGGATAGTTTTGCTATTGCTTCTGGTGGTGCTACATTTTACAGAAACAGGATAAAAGATTTAATGAAAAACAATCCTGAGATGAGTGAGCAAGAAGCTGAATCTATAGCTTATCAAGAGTTTAAAGAGATATCAGAAACTTCTCAGCAGTCTAGTAGACCAGATAAAATATCAAGTCAACAAGCTAGTGATTTAGGTAGATTATTTTTAGCATTTGCTAATACACCTATGCAGTATAATAGAATAATTTTAAAAGCTGTTTCAGATCTAGCTAATCAAAGAGGAGATTGGAAATCTAATGTAAGTAAAATAGCTTACTATGGATTTATACAGAACATGATATTTAATGTGCTACAACAAGGTGTATTTGCTTTAATGGGTGGAGGTGGAGACGATGAAATGGAAGAAGAAAAAATAACTAAATCACTTAATGGTATGTTAGATTCATTTTTAAGAGGATTAGGTATAGGTGGTCAAACTGTTATGGTGTTAAAAAATCTATTAGCAGATGTATATGATAGATCTCAAAGACCTAGACCAGAGTATTCAGATGCTTGGATGAAATTATTAGACATGTCACCTCCTATTAAAAGTAAGGTTTCTAAGTTAAAACAAGCTGGTTGGCAATTTGATAGTAAGAAAAAGCGAGCTGAAGTTTTTGAAGGCGGTTTTGGATTAGATAACCCAGGTTATTTAGCTTTTGCAAGAGTAATATCTGCCACAGTTAACATACCTTTAGATAGACTACTTTTAAAATTAGAAAACATACAAGGAGCACTTGATGAAGATACCGACACTTGGATGAGAATAGCTATGTTAATGGGTTGGCCAAGATGGCAATTAGAATCTAAAGGATCTACCGAAGAAGAAGTAAAAGAAATACTTAAAGCACCTAAAATAAAAGGTTCTTTAAAGATACCTAAGAAACAAAAAACTAAAAATGGCGAGTTGCCAAAAGCACCAAGATTAAAAAACAGACTTAAAATACCAAGTTAATAATGAAAATAAGTGAAGGAACTGAATTTAAAATAGACATTAAAACTATTATCAGTGTAATAGTTGTTACTTCTATGTTTGTAGGAATGTATTATTCTTTAGCTTCAGATATTGAAGAAGCAAAAAAACTACCACCATCTGAAATAAAAAGAATGGAATATGATTTAAAACAACAATGGCAAACAGAACATATAGAAGATTTAGAAGAAAAAGTAGATGAAATACTTTATTGGTGTAGAGAAGTAGATAGTAAGTTAAACAGTAAAAAAGATAAATAATGCAACATAGAAAAGACTTGGAAAGAATGAGTATAGCTTATCAAAAGTGTTGGAAAGGCTATACTGCAGATGGAAAAAAGAAATCACCTAGTGGTAAAAAAAATGCAGATGGTAGTCCTAAAATGGTAAACAACTGCGTGCCTATAAAACAATCTAATAAAAGAACAAAAGGTAAAGGAAGACATTTTAGAACTGAAGAAGAAGGAGCTGGAATGACAAAAGAAGGAGTTGCGTCTTATAAAAAAGAAAACCCTGATAGTAAATTACAAACTGCCGTAACTGAAGATAATCCATCCGAAAAAGACGCAGCGAGAAGAAGAAGTTTCTGTGCTAGATCTAAAGGTTGGAAAGGTAAAAGAGGTAAAGCCGCTAGGCGTAGATGGAAATGCTAGGAACACTAAAAAAATGGGCACCATACCCAAAGTTCCTGTAACCCAAGGGAGATCGTAAGGTCTCCCTTTTTTATTAGTGTAATCTTAACACTAAGATAAGGAAATAAAAAAACCCCACTGTGATAGTAGGGTAATGCATATATACTTAGTTGTATTGCTTTCTACAGTTCTAGAGGGCACGTACATAGTGTTTTTATGGAGACACTACTTGAAAATAAAAAAGGGTAAACGTTATTAAACGATTACCCTTTATTCATTTAACAGCCTCCGCAGAAGCCTCCACATAACTCACACATTTTTCTTAATTTTAATTGTTATATCATGAGGAGCTGTTTCGTCTCCTCCAAAGTAAGGAAATAATTGATACTTCCTTCTATGTGTTACGCAGTTTCTTGGTACAAATACTTTAACACCATCAACCGCCATTTCATAATCCCAATCATGTATTTTTAAATAGTAATCATATGGTTTACATAAATCTACACTAGTAATTTTAGCAAAACTAAAGTTTCCATTTTCATGTTTAAACCAGTGTATTTCTAAACTATCTGTCCATCTCCAACCAAATCGTATTGAGTTTTCTAAGTGGTCTTCACCACAATCACTCCAACCAACTAATTTATTAATGTCCATTTGATTTAGGCTATCCACAGTTTTGTAGATAGCGCTAGAATCAAATTCAACACTCCAATCGAATGTTGTTTCTTTACTATAATTAAGAGCACGTGTCGACCTGTGTTTTCCCTCTTTTATAGTAAATGTTTTCCAATCATTAGTTATTTTTTTACAACTAGGTAATTTCACAAGAACCACCAGCGCAAGCAAGCTCGCCAGAAAGATCAGTGTTATCTTCGGATTCGAGTACATTCTCTAAATTTATGTCTTTTAAATGTTGTAACTTATTTATATAAGTTCCTTCGTCAATATCCTCGAAAGGAGCTTGAGTATATGTTCCACCATCGAAAGGTAATACAGATAAGCCATTATAGTATTTTCTATTGTCCCACATCCACTCACCTGCCGTTTCCCACTCTTCAGCTTTTAAACTAACTGTAGCAGAAACATTGTGAGTATTAGATCCTTTTCTGTGACCAGGTTGAACCCATTCTGTTGCAACCTTCTTAATACGTTCAAGTAATTGAAAAGGTGATTCAGTTCTAAGTATAGATCCATCCGGTGCTTTTTGAGGTATACTAATTACAGCTGTATCATGAGGTCTAAAAAATTCATCTTCTACTAGTAATGGATGATTTTCAAATAGGTATTTATATATACTTTCGTTTTTACCAACTCTTATTCTACGGACATAGTAATCGTTGTGCCATGCATGAATACCTGATGAAGTTCCTAATGCAAGAGATGTCGTCCCTGCAGGCTTCACGGTTGTGCATCTTGCAGCTGAATTAATTCCAATCAGCTTCGCGACTCTTGCGTTTTCTCTTTTTACTACTTGAGCGGCCTTCTTCATGTCGTATCCTAACACCGTACCCGAGCCTATCCCAGTCATCGAGACGCCTATTAAAGCGTCTTTCTCTGTTGTTTGTTGCCATACTTCTCTTAAATAGTGAAAGTCAGTATATCCTGCTTGTAATGTACCGATAAATGCAGCAGCTTTCACTCTATTGTTTAAATCTTCTTGTGATTCAATATCACTAGCATTTACTTCACACAGATTACAAAACTGATATGGTCGTAAAGCTATTTCACAACAAGGGTTTGTACCCCAGTCTTTGTCATTATTAAAATATATTCCAGGTTCTCCTGCTCCTGATAGTTCTACACGTTTCCACAGATCCATAAAAAACTCTTTAGTTATTTTATGTCTCATTAGCACAGCTGAATTATTAGCTCTACCTCTTTGTGGATTTGTTTCCCACCAATTTCCAGACTTAGCAGATATCATCTCATCATCATCTGCTGAAAATAAGCTTATCAAAGCTGCCCTGCGTATTCCACCAGCTAAGACGGCGTCTGCAATATGGCAAACTATATCGTGTACTTCTAAAGTGGAGAGCATATCTGTCTCTTCCTTTGAGTCTAAGACTCCTGTTATTTTTACTATACATTCTTTAAGTGGTTGAGGTCCAGGTGCTTTACCACCAGACGTTACTAACATTGCGCCTTTAGGGCGTATATCAGAGTAATCAAACTCTATTCGTGAACTTCTTTTTTCACCTAAATATGATTTCATTAATACTTTAATAGCATCTGCCCAACCTTCAATTGAGTCTCCTATTAAAAATCTTCTAGTTCTTTTTTCGTAAGGTTTGCTAATACTAGGTAGTTTATCAACGTGATGTTGCTGTACAGAATAACCTACACCAGTACCACCTAATAACAAAAACATTATCTCATTAAACGATTCAATATGATCGATAGGTAAGTAAGCGCAATTATAAACACGATTAGGTGATATTTCAATCGGTTTACCTCCGAACTGAAGCGATCGCATAGATGGTAAAACCTTTTTTTCATAGACCAATTTATATGTTGTTTTAATGTCATCTGTGAGCTCAGGATATTTTTTAATATGCATATTCATGTTACGCGTTACTAATTCGTCCCATGTCTCCCTACGGTTTAATTCCGGGATATATTTTGCGTATTTCATGTAAACTGTTATATCACTTAGTATCTTGTTTGATAGCTCCATCTTCTTCTTTCTTTTTTGTAAAGCTTGCTTGTAGATCTTTTATAGCCTTATCATAAGCAGGCATTAGTTTTATTGTTTCTAAAGTTCCAACAGCTAAATCTCTTAACTGTGTATTTTCATTAATCAAATGTTGAACTACACTAGTCAACGCTTTTATTTTGTTCTGCATTTCTAACAGAGTACTTTCTTTCATATTCTAATAATTCATTTAATTTTAAGTAACCTTTACTTTCTATACTCCAATCTATAAACTGTTGTAATTTTCTTTTAGCATACATTCGTCTAGCTAGATCTTTTTCTTCCCAAGAATTAAGTTTACGGTTTCGTCGCATTCTTTTTGATTTTGTGGTTTATATAAAGTAACGCCACGTAGTCGTTCGCTGACATATTTCTTAAATAATTTCCAACGTATAGGAAAAGATTCGTTTGCCCTTCCTTTACACTCAATGATAAATCCCCTTCCTGTAAAATCAGGTGTGTAAGAGATCTTAAGTATTTTTTTGCTTCCACGATCTTTGTACTCGCCCTTTCCATTGCTTTGTCTTTCATAACATTTGTTTTTAAAGTCAAATGAAGGGGTAATTTCATATTTAACCCCTTCATACTTAGCTTGTATTTTAGCTTCTTTTAAAGCTTTATACATGTATGCTTCTAGTCCTGACTTAAATTCTATTCCATCAACAATTTTTTTCTTAGCACGAACAGGACCTCGTTTCTTACGACGCAACTTCAGTTACATAATAAGGTAAACCTGGGTTACCTATCTCAAGATCAGATAACTCTTCACGTGCAGCTTGAATATAAAGTATTGCATCCATTAATTCTTCTTGTACATCGTTTAAGTATGCTGCAAGATCTTTAATGCCAGTCTTACGTTCACTGTCTAATGTTTGACCGTATTTTTCATAACCCACGTCTGAGCGTGATACAAATTTATCTACAACTCTTTCAACTACTGGATCTCTAAATTTAATTTCTTTTTTTGTCATTATAATATAATATTAAAATATAAATAATTGCTACTGTTTGTGCTAATAATATTCCTAAGGCAGTATTATCCATTTTTTACAAATGTTCCGTTTTTCATTCCACCTTTACGATCTTTAATTTCATTGTAAGCAGAGTCAATACAAGTTTCTATTGATGTTCCACCTAGCATAGCTAAATTTGTCAATACGACAACCATATCTCCTATGGCATCTACAAATTCAACTTGATTATCTTTTAGTATAGCTCTACCAAGTTCTCCAGCTTCTTCCATTAACTTACAGTATTGAGTTTTAGTATCTCCTTTGTCATAAAGTCCTCTTTCATCTGCCCAATCTCTAATTAACTGAAATCTATCTTTTTCTACACCATTAGTATTTTTAACTCTTTTATTTAATGTATTATAAAACAATTGAGCTTCTTGTTTAGCTTCGTTAAGAAATTTCTCATAAAAAGCTTTATTATATATATAAGATCTTTTTTTATTAAACATAGAAGTAGATGCATTTTTCATTATCCAATCAACTGTTTCTTTAGTTAATTCAAATGTGCCATGCATTGTTTCCCATGTCTTACCCAACTCATCCATTAATCTACCTTTTAGTTTGTTTAATGGAACTGGAAATGTTGAAGTTTGTTCTGTTGCGTTAATTTTCATTTTAAATAATTTTTTATAAGGTTTAAGGTCTACTTTATAGCCGTAAGACTTTTGAAGTTCTAACTCGCGGCTTGATATATAATCGATATCTGTGCTTTGATCTAGAACTTCGTATTCGTCTGGGTTATAACCTTGTTGTTCAGTAACCCTGCTATTAAGATTACGTGTTACCCCTATCTTTTTACCCGGGATGTGGTATAAATAATATGTTATATTACCATCCATATTCATCTGCTCTTGATTGTGCTGGACCTTTCTCTTTCTTACTCAAGAACTTACCTAAATCTTTCTCATAAAGATGTAAATTGTGAGCAAAATGAAAATAAGTCCCTATTTCATAATGTGTCTCCTCTGCAACTAATAATTGTAATTGCGCAAAACAATATTGATCATTACAGAAACCGTACCAGAGATCGTTAGATCGCATCGTAACACACATATTCAGTCTATCGTTTACAACTGTAAACTGTATTGCGTATGTACATGGAGTGTCTCTGCTGTATAATGAATGTTCCTTGCCATCATATATACTTATTGTTGCTTGTCTCGTATTAGGATCACGTCTTAGTTTTTCTATTACATAATCAAGTTGGGAGTTTCTACCCCATTGATAACCGTAGTTAGAATTAACATTACCGTGATCATCAGCCATACGTTTCCATATTGGAGGTATTTTACCGTATAATTTACCTAGTGTTTTTATATTGGTATCACCAGTCATATACCAAGCCCATTCAGCTGCAGCATAATCAGGATTCCATTTACGCCACGGTTGCTTAATCATCATTTCCTCAGGATTATCCATTTGAAAACCTATATTAAACAAGGCTTTAGTTCCAGCAAAATCTGTACCATAATGTTCTATACATTGATACCAATACTGAAAAGCTTCATCAGCGTTTTTAAATCTATTTGAGAATGTTTTTATCATAATAAAATCTATATAATTCAAATATTTTACTATATAAGTCATCAGGTCCGTATGGTTTAGGACTAATGACTTTCTTGCCATTAACGTTAACTTGGATAGACCATAATTTATTATAGTTACCCTTACCTTCTGCTAAGGCAGATATGTATATACCATGATCAATACACCAGCTGTAAGCTTCTAAATCTTTTTTACTCCATTCAGGAGGTTTACATTCAGTGTATTTAGCTTTTATTCCCATGGCATTTTTTCTTCTAATTCAGGTTGTACGTGAGGTACAAAACATCCTGATCTTGGTTCCCAAGTAAAGAATGCTTCGGCTCCGTTTTCGCCGAGGTTTTGGAATTTACATTTAAGTATTTTAACTTTTGTAGTTTTAGCTTCATAGTCTCTGTGTACGAGCAAACCATGATATGATGCGTCATACCATTCTCCACCACCTTTAATGTTGTACATTGTTGGCTCTTCAATTTTACCGTCATTGTTTTTATACATTTTAGTTGGATGAGCTACTATAAATACTAGAACATCATATTTCTTAGCAAAGGTTTCAATCTTAGTTAAATATTCCATTGTATATCTATTAACGTCTTCTGTTTTACAATCAACGTCTCTGACTTTATTAAATGGATCAATTACTAAGCATTTAATACCTTTACGTTTAACAAGCTCAGCTCCTTTACGTAATACAGATTCTAATGTGTAACGCTCCATATCGATAAAGAAAAAGTTATCATTAACATGATCTGCTACTTGATTCCATTTGTCTCCACCAATATGACCTTTGTTAGGCATATCACCCCATACTTTACGCATTAACTTATGCGCGTGTAAATATGTAGGAGCATTTTCTGGACTAGCAAAAGCTGTTTTCCATCCATACTCTTTATTATAACCTACACACATTTGATCTACAAAATCTGATTTACCAGAGCTAGGGATTCCTGTAACTGTGATAAACTGTTTAGTATATGTGCTAAAAATATTATCAAAGTTATTAAGTCCAATAGTATAGCCACGCTTAAAACCGTTTCTAACAAAGTCCGTAATTTCATCTTCTATATCTCTAAATGTAGTAACGTTTTCTAACGGTACTGGTTTTGCATTTGTTATACGTGACAATAGCTCCTTACTAGAGTACTTGATTAAATACTCATTAGCATCTTTACAATCGTCAAACGTAGCTAGATAACATGTCTCAGCTCCAAGTCTACGTATCAATTCAGTCTGTAGGGCTTGTCCAGGCGCGTCTGAATCAACTGCAATTATTATCTTAGACTTATCATCAAAATAATCAATACAGTTGTCTAGATAGTCTAAATTGTTTGAATTTAATGTAGCTCCGTTTGGAACTGATATTGCATTTGGTATACCAGCTTCATGTAAAGCTAATACATCCATTTCTCCTTCAACAATAATACAAGTATCATGACCTACAATATTGTCTATATTATAAAATACTTTTTCAGCTCCTTTATATAACTTAAAGTTTTTACGAGCGTCTCTATATTTAACATTAGTAAGTTGTCCACCTACATAATAATTAAATTGGATAGTATTCTCGGTCTTGCCGGTTTGAGGCATATATTCTTTACCAGTAGAAACCAATAGTTCAGCTAATGTTTCAGTTGATATACCTCTATTTTTAAACCATTCTAGCGTTTTACCACGTACAGGGTTTATAGCCCCTTCAGTAAATTCTGGTACAACATAATCACGTTCAGCTTTACCTTTACGTTTATATGTATGTAGTTGAAAAGTGCTATCACAGTTATGACAAGTACCAAGACCACGTTCCCAATCATAGCTAGCGCATTTTGCTTTTCTATTCTCAGGTTTCCTAGAAGAAGAACACAGGGGACAAGTCCCCTGCGATTTACCTACGTCTAAGCCGTGCTGATTAAAGTTTTCAATTTGAAAACCATTTATTTCTATTTCTTCGACTTGCATTTATTTTATTTAATTAAAATGGTAGATCTTCTTCTGTCATTTTAGCTGGAGCTTTCTGTTGAGGTGCTGCTCCATTTCCCTCATAAGGTATTTTGTCTGGAAATACTCCGTTTGTCCATACAACTTTAACATTACCTAAGTATTGCTTTGGTGTTTTGGCTTCTCTCTCTTCTTTTGACTGGTCCATTGTTACTGGTCCTTGGTTTCCAAATTGGTCAGGTTCGTCATTTACCGTAATTGTAATGGGCAAATACTTTCCTTTCTTACCTTCTATTATTTTTGATTTGTCTATTGCATTTAAGTTAATGCTCGCTTTTATTATTCCTGCCATATTATAGGGTTTGGTTTATAAAATATTGGTGAGGGTCAAATCCCTCTGTGTTATAAAATAGATCATAAGCTTCTGAAGCTTTTTCAACTTTCTCTTCGCCTGAACTATAAAATTTATCAGAACAGTCGAACAAACCTATTTGACCTGTCTTTTTATCTATAGCTATAAATATAAATTCATAACCAAATAACTTTCTATAAATGTAAGCTTGAGAATCATAATTATATTTCTTAGCATTCCATTTAAAGTTGTCAAGATCAGAAGTAGTTTTAAGATCTATTATTAATTTTTCGTTGTGATTAACAACGTCTGCTTTGCCTTTCCACATTTGGCCAAATAACTCTGTTATTGCAGGTACTTCATATTCTCCTTTTTCTTCTGAGATTAAATCTCTGCATACTTTATTATTTAACATTGTAGAAATAAGGTTTTCAACTAAGTCAACCTCATGCTGTAGTAAGCACATTTCACCACCGGACATTTCTCTATATACCTTAGTGTTTCTACTACTTGAATCAACGATCTTAAAGTTTTTAAGCTTGTCAGGTTCTAATATAGCAGTGTGAAAATAGCCTCCTACTAAGAAGTGAGCATTTGACTTACTAGGTTCTTTTAAAGCTAAAGGGTTTTTAAGTAATGTTTTAATGTCTGAATTACTTAAATACTGTTTACCAAAATCACCATAGTAATGCTCGTCTTCTCTTAGCATTTCTATTATCTTTTCTTTTTTCATAGTGTTAGCATTTCTTCATGCTTTTTTGTGACTACATATTTAGCTTTAATTGCGTTTAAGCTACCGCCTTTTGCAATATATTCTTTTGCTTTAGCTAAAGACTCTTTAGTCATTGTTTGTTTAGCGGCAGTTGCTTTGCCGTGTTGGTTTGTAGCGTCTGAATCTTGAGTGTCATCAATCAAGAACAGATTACCAAGCGCATATTTTTTACCATATGAACTTGCAGCACCATATTTCTGTGGCATTTGCATACCCTTTTGGTCTAGATCAACACCAACTACAGCTTTAGATTCTATACTATCTTTACCATCAGATACTCTTGCAGTAACCTGCATAACTGGTGGATCAAAAGATACTAATTCCTCGTGAACTGTAACTGTAACTCCTAGCTCCTTTAAAAAGGGTTTTGTTGCTTCGAGAATGTCTTCGGCAGATCGGAAATAATACTTGCCGAATGAATTAAATCTACTCTTTTTCGATTTGAATTCAACTTGGATTTTTGATAATTTTTCGTTAATTGTCATAGTTATATAATTACATATTTATTAATCGTTTTACATAGGTAACTTACAGGAAATCAACCACTTGCGAATGATCTACATTTTCTATAAGTTTAGTTACAGCTTGCTTTTTTAGCTCTGAAACACGCACGTATGATGATACTCCTTTTATTTCTAGTTTTTCAGCTATTTCTTTAGCAGACCATTTAGGACCTGTTAAACCGTAACTCTTTTCAAGAGTAAACATTTCGTTCCATTCTAAATGTTTGTTTAACAAACCCATTATATAAGTATTTAACATTTCCTCATTGTATGGATCGGTTTTATCAGGTATTTGATATATCATATCTTCATCATCATAAGGTTTATTGTCAATACTTAAAAACATGGAATTAAAAAACATAGCTACCATCTTTTTATCTTTTCCACCATCTTTACGTATTTCGTTGAGCTTGTGCTCTGGTATCCTCATTTGAGCTCTATTTTTATCTATTTCTCTTCTGATTCCTCCACGTATTCGCTTAGCAAAAAATGACTTTAAAGATTTTAATACGTCGTCAGATTCTTTCAACTTGTCTCTATCTATTTTATCAACAGCTTTAACTAGTTGTATGCTTCCTTCTTGTATTAAATCCATTATAGACATAACTCCTGATGCTTCTTGTGCTGTTGAAAACTTTCTAGCTATATTCTCAACTAATGGTAAAAATATTATTTTATATTCATCATTAGTATAATCTATATAGTCTTTAATTGGAATTCTACCTACAGCAAGCTTTACATCTTCTTTATATCTTATATAGTTTTTAATGTTATATTTTTTCATTTTCTATATTTAAAAGATCTTTTTCATGTTTTAGCTCTTTGCTCATATTTCTATGTATTGTTCTACTTGAACAGTTTAACAAGTTAGCTAACTTGTTAATTGTTATTTTTTCATTCATGTCGTTTATAGCTAACATGCATTGATAAATTCTTTCTTCTTGTATACTTTTTCTACCTATTAATTGTCCTACAATTTTTAGCTTTTCAACTTTAGATAATCCTGTACCATCTTTAAATACTACTTTACGTAGCTTATTTTTAGGTGGTCGTTCTAAATCTGTTAAGAAAACATCTGATACTAAAAAATCAAATTGCTTTTCTGATACATTAAATGTTGTAAAACCATTCGGTTTATGACATATAACTTCAGCTAGTTGTTTAAATTTTTCAAAATCTATATCAGGATTTAACCACCATAAAGTAACTAAGTGCCATGTTAAAGATCGCATTGTAGTTATCTTTGCTGGGCTATTAAATAGACTATAATACCCATGTGTACCATCAGCATAATACCAACCCCACTTATACTCTTGTGTGGGTTGATCTTCAGAATACTTCCGGTAAATGATGCGGTTATCATTTAGGTATTTCATAGCTCTTTGTGACATTAGCCTCTTACTATTTATCTTTAGACCTTGTGTCACAGTCTAACTGCTCATATATTAATGCTTCATACTGAAGATTTGCTATCATCATTTGATGATTATATTCTTGTATAAGTTCTTCAAAATCTCTTTTACTTCCTGCCATTTCTTAATTTTAATAAGTATTTGTTGTATTTTAAATAATTAGTTCTAGTAACAATATCAACGTTACCGTATTTACATGCTTGTCTGCATATACTATTTCTTAAGTGCATACATCGAGATTCAACATATCCCATATGTTTCTTAAACTTAAGATATTTAATTAGTTCGTCTTTGTAGTTTCTCATACCTACGAAAGCCCATACCGTTTCCAGTATGAGCTAGTTATTACTCGTAGTATTTATCTAGTAGCATATGTGCTACTTCTTCGCTTATCATGTTATCATTGTAAAGCTTCCATATCAATTTTCTCATATATTTTTTCGTTTTTACCTGCAACAGTATGTTTTTCGCCTATATAATAATTCCAATAAGCTTTTACGCTGCAGTCGTCTTTAAATTCATCAGGCATACATTGAGGTGGTTGTGTAAAACCATTACTTGGTATACCATTTGGTAATCTGTACAACGGTAAGAAACACTTATTAATTGATAAATGGGTTTTACCGTATCGTTTAGTATATTCTTTACCTAACGCCATCATGTGGTTAAACAGCCAGAAGTAATGCTCATCACTCTCACGTGTCCATATAGTAGATGGATGATTGTAATGAGCTTTTTTGTAAGGTATATAACTATTGTCATAATCATACTGTTCAGCGTAATGATGATGTGCTGTACAAAGCATCTGGGCTGATTCTAAGATCATCTTAACAACGTGTTTGTTGTATTGTACCTTAGCAGCAACAACAGGGTCTTTATGTAAATAAAATATATTCATTCGTAGTTACGTATACATTTGTATAGCGGGTGTCTGTAAGAACCAGCTTGAGTTCGTTGAAAATAAGTAAAGGTAGCACGCTGACCTATAAAGTCACTAATGTTATCGATCATAGCGGCTAGATCCTTGTAGGTGTAACCTTTGCCCGGTGGGCAGCCGAACTGTACACCTTCGTCATCTTGCATGATGAACTTACCAAGCGTGCCTTGCCTCTTACCTTTACCTAGTTCATAACCTACAATTGTAGCTTCTGAATCTTCAAAGTCTTTGAACTTCATTAAGTCCCATGACCTAGTATTTTTGTATTTACCATCCATTGATCTGTAAATACTGCCTTCATATCCTAATTTTAAATATTTCTCGTGTTGTTTAACAGCTTCATCATAGTCTAATACAACCTTAGTTTCAACTCTACGTAGTATATGATTCCAATGTAAGTCTCTAATAGAATTTATATAACCTAGTCTTGTACTATAATTAGCTATTGTCATATTAATAACATCGTATATGTGGTATTCTATAAGTTGAGCTGCTTGATTTCTATGTTCTTCAGTTGGTTTAGTTTTTCTAACTAATGAAATGATCTTTTCAAAGTCGTCTTTAAGTCCATGATTGTATAACTCACCATCAAGTATAAATGTAGGGTTACTGTTAAAAAAGTTTTTAAGAGCTTTTTTAATGTGATCTACATTTTTAAACTCTTTACCTGTTCTGCTGTATGCTCCGTCTTTTGTAAATACACATCTTACGCCATCTAGTTTTGGCTGTATGTATGCAGGGTAATCAGCTTTGTCAGGATTATATTTATGCGCTAGCATAGGTTTAATCGTCGTCATCGTTGTAATCTCCTTTTCTTAATTTAGTTTTTACTGCATTTAGTTTACTAAGTACAATAGCAGCTTTTTCGTACTCTTCGTTGTTTTCATATATCATTAGAATAGTCTGTAATCTAGCTAATTCACCTATTAACATTTCTTCTTCAGACATAACAAAAGCTTCTTTATGACCTTCTTTGCCATACATATCAGCAATTGAATTGTGGAATTCCTCATCCCATTGTTGCTGTTTTAATTCTAACTTAGTTATAATAAGATCAGCTAATTCGTTCATTGTTTTTTTATCCATATTATTATTATCTATTAGCGTTCGTATTTAGTTTGTAATCCATATAAAATCCTATCGCAACTATTATGTTTAGTCCAATAGAACTTAATATTTCATAAATATCTTCATATACATTTACAGATAAGTGTATATGACCAACAATCCAAAACGGAGTTGCCAAGTTTTGGCTTATCCATATTATTGTAAATTTTAAGAATCTCTTCATACCACGAAAAGCCCGTACCTTTTGAGTACGAGCTAGCTACGCCGTGTTATCACTACTTTAATAAGTGCACCTCGATTTACGCTTCGTGGAAACTAAACTACTACTAATCTAACAACACGTAGTAAGCTTCAGGGTTATTCACCCTAAACCAGTTTAATGCTTTATCAAACTCGTTAATTCTTTTTTTAGTCATTGTACTTGGTGCTGAGTCAAAAACCATTTGACAACCTATAATAAAGTCGTAAATGCTTAGTTCTAAGCCAGTTAACTCATAGCTTTCACCTGAAAAAGGATTAGTTACAGTTTCTGGTTTTGTGTATATCATGCCTTTAAACCACTTCGGTGCTTTCGGCTTCTTCAGTTTCTTCTCCGAATCCATATTCTTCTTTTAAATATTCTATTTCTTCTAGTGTAATATCTAGTTCATCATTTTCTATAATGTCTTCTACATTTTCTGAAAACATCTCAATTAGTTTATCTTCCATATAAGCGTCTTCAAATACATAGTCGTCAATATAAAATGTTTTATCACCCCATCTTACTTGCTCTTCAAAAGCATTTGCAAGATCACTAGCGTAATAATATACATCTTCACAAATACTAACTTGTCTACTGTTATTAGTTACAACCCATACATCATAGCCATCCGCAGTTGACTCGTTGTATATCATGCAATCTACATTATCAAAGTCGTTTATGTTTTGAGATATTTCTAATTCTAAATGGTTTTTTACAAGCTCGATCATTCTTTCGTCGAGCATATGTCCTTCTCTTGAATAATTATTTCCCATTGTTTACTGCTTTAATTGTGTATAAAAATAGTCTTTTAAGTCTTTCTTTTCTAGACCATATAAGTGTTCGTCTTTTACTATCTTCATATCTGTATAGTTTACCATTGTGCCCAATACATTGATAAGGTACATTGTAAGTTGAGTTTAGTTGATAGCAGTGTGATACTCTACCTGTTTCACTTAACATAGTTCTTCTTATGTAACCTGTTTTATGCTCAGTGATCATATTTACTCCATCAGGCATTCTGAATGCAGTGGTACCGTTTTTCTTTTGTGTTTTACTTGTAACGTCTTTGCAGCCTAGTGCAAACATCGCTTCTTCATATTGTTTTTCTGTCATTAGATTTTATTTATTTATTAGCCAATCACCATACAGTATATCTGATTGAGTTAAGTCGTAATGCCATACGTCGCCAAATGTACATATAGTTTTCACGTCATCAACTTTTAGATCACTGTAATAGTATGTTTGTTTTAATTTATCAGAGATATACCCTACTGATGTACTATATTCTTTATAGTTTTCTTCGAGTTTAGCTTTGATTTCTGGTTTAAGTTTGTCGTATAGTGTCATTTTAATGGTATTTTTAATTTAGATTTTATATTTATATTATCTTATAGTAATCGTATTTAGTTTGTATTTAACTTCCTTGCATTACTTCATATAGTATATCTCCATGATGTTCATGATAGAATTCAAACCATTCATCTTCAAACTGATCATAACCTGCTTCAGTTAAGTAGTTTTGTGATTGAAATACATAGTGTTTACTCATCTCTTCGCTTACCATTTCAAATATTGTATCACTAAGGTGTTTAGTTATCTTATTTACTATTAGTATTTTAGCTTCTTCAATAGGATCTAGTGGACATTCTTTCATTTCCTCTTCTATTTGTTGAGCCATTATTTGTTTAACTGGATCATTACCTGTATAATACTCTTTAGTTTGTCTTATTTCATTTATTGTTCTTTTCTTCGCCATTTTTGTGTTTAGTTTTGCGTGTATATTTCTTTTTGTTTCTTTCTACTGAAGGACGCATAGCATCGTATATTTCCTTCATAGTTACTTTAATTTTTTTCATCTTAGCATAGTTCCATAGCCTTTACGCCTAGTTAGTTTGGCAATGCGCTCTGCATCTGCTCGAGACAATATTTCTATACTATTGCCTGTTTTGTGGTTAATAACTGGAGCACAACCGTATTTTTCAACGGTAGAACATGCTACACAGTTGTTATAACCATATTTAATTCTTACTGGGTGGATCTCATTTCCACATTTACATATTTTATTCATACATATATTATCTATAAGTGTTCGTATTTAATTTGTATTAG
>Ga0163180_10000423_pt1 | contig 24690 bp, 21 predicted proteins | sample AtlANTMetagenome_2_FD_109647 | JGI IMG/M metagenome (GOLD analysis project Ga0163180, IMG submission 109647) | Marine eukaryotic phytoplankton communities from the Atlantic Ocean - Atlantic ANT 4 Metagenome | ecosystem: Environmental > Aquatic > Marine > Oceanic | place: North Atlantic Ocean...
ACCACTGATCTTCCCAATCAGGCAGATCAGAAGAATACGTCGAATGTTTATCAAATCAACCTTTCGGTACTTTGTCTTTGATTCAGTAATTGTCTGGTTAAAATCGTTGGGTTAATTTACTCCTCGATTATGGATACCGAGACAATACGATCTCCTTGCTGAATTGAGTCGACAACATCTTGACCCTGAATTACCTGACCAAATACGGTATGTTTACCGTCTAGATGTGGTTGTGGACCGTGACATATAAAGAACTGACTACCGTTGGTATTCGGCCCTGCATTTGCCATCGATAAAGATCCTGTTTGGTGAGTATGTGGGTTGCCGTCAAACTCGTCATTAAAACGATATCCTGGTCCTCCAGAACCGGATCCAGTTGGATCACCACCTTGAATCATGAAATTATTAATCACACGATGAAATGTAATTCCATCGTAGAAACCTTCGTTAGACAAAAATACAAAATTATTAACAGTATTCGGAGCAGAACCAGCGTACAGTTCAATCTTAATTTCGCCTTTATCAGTTTGCATGAGGCACTGATACTGGGTCGTATCATCTATTTGTAAATCAGGAGGGTTATCCCATTTCTGTGTCATCACTTATCCTTTGTTACACGCATCATCCTTAACTGGGCTAGATACGGTATCCGAAGTAAAAATCATATAACTTAACAATCCATATAGGATAGCTAAGGCAATAGGCTAGAGTCCAAACATAATAGTGGAATTCTAAAAACTATTATTTAGTTAGCTGATTCTAATTAATTCAAAAAATACATTCCATAAATTGCCTAATCGAAAAGACCAGCTAGGCAATAAGATTACATTAGAACACGGAGTATGAGAAAAACAACCGACCTCTACCGACTTAAAGAATCAACCAATTGTTCCGTTTAACTCAGGTTTTCATTATTACAAAGATTTCTAATTAGAAACTTACTCTTTTGAAAATAAACTAAAATAATATTCTTATCTCATATGGCGCTAATGAAGTTATCGTACTTGAGTAGGCTGATGTAGCCGAGTTTGATTCAAATTACTTACTTATTTTAACCGAATGTTTTCCTCCACGATCACTATTTTACTCATTATTTGTTATTTGGTAGCCGGAACCTCAATTGTGTTCTACACACTCAAAAATGGGATTGCTCCGATGCCAACTTCTACAAAAGTCAAGAGGGACCTACTTTCAATGATCAAAAGTATAGATGGAAAGCCAGGTTCGGTCCAAATGATCTATGAACTAGGATCAGGCACCGGTAGCCTTTCTTGTGCTATATCTCGGCAAATGAACTCTGCAACTGTTATCGCTTGTGAAAACTCACCAATACCCTACGCTTTTTCAGTCATTCGTGCTAAATTGACACGTTGCCAAAACCTAATTTTGAAGAGAGAAAGCTTTGATCAATTGGACATTACTCCAGCTGAACTTATTATTTGCTACCTTTCGACAGAAATTATGGTTAACTTGAGTTCCAAATTTAAAAAAGAACTTCGTTCTGGCAGCTTTATTATCAGTCACACTTTTGCGTTACCAAAGTGGACACCAGAAAAGATTATTTATGTTAATGACTTCTATCGAACCCCTATTTACCTTTATCGCGTCCAATGATTTTTCACGCTATATGATTGAGGGTATATCTCAATGATTAGATCTAGTCAGATCACTCAAATTTGATTAAATTTACATGAATACTAGAACTCGATTTATCCAGTATGAGTAAGATGTTTGTATTGCTAATTTCTAATAAGATTTAGAATTGCACCCAATCTGTACTTAGCAGGGGTATAAGTGCCAACCCTTATGAGTAATGTAAAGTTACAGGCCTGAAAATACGTCACTAATTTCTCTTAAGGTTGAATATCTGATTTCTACAAGATATCTTTTATTTCTGGCTCTGATGAGTTTCAGAAAACGCATACTTTCGCTAATGATTTCATCAAAATAAAAACGGAAAAAATCTGACGACGGAAAACCATTTACCAAATTCAGTTCAATTACCTACTTGTAAATCAAAAATAAGACTTTACTAATGCGATTCACCCCTAACAAACTTCCTACGTTGGAGCGCCGACTTGAGTTAGTAGAACGGAGAGTCCACCGAACCCAAAAAGAGTTGAAACGGAGAGTTCGACGGGCACTAATGCCTTTGGATATTCAGGAAGATATTGGTATTTCTAATGTCAATGGGGATACTTTAGTCATGACTCGAGATGATGTAACTTTTGAAAAAATAGAAAGGATCTTAACTAGTGAAGGACTTGTTTTCGACTGGGCTGAGACTAGTAGTGAGGGCATTGGTTTTCTAACATTGGCTAAATATCGATTGATTATCTATGATCAATCAAAGCGCTCGTGGAAGATCACAGGTTTGATTCGATATCTCAACCGTTACCTAGATCATATCAGAATTGTGGCTTTGGTTCGAGATCAAATCTCAGGCGAAAACGCTTTGAAGTGCGGTGTTTTTCAGTATCTGATTGGTCCAAACTTCGATGAAAAACAATTACAGACATACATTTCAAGTATCCGAGTAGATACAGATGATTTTCTCCCTCCAGTTGACCAGGTGATGGAAACGGATCCACACAAAAGTAAACAAGAAGACCTATTAGATGAGCTTCATCATCTGGGATTAACTTCTTACAAGTAGAAATCAAGCAGATGTTTACTATTTCTTGAATAAAAGAACTAGTGTTCCACTAATCAATATCTAAATCTAGTACACACCGAAATCCACAGTTAGAATTTCTATCATCCGGATTGCTATCATTTCGGTTAGCAACATGGATGTATTTGACTGAGTTGGGCCAAGATCCTCCCCTTAATACTCGAGTCGTGCCCGAATTCGGTCCTAACGGATTCTTACTTATTGTATTTTTATAGTAAAATTTCCCGTACCAATCGGCACACCACTCACTAACATTACCCCCCATATCATAAAGTCCATAACCATTTGGTTCATATCTACCTACCGGAGCACATTTAGCATAACCATCGTTCACTTGCATGTTTGACCAAGTCCATTCTTCATTTATCTCTGTCAGAACAGTATTGGCATTCTTATCAGCGTAATTACATTGGCTGCCATTAGGTGCAGTATCACCCCATGGATAACGTTTTCCTGACAACCCACCACGAGCTGCGTACTCCCATTCGGCCTCGGTAGGTAGTCTCTTTCCTACCCACTGACAATAGGATACGGCGTCATGCCAGCTTACACCCACAACTGGATGGCTATCTGTAGGTGAAATTTGTGAGACCCAATCTGGTAAGGCACGATGACCCGTCTCAGCTAAAAATTTCTTGTACTGTCCTACTGTTACCTCATAAGCGTCCATATAGAAACCATTTAGCTCTACCTTGTGAGTGGGTTTGGCGAACCTCATTGAATCGTCGATTTCATTCTTGCCGGCCCCCATGAGATATGTGCCGCTTGGAATCCACTCCATTTTGGCTTTGTCTTTGTTTGAAAATGTCACTCTGGTCTTATTTGGCTTTGTTTTTGCTATTTCCATATCTTCTACAATCTTCATTTTTCGTTTCAATTGCTTCAACTTTAATTGAGCAACGGGCGATAATTCTCCTGCAGGGAACGCCTGCAAAAAATCCTCAATATCAGATATGTTGGTCGAATGCTTAGCCATTTCCCACATTTCCGCTTCAGCATCAACATTAGTAGTACTTGCTCGGGTAATCTTTGTTCTGACTCGACTAAGATTTTCTGCTAAGACAAGATTTGATTTACCTTTTAGAACTAGCCAGGGTGTCTGTTTTTTTCCACGATAGGTAAGAGTCCATTCTCCTACTTTTTGCTGAGTGTAATTTGCTAATTCGGTTATAGTCACTTCTCCATCCTCGTTAACCGCTTCACCTTGTAGCCCCTTCAGCATAAAGTAACTAAATACGCCCTGTTTTTTTTCTGCCCACTCATAGGCGCGTTCACCAATACTACAAGCGTAGAGGTTTGCGCTGACAGCTGGTTGGCCTAAGACATCGGTACGAGGTTCAAGCTGAAATCCACGAGCAAAATTCTCACTTAGTAGATTGTCCTGATTACTTCGACCAGCCGATGGGTCGTTTCGGCAAGCATCGATGATCGTCAGTATTTGTTGAGCCTTGACTCCGGACAGAATATCGTTAACCTCTTCAATAGGAATAGCACTCCGTTTGAGTGTTCGGTAGGTCGTTGTATTGCTATCTAGTGCCAATAGATAGGATTGATCTTGGGTTGAGATACCATGTCCTGAAAAGTAAAAAATGAATGTATCTCCTATTTGAATTCGATTAGCTAAATTCTCAAGCCGTAGAAGAATATTAATAAAATTGGGCAAATCCTGCCCTGACATCTGGTCAGTCATTAAATGTACATTTCTTGGTTTGTATCCCACGACTTGAATCAAAGTGGACCGAAAAGCTTCTACATCCGACACACAGTACCTTAGGGTGCCAATATCATTTTGATAATTATTAATCCCGACCAGTAAAGCATGTTTCTCTGCCGACAGTAGAGAATGTACTACCAGCAATAAAGTCAAGGTGATTTTCTTCATCATGGCTTGTGAATTTTTGAACAGTGAGATAGCATTCCTTCGTTACACTTGATAGTAGAATTTCGAATTGACAGGTTGGTTCATACTACTTAGTTCAACAAGACGGGGTAGAGAAATCAAAATTTTCGGTCAGATCAACACCAAACATTCATTGTAATTTGATCTCTCTAAGCTGGATTCATAACCGGGAAATGATAGCTATGTGGTCAAAACAGCGCTAAAATCCATCGCCTATTTATCTCATCAAAGAGAATGCTGAATTACGACAGAGGGGATCCAATATGGTCTAGATAAGTATTTAAGTCAATGTTTGATCCACACACAATAACTCCCACTTTTTTGTTTTTCAGTTCTTGTTTCAGTGGGTTTAAAACAGCTGCTAACGCCACGGCACCTGCAGGCTCCACCATTAAGTGTAAATCAGACAGCATCATTGACATTGCTTTTTTGATCTCTGTCTCGTTGACCAAAACAACTTTATTCACATACTTTCGACACAGTGAAAAGCTATAAGGCAAAACATAGGGGGCACCGAGACTGTCTGCAATAGTGGTGACCTGATCCACAGTTTCTGGCCGACCACTTTTAAAACTTCGGTACATCGTATCCGCCCCTTCTGGTTCGACGCCGTAGACTCTGCAATTTGGTAAAATCGTTTTGACCACCATTGATACACCAGAAGCTAACCCGCCACCTCCAACTGCTAACACAATAGCGTCAAGACCTACCACTTGTTCAATAAACTCCAAGCCTAAAGTTGCAGTTCCAATAGATACACTTCGACCGTCGAATGGGTGAAGAAAAGTATAACCGGAAGATTCGATTTGCTTAACGAGCTCAAAAGCTTTGTGTGCATCATCAGCAAAAACGATTTCTCCACCGTATTGGCGACATTTATCGACCCGTAATGGATTAGCACCTTTGATCATGACTACCTTGGCAGTTGTCTCCATCATTTGAGCAACGAAGGCTGTAGCAATAGCATGGTTGCCAGCACTGACAGCCGTAAATCCACGTTGTATTTGTTCTGGTGTACAATTAAGAGCTGAATTTAGGGCGCCACGCGCTTTGAAGGTGCCCGTTCTCTGAAGTAACTCCAACTTGAAATATAATTCTGCCTGATTTCCCAAATGCTTTTCAATTAAAGGATTGTAGCAGCGATGGACAGGTGTTTTCACGACATAATTTTTCAATTTGTCGTACGCTACTCTGACATCGTTCAAGCTAAAGTCAATCTTATTATTTATCATTCTTAATTGTCATTTTGAGGTTAGAAGGTGAGATACTCAAAAATATTGTCTGCCGCTGTATTAAACCTAGAGTCAAAAAAGTAAGGAAAATCAGGGATTCTTGTCCTTGTTTCGTTCAGCATTGATACGATCAACTCAAAGGAATAATGGTTTTGGTCTTCAAATATTTGAGTAGTAGGTATTTGACATGGATAGGAGCATCAATTGCAGTGTCGAATTTCACTTGCTTTACCTCAAGTTTTTCGTCTTTAACTAGTAGAGAATTTAAAAATCAGTGAAAAAATGTTCTGAAAACTGAATTTAGTAGACTTAAAAAAAGATAACTGGACAAAGTCATAAGAGTAAAATTTTGTTGGTCTAATTGTCTAATCTGACAAGGAATTATAGTTCCTTCTACTTTGAAAGACTAATATAATCGACGTCAAAAGTCTACAATGTTTCCACTTAATACTGAATCGATTTTATTTAGTAGTTGCAAAATATTAGTAATACTGAGTCAAACACTCCCTTAAATTTTGTTATCTCGGCTAAATAAATTGGAAATAATATATTGCCCGAAAGGCATAGTAATATTGGCAGACAATTGTGCATAATTTTAGATAGGAAGAAATGTAGAGTTCAGATTAGCAGTTTCCTTCTTCACCTCTTTTTAGACTACATGTATAATGGTTGAATAGTAACTTTTTCGATGGAACCTTCAGTTGATTAAATAATCCTATAATCGGTGAATAGACAAATGGGAAAATTCAATCCATTTTAATACCATTGGTCTAGAGTTGATTATAAATTTTCCTGTTTAAATTTCCGATACTTAGTGGGATTTTAAGTGTTCTTGACCAGGTAATTTAGACTTAGTATTTTAAAGAACCATATGCAGACAAAATATTTATCGAGCTTAGTAATTACATGATGGAATTTAATTTGGGTATAGATAATTCATGTTCCATTCATTTGGGGAACCAAACTTAAATTGGAATAAAAAGGAAAAAGATGAATACAAACACTCAACATGGTATTGCTGTCACCGGAGCTCTTGGAAATCTAGGCTGGAAGTTACTCTGTCACTTAGCACAATATGGTGAGATATCAACTCTTATCGGTCTTGATTTGCCAACAACAACACCTGGAAAACTAGAACACTTAAAAACAATTTCTCAAAAAAACCCAAGACTAAACTATGTTGATCTTCTTGAATGTGATTTATCCAATTGGGATGACTTCCGTTGGCGCGATGCAATAAATCGAGTAAGTACTGTTGTACACCTTGCAGCTCAAAATCCTTATCCCGATGCTACTTGGCATGATGCTACAGCCTCCCTTGACATGACTCATCATATTTGCCAAGCAGCAAAAGACAGCTCAACATTAAGGCGCGTGGTATTTGCTAGTTCAAATCATGTCATGGGACGATACAAAGATAAAAATTTGCTGGCCGGAGAACTGAATACTGAACTCGAAGTTGGTGTTGGCACCATTTGGCATACTGGTCACATTGAGATTGACTCAACTATTTATGCTACCTCCAAATTTTCTGGTGAACGGATTTGCAAAGTAACAGGTAAAATAGATGATGGACAAACCTCTTTTGTCATTATCCGAGTTGGTTGGTGTCAACCAGGTCTAAATTCTCCAAGTACACTTTCGGCTGCAGGAACTCCTACGAAGATGTCAGATCAACATGATTCTGAATTGGCTCATACTACCCAGTGGTTCCAGAACATGTGGCTTTCCAACCGCGATTTCTTACATCTCTTTGACTCCGCTATTAAAACCTATAGCGCGAATTGGCCAGATGCTTGCATTACTGTTAATGGTATGTCTGACAATACAAATATGGTTTGGAACCTCGATTCAGCTCGCAGTTACCTTAACTATATGCCTAAGGATAATGTCAGGGGCGGCCATCAAATTTAGACGAATAGTCAATTAAACCTAAATTTAAGTTTAATTTGATTCCAAAAAATTGGGGTGTTTGGTGAGATGCTTGAGTAAAACAGCAAATCTTCACCTGTTAATTTCCCAGTCGATTAATCGATTCTTTCTTAGGTAAATAGACATGCGCTTTATATTCTTTACTGATATTCATTTGTTGGAAAATACAGATTCTATTATTGGCTTTGAAAAATGCTTAGACCGAATGATTGCCTTCGAACCAGAATTACTTATTAATGGGGGGGACTTAGGTGTTACACCAGAAGCAGTTGAAATTTACTATCGGATGATTGACTCATTGCCAATTCCCGTCTACCATGTAAATGGAAATCATGAGATTTGTAATGGACACTTAGACGGAGAAAGATCAGGTCAATTTTCGTACAGCTTCGATTTTGGTGGAGTACACTTTGTGATCCTAGAGACTGTTCGATTTTTCAATCCCACAACGGAACATCCGCAAAATTGGTACTTTATCGTAGACCAACAGGCTTTGGAATGGCTTAATTCAGATCTAAACCCAATTTCCAAAGAAACACCAATTATATTAGCTAGCCACTGTTCAATATCAACATCTGCACCCAACCGTTTTGGCCAGAAAATAGGTATGAAATTTCCTATTAACGAAGTCATGAATGCTGATCAAGTCTTAGAACTATTAAAACCCTTTGATAATGTTGCAACCTTACATGGTCATGACCATGAAAATTGTCGTCACCGTTTGGGTAACATACAAATACTAACTACTGCAGCAGTGTCGGGTAGTTGGTGGAAGAACGGTCTACAGTCAGCAAATGTCTCAGGTGAGCCTCAAGGATTCCGTTTGATTGATATAACTTCTGATCAAATTGTGAGTCAGTACATAACAATTTTGGAAAGTCAGTCCCAGTTAGCTGATTGGTACATGCAAGAAGAACAAGACCGATACTTTATTAATGTTTTTGATGCTTCACCCCAAACTAAAGTTAAGATTGAAAACATAGGTCAACTATATCCTCTAGACCCATTTTTAGAATCATCTAAAGGGTTATCACCGCATCTATATGAGCTATCTAAGAGCCAAATTGCTCAAATCGGATCATCTAAAAGTATCGGCATTAATATAGAATTTGAACATGAACGAACAAATCAGATCCGAATCAATGGTCCTGCCGAAAAATGGAAATTAGTGTAAAGAGTACAATGTAAATTTGACGAGCTATTTTAAATTTAGGCAGTATCAATTGGCTTGGTCTACCAATTAACGATTAGTCTTGAGAAATGGTGTTGTTTCATCTTTTATCATTAGTACTTCTTTAGCTCAAGGTAGCATTTCAACTACTTTTTGTATACATAGTGATTCGTGTGTAGACATCACAATTTCCACATATAATAGTTTTGTCTATCGCTACTTCGGTATCCCCACAACCTTTATATCCACCCAAGAAAAAAGTGATCAATTCTTGCTTGGGTGGATATATTTCGATTGATCAGTTAATCTTATCACTCTGAAATTAAATAATCTCGTTTCCTGTGGTCTTAACTTGACTTTCTGTATTCTCCATTTTTGAATTGGACGAGGATAGTATCAGATACACCAACACGGGTTAGAGGTCCACCTAACACAATGTTAGAAATTAAATCCGGTCTTTAACATCAGTCTCTAGGTTACTTTCGGCTGTCTTGGTTGATGTGATCTGTGTAGCTGTAGTTGGGATTGCTCTAGCGGTACACTTATTCTGATACCATTTCCTAGGTGGGATTCTATAAATGCAAATATCAATTCCGTACTAGCGTAGGCGCACCGTACTCCCCCTCGTGTTGGTTCGCCAGTATCTAATGACTTCACAATATCCTTAATAAGATTTGCTGTAGAACTTGATCGTTCAAAATCAGGAAATGTATCTTCAACAAAGCCGGTTCGCCAACCTGGAATCTGCTTTTGATATCTGACTTTCCATTTCCAACCGTTATTCCAGCAAGTCAAATTCCCTTTTTCACAGATCGCCTCCCATTCACTGTGCCGAGGAGATAAGAGTGCATGTGCCATCACTCCATTCTCAAATTGAATCATTCCTTCACCAATAGGGTCTTCATGTATAATGTTTCCCTCAATAGTTTGGTCGCTGTTACGTAGATGTGATGACACCCATTTAGCACTATGATCGTTATTTAGACGCAAAATAAGATCAAAATTATGGCTAGCAGTATTAAATAGTGTTCCATTGGAGTAAATAATTAACGTTCGAAGTTTCCCCAACTCATCACTATCGATAATCTCCTTCATTTTGTCGAATCCTGTGTGCCAGCGACGATTAGTACCTAGGTTAAAAATTACATTATTGCGTTCTACCGATTCTACTATCGCGTTTACTTCACTCATGGAAGCGGCCATCGCTTTTTCTGCATATATCGCTTTTACACCATTTTCTGCAGCATGTGTAATAATTTCAGCACGTTGTTCCGGTTGGGTTGCAACGCTAATAATATCTGGATTTTCCTTCTCAATCATCTCACGATAGTTAACATACTGATGACCAATTGGTACATCGTAACATTTACCAAATTCTTCCATTACCGAGGTCCGAAGATCTGAGCAGGCAACCAGATTTATCCGCTCACTGCCGTGGAAACCAGCTGCATGTGAATATGGTAGTCTAATTGCTCGGTAGTCAGTCACTTCATTGTCGATAAACGCTCCCATCCGGCTACAGCCGACAATTGCGGCACGATAAGTCTGCATAATTGCCTTTCCTTTTTGTATCAGTCTTGTAGAGGTTCGTCTAATAATGGTTGCAGTAGAGCAACTGTACAAGTGCGGAAACAATGTAATATCAAAAAAATTGAATGCGGGTTAGCTTAAATGCGGGGAAATGACCGTTTAAAAAACTCCGTGCCCACGATTAAAATTCTCAATCAGATAATATCACAGACTTCTGGGTAGGTCATAACTATTACAACTAGCTTAAGTCAGAACATATAGGAAAAAGACTTGGGCAAACAAATCGTGATGAACCTATTAGTACTGGTAGAGAGGGAATTAGTAGAACCACCTTCTTACGGGATTTATTTCTTTATGTCTCTTGCCCCAGATCTAATTATCGCAATATCTGGATAGTAATAGATTACTAGATCAATCCTCAGAGATTACATTTGATAAAGTTTTGACTAACCATGGGATCGATTTTTCACCGTGAAACATGTGCCCTCCCGGATAGCGGTGTAAATGTAAATTTCCCGAAGAGTCAAGTAGATCATAGGCCTTGTAGACCATGGAAAAAGCTGGTTCATGGGGATAGGGACCATCATCGATGCCTGACTCAATAAATTGTGGGCGGGGTGCGATTAATGCTGATAAGTCGGGCAAGTCACATACCAAACCTATACCATGAGGATGATGACATACGCAGTGGCCATGCCAGATAGTTTGAACAAAAGTTGTAAAGAATCCGCTGAGAATTACCGCTTGAATTCGAGGATCTATCGCAGCGAGCACTTGAGTTAACCAACAACCACCCGATAATCCTACGCAACCAATTCTTGCTGAATCGACTTCAGGAAGTTGATTCAGCAAATTTATACCTGCCATCAGATCAAAAATACGCAAGCCGGTCAGGTCTTGACCCATATGATTGAGCCGAGCCCACCCAACCATGCAACCTGAGTTTCCATGGTAATTTATATGACGTTCTCCCATAAAGGCGTTATCAGGAGCAAGTGCGACTATTCCTTGTCGAGCTAATTCTTGTGCATACGGGACACCTGGAAATTTAGCCTTACCAATTACTCCTTCTTTCTCATTCATTCCATGTCCGTGAGGACATATCACTGCTGGTCGGGGGGTCGGTCCTTGAGGTACTAGTAGGTAAGCACTAACCCAGTTATTGGGCAGAGTTTGATAAGCTATTTTGTCACACCGGTACCCCTCATATGATTCAGATTTTTGCACAATTAGGTCGGGTGTAGGAACTTCACCGAATTTATCCAAACAGAATATTTCATTTAGACAGGACCGTAGTGTATTCCGCCACAATTCCCAGGTTTTTTGTTCTTTTGTCTCTGGATATGCATGGATTCTTTGAAAATCGAAAAACTTGGTATTGAAATACGATTTTGAATCTAGTCGAGTTGAACTTGTCTCGATTTTAGGTTCGACAAGATTGCCCCCCAGATTAGTTATCCTTTTCATAATGATCTACTCCATTTAGCAACAGAAATTGATGAGTAATGTGGTCCATTTCACATCAACTTTTGGATATGATATGAGATCGACTGTCTAAATTTCTTCTTCTACATTTTTAGATTTTTATAGGTGAATTTTGTCAAAACTCTCAATTCACAACTGTATGATTGTTTCCGGTTTAATTAGAAATCAAATCTGTGATCGAACTAGCCAGAATGTTATCAAACTTGTATTAATTTCAAAAGAAATAGGTTAGATATCGACATTATTACCTATTTCCCTTGTTAGGTATATGCATTTTGAAATGATGTAGGAAATAATCTCAATTGAATTTCTGCATTTTGCGCAGCCAATTTGACTTACCTTGATCTGGTGCGACATTCATGTCGCATTGCAATGCAAATGTTACAGTCAAGTGCCACGAATTCCTCTTAGTTACTAGTCAAACTTAAGAATTACTAATTATCGATGATGGCATGTAAAATGCTTTTTACCTACTTGTTTAGTTCAAGAGGAGGTTGACTTATGACAAATCTATTTTTGACAATTGTGAAAAATATCCGATTAATGATTGTTTTTTGCACTTTTGGTCTAGCTTCAATCAGCTGGGGACAAGTTCCAATTGAAGGCCCTTGGCTCTGGGTGTTCGCACCTGTCGCCGAGGGGGCAAACGGTGGAGTAGATGCCCTCGAAACAGATCAAATTATGTCTCTTACTCAAGGAAAAATGAGTGAGAAGCTAATTGCAGAAAATGGGGTTGCCGATGGAGATTCACTAGGGCTGCAGGTCTGGAAGGCAGCTATAATTGAAAAAATAAGGCATCCAGATAATATCGGGCTAATTGCTAGTAAGATTGGAATTGGTTCTCCTCAGTTTGTGACCAACAGAATACGCTCGCTAGGAATGGATGCCATGGCACTAGATAATTTTTCAGCTTACGCTTACGCTAAAATTTTTAGTACATCTGAACAGTCGAATGTAACCATGCGAATAGGGAGCGATGATTCAGTAAAAGTTTGGTTAAATGGGGAAGTTGTCCACCAAAATGTAGTGAATCGTTCTTCTTATGGCTTTCAGGATACTTTTGAAGTTTCGCTAAAACCGGGAGCAAATAATTTGCTAATTAAGGTGGCTGAATTTACCGGAGACTGGAGCATAACTGCCGGTATCCAAGCCGAATTTACACTAGGTGGTCATTCGTATCGACCAATAACAGAAGATGATAGTTGGGATTGGTTCGACCCGTCATCTTTAGTCGAAATGGAAAAGTTTGAACAAGCCATTACCGTCTATGAAAATTTAATCGAGACCAATACTCTTAGTAAGTTTAATTCTGGGGTTGAGCTTTTTAGCTTGACCACTCTCTATCGACAACAGGGACTTCAACAAGAAGGTATTAATTTTCTAGAATCAATAGTTGACCAAAAGAAAAGATCCCCAAATATCTGGCCAAACTTGATAATGTTGTACAAGGATATTAAAGATGAAACGGGTCTTTTCAGAATACAGCAGAAAATGGCCAAAAATTTGGATACTAATGATTTAGAGTCTGGGATAAGTTACGGCCAAGTCTTGATGGAAACAGAAATGTTTAATCAGGCAGTATCAGTATATGAGGAACTTTTTTATAATTTTCCGAATCAACCATACATGCTCTGGGACTTACAACAAGCCTATCGTCAAGTCGGTGGAATAGAAAAAGCAATTCATGGTTTTGAAAAACTATTGGAAAGTCATCCTGACAATATTGAACTTATATCCCAAATTATCCAGTTATATCGAGAGACTAATAATCAAGCAGAGATTACCACTATTCGGGATCAATTGCTTACCGATTTTACCCCTCAACAACTCGAATTGGGAATGTTATGTGGGACATTATTATCAGAAGATGGATCACACCGGAAAGCACAGGAAATTTATAGATTATTAATCGAATCACATCCGAATGATACCTTCATTAAAAGAAATTTAGTTCAATCCTACCAAATCTCTGATCAAAATGAAAAAGCGAAAATCGTATTAGAGCAAATATTATCTGAAATCAGTGAAGATACCTATAAGAATAATCCCGACCTAGTCGATTTTTGTGCTGATATGCTGATTGATCTTAAACAGTTTCCAGAAGTTCAAACAATGATCCACAAATTACTGGATATCTGACCAGAGCACCCGCGCCCAATGGAATTAATGGCCAAATTCTATGATGTTCAAGGGCAAACTGATAAAGCGCATGAATATCGTATCATGTCGGATCCTGGCCAGCAGTTAGTTGAACAGCAGGCACCTAATTTTCAATTAGTTGATTTGGACGAAAATCAATTTTCATTATCACAATTTTTGGGCCAGCCTGTGATATTAAATTTCTGGGCGACTTGGTGAGGCGCTTGCCGTGTGGAGGTACCACACCTAAATTCACTTTATAAAAAGTATCAAGAAAAAGGATTAGTAATTTTTGGGATTAATCAAGAAGAAAATCTATCTGACATAAAAGAATATGCAGAGGACAACATCGAATACCCGATTCTAATCAATGCCAATAAGCAATTTGAAGATTACGAAATTCAGGGTATTCCTTGTACCTATTACATAGATAAAAAGGGAAAAATAATAAAGAGAGAGATTGGGTTTGCTCAAGGGAGCGAGGTCGCCATGGAACAACTTATCGTTGAATTAATTAAATGAAATTTTGATTGTAAACACTTCAAAATCATTTTTTGTTCAGATGTAGATAGATGTTTGAATCATCAACACTCGGTGACGTGCAATCTTAAGTCAATGTAAGTATTAATTATTCAACTCTTATTAAACCTTGACCTGGTTCCGTTGCAAATAAAATCTTCTGGGATGGTAGTACATAGTCCGATTGAAGAGACAATGTCCACGGCGATTGATGCCCGGGGGGATTTAGCCTGCAAACATTCAAATAGAATTTTTGGGGACCTTGATCTGTTGTTATACGGGTAAGTTTAACCCTAGTATTGATACCGATACTGTCCTCAACTTGTAAGAAAAGTGAGGGGTAAAATGGTGCAACACCTCGATTCTCAAGGGTTACTTCCAGAACGTTATCGAGAAGTTTGACTTTGGAAACATGAATTGCATAGCCCAGGGACAGAGCTGCAGTTTCAGCACGAATTCGTTCTTTCGACGAATTCAGTCCACCGGAATAGATAGAATAATTGAGGAGCATCGAGATATGAGTAGTTCTAACACAACGATCAAAGCTCTGGCTAATATTATCGTAGTTATTCTCGAAAATGATGTTTTGTAATTCAGGTCGAAGTTCTCCTCCAATTGATACTTCGCGCCATCGATCATCTGCACCGGCTTCAATTAGGCTAGGATGAAAATACCAGCCTAAATCACCCAGAGTTGAATAAGCAAAAGAATCATCGTGAAACCCAATCCTCAGATTGGGAGTGTTAGCTATCGGCCTTCTCACTTGTAGAAGAGTTATCGTAAAAGATTCCGCATAAGAATTGATAACTTTCGACTGGAAATCATCATTCGGAAACCATTTGTCGTGAGGCCAAGTGTGCCATTCCCCCCAAAAACCCAGAAGGCCAAGCTGAATAACTGCTAGTCTAGGGTCTCCATCATACCTTTGGCCAAGCGACTTAATAAAAGATAGTAAAGCTACTTGCAAAGCTGGATCATTATAATCAGGAGATAGTCCACCCCCGTGTACTGTATATGGTTGCATCTGGACTTTTTCTGATAAAAAATCTGGCAATCCTGATTTGAGTGATGGATAGTCAACATAAGGTCTTAGAACTAATTGGTGAGATCGTGATTCTGCCGCAATAAGCGATGGTTCAAGTCCAGTATCAAAGGTAAAACTGGAAGGGCCCGACATTAAATTCGAAAGTGGTATATATGCAAATTCTAGGCTGTCGGGGAAATCATTGACGGGTTCTCCCCAATCATAGTTAGTATAAAAACCTCGAAGTGGATTTTCCGATGTTCGTTCTAGATTAAAAGCAAATTCTACTTCCAGTCTAGTTGACATCGGGAGGTTGTCTTTAGAACCTTCGATTCCTTCATCTACTTGTGAAGGTATATGATCCTGATTTTCTTCCAAATTTGTAAAGCTGAGATTTATATTTTCAACTTCATTTATGGTTACATACGATTTTTCTTCGGCTTCGGTCCGAAAATCTCTTCCCACCACAGCGTAGGATAGTATCAAAACACAGGATGTAATCAAACAGATACGTTTATCCATGAAGAATCAAGATCACATAGTATATAGCGAGGTAAGACAATTCACAAAATGACTGAAAACACCAAGGACTCTACAAAAAAACTATAGAAGTTTCTAGAGGGTTGAATAACTATACATGCCCACTTATCGACAGAGATCGGTTTTCCAAGGGTAAATCGATTCTCTCTCCCCCAAGTCGGTGTGATTCTCTGAGTGCAATTGCTGTTTCTAGTGCCTCCCTACCAAATTCTCCTGAGCAAAGGGGTTGGCTACCGTCCTGCAGATTTTTTACTAAGCCCTCTATCGCTGATTGTTGCGAGCTTTTTGGTCTTTTTGGATTAGGAAACTGCCTACGTATGGGTTCTTTTGTTTGTGGATGTCTGGACCACATTTCAAAGTCCGCATGCATATTTCTCGCACTAATCCAACCGTCGTTGCCAATAAAATCTATATTTAGCCAACCACCGTGGTTTAAGAATCCCTGAATTCCATTTTTGTAGTGAATCATTCCTGTGCCAGTCAGATCTTGATCATTTCTGGCATCTTGATCATTGTTCATTCGGCCAAATACCCATTCAACAGAAGCATCAGCAAACATTCGAAACAGGCTTAATGTATGGCTATGTCCTCTGGAGAGGGACCAACCAAAATTGCAAACCATTGAACGGAATTTCCCAATTTCCCCCTTTTCAATAGCGTTTCGACACGATTGAAACCATGGACTCCAGTTTTTATGGCATGCTAGCGCAAAAATGACATTATTCCGACGGCAAGACTCGATCATTTCATCAGCTTCTGCTAAACTAACACTGATCGGCTTAGTCGCATAAATTGCTTTTACACGTCCAGATTCGGCTAATCGAACGACCACATTTGCTCTATCAGGTGCAGCCGTGGTTACGCTGACAATATCAGGTTGTTCCTGATCAACCATTTCCATAAAATCGGTATAAAGAGCGGTTACACCCCATCTCTCTTTGAAATCTTCTAGTTGCGCTGATCTCAAATCAGATGCGGCAACTAACTCAACTCCATCTGCCTCGATATAGGCCGGGGCATGCGCCCAAGGGTAACGGAATTGAGGCCGGTTTCGATGTTCATCGTCAATTGTACTCCCAATTCGTCCACATCCGACCACAGCTGCTCGAAAAGCCATAATAACTCCACTCTACTTATTTTTTTTCTGACAGAAAATTATTTTAATTCTAAAGAGATCAAAAATTGTTCAGAATGTATCCAGATTCTTTTTTAGATAAACTTTTTGATTTTTTGTCAGGCTATTATTATATCATCGTTTGCAGTGCTCAATTAATAATATGAGCGGAGAAAATTTTAAATTGTTGTGAGCCCCTTGCTAAATTTAAATCGTCAAGGTTGAGAATCATGGTATGGATTTGACATATCCGTGTCTAATGTAGAAAAATATTCCCAGACAGAAGGAATCGAGATCTAGTTGACAAAATATTTTGTTCGTAAAGTATCGAATTTACCAAAAAGTGATGTCTTCAGTATCTCATTGCTATTTGAAGTGAAAATTAATATTAAATAGAAATAAAGTAGATTGGAAAGGACTATGTCACGCGAAAAAATCTTAATCACGGGAATGAGTGGATTGATTGGTCAAGTCGTGGCCAACCGATTGAAATCCACGTACGATTTAAGTGCTCTCAATCGTCGCCTAATCAAAGGTGTCAAGTGTTATCAAGCAAACATCAATGATTTAGAAGAAATTCGAGCTGCTTTTGAAGGAATAGATATAGTAATACATTTGGCAGCTGCAATTGAATCAGATTGGAATGGTTTCCTGCAAAGTAATATTATCGGTACATATAATGTATTCGAAGCTGCTCGTCAGGCAGGTGTTAGACGTATTATCTACGCTAGTAGTGGAGCCGTCATTTCTGGGTACGAAAATCAGTTTCCTTATCAAGAAATAGCTCAAGGTGAATACGAAAAGGTGCCACGGAGTTGGTCTAACCTAACGCATGAAACCCAAGTTTGGCCACAGGGGATTTATGGGTGTACAAAGGTTTGGGGTGAAGCACTAGCCCGTCATTTCAGCGATAGCTCAGACATGTCTTTCATATGCCTGCGAATCGGTGCAGTAAACGCAAGTGATCAGCCTAATCAGGATCGCCAATTTTCAGTCTATTGTAGCCAAGAAAACATAGTTGGCATGGTTGAAGCTTGTATTAAAGCTCCAGAACGCATCAAATTCGATATTTTTTATGTTGTGTCGGATAATAAATGGAGCTACCGGGATATGGAACATGCACGAAAGATGTTGGGGTATCAACCAAAGGGGCAAGCAGAAGATTATCGATAACCGAATATCGGAAAGAAGTGCAGATTGGGTAGTTTCTATTTTAAAAATTATTTGAAAAACTGATCTGAATCGCCTTTTTTCAAATAATTTTGAATTTACATTCAACCACTAATGATAAACTAAGACCTATCGGTTTATGTGTTTTCAAAGATAGTGAATACTCGTCAAATTTAATGAAATAAAGATCAAACAATTCTTGCGAACAAAATGTGAGTTCATGTAGTGTTTGGGTTGATTTCCTGAATGAAGATAACATTTATTTTATATTTTACTTATTGATTTTTTATATCATCAGTCGACTTGATTAATTCTTTCTGTCGGTTTTTTATGACGTAATCTAGTAATTAAGTCATTATGATTTAGTCGGCCTATCTCAGCCTCTGACAGTCCAAGTCCGACTTGACAGAAGAAAGGTATCGTGAGATAAGATCAGTTCTAGGTATAATGGAGATTATGATATGCGTTTAGGTATGTCAGGAGCGTTCCTACCTAATAATATGGATGACTTCACACCAGAAATGGCAAAAAAAATTAGAAGCCTTGGCTTCTCTGGTGTTTTTACTCGGTTTAGAGAAAACGATCCGTTTGAAACCCCTTCATCTAAGTGTTATCGAGTACGGGACCTGCTGGCTGACCACGGATTAAGAATCTACCAGTCGACTGGCTATTGGCAGCCGCTAATTCATCCAGATGAAACGCAACGTCGTCAAGCAGTCCGAACGCTTCAGCAAGCATTAAAAATAGCCGGTGACCTTGGTGCAAGAGGTATTGATACTGGTCCGGGTTCTCTTAATCCAAATGGTCCTTGGAATCCACACCCCAATAACTGGAGTTTGAAAAGTCGAGAACAATTGATTAAGAGCTTAAAAGAATCCGCCTCCGCAGCTGAAGATAACCAAGTCTACTTGAGTCTGGAAGGCCATCAATTAGTGGTTTTGGAAGACGAACGTGTTACAAAAATAGTACTTGATGCTGTTGATTCACCTTGGGTGAAATCAGACCTGGACCCAGCTAACTGGATTCAACTTAAGACTATCTTTACCACAGGAGTAGCTATTGATCAGATGTTTGACATTTTGGGTGAACATATCATTAGTGGACATGCTAAGGACATCACCATTACCAATTCTCATACACTTCATTTACCAACGACTTCAGTTGGTCAGGGATTATTAGACTTTAGAACGTATTTGAGGCGGATGGAAGATCTGAACCCGGATTATCCATTGATTGTTGAGGGAAGTAGTGAGTCTGAGCTACCAGAAGCTAGCGCGTATCTATACCGAATCGCAGATGAGCTTGGTATCGATATTATTCAGGAGATACCATAGTGCGATTGCTATTAGTAGGTGGCTCTGGTCGAGTTGGCAGTATGGTTATTCCTTATCTTAAAACCAAACATAGTATTCGAATATTAGATATAGAGCCACCTACTGATTCCACGCTTGATTTCATAGAAGGTTCAGTAACCAACCCAAAGACAGTACAACAGGCATTGGAAGGTATGGATACTTTTATCTATATGGTAATGAAAAATCCAACTAGCGAAATTTCCTCAGTCGCTACCTTTGAGGACATTGTTGCCAATCATCAGGTCAATGTTATGGGAGTTCATCTATTTCTACATGCAGCTAACGAAGTCGGCATAAAACGTGGTATCTACACCAGCACCTTTACTGTTCATGAGCGAACGCGAAACCATTTCCCGTCCGAAGATGAAGTCCCATTGAAAAACCCCAGTGTATATGGATTAACAAAGGGGTTAGGGGAAAAAATTTGCCAATATTTTTGTCGTGAGCACCAAATGGCAATTACGGCTTTACGAATTACTGGACCATCTACTAGAAGCCAGTGGCTAGAAAGAAGAACTTTACCAAAATCGGGACCAGTTCATATTTGGTGGACTGATGAGGAAGATTTAGCAAATGCTTACTTGGCAGCTTTATCGTCCAACCATCCTGGTTTTGAAGCTTTCTTTATTGCTGGCGACGAAGAACAGAAAGAAATTAACTTGTCCAAAGCCAGTCTGTTATTAGGCTGGAAGCCTCTCACTCATAATCAGTTGTGAGCAATCTAACTGTTTGTTTTCTAGTATGTCAAAAACGACTATTTAAATCTACTACCAAATGCATTCAATATTCATTCGACCTATAATTACAGGGTTGGAAGTAGAAAATTTCGCTTTATATCTATACCTAATTAATCAAGAAGAGTCCTTTAAATGACAAACATAAAATCGTTTTTCGATAAAAATGGTTACTATCTAGCAAAAGGAATTTATAATTCCAGCTTGTTAGGTAGAATGCAAAATGACTTCGATCGGGTTACACAACAACTATTAGCCAGTAAAGAAAATATTAACGCACGTTGGGGAAGTCAATTAACACGAGACGTAGAATCAGATGACTCAGTTGTTCTTCATACTCATAACATTCATTCCTATTCTTCGATTTGGTTACATGCATTACTCAATCCCGAATTTCTGGATGTTGCAGAAGAAATACTTGGGCCTGATATCATTCTACATCATACCAAGCTTTTTCAAAAACCATCCAGTAAAGGTGCAGCATTTCCTATTCATCAAGATTGGCAATATTTTCCAACAATCCAAGATACTATGATTGCAGGAATTATTCATTTGACGGAAGCAACAGATCATATGGGATGCATCCGAGTATATCCAGGTTCACACCAATTAGGTCGACAGTCAGGAATGATGGGTAGCGGGGAAAATTCAACCTTAACACAGCAATATCCTTTAGAAAAGTCAACTATAATTGAAGCTGAAGCCGGTGATGTGATTTTTTTTCATTATTTCACTCTACACGGATCAATGCCTAATCGTTCAAATCAAACTCGAAAAACTGTACTGGTACAACTACACAGTGGAAAAGATGAAGTTGAGGATGGGAATTCACATACCAATTCGAGATTGGTACTAAGAGGCTGGAATCACCGGGCTAATCGCACTTCAGCCAGTAAAATCTAAGGAAAATACAGATCACTTTTTATTCTTTATACTGTCAAATGGTATTCAATTAGCTATAGAGATCGGACAACGTTTTATGAAGTCTCAAAAACTTATTCCTGACTATTGGACTGAGGCAAAAGTAGAATTATCCACCAGAGACCCAATATTAGCAGATATAATATCTCGGAACCATGATTACACACTTTCATCTAGAGGAGATTTATTTAGAACTTTGATTCGTTCTATAGTCGGGCAGCAAATTTCTGTAAAATCTGCTGCTGCAACTTGGTGCAAATTTGAAAATAAAGTTAAAAGGATTACACCAAGAGACATTTTATTAATTCCGATGAATGAGTTGAAAAAGTGTGGATTAAGTCTTAGAAAAGTAGAGTATATCCTAGGAATATCTAGACTATGGAATTCAAAATATTCGAACTTAGATTGGTTTCAAATGACAGATCAAGAAGTAATCGATCGTTTGCTCATACTTAAAGGTGTCGGGAAATGGACGGCTGAAATGGTGCTAATATTTACTCTAATGAGGCCAGATATTTTTCCTGTTGGCGATATATCTCTCGTTCGGTCAATAGAAGAGAAATATAACGATAAAGAAAAACTGAGCCAATCGAAACTCTTAAGTATTGGCGAGAGTTGGAAACCTTGGAGGACTGTGGCGACTTGTTTTATCTGGTATAATGATGACCCAGAGCCAGTAGAATATTAAAATAGCATACTATGTTCATCACTTGATGGCTGGTCGATATATTTTTCAAATATCAAAGGCCAAATTTTAACCAATAGGATGAATTACATCCTATCTTTCAGATATTAGAAGCCCAAATCTCCTATAATAGGCTAAGATGATCTGTGTCAGATTTGATCCATCCATTATTAGATAAAAAAGAAGCTTAACATGAAAATAAAGATTTTTCGCGTGATACCAGCGTATAAAATCAAGTAAAAATAAGATATGGAAGTGGAATTATAACTTGTGCTATCTGATAAAATTGATAGCTTAACCGATCTCTATTTGGATAAGGTACACGGAGATAAGTATGCCAATATTGTCAACTAAAGACTGGGAATTTTTCAGAAAAAATGGTTATGTTGTAGTGCCGAACGCCGTCCCACAGAGTTATCTAGATGCAACAATAGAAGCTATGTTCGAATTTTTGGGCATGAAACCTGACTGTCCCGAGGATTGGTATCGCGATCCACTTCGTACAAATGGAATGGTCGAAATGTACCATCACCAATCTATGTGGGATAATCGTCAGCACCCACTGATACACAAAATTTTCTCTGAAATATGGGAAACAGAAAAGTTATGGGTCTCAATCGACCGAATTAGTTTTAAACCACCACCCCACCAAGATTATCCAGACTATGAACACAAAGGGTTTATTCACTGGGACGCGGATACTACCAAATTACCCCTAACATTCGGAGTACAAGGCGTACTATATTTGACTGACACAGATGAACATCAGGGGGGATTTCAGTGTATCCCTGGCATTCATAATCATTTGACAGACTTTGGTGTAAATCATCCACCAGATTTCGAATATATTCGGCCCGATCTTACGCGGTTTACACCAAAGTCAATCTCGGGCAACGCTGGGGATTTACTGATTTGGCATCGGGCCCTAGCACATGGAAGTGGGCATAACACCTCCATGCAGCCGAGAATCGCCCAATACATTAGCATGAGTCCTGCAATAGGCGACCCAAAATATCGACAGCACAGAATTCAACTGTGGGAGAACTGTGAGCCACCGTCTTCCCCAGCTTTTCCGGGCGACTCCCGTGGTTGGGAAAAAAGGCGTCCTTCAGCTACATTAACCGAACTGGGTCGAAAATTAATTGGGGTGGATTATTGGGAATAGAAGGAGTTCCCTTATGTGCCATGATTTAACTACCGTTCGACTTATTTTCTTTCGCCTTGTCCTCCTTGGGAGGAACGGTAGAAGCCAACATTGAAATCTTAATGTTTAGCTCTTCGTTCAATTTTAATAAAAGAAATTGCGGTCTTTTAATGTTGAAATCTGATAATTTTATTTTAAAATTACCATCAATTTTTAGTATGTCTCCATACATGTATCCAGCTTCAAGTTCTTTACTACCATCGAAATAAGTTATTTTCACTTCGTTGAAGGTCATTCTTTTTTTGACACCGTGTAGCTCCAAGACCCCTTCTGCTGTCACATAAGAACTCTTGCTGTTTTCCAGTTTCTCAGGCGACTCTCGATCTTCTTTCTCGAGCTTGATGATTTTTTCAATAGTTAAAATTGCCTTTGGGTATTTTTCAGTTTCCAAGTACTGGTCTCGTAAATGTCCGTTTCTTTCCTTAATACCAGTATCTATAGTTGCTAGATCAATTTCAAAAGAAGCCTTCAATTTTTCTGCAACATTATTTGGGTCAAGAATAACTTCACCTCTAATATGATTGGTAGTACCTACAATTGTCTCCAGAGGTGCTTCGGATTCAAACCTAAATGTATCTCTACCATGAGGATCTGCGATATAGAATTTTTTCCCGGGACTGTTATGGTTATCGGCCGCAAGGTTAACAGCTGTTAACGAAAACAAGCTAAATAAGAAAAGAAAAGATGAAATTATCTTTTTTGAGCTGTAAATAATCACGAAACTTACTCCTAATCTATCAGTGTATCAATCTTTATGTCACTCGAATTTGTGTATGACGGTTTGGATCAGTTGGTTCTTAAAAATAATATACCAGCTGCATGAATAAAATGTATGGCAGAAAGAACATATTTATTATTCACCCTTATTAATAAAACAGTGAATAAACCTATGAGAATGGTAGAAAAAGCCACCATTATTACCAATATTAGTTTCCCGAGGCTATTTGCCAAAGGATCAAACAGAACCGCAATCGAAATCTGACCAAGGTACCAAATTCCTATGATAATCGGGCGAAGGGTTTTTGAACTGAAGTAAATATCCTTCATATCAATTCTTTCTTTTTGCAAAATATCATCGTCCGGCAAAGAAACCAAGGCAACTATAACAACTAGGCTATCAGTTAACGTACGAAATATAAAACCCAATTTGCTTCCCGTTATTATGTGATATCCGTACGGTGAACTAAACCACATAAAAACTAACATGACAAAGAGTTCCAAAACCATTACCATATACGGCAGGTAATATTCCGTTTTTTTCATAGATTTCATGTGGTGAGCAACGCAGGCATATATTTTCGCAAGGCAGATACCCACAATGATTGCTATGACCCATTGTGCGGTGCTGTAATCCCAACTTA
>Ga0163180_10000424_pt1 | contig 24685 bp, 18 predicted proteins | sample AtlANTMetagenome_2_FD_109647 | JGI IMG/M metagenome (GOLD analysis project Ga0163180, IMG submission 109647) | Marine eukaryotic phytoplankton communities from the Atlantic Ocean - Atlantic ANT 4 Metagenome | ecosystem: Environmental > Aquatic > Marine > Oceanic | place: North Atlantic Ocean...
GAGCTGGTGATAGCCATCCAAGAGCAGCGCCAGAAGGCGCGCATCGCCGAGGAGCAGGCTGCGCGAGAGCGCGCCAAGCTGCGGTCGCTCATCGAGCTTCTGCGGGAGAAGACCAGTGACTGAGGAAATCATCAACCTGCGTGAAGCGCAGGATCAGGACGTGCCGTTCATCACCAACAGTTGGCTCAAGAGCTACCGTCACGGCGGGGCGATGACCAAGCACGTTCCGAACGACATCTACTACGCGCAGCACCATTCCGTGCTTGAGCGCATCCTCCCTCGAGGTGTTGTCGTGGTGGCGTGTGACTCGTCCGACCCCGACCATATCCTGGGCTGGATGCACTGTGAGCTGCTCGATGAGGCCTTCGTGCTTCACTACGTCTACGTGAAGAACTCGGTGCGCGGTCACCGGATCATGCGCTCGATGATGGAGCGTGTGCTGAGCAGCGAGGACGACCGGCCGAGATTCCACACGCACTCGACGGACGCCTGGCGGAAGCTGGACATGCACAAGATGGGATGGGTCTACAACCCGTACCTGCTCTTCGGGGAGGTGAAGCGTGGAAAGTAGAAAGGTGGTCCAGGTGCTCTTCGACGCCTACGTGCCAGTCAACGGTCGCTCCAGCCTGCAGCAGCTCGTCTCGGGGCAGCAGGTCGTGTCAATCTTTAGGACGGGGGACGAGGTGGGCTTCGAGACGTTCCACCGCGAGACGTATTACGTCCCGTTCTCCAGGGTGGTGAGGATCCAGTATGAAGATGGACTCAAAACAAGCGCGCCGAGTGTTGCAGGAAGCGGGGACCCGCCTTCGCCGTATGGAGGAGCTACAGTTCGAGAGACTCCTATTCGGCCCGCAAAGAAAGTTCGTCGAAGACGAAAGCAAGCTAAAGGCGGCGGTGTGCAGTCGTCGAGCGGGAAAGTCCTACGGGATAAGCCTGCTGGCGCTGAAGACAGCGATGCAGTACTCGGACGCGCTGGTCCCGGTGATAACCCTGACCAGGCAGCAAGCTAAGCGCATCGTCTGGCCTGTGTTCCAAAGCCTCAACCGCACCATCGGCCTGGGGCTCAGGTTCAACCACAACGAGCTGACTGCGACCCTCCCCAACGGCAGTCAGATATTCCTGTGCGGTGCGAACGACGAGAGCGAGATCGAGCGCCTTCGCGGTCCCAAATACCCGCTGGTGATTATCGACGAGGCGCAGAGTTTTCGCCCATTCCTAGCCCAAATGATCGCCGACATAATCGAGCCTGCAGTGCTCGATTATGACGGAACCATAACGCTCACCGGGACTCCCAACGCGACGTGTACGGGGTACTTCTATGAAGCGACTAGGCCGGATAGTGGTTGGAGCGTTCATAACTGGACTCTACTGGATAACCCTCACCTGCCCAAAGCCGCCGAGTGGCTCGCGGAGAGGCGCGACAAGTACGGCTGGAAGGAAGACACGCCGACGTACCTGCGCGAGTACAAGGGGGTCTGGATCAAGGATCTCGACAGCCTCGTATACAAGCATGTCCCCGTCATCGAGGAGTTCGACCCAGGGGACGACGAGTGGTTCACGGTCATGGGAGTCGACATCGGCTACGTCGACTCATCCGCCTTCTGCATCCTCGCCTACTCCGAGGCGCAAGGGCGGTGCGTTGTCTTGGAAAGTTTCAAGAAGGCGAGTCTTATCCCCAGCGAAGTCGCGGAACTGATCGCCGAAGCCCAGGAAGAATACGGCCTCGACATCGTCGTGGTCGACACCGGGGGAATCGGCAAGGGCTATGTCGAGGAAGCGCGTAAGCGTTTCGGTCTTTCGCTCGTTGAAGCGGAAAAGACGAAGAAAAGAGCGTACATCGAGCTGCTCAACGGTGACCTTGCGCGTGGGATTGTGGAGGTAAGCCGGGAGAGAAATAGGGATCTTCTCGAAGAGATCTCCATTCTCCAATGGGGTGAACAACGCAAGCTCCCCGATAAACGCCGTTACGATGATCATGTGTGCGATGCCCTTCTGTACGCATGGAGGTACTGTCACCAGTATCTGATGGAGCACATCTCAGAAGGGCCAGAAAAGGGGTCGGCCGAATGGTTCAAGGTTCAGGAGGACGAAATGGAGGAGATCGAGATCAAGCGGCTGGAGAAGAATCTCGATCAGAAGTTCTACGACCTGGAGCAGAGCGAGACTCCGTGGTGGGAGCGGGACGAGATAGCGGCACAAGTGGAGCCCACCTGATCCCTGACGCAGACTCGCTGGTGCTGCTTGTCTCCAGGCTGCGACAGCTTGGCGTCGTCCAGCTCAAGGTGGGCGACGTCATGCTGGACATGTCGGGCGATGTCCGCGTGGATGCGCCCGAAGGGGCGGAAGATTCCGAGGACCCAGACGATCTGCTATTCTACTCCGCAGGTAACTAATGGATTATCCCGAAGCCATAGCGCTGCAGTGGTGGACTCAACAAGAGCCCTACAACGATGTGGTAATGGCCGTGCAGGAGATCACGGCTGCCGACACCACGCGCCGAGCTGACTACATGCGCTACGTCCGCATGTACGGCAATCGGGATCTCTACGGCTTCGCCCCCTACACGCACAACCAAGTCATGTCCCAAGATCGGGTCACCATGAACGTGGTAAAGGCGTGTTGTGACACGGCAGTCTCCAGGCTCTCGAGGTCCCAACCGAGGCCACGCTTCCTGACCCACGGTGGTAACTGGTCGCTCAAGCGCAAGGCCAGGCTGATGGAGCGCTTCGTGGACCACGCGTTTTACGCGGCTCACATGTACGACCTTGCGCCGCGAGTGCTGCTCGATGCGGCCGTGCTGGGTACAGGCGTGCTCAAGGTCTACAGGCACGGCCAGGACATCACGCTGGAGCGGGTGTTCCCTGGGGAAGTCTTCGTCAATCCAGCGGACGGATTTTACGGCGAACCCAGAAACCTGTACCAGCGGAAGTTCATCGATCGCGCAGTGCTGTGCGACATGTTCCCCGACAAAGCCGGGATGATAAGGGAGGCGAACAGGACCACGAACACACAGGACTACGGCGTGGACTCGCTGGTTGACCAGCTCGAAGTCGTGGAAGCCTGGCATCTGCCCTCCTCCAAGGATTCAGGGGACGGACGGCATGTGATCTGCATTACTAACGGAACGCTCCTCGACGAGCAGTGGACACGCGGCTATTTCCCGTTTTGTTTCGTCCGCTGGACGGAGCGGCTTCTGGGCTACTGGGGGCAGGGGGTTACCGAGGACATTCTTGGCATACAGTTGGAGATTAACCGTCTCCTTCTTAAGATCCAGAAGGCGTTCCACCTTATATCGACCCCTCGTATCTACGTCGAAGCAGGCTCTAAGGTACGGAAATCATTCTTCAATAATGAAATGGGGACTATCATTCCGTACACGGGGCAAGCGCCTATCGTGGCTACCCCGCCGTCGCTGAACCGCGAGATCTTCGAGCACTTGGAGAGGCTGTACCAGCGCGCCTTCGAGATCACCGGAGTTAGCCAGTTGTCTAGTACAGGTCAGAAGCCTGCTGGCCTGGACTCCGGGGTGGCGCTCCGTGAGTACCAGGACATCGAAGCGCTGCGCTTCACGACCATCAGCCGTCAGTATGAGGCGATGTTCACCACGGCAGCGAAGCAGATCGTCAACCTTGGACAGGACATCTACGCCGAGGACAACGCGTACTCGGTGACGCTGGAGCGCGACAAGAACACCATCGAGGTGCTCGACTTCTCGGACATCAACATGGAGGCCGACGACTACGTTCTAAAGGTCTTCCCTGCGTCGAGCCTGCCGCACACCCCAAGTGGGCGGCTGGCGATGGTCCAAGAGCTGCTCAACGGCGGCCTGATTCCGCCCGAGGAAGCCAAGCAGCTTCTGGATTTCCCCGACCTCGAAGCGAAGATGTCCTTGGATAGGGCTACCAGCGAGCTGATAGACCGGAACATCGAGTTCATTCTTGATGACGGGCGCTACATGCCGCCGCATCCCTATCAAGACCATGCGCTGGCGCTGCGCAAGGTCCAGGCGGCCATCCAGACCGCCGAGCAAAACAACGTACCGTCAGACCGGCTGCAGATGCTGCGCCAGTACCTGACGCAGACGCACCTCTACCTGGAGCAGGCCAACCAGCAGCGCATGGCCAACCAGCAAGGTGCTATGATCCCTGGTGCTCCCCCGGCGGCTGGTCCGACCGGGGCAAACCCTCTCGCGATGACGCCAGAGGGTGGCAACATGCCCGTGTAATGAGGAACCATGAGTGACGATAACAACGGTGACGAGGTTCAACCCAGCGACCCCCAGTACGTCCATTCTGATCACGCGGCTACCGCTCTCCGGGCCTTAGTGGATCAGGAAAAGGCGGCTCGTTCAGCACAGGAGCAGGCGAAGGCAGCCACTTACGAAACGCAGGAAGCTCTGCGTATGCGTGAGATGGCCAAGCGTGAGCCTCTCCGCTTCCTGAGAGAGCAGGGCGTTACACGCGATGACTTGCAGGAGCGACTTGAGACGCAGGGCCGACCCGACCCTACGCCCCAGCTTAGGTCAGAAATGGCCGAACTTAGACAGCAGCTCGAAGCGCAGAAGAAAGAGGCCCACGAAGTGAAGATGGCCGCTGCGGTGAGAGAGGCGAAGTCTGGCGTCGAGCAGTACGTCCAGAGCACGGAGGACTTCCCGCTTGTGAGAGAGGCGGGAGCGACCGACATGGTCTGGCAGTTGATGAACACGCGACACCAGGCGACCGGCGAGGTGATCAGTGAATCGCAGGCTTGCAGTGAGGTGGAAGCCTACTTGTCTGGTTTGGTAAAGAAGCTGGCTGCGGCTGAGTCCACCAGGACCAAGCTGCGCGACGAGCTTCGAGATGTGCTCCCGGCGCAGGCTCCAACGCCTGGGCCCAGCGGCACGACGCTAACCAACCGTCACGCAGCAGACGCGACGCAGAGGCCCACGATCACAGATCCCAATCTGAATCGTGAAAGCTCGCTGCTGGATGCTGCGCGGCTACTGACATGGGACGGCTGATGTCCCCGATTTCACAGGAGAACTGAGTCATGACAGCACTGAATATGACCTCGTTCGACGCTGCCCTCAAAGTCCATTACACGGACTTGAGGGTGAAGAACTTGGTCTACAAGAACAATCCCTTCCTCGCTGCCATCCCGAAGTATGAAGCCTTCGGTGGCCGCAACCTGCCCATCCCGGTCCAGTTCGGCGTGCCGGAAGGTCGCTCTGCGAACTTCCAGAACGCCCTGGGTCTTCAGACGGCCGGTAACTACACCGAGTTCGTCCTGACTCGCGTGCGGAACTACGGCATCGCCAGCATCGGCAACGAGGTCCTCGAGGCCTCAGTCGGTGACGCCAACGCCTTCATGCAGGCAGCAAGCTCCGAGATTGACGGCATCCTTCGTGCTGTCACTCAGGATCTCGCTGGCAGCATGTACGGAAGCGGCTTCGGCAACCGTGGCACTGTCGCCTCGCTGAACCCGCCTGCGCCTGGCCCCGGCGTGGTGTACGACATCCAGCTCTCCGAGCCTGCGGATATTGTGCGCTTCGAGGTCGGCATGGCGATCACTTCCAACGCTCCTGGCGGTGGCGGTGGTGCTCCGCTGGAGCTGGGTGCTATCACGGCGGTCAACCGTGATCTGGGGATCATCACCATCGATCCTGCGGCTCCCGGCTTCAACTTCCCGTTGCCCATCACTGGTCCGCCTCCCGTCGGAGACTGGCTCTTCCAGTGGGGTGATGATGAGAACGGCGGCGGACCCGGCGTCCCGGCGCGCTCCAAGATCACTGGCCTGGAGGGGTGGCTGCCCAACGTAGCCCCCGTCGCGGGTGACCCAGCGCTATTCGGAGTGCAGCGTGAGGTCGATCCCACGCGCTTAGCAGGGGTCAGATACAACGGCAGCGGAATGACCATCGAGGAAGCGCTCATCAGCGCGTCTGCGTTGCTCTTCCGTGAGGGCGGGCGACCGGACATCTGCTTCGTCAACCCGGTCACCTACGCTGACCTCATCAAGTCTCTCGGCAGCAAGGTCGTCTACGACCTGATGCGTTCGAGCGACGTTGCGGACATCTTCTTCGAGGCTGTTCGCGTCCACACTCCGAGCGGTGCAGTCAGCGTTGTCGCCGACCCCAACTGCCCGGTATCACGCGCCTATCTCATGCAGATGGATACTTGGAAGCTCTACTCCTTGGGTATGGCTCCAAAAATTCTGATGACCGATGGGATGCGCATTTTGCGCAATGCAGACAGTGACAGCGTGCAGGTCCGAACGGGTTTCTATGCCCAGATGGGCTGCAGCGCGCCGGGCTGGAACTGCAACATCACGCTGCCGCCTGTCGTGCCGTGATCTCGTCCCACTGAGGCCCTCCCCTCTTTCAGGAGGGGTGGGCCGAGCTGTACTGAGGAGCCTCGATGGCCAATTCATCGAATAAGAATTTCCCGCATGCGTATGGCGCGGGCAGAGTCATCGCGGCCTTTCAGCTCGCGCATTCTGGGGGTAATCCGTTTCCGCAGGGCGCGGAGTCTCTCGATCCCCCCGCGAAGCCTGCGGCCCTGGACGACAGTGCGCTGGCGTCCGACTTTCCCTATCCGTGGCCGGATGGGTTCCCGTGGGTTCCTGACATCGCTGTTCCCAGCATGCCCGACAGGGGCTTTGCGGCGTGGAACGTCGAGCGCATGCCCTACAACGCCACGAACATGGGTGTGTACGCGGTCGGTAGCGGGACCGCTCCGCTTCCCTATCGAGACATTCTCCTTCAGGCGTCTTCGAGCGGTCACCCGCCCATCGACGACAAAATACCCACGGAGGGTGTCTACCCGTTCGGTATTGCCCAGGAGCTAGGACTCGGCACCTCCAACGCGCAGTACGTGCAAGAGATCCAGTCGGTGGGGGAAGGTGTTAACGAGGGTGAGGGTGGTCGGTACATGGTCGCGCTGGACTGGGATCTCCCCCAGAGCACGATGACGTACACTCTTCCTGACCCTGACATTTTCCCCTCCGACTACGATGACCTGACGTTCGATTCCATCTACCAGGGTTGGTCTACGAGCGAGAAGGCGAGCGTCACTAACGCTCTACGCCAGAGCTGCTGGTGTGTGGCGTCTCCGACTCGCTATCTCCCTCAGATCAATCCCCTCGTTGCTCCGACTGCTTCTTCCTCGACGAGGATATTGCCGCAGCTACTGGGGGGTGAATCCATATTGCGATATGAGGGCGGCCCTGCGACGTGGGGCATTCAGGTGGACTCGAACATCGCGCCCAGGCTCGACGCGGACGTGGACCCCGATATCATCGGAGATGAGCCCGTGTTTCAGGAGGTATTCAACTGCTTCACGCGTGCGACTGTACGAGCGAACCTTCGCTCGCTGACCTACGAGTACATCAACAAGAACGGTGAGCGCGCTCCGGGTGTTCAGCCCTGGGAGGACCCGCTTCCCGGTGACCAGCTCAAGTGGACGCAGCAGTATCAAGCTGTCGTCGATATCGAGGTGCTGGTACCGGATACCGAGGACGCACGCCTCTCCGTTCCTCGACCTTTGCCCTGGCTGGTGGGTGAGGTCGCAACGGGGGTCAACGTGATGGTGATGCAGAAAAACACGTCCGCCCCAGACGGCACCGATGGGGGAATCTACATGGATGTTCCCCCCTTTCTTCTAGGGGCGAAATCGTCGGTGAAGTCCCTACTGTCTCTTCGCCGTGAGCCCGTCAAGAAGACCACTACGGAGGAGCGCTAATGCCTATCGTAAGGACACGCGACTGGTACACGACGCAAGGACCCGGAGACGTGGTTCTGTCGGGCTGGTTCTCGCGCAACCCTGAAGCTCCAGACAGCCCTACCGGCGAAGACGGGATGATGGTCACGCCGCGCCAGTGCCGCATCTCCGAGGAGGTGGACGGCGGTGGTGACGTGTTCTACGAGCTGACGCTCCCAGGTGCTGGAGAGGTCGAGGTGGTCGGTGCCTGCATGGCGTACAGCCCGCTGGACAGCGACCTGACGAACACCGACATCCTCTGGGCGAAGTGGGACTACAACAACGCCGACCGGGTGATCCACATCGAGCTTCGCCGCGAAGGCGGCAGCACCGTCCAGCTCCAGTACGACGAGGAAGACGGCGAGTACGACAAGGTGTACTTCTGCATTCACCTGCTGCAGAGCGGTAGCTGTGTCGCCAACCAGACCATCGTGGAGACTCCCTGATGCCGATCATCGACAACAAGATGGACATTCAGGCTCTGGGCGGTGACCGCCTGGAGTGGAAGGCGAAGTTCGAGTCTGTCGAGGACGCGGACGGGAACATCACCTTCGAGGTGACTGCCCCTCCGTGCAACGTCGAGGTACAGGTCTGGAACCCCGCTCCCAACGCCTTTCCAGAGGACTGGAGCTGTCAGGTCGTGGGCCGTGGAGAGGTGGTCCTCGAGGGTTACGACATCGCGCTTCAGGACGTGACGCCCGGTGGGTTCCGAGGCTACATCGCGTGCGAGTGGGACCAGGCGACGGCCACCATGTACCTCCGTAGAAAGAACTGGGGAGGCGCAGGCAGCCCCTTCTTGAACGCAGGTGACACTGCGCTGCTGACGCTCTGGCTTCGCCAGACCGACATTCCAACCGTGTACTCGCAGGGGTCCTGATGCTGCAATCTACTGGCGATCAAGTATGGGGTTTCGGTCGAGGGCAGGTGCGCACCGTCGCTCGCCTGACGCGAGCAGACGGTGTGGACACCGTGCTGGGTCCGATGCTCTTTATCGACGAGGGTGGAGGCCGTTGGACGGTGAAGCCTGACGTCTCTGGGTTCACTGCGGTGCGCTACGTCGCGGCACGCATCCTTGCTCCTGATGGCGCTGGGTTCGCGAGCCTGCAGGCGGCGGCTGTCATCCCAGGGGACGGCAGCGTCATCGACGTTCAGATACGTGACGTGAACATCGAAGACAACGCGGTGCTGCCCAACGACTGCGCGCTGGTCATCGACCTTATCGTGGACCAGACCGGCACCCTCGAGTTCAGCTTTGGGAACCAGCTTCCGCCAGTGCCTGTTCCAGCCCCGGCTCCAGCACCCAGTGAACCCCCGCCAAGGATTCTGTGATGGCAGCTCGACGCAAGAAGGCCGTGCGCATCGGCAAGGGCATGAAGGAGTCAGCCAAGAAGGTGGCGTCTGCGCGTCGCAAGCCTGGAGGCTCCAATGTCGGCAAGTACAAGACCGTCGCCAAGAAGAGCTTCGCTGGGACCAAGGGAGGATCCCCGAAGGGATCCTTCCCGATCAACACGCTCGCACGCGCCAAGTCGGCGCTCAAACTGGCGCACAACGCTCCTAACCCGCAAGGGATCAAGAACGCTGTGTACAAGAAGTATCCGCAGCTCAAAAAGGGAGGCCGCTAATGGGGGTAGGACGCAAGGGCAGGCGCGCAATGGCGGTGGGAGCCGCGAAGAGCGACATGAAGAGGGGAATGAAGGCCCGCTGGAGCCAGCACAAGGGCCGCAGGGGCGAGGCCGTGGGGATGGCCGAGCGCGCTCTCATCGACAAGTGGCACCGTGGGGACGAGCGCCGAAGCCATGGCCGTATGGTCCACCACCGCGACCGCACTCACAAGGGACTGACCGACCGTCACCACCAAAGCCTTGGCGCTCGTGTGCGTGAAAGCGCAGGAGCGGCTGGCAAGAGGGGCGGCAAGCGCGGGAACATGGGATACTGATCTGACATGTACAACCAAGTCTCCCTGGCGGATCTGATCCAGCGCATCCGTGAGCGGAGTGACATGCTGGATTCGGAGTTCGTGACCGACAGGGAGATCACGGCGTACTGCAACGAATCCCTGGGTGAGCTGTACGACATGATCGTGCAGAACTCAGCCCAGGAGTTCTTCCTGCGCTCGTGGGTCATTCCAGAGGCGGCGGTCATTCGGGACTGGGCTGCCCAGTTCCCCCTCCAGGGCAATACCACCCCTCCCGTGCAGGAGCCCTTCGTTGTTCTGCCGAGGGACTTCTACATGATCAAGGGCGTGGACATCGACTTCGGCGATGGCATCCCGTGGAACTGCAGGCCCTTCAACTTCACCAAGCGCAACCACCAGGCCGCGTGGAACGGCACCTGGCAGAAGGGCATCCGCATCAGCTACCGAGTGGGTGGGTTCACCCTCACGGCCTCGGACTACCCTCCGACGACTCTGCCTTTCCCCGCCAGCGATTACGATGGGCTGAATACCCCTTGGGGTGCAGACCGGGACCGCGTTCTGCCTATCGAGATTCAGCAGACGGCGGCCACCACCTTCCAGTATCTGCACTTCACGCCCAACCCTCCCAACCTTGAAGGCACCAAGACTACGGTCTGGTACACCCCGCTGCCCGCCAAGTTCTGGTGGACCGATCAGGACCCAGCAGAGTTTCCAGTCATCCCTCCCCAGCTCCAGGCGGTCCCTGGATACGCTCACTGGGACGAGTACATGATCGTGGACGTGGCTGCGAAGATCCGCGACAAGGAAGAGTCCGAGACGGCGAACCTGCTCGCGAGCAAGGCGCAGATTGCGGCTCGTATCGTGGCCATGGCTCCTGACCGTGACGCCGAGTTCCCCGACACCGTGCAGGAGGTGCTGACGAGCTTCCAGGCACCGAACTACCCCTGGTATTGGCCCAGCTACGGCACGGGCGGATGGGGATGGGGTGGATGAGATGGCACGGTACAACCGGCTGCAGGGAGCTGTAGGGGACCGCACGCAGAACAGCACGCAGGACGGTCTGGACGCCCTTGAACAGGGCGTCCTTGGACCGGCCAGTCGCAACGGTGCTCCCCAGGCCAGCAACGGCTATCAGACGCAGCGTAGGTCGGTTCCAGAGGGCACCCCGACGCTCGTCCCGCACAAGCTTGGCCGCTCCTACAGAGGGTGGAACGTGGCGATGAAGAACAAGGGGGAGAGCTTCTTCTGTCCCAGCGGGCAGCGCTACGACAAGAGCAAATACATATGCGTTCAGTGGGGTACTCCGGGTGGAACCGGCTCCGTGGACGCGGAGTTCTGGGTTTACTGATGCCTCTTTCTAAACAGCCCCTCGAGGTGTCGCTGGGCGGCGCTGTCGAAGAAGGAAACGTCAAGGAGCTGGTGCAGCCACCGCGCATCCGTGAGGCGAAGGACTGCGCCTCGCTCAAGGGCGGTGCGTACACGAAGCGTGACCAGATTCTCACGCCCGGTGCGGTGGACCCGACCACGCAGGGTGCTTCGCATACTGACGATGCGCTGGTGACCGTGGCTACGACGACTGTGCGCGTCTACCCCGACGAGGACCAGAGCGACCCCTCCGAATCTAACCCGGCTCCGTTCACCGGCTGGGAAGCGACGGCGTTCGAGCCTACGGAGGCCAACGCTGCCAAGGACCACGGCGACAGCGCCACACATATTATCGACGGTGTTCCTCGGACTCTGTGCATGTGGAACGCCGACCCTCAAGGTAGCTACCAAGTCGAAGAGCGAATCGGTCCCACTGGTCAAGGCTGGGCTGGTGGGACGGGTGCGCCGTCTATTGCTTACGACGCGATCAATCCGGGAGTAGGTGGGTGGTGGAGCTATCTGCAAACGTCGGGGGTGCAATACGCAGTCTTTGACGCTGATCGCCAGGTGGGCCCCGAGCGCGAATACCCTCCACCTGCCGTGATCGAGAACCCCAACGGGGAGCCGGGTGCCAGCCGCTGTGCGGAGGGCAACCCGTGTTTCCCACGAGTGCGTGCGATCACGGAGACGCCCGTAGACCCCTCGGACGGCACTTACTTCTTTGTGAGCTGCGCCGGTCTTTCTACGCCTCAACGCGCCATAGAAGATCCCGATGGCGACCCCGTGTGGGCGGAGAGTCCTTACGGCGCACGCCTCTCCACTTTTTCCAATTTCACCGCACCTCCTTCTTCTGGAGGTTTCCCCACGGAAGTGCGGGACATCATGGATCGGAACGTCAGCTTTCCTACGCCGCTAGGTTACCCCCCGCCCTATGGTCCTCCGGTTGTCACATCGGTAGCGGATGCTCAACGGCAAGGTCCAGGGATGGTCCTTTCCTTGCACGACGTGGACGGGAACATTCTTGAGTCCGTCCGTGGAGACGCCGCGACTATTCGTCCGTCGGTGCCCGATCCTGCCACCAACCCCAACGCTGATCTGATGCTTCCTGGACCACCTCTGGACATGGTGCACGTGGGAGGACCGGGGCTGAATTTCATCTACACCCTGCATGTTGACTACAACCAGTTCTACCCAAACAACGGAAACTTTCCCGCTGAACCTTGGCCTGCTCCCGGCAATTCGCGCCCTGACATCAACACGATTCGCATTATCCAGTGGTGGATACGTCCCGATCAGCCAGCGGGCTCGCGGATTGAGTTTGTACGCGAGCTGTATCTCAACGACCCCTCGTGGGTCGTCCCTCCCCCGCTTCCCACGACCAACACGGGCGTTGAATGGCTAAACCCAGTACCGGACTGGACTGGCGCTCCCGATGGTGAAGGTCAACGAGACTGGCCCGCTGGCCTTCACCAGACCTCCGACGCTGAAGGCCGACTGCTGCTGGTGTTTTCGAGCACTCGCGTGGCGTCTATTCCTTACAACCTAGACTACGCGTCTATCGTCTGGAAGGACCCGTTCTGGGAGGAAGGGTACTTGACCCGCTTGAAGATCGGCCGCGTCACCGCAGCGCCGGAAGTGACCTCTCCCGACTACGGAGCGGAGCGCCCTCCCTTTGCCGAGTTCCACTATGACAGTTTTGCCCGTCACTGTACGGGGGGCACGCCGGGTTCTCTAGGAAGAGAGACAACGCAAATGGCACGGGGTGCCTGGGCGGGCTCATTTCTTACGCAGCCTGACGACAACGGCAGGAGGTGGTTAGGCGTTCAAACGATCAGCAATTGGGACAACGTCCCTTATGATCTTTCTCCCGAGGATCAAGATCCCTCTTCCCCACTGGAAGGTGTTCATCCCTACGTCTTCCACAATGGCCCCCAGACCTACAGCGCCAGCGTCGTACACACTCTTATCGATACCGATCTAGACTTTATTCCCGACACATCGAGCGCGATTCCGGGGTCCGCGATTGGTTCTCAAGGGGCCTACATTAACAACGTGGGGCACGCTGTAGTGCTTTACGGTTCGGCGGCGGGAGACAACCGGACGGGCATGCAGGAGATCGGCGCGCAGACCGTGGGCGACCTCCTGTCGGCCACGTCGTTTTTGGCTACCCGTCGCTCTTTGCCCGTTCCCATTCAGGATGGGGGAGGCGTGGACGTGGGCCGTTTTCGGCAGCCTCCCATCACACGGCGTGGACAGGTATACCCGGACTTTTCGGCGTATGTGAGTGCCGTTGCCATTGCCCAGATCCTTCCTTTTGGGCAGTCGTTAGGGAGCTATCAAAACAACCCTTACCAACTGAGGGTGAATCTGCGGGTAGACGACGATGGGGTCGTTCGGTGGACTTCTTTCCAGCGATACAGTCCTGAGCAAGACTACGGTTCGGCGTCTATCCCCGAAGATCTACGGACTCTGAAGCCGGTGGCCAGTAGCTCTCGGTCTGCCCCCTACGAAGTTCAGATCCAATCGCCCGGTCCACGTTTGGGCGCGTTGATGGTGAGTCAAAACGCCTACGTGACTGTCGCTGGAGCGGCTCCCATGGTGGTGGGTGGTCCTCAAGGGATGCTGGCAGGGACGGGCCTGCAGGCGGTAACCGATAACTGGGTAGGGGTCCGCGAGGGTACAGGTAGCGGAGAGGTTCCGCGTGGAACCGCTGTGCCCATTCCCCCTATTTCGCTGGCGGCTGTGGGGAGCACCCCGAGCGAAGAAGTGACCCAACTGACGGTGGGCTCGTACTTGACGTCCTTTGACGAGAACGGAGGTGAGCATCGGACGGTGCCTCACGTCACCTCTTTGTCTCCTGCTTACAATTTGGAGGCGGCGACCAACGTGGACGGGTTCATCGCTTATCTTTACGGAATACCCTGGCAGCTATCGGGCATTCCTTTGAGCGAAACGTCGAGCGTTGAGCTTTGTTTAGGACGAGCTTCGGACGGGGACACCCCCAACGCCGTCGCGTTACCCGAGCTGCCGTTTGTTTCTCACGAACAATGGATCATCTCCGGTCCTTCTGCTTCTTCGGCGCAGCGCTTTCTTTCGTCCGATGTGTACGTGGAGCGGCCGTTTGACTATCGAACGCTCTGGGGCGCAGGTAGCGGAGGGGCGCTTTACACGTGGAGTGGTGAGTTGGCCGCAGATGCCCCTGACCCCTCGAGGTCTGTAGCGGCAGCCTCGAATCGGTTGTGGAGCATCTCATCGGTGGACCCACGAAAGGCTCAGTACACCAAGCTGCTGCGCAAGGGGTACGCCCCTGAATGGAACCAGAACCTGACCGTGCGAGTGCCTGGCACTGCTGACCCGCTGACGGCGGTCGCTGCGCTTCCTGATGGGCGCATCCTTCTTTTTTCCTCCACAGCCATTCACTACACCTACGGTTCGGGTCCGTCCGACACAGGACAGGGGGCGGGCTTTGCAGAGCCCGCCTACCTGTCTACTGACATCGGGTGTACGGACCCGCGCAGCATCGTCACGGGGGACTTCGGCTGCATCTTCCTTAGCGAGCGGGGCTTCTACCTTATCGACCGCAAGCTCACGGTGAGCTTCGTGGGACTTCCTTACGAGGACACCACGGACATTGCGGGACTGCGTCTCAAAGGCACAGCCAGCGATGCGCTCCGCAGCGAGGTGCTCTTCTTCACCGACCGGATCGAGGAAGACACCACCGGCTATCAGACATGGGTTTTCAACACGCTGCGGGGGCAGTGGTCGACATTTGTCATGCCTGAAGCTCTGAGCGTGACTGAGCGGGATGGTAGGCCGTTCTGGATCACCCAGAGCGGAACGTTTCGAGCGCGCTTCGACGAAGAGCCCGCGACCATCGACGGCAGCCAGGGCGTCATGTCGCTTGCCACGGGCTGGCTTCCCATGGCGAAGGTCCAGGGCTACGGTCGGACGTGGGAGCTTCAGATCACAGGGGAGCGACCCCTGACCGCCGCTGGTTACAGCCAGAGCGGGCTCAAGGTCGAGCTGCTCTACGACTACGACGAGACACCAGCGGAGACGTACTTCTTCAACCAGCCAGCGGAGGCTGGAGGAGCGAACATCAAGCTGCGCCTTCGGCCTCGCAAGCAGAAGTCCGAGGCGCTGTCGGTGCGCTTCAGCGAGTATGCGCCGCCAGGCATACCACCGGACGAGCCGTTCACCGGGTGGCGACTTGATATGCTTACAGTGCTCGTAGGAATCAAGGTGGGCCTCGACAAGGTGGCCACCACACCAAGGGACAACACGTGATGCTCCAGCTAGGACCTACACCCGCCGAGATTCAATACGTGCAACAGGCTGAGTCCCAGCGCCAGAGCGCTGCGAACCAGCTCGCTGCTGCCTGGGCTGGTAGCGTCGGTGGAGCTTCCACTGCTGTCACCAGCTTCGGCGCTAACCCTATGCCCTTCCTGGGCACAGGCATCGATGCTGTGCCTGCGCCCAAGCAGCAGGCTCAGCCTAGGCAGCAGTCGAAGCCAATCGAGGAGGATGACGAGGACTTCGACTGGGGAGGCGCGGCTGTAGGAGCGGCCTCGCAGGGCGCTCAATACGCGCTTATCGGCGCAAAGCTAGGGAGCGTTGTGCCGGGTGTTGGGAACGTAGCGGGTGCCATCGGCGGCGCGGGACTGGGAATTATTCTGGGCGGCCTCCAGGGAGGGAATAGCTGATGGCTGGTAACGATCCAATTTTCCAGGCGCTGGAAGAGTTTGCCGGCGATGTCTACGACCTTGGCGACGGGCGTCATTCGGCGCAGATTCACCGCATGCTACGAACCATGCTGGCCGATTATCGCAAGCGGCCGGAAATGGTCTTGCGCGCCCTTCAAATGGACGAGGATGCGGAGCCATCCCAGAAAGAGATCCGGTCAGCTCTACGAACCTTCGTTGAGGGGTCGGGAAGCAACCCCGCTGGCCGCCGGATGCTGGAGGTGATCGACGAAGTCGAAGCCAACGCATATGACGCCGACGTTCTTTCAGCGGTAGACGCCGCCGAATTGGAAGACGCAGATTTAGAGCAGCTCACGCTGCTCGACGAATATGACCAAGAGTCTACGGCGGTCGATGAGTTTGGCGATCCTCGCGTCAACCCACGCGTGGGAGAAGCGCTCGACGCTCCCCTGGACTATGCCTTCGACGACGCTCGCCAGTTTGAGCCCAACCCTGTAGGCGACATCGAAGCCACGGATCGCTTCATGGAGGTAGACGGAGAGTATGTTCGCGTTCCCGATGCCGCTCAAATGATGGGCGGTGGTGCGGTGGCTGGAGGTGTCAGTGGCGAGCGCCCTCAGACCTACTCGTTCGAGGAAATGGTCATGCGTCGACAGGGAGCGCAGGACTGGGCAGAGGGTGAAGAAGAGATCATTGAGCACCCCGACTCTACCGATATTATCGAGCAGACGACCACGGTGGAGGAAGACCCCAGCGGCGGGCTCAACAGTCGAATGCTGGGAGCTTCGATCATAGGTGGCACCGGCCTCGCGGCAGGCATCGCGCAGCCCTTCGTCGACCAGTACATGCAGCGCGACTGGGAGAACATGCTGCGCGCTTCTGCCGATGGAGACACCGTTGCACGCAAGGAAGGAGCGCTGGCAGCGGGACGCGCCATGCAGGGCATGATGGGCGCGTCGTTGGGACGACGCGACATCAGCCCAGCGCTGGCTATGCGCAACGCTCAGAACGCCTCAAGGAACATCCTGCAGGACATCTACGGTCGGCAGCTAGTGGCCTCGGCGCAGGAGCGGCGCATCGCTGAGCAGCAGCTCGCGAAGATACGCTCTGACCGCTGGCAGAAGGCGCTAGGAACGCTCACGCAGGTGGGGGCGGACGTCGGCGCGTTCCTGGGCAAGGAAGGGGCTAAGCAGTCCGCAGGCCCTGTCACCGCTGGGATGAAGAGCAGCGGGGGAGGAGGCGGCGATGCGACTGGGCAATGACCCCGTTCGGATACTGCGTGATCCGCCTGAGAAGAAAGAGGGCGGTGGCGGTGGCTACGTCCCACTTATGGAGCGGTTGGGGATCAAGACATCCGGCGCTGGCTCGTTGCCTAGTCGTGAGGAGATCCGGGAGAGCTACGGAACGGGACGTGTCGAACGTCTGAAGAAAGAAAGGGAGAAGCGGGAACAGGACCAACTGAGACGTGACTACATGCTAAGCGAGGGGAAGCCTCTCGCGGACGAGCCCGATACCGATCCGCTCGATCAGGACGTTGCCGACCCCCCGCAGGGGTTGGGTCGCATAGGCGTCGAGTCGGGACGTACAGGAGGAGCCGCAAGCGCCGGAGCGCAGGGCGGCTGGCAAGAGGGCCAAGAAGACGAGCGGGCTCCCTTCAAGAACTTTAACCCCCGGTCCAGGGGCGGTGGACGCGGACGGGCCCGTGGTGAATCCATGGTTACCGGCAACCTCCAGTACCGGGAGAACGTCCTTCCGTATGCCCAGAAGATTCAGCAGAACCTGAACGAGGCGGGCGAGGAGCTTCGACTTCAGGGCGCTGCGCAGGCTGTGCGCGGCAGCGAGCTGAAGGCCGCCTACGAGCGCCAGGCCAAGACCCTGGGTGACCTGGCTACGGAGTACGAGAACGCCCGCAAGGAGGCGTATTCAACCTCCATGGCAGAGATCCGTAAGCTCCAGCGTTTAGGCGATGAAATCACCAACATGGCTCCGCAGCCCGGTCGCCTCTTTCTGAACGCGCATGGCGCTGCCACTTTCGCTTCCGCTCTGTCTATCGCCGCAGGCGCAATGAACAGCTCTCGCTTCGGCGGACAGAACACCGCTCTGGGAATCATCGAAGGCGCGATTCAGCGGGACCTCAACGCGCAGATCCAAGCTCAGAACAACGCGAAGGCTGGCGCGCAGCTTCAGCGAGGCATCTTCCAAGACATGCAGGAAGCCTACAAGAGCGACCGGGTTGCTCGTCATGCGTACATGAACTTCCAGTACGCCCTCGCTGCCAAAGAGCTGAAGAAGATTGCCGCCACCTGGGACAGCGTGATCATGAAGTCGCGAGCTGACCAGGGCGCAGCCATGCTGATGGCCAAGGGCAACGAGCAGCTCATGCTGGCCGGGGAAGTACTCGTCAATCAGAAGGTCGCCTACGCGGCAGGCAACGCCCAGCAGGCTATCAGCCGAGCACTCGGAGGTCTGACAGTCCAGAACGTGGACAAGACCATGCAGATGATGAGCCCTGACAACGCGGACAAGCGCCTGGAGACGATGATCACCGGCATTCGCAAGATGCAGGAGCAGGAGCTAATCAGCGCCGAGCAAGCGCAGAAGCTGATCGAAGTATCCCAGTCCGACATGCGACTCGGAAACCAGATCGAGAGCGAAGCCCGCAACCTTGAAGGCCAGGGCATCACCGGCACCAGCATCGTAGGGACGGGCAGACAGGCTCCCGTTCGCGGCGCAGCGCCGGGGCAGCCGCCCGCACAAGGCAGCGGTGCTCAGCCGGGGTCCGCAACCACTTCTTCTTCCCAAGCCCCTGCTGGTGGGCAGCGTGGAACCGCCCAGCCAGGGCGGGGACGCGCTGCCGTGAGCAAGCAGCGGCTGCCGCAGGAGGACGCACGCCCGCAGACCGAGGCAGAAAAGAAGGTAGTGGAAGACCTCAGGCAAGCGATGTCTGATCTTGAAGCGGCGAAGGAAGCGGGCGACGAGGCGAAAGTTCAGGATCTTACGCCCAAGGTCCAAGCGCTTATCAACAAGAGCGCAGCTCTTCGAAAACAGACCGAGGAGTACGTCCGTCAGGTCAACATCGACCAGAGGAACTACAGCGCTGCGAGCCTTGGAAACCTGCAGAAAGATCTCGACACTCGGTATCGCATGGCCGACACGCGCTCGCTGAGCGGGGGGGCAGTCAAAGAGTTTACCCGCGATATTTTGGGGTTGCCCGCAAAGGCGAAGGTCACCGAAAGAGAATACACGAAGGCTTGGAAGCGCTTGGAGCAGATGTATCCGGGTCGTATCCCGTGGGGTAAGAAGACCTACAAGACCAACGCCGTGGGACGCCAGCCCGATAGTAATGCGGAACTCAACACCCAGCTCAATCGCGCACGCGCTTTCGAGCGTGCAAACGGCGGCCCCATGAGCCCGGTGATCAAAGCCGCGATGGCGAAGGGCATGCCCGTTTTGGATATCTCCAGCGTGGAGGACCAGGACATCGACGTGAAGGCTCCTGTGATTGTGGCCATGCCTAACGGCAACGCCCTGTTTGATAAAGCCGGTACTCCCGGTGGAGGCGAAAATCTGGAGAAGGGGTGGTTCCGCGCCACCGTCGCTGCGCCTCCGGTGTGGGACCAGAACAAGAAGAAGTGGGTGACGCCCAAGAATCGCATCATTGAAGTCGTGACGCCCGCGCTGGTTATGACCGATGGCGTCCAGCGCCGAAATCTACCAACCGCCAGACAGGCCATGGGCGACCGGGGCGTCACTCAGATAGATGAAAGCATGCTTAGAAAAGTGAAAATGTTTGGGGCGTCGAGTAAGAAGGTGGCCGAGCTTAGGAATCGAGCGTTCCCCAGCGTGGCCGCGATGAGGAAGTACCAGGAGCAGGCGCAGTCTGGACAGCAGATCGACTACCTTCTGCAGGTAATGCGTAACGCCTCGAAGGCTGCTCAACGGAGCACAGCGGGGACGTTGGCCGCAAAAGTGACCGACAATCTTATTTCATTTAAGGTTTCGGACATCAAAGACCCCCGCGAGAAAGCTTTCTGGAAACGATACCAGAAGAGGGTCGGGGCACTCGTGGAAGGAACTCCGCGCAATAAGTTGACGCGGACCCAGATCCAAAAGCTAAGGGACTTCAAGGCAACGAACCGAGTGAGCATCAACCCGGCTTTGCTCAAGGTACTCGCCATCGGTTACCTCTCTCAGGCGACGGGTCGAGGTGTTCCGCAGGCCTTTGAAGCGCAAGAGATTGCCAAGGAGTTGGGAGACGATCTGCCTCTCACGGAGCTGTTCAGTAGGTCCCAGGGCAGCTTGTCTACTGCCATGGGGGCTATCCGCTCTTCTATCAATGGCGAGCTGCTGGAGAACTCCACCATCGACCTGCGAAGTATGAACCTGTCGGGGAAGGCGAAGTAAGATGTCCGACGAGCCCATCGACCAGGAGTCGCTCAACGAAGCCGTCGCCGCTCGCATGGCGGCGATGGATGAGGGGCTCGACACTCCTGCGCGTGACTGGGAGAAGCTCACGTCCGCTCTCTCTGGTGCTACCCGACAGGGACCGCAGCGCAGCGACGTAGAGAACGCTGATGTGGGGGACGCTCAAGGCAAGGCTACAGAGAAGGTGCTCATGGTCGATCCCAACACGGGTCAGATCATGGATCGCGGGATGATGAGCACCAGCAACCTCCAGCGGGCGCGCATTGGTCGCAAGGAAGGCGAACCCTTCCTGATGAGCCTTCCGCAGGTGAGCACCCAGGAGGAGATGGACGCTCTGACGCCTGAGCAGCGGAAGATGGTCGAGGCGTGGGTATCTCTAGAAAAGGCGGACGCGAAGGAAGCTGCGCGGATGGAGGCCGAGCCGCTCTCGCTTCCCGCAGGTATGGGAATGGACCTGCTGGCTGCCGTTCCCGGCGCGGCTCCTCTTACCTCGATGTTGCTCAGCGACGACGCGACCTACGGAGGGTACGACCTCGATGTCACAAACCTCCAGCTCTCCTACCAGGCATACGAGGACGAGTACCCGATCATCAGCGCGCTGACCTACGGCGCAGGTCAGTTCGGTCCTGCGTTGTTTACCGGAGGCGCGAAGGCCGCCAGCGTAGTTCTGCGCGGGGGCATCAAAAAAGTTGCGGACGAGGCTGCGGCGGGAGCTGTCACTCAGAGCATGCTCACGACCAACAAGCTCGCCGAGCTTCGCAAGGCCGCCCCCTACTTCCTGGGCGTGGGTCCAGAGATTGCGGCGGAGCGCGCCCTCAAGGGGATGATCCCCACCGCCGTTGCTGAGAGCGCCCCTATCCTCACCCGCTCTGCCGTGGGGGCAGTGGCGGGTGGGCTAGGTGCGATGCGCGAGAACATGACAATCAGCGCCATGCGCGACCACACCGAGCTAAGCGTGGAGAACGTGCTGGCCAATGGGGTGGTGGGTGGAGTGTTCGGGGTGCTGGGCGAGAACGCCGCGACGATGCTCTCCAACCGCTTCAACCGAAAGAACGCCGAGTACATCGCCGACCACAACAACGGCGTCATGGCAGCCCTGTTCAAGGACTTGAACCTCGAAGCCAACGACCACGCTTTCCTCGAGTACATGTCCAACCCCGACAACATGGGGGAACTCTTCGAGCGCATGGAAGACCTGATGCGCGTGACCGACGAAGAGGTCGCGCAGGTTCCATTCGGAACCAAGATGCTCAATGTGGTGCGCTCGTTGATGAGCGGATTCTCGGTGCGCCCCGGAGTGCTCAACCGGATGAGCACAGAGAAGTTCCGCGCCGGTCTGCAGTTCGCGAACGAGAACCTTGGGAAGGGCGAGAGCCCCGTCATGGCGGCTCTCGCTGACGCCTTGGAGAACCTGCGCAGCGGACAGGGGATGCTTCGCCGAGTAGACGAGCTAGCCACCGGCCAAGCCTCCCTTACCCCTGAAGCCGAAGCCAAGATGGCCCAGGTCACCGACGCCGATGGCAACGAAACGGGTCGCGTGATGACGCCCGAAGAGCGCCAAGCTCGTCTGCTCGATGACGAGCAAGGGGTGTCGGTTCAGACGCGGGTCGGCAGCAACGAGGAACAGCTCGTCAACACGAACTACCGTGGCGTCATGCTGCAGCTCGCGAGCGAGCTAGATGGGGGGATCGTTCCGGGTGATACCCACGGGCTTCAGCCCAAGCAAGTGGCGGATATGACCCAGTTCATTTTCGGCGTACCCCTGGGCGTGCGGCGGATGCGGGTGGGAGTAGAGCAGCTCGCAGACGGTACAGCACGGCTAGATTCTGAGTGGCAGTGGGCTCGCGTGAATCCCGGTGACGCGGCTGAAGGGGTGGAGGCAGGTGTCGCTCCGCTGGGTGGGGAGCCGCCGATCAAGCCCCCCGACTACGATAGCTGGGAGGTGATGTCTGTCAGCGAGGATCTGGAGAAGCACCTTACCGAGATTGACGCTGGCAAGCTGACGCTGGAGCCAGAGCGCCCAGCAAAGTTGACCACCGAGGATGTGCTGGGGCAGACCGAGGGTGAGACTGCGGACCTGCTGGCCGCGATCGATATCCTCGAAAACTCCTACAAGCTCAAGGAGGTGATGGCTCCTGAAAAGACGGTGACGCCTGGCAAACCATCGAAGCCGGTGCCCTTCGAGGGGCGCGATAAAGCGCGGGGCAACCTCGTCGCCTTGGCAGATGGTCAGGCACGCGGTGAGCCCGCCTCCAACCTCAAGGGTGTCACCGGGAAGCTGGTGAAGGAGGCTCAGGGAGGACAGATCGCCTCGTCCGGTGGGTACTGGCTGAAGAGATTTGACGCGGCGGGAAGCCCTGAAGAGTTTGCTCCCCTCGCCGACGCTTTCAAGGCGTGGAACGAGGCACGAGGGGACCTTGGGAAGTTGGTGAATCAGGGCGGCGACCTCCGTGACGCCAAGACCAAGGCGCTGGACCGCAGCACCCAATCCACGGCGCGGTGGAAGGTATCCCTGGAGAACCTTGGAAAGGCCGAGGCTGCGCTGCAAGAGGCTCTGTCGAAGTACGACATGGCGTTCCCTGGGATGACGCCACCGGCTCCAGCAGCAAAGTCCCTCGAGGCACCAGCGGTTCTGGCGAAACTACGCAAAGCGGTCGAGGGTGGGTTCACCGGGGACTACAAGAAGATTGTGACGGCGGACGTTGCGGGCTCCCTGGAAGACCTTCTCACGACGCCCCTACGCGGAGCCGACGCGGGGGCGGCGCGAAACATTGCCGAGGCCCAAGACCTTCTCAACGATGCGTTGCGGGAGTACGGACTGGCACTGCAGCGCGTGAACCCTGCTCTTCTTCCAGAAGTGCTGGTCGCCAAAGCCGGGTTTGGCGGAAAGGACCCCACGTTCCTTTCCGCCTACAAGGAGCTGCGGGACCTGGCCAAGACCGACCAGCTTACGGCGGGGCGGCAGTTCAACGTGCTGCAGAACGCCAAGAAGCGTATCTACCAGATGACGAAGGACGATAAGACCTTCGGTCGTTTCATGACGCCGGGTCTGACTGCTCTTCAGCAACTGAAGGGGCTGACGGAGAACACGCAGCTCTGGGGCAACGACTGGGGCCTGGGGCAGGCTCAGATCAACCAGGCGTGGTCTAGCCTCATCGACGATTCGGTGGCGCTCGACAGGCTGCTGCGCGAGTACGGCAGCGCAGATACCGCACCGATCGATTTGCTCAAGCAGAAGCTCTTTGGCCAGAGCGGGGAGCTTCCGAACACACGCTTCCCTCGCGTGCTGATGAAGATGATCGCAGACATCTCTCAGCTCCGACAAGGAGCCCGGTCGCACGGCATTGGTGACGACGCCATCTACCGAGCGCTAGCGGGCGAGGATGGTCGGAGGGTTACTTCTGCCCAGGCTGCGATACAGGGTGAGAAGAGATTCCAGAACTACCAGCTTCTGCTGGAGAACGCGATTCAGCTACAGAACGCACTGCAGTCTACTGCTGAGTTGTCGCAAGCATTCGGCGAGCAGTGGCGCAACGCGGGCCTCGTCCGAAACGGTGCGCCGGGGTGGGTACGACTTCCTGCCATGTGGGGAGAGCCCACCAACATCGTGAACCGAGGGGCACGCTACCTCGACGGCATCGCGCAGCAGTACGTCATGCGTCCCATCAGCGCTGAGTCTTACCTCGCTCATATCCGTGGTGCCATCATGGCCAACCGCACCAAGGAGGTGAAGCGCGTAGGCGCGTTCAAGCGCTTCGTGCGAAAGGTTGGAGGCGGCGAGAACGTGCGCCACCGCAGCATGCAGACTGCACTCAAGAACAGTCTTCCCATCGGCTTTGCGAAGTTCTGGGTGGGCAGCGACGAAGAGGTCGAGGAAGTCTACGTCGAGATGAAGAAGCGGGTGGACTTCGCGCTGGAAGGCACGGCCGGGGAGGGCGCTACCATCGCCAACGGCATGAGCGTGCAGGGCCTCGACGCGCTGGCTGAGAACTTCGCCGCCCCCTTCCTGACCACGCCCTTCGCCCAGGCGGGCAACGTCGCAACGCGCAGCCTCGTTACTGCCATCATGGATATGGTGGACCGCATGCCGGGGATGAAGATTCCTGGCCTACCTTCTTCTCAACAGCCCAATCCACACCCGAGCGAGATGCGCTCGTGGCTGAAGCTGTTCGCGGCCATCAGCGAAGGTCCCAGCATCTGCCTGCCCCTGATGGAGGCAGGCATGCTGGACCCCGACGTGGCCCAGTTCACGGCGCAGCACTTCCCGCTGCTGACGGGTCAGCTTATGGGTGCATTCTCCGAGGAGATCCAGAGTGGAAAGTTCCCTTACGACTTGCTGCTTCAGTTCGAGAACTGGACGGGCAGGTCGCTCACTCCAACGGCTACGCCCAGCGCTATACTTGCATTCCAGCAGGCGAACCAGGGCGCGAACACACCAGCAGCAGCGGCAGCCACTGGGATGCAGCGTCGAGGACAGGTACGGATGGCTGGCCTATCGGCCACGGATAATGAACTGCGGCAGCGCCGCCACGAACGCCAAGGGA
>Ga0163180_10000425_pt1 | contig 24666 bp, 33 predicted proteins | sample AtlANTMetagenome_2_FD_109647 | JGI IMG/M metagenome (GOLD analysis project Ga0163180, IMG submission 109647) | Marine eukaryotic phytoplankton communities from the Atlantic Ocean - Atlantic ANT 4 Metagenome | ecosystem: Environmental > Aquatic > Marine > Oceanic | place: North Atlantic Ocean...
AGAATGCTTTTAGTCGGTGGTGGCGGTGGTGGCGGTATGGATATGGGTGGTGGTGGAGGTGCCGGTGGTTTTCTTGCAATAGCGAGTAAAGATATATCGGCGAGTGAACAAACGGTTGTTGTAGGTCAAGGTGGTTATGGTGCACCTGCGGCGAGTACTTCAAATCCATTAGGTCAAAACCAACCTGCCAATCATACTTTCAATGTACCAGCCTACCCCGGCGGGGATTCGAGTATAGCCGGTGAAACTGCATACGGTGGTGGTACTGGTGGATATACACACAATGACGATGATCGTCAACACGGTGGTAATGGTGGTTCCGGTGGTGGTGTTTCTGGATACAACGCTAGAAATCATCCGGGTGGTACGGGTGTTTCGGGACAAGGTAATGCCGGTGGAGATGGTACAAACGATAGTTACTATTCCGGTGGTGGTGGTGGTGCCGGTGAAGCTGGAGCGAGTGCAAATAACCACCCAAAAGGTGGTGACGGTTTGTCATCTGATATTTTGGGAACGGAATATTGGTGGTCCGGTGGTGGTGGAGGTGCTGGGTATAGTACAGACGGTGGTGATGGTGGTAAAGGTGGCGGTGGTGGGGGTGCCGTAGGAACAAACCCCGGTGGTACGGGTGGTTTGACGACCGGTGGTGACGGTGGTGGAGGTGGTCATAACCAACATGCAAATACACCCGGTGGTAACGGTGGTAAACACACGGGTGGCGGCGGCGGTGGTGGTGCACACTATAATAGTAACAATAGAGGGGGTGACGGTGGTTCGGGTATTGTAATAATTAAATCTGGTTAATCCCACGCCCGTGCCATACTCGATTGTACGGACCACGGGTACGTAACAAGACCGTACCCTATAATATTATACGCATCTATGTTCATGCGGTTACATTTGGTACACACGTCAAAACTATCGTCTATGATTGAATCGAGTGCGAGACTACGACAAATTTCATGTTTTTCGATTTCGTGATCCGTATAACTATTGGTCATGATAAGATCGTCGAATGTATTGGGGAACCAATACCTTAACCACTTTTCAGTTTGATCGCGCGCGTAATCCTGACGACCTGTGACGATATACATTTTATCGGCATAGTCGCGTAAATGTCCCATTTGTTTGCACGTTCCCTTTATAGGTTTAAGTTTTGCAAACTCTTCTGATTCGTAAAAGTCGTGGACCATGTTTCGCGATTCAGTTTCGGTAATGTTGAACATATCTTTATAAACATATTCGTACTTTTTTAATGTAGGCATTTTATAACCACGGAACTTAGCCATAGGTTTAACGAACGAGACGAGAACTTCGTCGATATCAATAGCAACTCTTTTCATTTAAATTATATAAGTAAAAAATTTCTAAGTGTGTTTTTTGTGTTTGAAATTTTTATTCAGGTATAGTAGAGAATGGCGGATAAAATACCCGTCGTCGACTATAGCCGAATGGAACGACTCAAACCTCCAGAAAACACAGTTATACCCCTGAATGCGAATACACTCTGTTTATTTTTAATAATTGCGACCGTTATTGGTTTGTATAAACGCCACGTCGATATTAGTCAAGAGCGTGGACGACGTCGTATTTGATACATTCGTTAGGATCTAAGTATATGTCACGTTTCATGAGTTTCTTAAGTTGTTTATCTGGGATATTTGTTTTTTCCTTGTACGTTTTCTTGACCATATTCATGAGTTTGTCGCACATTCGCATTTCATCCTTAACTTCCTCATATTTTCCCCAAAACCCGGTTGTCGATATTTGGTGTATGAGAACGTGTGCGTTCTTACCAATGAGACGTTCGTGACCCCCCAAAAGGAGGAACGTTGCCGCCGACCCACATTCACCTTGTGCGATCGTGATAACCTTAACGCGAGACTTTTCGAGTATGTTCATTGCACTCAGACCCGCGAACAAATCGCCTCCGCCACTACATATATGTATTCGTATAAGAGGTTCATAGCCTATGAGTTCAGCCTTTTGTTTGAGTAGACGGATTTCGAGTTTCTTAAATTCCTCTATGAATTCTAATATATCATCACTAGTAATTTCACCGTAGTATAGAATTTCATTACCAATAACGCGGGTGATTTTATAATCTTCTTCATCCGCGTTAACGGTAGTCATTTTATTTATATTAATTACTTAATTCTTCTTTAATCATCTTTTTTATTTTTGTGACTTCTCTTTGTTTAAGTTTATTATGTAAAGCGAGGTGATTCATTAGATCAAAATCTTGTGGTGTTAAATTATACCGTTTAAAATGTGAAACGTCGTCCTTTTTTGCGTATTCTCTTAATAAATAAAAATCGTTTACGTTTATTTTTTTATTTGAACGATGTATTATGTCTTTTACTTTTTGATATCTCATTTTTTGGTTTCCATATTTTGTCCATACTGATCCTGGTCTTATATCTTTTTTTTCATTTGTTTTTGTAAAATATATTTTAGGTATTTTTATTGCGTGTAATGAAAAATAAGACATACATTCCCAAATTCCTTCATATAAATATGTATCATACATATCTGCATCTGTTATAGATAGTATAACTTTTTCATAACCTTCTTTTATAAAATCGAGGTAATTTTCGTGTATTACAGACCATATATGTCCATGTTCGTGTAAACTGTCTGATATATCTATGTTACGATCGGTATAAAAAATATCTAAAATAATTTCTTTGGGAGATTTAATTAAATCTTTTATATTATCAAATTCTAAATAGTGAAAATAATTATGAATGTTACCTAAACATTTTTCAGCTGCTTTTTTTGTATTTGGGTGATTTGATTGTATTTTCATTATTTGTTCTGGTTCGCATTTTTTTACAACAAGTGTTGTAAAATTATTTAATATATGTATATTTTTTGAAGTAACAATGAAACAACCTTGTGAAATTTTACTGTTATTTTCGGATATGTCTTCTATTATTTTTTTACATTGTAAATCATTTTCGTAATTATCTATGTATACGTGTAAATTCGTTTCTTTTAATTCTTGAAAAAAAAATGTTTTTTTCTGTGCGTTTATATCGTAAATTTCTATACTATTTGATTCATCGAGAACACTGTTAAGTATGTAACTTTTTCCAACGCCTATAGATCCACATATAAATATATTTTTCTTTTCTTTTACATATTTTTTTAATAGGTTTATTTCCGCGTCGTGTAGCGATAAAGTATCTTTCTTTTTTTGTTTTGCTATTTTAACAAATGAATCCATGTCCGACGATAAAGATGATTTTACAAATCAGGCTATAGATATTATTTTAGAAAACGATACTTTTCAAGAACGAATTATTGAACCCTTAAAAAGAAAAGTTTTTCCTTACGTTATATGTATTACACTCTTTAACTTAGCTCTGTTTATTATGATAGCTTATATGGTTAATCGTCTTTCGGTGATTCTGTAACAACTTCCATGAGTTCGGTTCTTTTTCTTAATTCGTTCATTAAATCACCTTTTAAACTAACGAGGCCCATATCTTTTAATTCTGAAATTTCGTTTACGCGTTGCTTTTTGCCTTCTATGTCAGCTTTAATTGTCTTTTTTGCAGAATTAACGGTTCCTCGTATTTCTGCGAGTTCGTGTTTAAGTTCCCGTTTTGCAGTTCCACTCACTGCGTCTTTAAGTTTTGTTATAACCGCATTTTCTTGTATAGCTTTGAAAGGGTTTATGGGTTGGATATGCATGATTTCTGGTTTGAAAAAGTCCTGTTCATCTGGAAATTCTTTTTCGAAATCATCGAGTATTTTTTTAGGTACGTTTGGTGATTGTTCTATTAAACGATCGTATTCTGCACGCATATTTTCAATCATATTAGTACCATTTTGTGTTCTTTCTGAAAGTGGTAGTGTTAATTCAAGTCTAATAGTTCTGGAAACTTTACCGTATTGTATAGAAGCAACACGATGACCTTCCATGAGTTCATTAATTTTAAGAAATTGCATGATAGTTGTTGCTATTGCAGTTATTAAATTTAAACCACCAATTGCAGATGGTATGTAAGGTTTAACGGATGGTGGGAATGTTTCCTGTGCAAAATTTGCTGTACCAGTAATTGTACTTACAATTATAAGTGGTATTGTAAATTTCATACTTTGTTTTTTATATGAACAATATGCCTGATAATGCATATATCTATAACAGGCGGCGGCTTCTCCCCATGCTTTTAATATTTTCTCCTGTTGGGGGTGCCATATTTTGGGGAGTTTCTTTTCTTCATTCATACTAATAGATATGAATATTATATTCTTCATTCATTTAGTTTTTTTTGTAACAATGCTTGTTGTTCCATTTATGAATAATAAGAAAAATTTAGAATTTTATTCTCTTTTAGTTCCTTTTATATTTTTTCATTGGTCTATAAATGATGATATGTGTGCACTGACACAATTAGAAATGATCGTGACAGGTGAATGCAAAGATAAAACTTTTTTTGGTAGAATCATGAAACCTATATATATGTTAGAAGATACACACGCTAGCAAAGTTTTAAAATCACTTTTATTTACTTTGTGGATGATTGTTCAGTTTAGACTTGGTAGAATTGATTTAAGTCCTCTTTATAAGAAAAAATAACTTCTCTGTATTATATAAATGAAAGTAACAAATAAAACTAAAAAATCATTAATGATTTCTGTTATAATTTTATTTGCAATTATTATTTTGTATCAAATATATAACCCAAAAATTGTTAAAGTAAATGAAACTATAGAAGTTCCAGTTCCTGTGGAAGTTCCAGTACAAATACCAGTTGAAAAGGAATATAGGTCTCCCCCAATAAAAAAATATAAACCTGGACACGTTCAGCAAATGGGTGTTCTTGTTGGGGATGATGAAGAAACTTTACCTCTATACGGAAAAGAGGTTAGAGGGAGACGAGATAGATATCATTATTATACTACTACACCTGGTGATCAGATATACCCATTACCAGTAACACATAACGATAGAGACTGTATGGATGATATAGGATGCCCAGAATTATATGGTAACGAAAATATTTCCGTTTTAGGACAAAATGGTAATTTTCAAACTAAAATGTATAGAACGGATAATTTTTTTAATTATTAATTTTTATCACGTGTTATAGTAATAAAGTATGGAATCTTTAAAAAAAGAAGCAAGAAGAATTAGACTTCGTGTTACAAAAAACGTGGGCGGTAAACGTATTCCTCTTACAGGAAAAGAACTTAAATTGAAAATTCAAAGACGCAGAAATGCGATTTTGGAAACTCAGTTTAAAGATGCAAAAAATCTTATAAGGAAGTGTAAATCCATATATAAAATAATGGGTGTTAATGCCCCGTGTACTTTACAAAAGAACCCTGTTAAAAGAATTGTACCTGTTCCACCGCCACCACCTCGTAAAAACGCACCGCGTATTCCTATAGCTCCTCCTCCACCACCTATAAAAAAAAGAGATATTCGCACAAATTTAATAACAAATTTAAAATCGAATCTTAAAAGACGTGGAATTAAAGAAAAGTTAAATCAAATTTCTTAGTCATTGTCTTTTTAGCACTTACCAAATCGGGTTGACTCCAAAGAAGCCATCTCGACCAAAACCCCGCGGTATAAAAACCTGTTTTACCCCAGTTTTCTTTATCGCTTCTTATAACATCGAGCATGTTTGTGTGAATGAGTTTAGGATCAGTTTGTTTTTGAACCATATACGGAACGAATCCACCGTGTCGCGTTACGTAAGAACGCATTCGCATAGGATTTTTGTGTATTGTATAGTCTGAGTATCCTCTTGCACCAAAATCAACGAACCGTCCGTTTTCGAACGTTACGCGGAACTTTTTATCGATCCTTGGACTCTTTTTTAAATGAACTCGGGTCATTTATTATATAGTTATAAAATTTTATTCGTTATTTAAATTGTATTGAAGTAAATTAAATATATCCAAAAAGTAGTCTAACGATGCATTTATAAAATCACCGTTATAATTTCTTTGTAAAATATTGTTTGTATCAAAAACTATGAATAAAGCAAATAATAAAGATCCTATTTTAGCATATTTCTTTTTACCTGGACTTATAAATCTCGATATTATAAGTGCTAGAAGTCCTAAAATTAAAATAATACCAAATGGTCTTAAATCAAAACCAAAATGAACGCTCAGAATACCTAATATGAACATAATTATGAATACAGAAATAACTTCTAAAAGTGCTTCTTTTATATCAGATTGAGGAGATAAGTATGCACCCATTAAGATAGAACAAATTGTAAATAAAATGAATTTAATTGGTAATCCAAGTTTTGCAAATACGAGTATGAGGAATAAACTTATTAATAATATAAAATTAAAAAGTGCATTTTTTGCCATAAAATTTTTGTATTCTGGGTTTTCTATAACTGTTTTTGCAGATTGATACGCTATAAGTCCTTGGAAAATTAGGTTCGAAAATACAGCGCCCATAAATGGTCCTTTTTTTTGAAGTGCGTTCATTTAGTATTATTAAATATTTTAATTGTATAAATGTTTTCTACATACAGCTTTATACATATCTTTACCTCCTATTAAAGTTGTATCATCACAGTTAATTATACGTTTTGTAAATGGACCGTGTGTTCCGTCCATACAATCCATACACATGGCGGTTAATTTAAAAACTTTATCAGCGAGTGGTATACAATCTATAATTTCACCTATTTTTCTCTGTTTATAATCGCCATCTAAACCAGTAATAATTATAGTTTTATTATTTTTCAAAACTTTTTCTACAAATTTTTTAAGACCGGTAAAAAATTGTGCTTCATCTATTGCTATAATATCTTTATCATCATAATGGACGTTTTCTAAATCGTTTGTTTTAATACATTCAAAGTTAATATTATCGTGTGTTTTTAATACTTGATCTTTAGATCTCGTATCTATGGAAGAATTTAACACGAGTATTTTTTTACCTATAATTTCGTATCTTTTTAAACGACGAATAAGTTCGGTTGTTTTACCCGAAAACATATTTCCCATTATGATTTTAAGACTCATAATTTTTTATAACGTTTGTATTATTTAACTATTTTAATTTTTTGCGCTACTGTTCTTTTAGATAAATTTGATTCTATTTCTTTTAGAGACTGTTTAGATAATTTATAATACATATATCTATCGTAAAAATTATGTCGTGCTCTTATTATTATTTTCTTTAAAAATATTTTTGTATTATTATCATATCGACTTTCCTTTAATAATCGACTGTATTCCTTTCTATTCACGGGTATATCCTTAGTTTCGAACCCAAGTTTTTGTTTTCTTTTACCCATGTTCATTAAAAAATTTGAAGACAAACCAACACAAACACCAGTTTTATCGAATTGTTGTAAATTTTTTCCCTTGTATATAAAAATATTTTTACATTTTGTTATTTTTTGTAATTGATAAAATATAGATAAAGATATATTCTTCATGTCTTTTCCCCACGGATCTAAACAGTATAAAGTGTCATCTATTTTATAAGCAGCTATACAGTGATTTTTGTGAATGTTTGCAAGTTCTTTACTGTTTTTAGAATAATTAAGAACACCAATGAGTATGGCTATTTTATCATTTATAGGTGTTTCGTTGTTTATATTCATAGCGTTCATAATTTCTTTTAATTTTCTGGTTTTAAAACTTTTATCGCGGTCATAAAATACAGAAACGATCGACGTTTTTTTATCGTTTATAAATTTTTTTATTCTTTCTAAAGTTACGGATGATATATCTTTATAAAAACTTTCTCTTATTCTAACTTTAAATCTTGGTGCTGAATTTCTTCTGGATAATTCTTTTCTTTTGATGCCTACCATTTATTTATACAAATATATTATCTCAGGGTATTTTATGTTATACTTCGTACTATTCGCTTTACTCGCTTTTATATTTAACATATTTGTAGGGTATTTTATTTCGTATAAAAGAAGTCACGAAATAAAACAAAATAAAGATAAAATATACGATATTGGACATGAGATTCTGCCTAACTTATCTAAATATCACAGAATAGGTGATATTGCCTTGTTCGTACCAATTATTGCGTTATTATTTAGTATACCAAAATGGAGTAATAAAAATACAGAGTCGTATTTTAAAATATTAGGTCTTATGTATATTTTTAGAGGGTTGTGTAATTCTGTTACGACGTATCCATCTGTAAATAAATGTGTATTTAAACCACCATTTGGGTTTTGTAACGATTACATGTTTTCTGGTCATACAACTTTTAATGTAGTATCTTCATATTTTATAGGTAAACCTTTATGGCCTATATGGCCTATATTTTCGTCTTTATTTGCCGTGGCATCTAGAGAACATTACACAGTTGATATTTTTATTGCGTGGATTATATTTGCTGCATTAAAGTGTAGAATTTAAACGAGGTATAAAGATAATATTCGTAATTAAATAAAATGACGTTACCACATCTTAAAATTAAAAAATTAAATAAATGTGCTATTATACCAACAAGGCACTCTCCTGGTTCAGTTGGGTATGATTTGTACAGTACAGAAGAAGTAATTATACCACCATCGGAAAGGGGTATAGTAGGCACTGGTATATGTGCAACTATTCCAATCGGTGTATACGGTAGAATTGCACCGAGATCAGGTTTAACTGTAAAACACGGTATCCAAACGGGTGCAGGTGTTATTGATCCCGACTATACTGGTGAATTGAAGGTTATCTTGTTTAATCACGGGAGTGAAACTTTCGTTATTAAACAAGGCGATAGAATCGCACAATTAATTTTGGAAAAGTGTGAAACGCCTCTTATTGAAGAGGTTGACGAATTAAAGGAGACGCAAAGAGGAACGCGTGGTTTTGGTTCTTCTGGTGTATAAATCATTAAATTAGTTACCAAAAGCGACACCACCCATACCATTCTTAACCCTGAGAATGTTATAGTTGACCGCATACGCACGAATCATATTAATGTTTTCATTTGTAGTAGAACCACTGTAGTTAATATTTATCTTCGCGTTATCTATTCGCGAAAAGTTCAGGGTACCTGTTGGTTGGGACTTGTTTATAGTAAGACAGAATGGCCATGTATATATTTGTTCTGAATCGATCGTAGTGTTAAGAACCGAACAGTGTCTCGATGGAACGACGTTTCTGTAGTATTCGTGTGACATATTTTCAAAGAGTGGTGTTCCGTTGATAAACATAGACGCGTTTGTTAAAGTGTATACTGTGCTCGACCCACCCATCTTGTTACCAGCGGCTAAATGAACGGCCTTTACTGGGTGATTAAAGTATGATAAATCAACACTTGTATCGGTTTGAGTCATTGGTTGATACTGTGTTTGTGTAATGAGAATTTCGTGTTCGTTATTCGCGAAGAATTCGCGTTCGGTTGTATCGAGATATATATAAGAACCATAAACTTTTGGACCCGATCCCACATCAAACGTACCATCTCTACACTTAATTCTAATTTCAACTTCGTGGTATTGAAGACCGACGAGTGGTAAAGATTTAGTCCAATCTTCACTGAAAAAGAATGGTATTACGTAACTACCATTGGAAACATTCGCACCACCATCTTGAGTTGTCGCGGCGCAACTCGCTTTCGCTGAAGATTCGTTATATAAAGTATTGTGTACGGTATTAATGAAAAGTGAATCCAATCTGGTAACTTCCTGACCACCAACCCATAAAGAGAATTCGGTTGGTGAAGTTTCATTTCCATCTGCGGATTTAAAAATGGAATGGTTGTTATTAGTGCTATTAATATTGTCATTTTCAATCCACACATAGCTCAAGAGATCACCCTTAGATTTGATTGGTATAGAAATTTCATTACCCGATTTGAACGTACCGACATAGTCAATACGTTCTGGTTTGATTGCGAAGTTGGTGTGTCGTTTATAATTTTGTCTGAAAAAAGAGACTTGTGGGTCGCCTGTGATGTACACATCTTGGGCGCCGACCGATACGAGATCAATCAAAGCAGCTGACATATTTTACTAATATATGATATTAAAAATTTAGATACATTACGTAGTAAGATGGTTGTTTTTCAGGCACTCACCTGGGAATCAAAGGATACCGACGATGAACACTTGATTAGTATATTTGGTAAAACGGAAGATGGAAAATCGGTCTGTCTCACGACAAGTTTTTATCCTTACTTTTTTATCAAACTTCCACAGAAAATCGATAATCGTGGAGCTGCTCTTTTATATACACAATTATGTAAGGAGTGTCCTGATACTACTATAAAATATGACGTTATCCAGTCTAAAGATGTTTGGGGATTTCAAAATAACGAAAAATTTTCTTTTATGCAAGTACATTTTAAAAACCTTGTATTAAGACGTCAAGTTGCAAATAGATTGAAAAGGGCTTTACCTGATAACCTATATAAATTGAAAGTTTACGAATCTAATATAGACCCTGTTTTAAGATTAATGCACAGAACTGGTATTCAATCTACTGGGTGGTTAGATTCTGGTGATAATTGTGTAAATTCAAATATTGCAAATACAGATATTGATATTTTTTGTAACGATTGGAAAACACTCAAACCATATGAAAGTAGAAATATGGCACCTTTTATAGTTGCATCCGTGGATATAGAGTGTAATAGTTCTACTGGTAAATTTCCTGACGCAGAAGTACCCGATGATGCGTGTTTTCAAATTGCTATATCTTTACAGGAAATGAATTCAAACGAACCTTACGACAAAACGTGTCTGTGTTTTAAAAAAACAGACCCTGATTTACACGGGTGTAATATTATTAGTTACGATACCGAAAAAGAGATGCTCGAGGGTTTTAGAAATTATATTATGAAAAATGATATAGATATAATAACTGGATGGAATATATTTGGGTTTGATTTGGAATATATTATTAAGAGAGGGGTAATAAATAAATGTCATTATACATTTTTTCAAATGAGTAAATTTAAAAACTATAATTGTAACCTTGTGTATAAAAAGTTATCTTCTAGTGCACTTGGTGCAAACGATTTAAAACTTTTGCCTATGCCTGGTCGTTTCATATTTGATCTTTTTCATGAGGTAAAGAAAGGGTATAAACTCGATTCGTATAAACTCGATAATGTTTCTAAACAGTACCTTGGTGATAATAAAATTGATATGCCTCCGAAAGAAATGTTTTTACGATATGTAGAGGGTGACCCTGTTAAACTTAGAGAAGTTGCCGAATATTGTATAAAAGATACACTTTTACCACATAAACTTTTAGAAAAGTTGTGTATTTTGATTAATTTACTTGAAATGGCTAAAGCGACATGGGTTCCCCTGTGTTATTTAGTAGAGAGAGGGCAACAAATAAAAGTTTTTAGCCAGTTATCAAAAAAAGCGAGAGAGATGGGATATTTGATACCTACTCTTTCTTGGGGTCAAGGTATGACACAGGGTTATGAAGGTGCCACCGTTTTAGAAGCACAAAAGGGTGCTTATTATACACCTATAACAGCACTTGATTTCGAGGGTCTATATCCATCTATTATGATGGCGCATAATTTATGTTATTCAACCATGGTTATGGACCCTAAATACGAAAATGTACCTGGTATAACATACGAAACTTTTGGTTCTTATAAATTTGCACAAGATGTACCGAGTTTATTACCTAGTATTTTAATGGAATTAAAACAGTTTCGTAAACAGGCTAAGAAAGATATGGCTTTATCAACTGGGTCCATGAAACAGATGTATAACGGTAAACAACTTGCTTATAAAATATCAATGAATTCTGTGTATGGTTTTACAGGTGCAGCAAAAGGTATTTTACCATGTGTTCCTATAGCGTCTACAGTTACCAGAAAAGGTAGAATGATGATAGATGAAACAAAAGAGTATGTAGAATCAAACTTTCCTGGTGCAATGGTAAGATATGGTGATACTGATTCTGTTATGGTTCAATTCGATGTCGGTAAACGTGAAGGTAAAGAAGCGATCGAATATAGTTGGGAACTTGGTGAACGAGCTGCGAATGAATGTACAAAACTTTTTAAAGCACCTAATAATCTTGAACTTGAAAAAGTGTACTGTCCCTATTTTCTCTATTCAAAAAAACGATACGCAGCAAAGCTCTGGACAAAAGATAAATCTGGTAATATGAATATGGATTATATAGATGTAAAGGGTTTACAACTTGTAAGAAGAGATAATACACCGCATATGAGAGAAGTATGTAAAGAGTTACTCGATGTAGTTTTAGAGAGTAGTGATATAGTTCCACCAAAAACATTAGCACTAAAAAGAGCGATTGAACTTTTAGAAGGTGAAGTTTCTAACGATAAACTTATTCTTTCGCAACAACTTGGTGATGTTTATAAATCTCTGAATTTATGTCACGTACAGGTTCGTGATAAAATGAGACGAAGACAACCTGGTTCTGAACCTCAATCTGGGGATAGAGTTCCTTATATACTTTTGGATGTTGGTAATCCAAAGGCGAAGGCTTATGAAAAAGCAGAAGATCCTAAATACGCCGAAGACAACAATTTACCAGTTGATTACGTGTACTATTTTATAAATAAATTCCTAAACCCTGTATGTGACTTACTCGAACCACTTTTCGATAATCCAAAGGAAGAAATATTCGGTGAATTAATAAATCGCGTTAAACCGAAAAGAAAAACAAAACACGAAATAGACATGTCTAAACAAACACTCATAACAGATTTATTTAAAGTTACAAAACTTAAAAATAAAGAACGTAATAATATAAATGACGAATAAGTCTAAAGTATCGGAACATATTGTAAAACTCGTCGAGGAGGAAATAGAAAAGGGTATACACGAAAGAATGTGTAAATACATAGAAGATATATCTAAAATACACGGTATACCACTAAAAATTCTTAGAAGGGATTTACCAAATCCCGGTGGATTTTGTAAAGGTATTAAGAAGGGTGGTGAATTGTGTACGAGAAAAGCATCACCTGGTTCTGAATACTGTTTATCACATAAAAATGAATCTAAATTACAAGAACCTATTATTATAAAAAATAACATAACGAGACATAATCATCCATTTCCACCAATGTTTAAAGAAGGGTGTCCAGCTTGTGAAAAAATGGATAAAACTGAACTTAGAGATTTGAGTACATTAATGTAATAATGAATAAATCAGATATTCTTCTACATTCCATAGATACTTTTTACCATACACCAGAGAATAGAACTACGCTTATACAAATATTAAATAAAACAAGTGGTATTTCACTAAGAAATTTAGAATGGTTTATAACAAATTATTCTAAGAAAAATAATTTATCTTACGAGACGAGTGATGGTAAATTATTTAGTGTTCATTGCGCGTATAAATCGAGTTTAGATGGATACAGTAAAAAATTATTCGATCCTTTTTGTAGGTCTAAAAAAATACAATACAATATACCGGGAACAAATGATGAAATTAGTACAACTGTTGCACAGTTAAATTTTATCAGATGGTGTATAAAAAATAATATAATTAAATACATACAAGAACATAAAAAACAATTATTTAATAAGCGAGAGATATATAACCATTCTCAAATTTAAAAGTTTGATATCCTACATAATAGGCGTTAAAAACGTAAACGTCCGTTAGATTGGGTATTAATTTTATTTCCATTAATGTTTTATTTGATTGTAACTGTCCAAAGTCAAGGCTTCCCGATGGCTCCACGTTTATAGGATTCATCGAGAAACTGTAACTGTATATATTTCTTTCCGGACGAGATAACCTGTGTGTAAATGGGACGACATATTTATAATATTCGTGTTTAATTGTAGGTATATTGGGTAAATCTTCGCCATTAAAAAATAGTTTAGCTTCTTTCATTATCGGATTAAAAAATGCGTTTTGAACGGTCCATAAATTTGTTTTTGAAAAATTATATCTGTTATGAAAAAGATACGTTCTATTATCGTCGTTATTATTTGGATCACCGTCACCACCTCTTGCATTTTCTTTATCTTCGTATCTTTTATCTCTTAAAAACCAGTATATAGTTTTTACTGGTATTTCAGGTACTAATTGTATTTTCATTAAATCTTTTCCTATTTCGCTATCTTCTGTCGGGTGTTTTTTTACGATATCTGTTACGAGTATTTGTGGTTCATTCATTAGATAAATTCTTTCGTTTTTACTTACTGTTATTTCTTCTGTTATTATATCAAACGAATTAATTGGTATTGGATTGGGATCATCTGTAAAGAATGTTTGGGGGTTAAATTCAATTTCAAATTCTAGTTTTTGTTTATGCATAGCACACGTTGGAAAATATGGTCTATTTGGTTTATTTGTATAATATTCATCGCCTTCGTATTTTCTAGAAAATAACAGTGGTATAGGTACAAATACTTTTGATTTGTATTGTGCAATTGCTTTGTTTCCGTTACCTCCTATTTCTGGTACAGATGTATTTTCTGCTAAATTCCTGTTTAAAGTATATCTTTTTGTTCTTTTTTCAGATTCGTCTAAGTAGAGGTTATCGTATATTATACCCCAATCGTCGTGGTATTTTTCTATCACTAATTCGTCTACGCGCATGGTTATAGATTTAAATAAATGTCGACCAATTTGATCTGCGTAATTGTATGAACCCGAAGAAACGCCTGGGAGATCTAACATTATATACATGTTGCTCAATAGGTCTCCCATATTTCGGGGATTCATGGTTATTTTTATAGTTTCGCCGAATGGCCAAGACGGGTTATTTGTAATTGTTGGTTTCTGTACTGTGGTATTTCTGTGGTATTTTGAGAAGTTTGAATGTTTGTTTATTTTATACTTAAAGAGCGAATGTTCTGGTTCGTCTGTAAGTAAATAACGATCTTGTTTACCTAATGCATTAAGTGAAATAATTGCTCCGGTATTTGGACCGTTTGCGTCGCACAACATACTACTTATTATTTATATATTTTTAAATCCTTTTTCCACATGTCCAAATGGTGTGTATTTTTAAGAATTTCAATTTCTTGTATTGTTTTTTCGTTTTCCTGTGATAAAGATAAGACAGATTCTTGTGTGTATTGATAAGTTTTGATATTTAATAAATAATCGTACGAATTGTCAATTTTATCAAATAAATTAGAAATTTCGTTTTCGAGATCTTGTTTTTTCCTCTTAAATACTACAAGTCTGTTGTTAATGACCATATTTATAAATTTGCAAATATTTTGTAACCTTATTGATTTGTTTTTTAAAACATCCAATAAGTGAATTTTTCTTTTTTTGTACGTTTTCATTCGTATTTCTACAAAATCTGCTAATATATGTTCTGGGTTTGTATATTTAAATATACCCTTTTCTGGGTGAAATAAATGCATGTTGCTCGTTCGAAATGTTTTTTGGAGTTTAAAATCTTTTAGTAAATTTTCTCCGTTGTATCCGGATATTAAAAAGTTAACATCTTCTGTTGTACTGTTATTTGTATAATTATTTATGGTCTTTTTTTCGATGAGTGTATCTAAATATTCTTTATAATCTTGTGTCCATTTACCCGGTGGTAATTCCGTGACGTGTATATCGTTTCCTACTTTTGACCATATACCTTCTGCTATCCACGAATCATTTTCATCTTCAAAAATACGACCCTTAAATTTGTTAAACCAAGGTTTCATTTTTTGTAGACTTTGACCTGAAAGTATTCTTTCTATGTTATTTTTTATGTCGCGTGGATTAAATGATGGTATATACGAACTAAACCCTGTACCAATACCTTCTGATCCATTTATGAGAATAGTTGGTAATATAGGTACAAAAAATTCGGGTTCTATTTGTTTTCCGTCGTCATTTAAGTAATTTAAAATAGGGTCGTCTCTAGAATCAAATAAATAACGAGCATCTTTTGTTAATTTTGTAAATATATAACGAGTTTGACTTGCATCTTTTCCCCCCATAAGACGCGTACCGAACTGACCACATGGTTCTAATAAATTTATATTATTTGAACCTATAAAATCGTGTGCTAATTTTACAATTGTATCTGCTAAAGATACTTCACCATGGTGATAAGATGTTTTTTCGGATACGTAAGCTGCTAACTGTGCAACTTTCATTTCGTTTGTTAAATTTTTTACAAAACACGCGTGTAATACCTTTCTTTGTGACGGTTTTAAACCATCTGATATATGTGCTATAGACCTTTTTAAATCCGATAGACTAAAATTAACGAGATCCTTATGAATAAATTCAGAAATATGTAAATTTTCTATATTTCCATATTTTATTTCGAGATCGTTCGTATTTTTTTCTGTATTTTCCAATAGCCAATTTTTTCTTTCATCTGTTTTTTTCTTGTCGAACGCTAATTCAATAGATTCATCCATGAGTGGATCCGTTTTAAATTGAACTGTTAGTTCTGATATTTTTCTAAAATATTCTTTTGCTTCTACAGATGTCGATGTTCCTAAACCTTTATAATATTTAATTTTCCAACCAGGTTTTCCTTCGCCATACCAGTTTCTATAAGATGAATCTGTATAGAATGATTTTATTGTGTTTCCTTTTGTTGCTTTTATTATTGGAGTAATCATACTCACAACGAAATTTAATTTGAGTAAACTTGGCCAAAAGTAATGTATCATGTTTAATATGAGACCTTTTATATGACTTCCATCGTTATCAGCATCTGTCATTATCATTAATTTTCCATATCTCAATTCAGAAAGAGAATGGTATATTTTTCCTTGTTGTAGACCTAAAATTTTTTTCAAGTCACTAAATTCTTTATTTTCCGTGAGCTGTTTTACGCTTGCGTCTCTCACATTTTTACATTTACCTCTGAGAGGAAATACACCATAATGATCTCGACCTACTACAGATAAACCAGAAACGGCGAGTGTTTTTGCTGAATCACCCTCGGTAATTATGAGCGTGCATTTAGAAGATTGTGATGTTCCTGCCTTATTAGCATCTTCTAATTTTGGTATACCTGTTATTTTATTTTTTCTAGCGCCATCTGTTTTTTTCAAATCTTTCATATCCTTGAATTTTGAAAGAGCGAGTAAATCGTTTTTTATGGATGTTTTTAAAATATTTTTTATAAAGGATGGAGGTGGGTCAAATTTACTTCCAAAATTTTGTTGTTTTAATGTACACTCGGATTTAACTTGACTACTAAAAGACGGATTTTCTAAAGTTGATTTTATAAATATGTTATATGCATTTTTTATTTGGTGAGGTCTAAGTTTTATTTGTTTTGATAATTCATTCATTATACCATTTGATATTATATTGGTTACGTGGTCGACGTGTGTACCTCCTTTACTTGTACATATACCATTTACATAAGATACTTGTTCGAAACCATCATCCGTAGGCGTTACACACACAGACCATCTTTCTGAATTGAAATATACAATTTCATCCGTATTTGAATGCATTTTAGTATAATTATTGAATGGACATTTTGGAAGAGGTTCGTTTTGAAATTTAACTTTACAATTTAAGCTTGTACAAGCGTTTGCGTCGTACACGCGTTTTTCAAATATTTTAAAAATATCATTTTCCATTTTTTTCATACTAAACTGTTTCCAATCGGGTATAAAAGATATACATACACTAGAAGATGCACCCGAAAAATTTTTTATTTTAGGTTCTTCACAATTTTTCATATTTTCTGTCCATAACTGTTCGTATTTTAATTTGTTTTCGTGATCCTTTATTTCTACTTTAAATTTTGAAGAGTATATATTTGTTAGTTTTGCACCGTATCCATTTCTACCACCTACGACTCTTTTTTGGTTATCATCATAATTTGTACTCGTTAATAAATGTCCAAAAGTTAATTCTGGATTCCAGATATTTTCTTTTTTATGCATTTTTATGCATATACCACCCAAAGGACCATTATTTTCTATACTTACTGCACCCTTATTTGTATCTATATTAACGGTTATTGTCGTGACTTTTTTGGGATAAAGTGAATTTCTATCTATTGCATTTACGAGTATTTCGTCGAATATTTTTAATAATGCTGGAGAATACGATACGTTTTCTTTTTTAAAAATATTTTCGTTTTCATCGTCGAGTATCCAATATTTTTCTTTTACTTTGGAAACTGGACCTACGTAAGAATCTGGTCTTTTTAAAATATGTTCAACGTGTGATAATTTTTGTATATTTTCAGACATAATTTTTACTATATTTATATTATATTGTTATATTACTTAAGTTATTTTTTTCTGTATATTTTAACAATTTTGAAAACCATAATAATATTTCATTTTTTGTTAGAGATTTAGATAAGGGATATATATTTTTAATTATACCACATTCTCTTTTTCTTAATAATCCAAGAATACATTTATTATTATTACTATTACAATAACAAGAATAACATACACGTTTTGCTTTTAAATTATATGATTTTATAAATACATCATTATTTGACAAAAATATAGGGTTAATTTTTTTGTATTTTCTTATTATTTCCCTTTCTTCTTTTTTATGACATTTAATATAAGGGTATAAAGGGTTGTTGCATTCATAACAAAACCCAATGTGCATAAGATACATAAAAAATAAATGGGTTATTCTTTTATGTATTATAATCAGATATCTCAACCAGATGGTACAGTTTCTATAGGTATAAATCACGAAGAAAATAGACCGGAACCATTTGGCATTGAAAACGTTAATACAAATCAATTAGAAAGTAATTCGGGTATACAAACAAGACATTCTTCCTATAGTGTTATATTAGAAACACGGTATAAATTTCATTTTGTTTGGGAAGTTTTTAATTATTTAATGTGGTTTTTATCGTTTATGTATATTATTGATGAAGTAAATACAGTAACTATATTTAATGGAATTAGTTCGACCATGTCTATAATAAGTATGACTCAAGATAGAATTATATTTGTTTTGTCGCATAGTTTTTATATTTCTTTTGCGACTATTTATACTACGAGTATGGGTATATTTGATTATTTAATTTATTATATATTATATAATTTTGTAAATTGGGGTACCATTATAACCTTAGTGATTACTAATTCAAATATTTATTTAAATAGATACGAAGAAAATGGTCACGTCGACAACTAATAAATGTTTTTATACTTATGTAAAAAAAGTCAAAGAAAAACAATGTTATTCCAATAATAAAATTATACCACCAATAAAAACTTACGAAGAATGTTTGGAAACAGCAAAGAGAATGAATAAAGATGAAAAATTTGCTCAAAGTTTATATAAAATGAATTTATCTAAACAAAAATTTATGAATAAGAAGAATAATCAGAAAATTGAAGTTATTGATTATTTAAAACTTAACAATACTACTAAAGATAATAAACCAAATAAGAAAGAAAATAATGTTTTATGTCAAGCACTAACATTATCAAAAACAAAATGTAAATTCAAAGCTGTTTGTGGTAATTATTGTAAAAAACATAGTAAAAAATAATATAGTGTATATATAAATATGTTAGAAGAAGGTACACTCAGGCCGGTTATAATTGCCATGGCCTTATATTTAATCATATCTTATATATCCACTGATGTTTTAAAGAAACCAACCAATGTTAAACCCATAGACGAGACAATTGCTATGATGATTACACAAAAAGGGTTTTTAGTTTATGCGACAGTTTTAACTGGTTTAATAGTTTATTTATCAAATTACATAAGCGATGAATACGTATAAATTTAAAAATTTTTGAATTCTTTTATAACGTTTTCTTTTTTTGTTAATTCGTGTGTTTCTGGATGTTCCATATACCTTATTTTTTTGGTATACGCATCTTCCATAAATTCACGAAGTTGATTTTCGTTCGGTTTACCCCATTCCATACCAGATTTAAATAGAAAATCGTCTTTTTTTATACATTCTCTTTCGCAATCTATTAAATACGGTGTTTTTATATATTCGGGTGCACCACCGTAATCTGTAATGATTACAGGTTTGTTACGTAGTGCTGCTTCTACTGCGCCCATACCAACACCTTCCGAACTCGAAAAATTTACGTAACAATCACATCGCGCGTGTATTTTTTCCATTTCTTCGTCATTTACTAGACCATTTATGACTTCCACGTTTGGTATTGGTATATTTATAGTGTTATTACACGTCGCCTTAATAACGAGACGTGCATCTGGTTTATTTAACCGAACAAATGTTTCTAGAATTTTATTAAAGTTTTTCCTTGGGTCGCTTATGTTTCCTATATGATAGAAAGTGTAAGGGCGTTTATAAGGTATATGGGCGTGGATGACGTAGAATTCTGTATCAGGAAACTGGTTCGAAAATATTTTTTTACAAAAATGACTCGGTACGGCGATTTTATCAAATAGTTTAAACAATTTACCGTAATCTTCGTGTACAGTTTCCGTTTCGCATACGGTCATACATATTAGATTTTTTACTTTTCTTTTTATTTCTGGTATTTTATCAAACCATATTTGTATAGGTAAAGCAAATAAAAACCCATTTTCACATTCTGGTATATCATCGTGTATATATTTATAAATACTTCCAGGAAAAAGGTCCATATATTTATTCGTATGTTGACCTATACCACTAATAAGTGTTGGACCAATGAATAACATATATATAAAGATTATCTTACCTTTATATATATTATAACCATGGACTCTGTCAGAGAAAAGATTGCTCAACAATTACAAAAACCAAAATTGAATATTGATTTAATATGTGAAATTTTGAAAGAGATGGCGGATGCGATTGATGCACCAAAGAAAAAGGCATCGACGTCAGTTAAGAAAAAGGCTGCTCCAGCTCCAGCTCCAGCTCCAGCTCCAGCTCCAACTCCAGAACCAGTTCCAGAACCAGTTCCAGAACCAGTTCCAGAACCAGTTCCAGTTCCAAAACCAGCTCCAGAACCAAAACCAGCTCCAGAACCAAAACCAGCTCCAGCTAAGAAAAAACCAACTACTAAGAAATAATTTTAAATGACAGGATTTGGTGCTATTTTATTTTTATAAAATACAAACCAACCTACGAGTATAGTTAGTAAAAGGAATAGATATTTAAATGGGTATTTCTTTTTTTCTTTTTCCATTTTTTCGATATCGTATTTATCCGGAAGTCGTTTAACGTTTACGTTTAATTCATCGATTTTCCCGATAAGTTTTTCTAAAGCAGACAATATCTGTATTTCCCTATTTTTGGGTTTTTCTTTAACGTCTATTGTTGTTACTTCTAATGTCATAAACCATTCAGAATCGGGTTGTAAAGTTACGTAATCTCCATCTCCCTGTAATTCGTATAGTTCAAAATTAAGTTTTTTTATTGATATCGGATTAAATAGTGTGGTAGGTCTATTGAACCCTTTCCACTGTTTATCGTGCATTTTGTGTTGAGCATTTCCGTCGAATTGTCTTTCTAAAGCCATGCGTGCAAGTATTTGTCCCTTACGTTCGTCGAGTATTTGGGCGATTTTTGGTATATCTTCGCATATTATATCGATGTATTTTGCACCATTCCCTGTACCCGAACCTGAATTTCCGACTTGTGTGACGTAAAAATCAACGACCTTTAAACCAATGACTTTACTTATGTCAGATACGTGTGTATTTGAAGTAAGATTAAGATCAATAGAGAATGTATTATTTGTACCCGTAACAAAATTTGAATCTACTGATATATACTGTACTTTTTTAGGTAACTCCTGGAGTGACACCATCTTGTAGTAACTATAGATAAAAAAAAGATTCTTAAATAAACATATGACTTTGTGGCTTTATCCAATAGCTTTTTATAAAGTATTTCCATTTGGTGCAGTAAAAGAATTATTATTTTTAATATTGGATGTATTTTTGTGTTTTATAGTAGATTTAATAAATGGTATTCATTGTATAATTCGTTTTCTTGTAAACTTCCCAGAATATTACAGATCATACGTAGAAGATATCGAATGTACAAACGTATTTAATATTTTTAGAACGTTTAAACGTTTTTTTAAAAAAGTAAAAATTGAGAAAAAAAGATTAGAAAAAGAATATACGGGATATATAGATGATAAGAAACAATAAAGAATGTTTTCTTCTATTTCTAGTTATAGTTTACATATATTAAATACTTTACGTCGTGTTATTACAAACGACTATTACGATATAAAAAAAGAAGAAATTGAAATGGATAAACCATTTAAACATTACGATAAAAAAACAGATACAGTTTATGATCGTCTATATTCGTATAACGAGTGTGATGAACTTATTGTGATAGATATCCCTAGAACTTACAAATATAAAAAGAAAGAGTCTTATTTATAAAAACAGTTATGTTAACTATAAACCCTTTTTTAAATAAATCGTATAAAAAAGTTGTTTTTTCGGAGGAAAAAAGACAAGAAAGTATGAAAGAATATGAAAATATGAAAAATAGAATTTATAAAGATACTATAAAATACGGAGCCATTATAACGTCTTATTCTTTCTTGAGTCACGGTCCTGTTAATGGTTTATCATCTATGGTTGGTGTAGGTGCATCTACTTTATACGTGAATATGTTGTATAAGTATGTAGATAATTTAGAGAACGATAATTACATTTTTAAAAATCAATTTGTTATTCCTTTATCTGTTGCCATGTTTGAATCGGTATGGAATTACGAAAATATGCCTTTTGATTTTAATTACATGACGACAATGTTTAGTTTTTTTGTCTATAAAATTGCGATTTTATCTGTATCGTATGATATGGTAAAACACGCGTTAGAAAACGAAGATGTTATTTTGAAAAAAACTTTAGAAATTGAAGATGACGATGAAATTATATAATATAAAAACCTAAGTGAGTTTTAAAAATATAAAAATATAAATTAATTATGCGACCAAATTGTCCTTACGAGAACTGTTACTGTAGAGCTGGTAAGAACGGATTTTGTTTAAAACATAAAGAAATAGGCGAAGCTGTACAAGCTTTATTACTTCTCAAAGGAATTAAAAAATAAAATTATTTTATAATCTAAGTTTAAAAAAATTATTATATATTTAATTTAAAAATGGACGATCTTGTTTCTTTGATGCAAATTATAGATTTGAATTCGGAAATATTATCCGAAGGTGATTATCTTAAAATGTGTAATCACATGAAGAATATCCACGTAGTGTTGAATAATAAATACGAAACTACGGATTCTGAAACCGATGATTTTTATACGAATAGGTTAGATTTACCACTACCACCATTTTCACCAGTTCCACGTTTACCCCCTTTACCAAGTGAGTTTGACGAAAATGATACTACTTTATACGATAGTGTATCACCTTTACCCTTAAATCCAGGTGAATTTATACAAGTGAACATAGATCCAATTCGTGTACCTGATAATATTTATTCTTCGTCGGATGATGATAGTGAAACTGTATACGATCCAGATTCTGAAATAAACACAAGGCTCGAAGTTGATCGAGATAATTGGAGTCACATGAATATAAACGAAATTGAATACGTTTATTACGAAACAACATCAAAAATAGAAGAACTTTATAAAAAAATGAGAGGATTAAAACATAGGAAAAATATTACATCTACTGTTAGAAAAGAAGCTGTTAGAAAAGCAGCTAGAGAACTTGGAATAACTCTTAGAAGATATACAATTGGTGCTCTTTTAGATGCTGGTCACAATGTGGGTGACGAAAAGACCTTTTATAAGTCTTATATAAATGATTATAACGAAGAAATCGATCGTATAAAAGAAGAGACGAATAATGATATCGTATATAACCAGTGTAAAGAGAACGAATTATCTAATTTGTTATTTCAAATGGGGTGGCCAAATTTTTAATCAAATATTATTTTACACCATTTTTCATTAATATTACCGAAAGGTGAATATTCAAAAAATAAATGTACTAAAGCACCTGATATAATAAGCGAACCTGTACCCTTATATACATAATTTTTCATGACCCAAAAAATAAACTGTAAAATAAAACCTATAAAAACGGCTTCTGTTAGAACGGTTGTTACAGGACGTGTATTCATTTTTATAGTATATAAATATTTTTTAATATTAGAACATGGAAGATATAATATCACTGATAAACGAAATAAAAACTCGTGATCGAGATATATTGATTAAAGTTACGAGCGAATTGAAATATATTAGAGAACGAGTTGAATCCCAGGATTTGGAAATTACAAAACTTAGAAGTTTAGTTGAAAATTCTAAACCCGTACCTAAAAAAATACCCAAAAAGGTTCTCGAACCTAAAATCGAGTGTTCGCACGTTACCAAAAAAGGTATAAAGTGTACGCGAAGGTGTGTACAGGGGGAGAAGTATTGTACTTTACACCTTAAATCTAAAAAACATTCTATCGATAAACAAAAAAACGAAACTTTACCAGGAAAAAATATTGACATATAGAAAATGAAACACGATAGAATTGTTTTGTTTCTCGTATCATTATTATTACTTTCTATGGTAATTTATAGTGTACGTGGTAATACCAAAGAAGGGTATCCTACATTTAATAAACTAGATATTGGGTGGAAAAACCGTGCAAATGTAGAAGGTGTAGTAACAAAATGGATTTTAGTTTTAAAATATAGCGATGGTTCAGAAATAGTAAAGGTTGAAGATACGACACCCGAAAATATTAAGGATTTTGAAGACGTTTCTATAGAATTATTAAAAAATACAGATGTCGATAGAAAAATTTTTACGGGTACGAATAAACTTTACATTTATTATAACGAAAGAAATGAGACTA
>Ga0163180_10000426_pt1 | contig 24625 bp, 38 predicted proteins | sample AtlANTMetagenome_2_FD_109647 | JGI IMG/M metagenome (GOLD analysis project Ga0163180, IMG submission 109647) | Marine eukaryotic phytoplankton communities from the Atlantic Ocean - Atlantic ANT 4 Metagenome | ecosystem: Environmental > Aquatic > Marine > Oceanic | place: North Atlantic Ocean...
TCCTACAGAGTCATGAGCCTAGTAGCTGGGAGACTTCATTCATTCTAAGTGCGGCGTTATGGTCTAAAAGAAGTCATGACCTGCAAACGCAATGTGGAGCCGTATTAGTTAAGAACAAAAGAATTATATCGACAGGTTACAATGGTTTTATTTCAGGTATAGACGACTCAGTACTACCTAGAAAAAGACCCGACAAGTATCCGTTCATGATACATGCCGAAGCTAACGCTGTTTATAATGCCGCTAAAAACGGCGTATCAACGATTGATTCAGAGTGTTATGTAACAGCCGTCCCGTGTCTATCGTGCGTGCAAATGCTTCACCAGTGTGGGATTAAGAAAATCATCTTCTCAGATATTTCATCACCGAAAATGGAGATATATTCCGAGAGATATGACACAATCCTTAAACTACTTAGCGACCAGTTGGAGCTAAAGTACATACCCAAAAGCTCGCTAGACACAGATGTACTGGAATGTATCCTAGAAACTTTTAAAAAAAATGAAGAACCCAGTTGACTTTTAGTCAAACCGAGACTATAATATAGTAAACCGAGGCAAACTTACAGGAGTCCAAAATGGCAGATATGAAAGAAATGGTTGCCGCACATCTAGCTAACGTAGAAAGAGAGATTGTGCAACTAAACGAGAAAAAACAACTTGTTGATGCAGAGATTGTCAGACTGCAACAATACCTCACAGAGGGCAAACAAACCCTTGAAGCACAAGAAAATTCTAACGTGGAAAATCCAATTCCACAGAGTCAAACCTTTTTAGGAGATAGTTATGGAAAGTAGAGAGTTTTACACATCTTTGGCTTCGCTGCCAAAGTCTTACAATTTTGGAGTAGAGGAAAACACGATTACCGGTTCTACGACAAGAGGAAAGGGACGTGGACTTACGTTTAATCCAGTTACGGTTCTGGCCTTTCGTGAGACCGGCGAAGTCTTTGGGACAAATAAGCGAGAAACACTCAAGGCAGGTAAAGCATTGGGTTTGACACGTGAATTTACTACACATGTTTATAACGCAACCACGAGCGTTTCAAATCGTGGTAACGCTCAAGTAGTACGAGGAAAGATTCGATCAGCTTTAGGAGTTTAATTATGAATCAGAATTGTTGGAATGGAGCCGGACGGCTCACTAAAGACGCAGAGTTTACAACTACAAAAAAGGGAACCCCTATGTCTAAGTTTAGACTAGCGGTAAATGATCGTCGAAACGACGACACTCTTTTTATCAACGTGTTGTGTTTTGGTAAAATGGCAGAGAATCTTAATCCGATGCTTATGAAGGGTAGACTTGTTTCTATCACGGGCAAGCTAAAGATTGATGATTACGAAGACGCGGAACAAAACAAGAAGAGTTCTGTTTGCATCATGGCAGATGAGATTTCGCTTGGGCCTGATCCAGCACAGATTACCCCAAGAAGCTCGGACTAAAGATAGTATGCCTTTACGGGCAAGCGGTCAGGACGATGTGAACCGTATGTAACGCTATCGCAGCCTCGTCAAGCAATTTGTTTGGCGGGGCTTTTTTATTAAAAAGTTTAAAGACCACTTGACAAATAGACGATATAGTATATAATTGAGCGTAGTAAGATTTCTAACAGTTTATAGAGGCAAAACAGAGTTATGGGTGTAGAGAATCCGGAAATAGTTCAGATCTTAGTTAGTTTTTTTGCGGCCTTATTAGGTATATTTTGGTCTGCATGTTTTATTCAAGGTTTAATACGCGAGGGTGTGCCCAAGTTAAATCAAGAAGCTAAGGTTGACTTTATTGACGATCAAGACTTATTTGCTGCCGCCACGGGAGATGAAGAATACTTGATGGCACACTTCGTTCTTAAAGAAGACGATAAGCCAGAAGTCAAAACACCAGTTAAACAAGTTAAACCGCACAAAACAAAAGATGGACAGGAAGCGGTTTCTGGTCTCACCTCCCTTGGCTACAAGAGGGCGGAAGCAAACAGGCTAGTTGATGACATCCTGACATATAATCCAACATTAAACCCCGAACAAATAGTCCTAAAGGTTTTAGAAAAATGAAAATTAACCTACAAGCACCAATCAATCAGCTTGGCTATGGCGTAGCTGGGCTAAACATCCTCAAAGCATTACAAAAAAAAGCGGATGTATCCCTATTTCCAATCGGGCAACCGCAAGTCACCAACCAAGCAGACGCAGATATAGTGACAAATGCGGTAGAAACATCTAAAAGATTTGACGCTTACGCCCCCTGTGTAAAGATTTGGCATCAGAACCAGATGGCAGAACGCATAGGTTCAGGAAAGTTCGTTGGATTTCCTATCTTTGAGTTAGATACGTTTAACGATTTAGAAAAGCATCATTTAAACTCTTGTGATAAATTAATGGTTTGTTCAGAGTGGGCAAAAAATGTATGCCTAGATCAAACATATGTACCCTTTATTGACGTTGTACCTCTTGGTGTAGATAGAGACATTTTCAAACCTTCACTACCTAGAACTCACAGTAAAACCATATTTTTTAACTGTGGAAAGTGGGAGGTAAGAAAGGGTCACGACATACTTATAGATGCCTTTAAAAATGTGTTAAAGCATGATACAGACGTTGAGCTTTGGATGATGTGTAGCAACCCCTTTAACTCCCCAGAGGAAGAAAATAAATGGCAAAATCTGTATTCTCACCCAAATGTAAAGATTATTCCAAGGGCTGAGACACAGGCAGAGGTGTATAATATAATGTCTCAGGTGGACTGTGGTGTGTTTCCCTCTCGTGGTGAAGGGTGGAACCTAGAGTTGCTGGAAATGATGTCGCTAGGAAAACATGTCATTACAACAGATTATTCTGCACATACTGAGTTTTGCACTCAAGAAAACAGCGGACTGGTGACGATAACAGATGTAGAGCCAGCGGTTGACGGAAAATGGTTTTTTGGTCAGGGTAATTGGGCAAAAATAGATGAGGACACCATATCTAGCTTAACAACAAAGATGCTAAATTTTATAGACAATAAAAAATGCACGGTTAACGAAGCTGGAATTGAGACCGCAGTAAAATTCTCTTGGGATAATACCGCAAACAAGATACTGGATATATTACAACAATGAACGAAAAGAACACTATTATATCTGTTTCGTACAGAGTCGATGAGGATGGTGAATACTTTGTAGACGTAGACATTAACGACTACGAACCTCAAACGCTTAAACAACTAGGAACTTTGCTTGCCTCCATACCATCGACACAGTTTCAAATTCAAACCATCAATATAGTGAAGGACGCTTTTCTCGCAGAAGGAAAGTCAAAGGAGCTAGAGGCATTGTTAGCTGATGTAATTGTTAGATCTGAATCACTGGTAGAAGCTCTGGAGAAGAAAGTAAAGGAAGGTGTTAAGGAGAGCAAAAACGAACCCTGTATTAAACCTTCAGATATGCTATAGGAGCTAGCCATGAAAAAAACTAAAAAAATAGGATGGCAAAAATACGAGAACGTACTAGAAGAACAGATCCAAAACCCTCTGATAGTACAACTTTATAAGACACTCCAGCAAAGCCTAAAATCAACCGTCGAAGAAGATGTACTAAAAGAATTAACTGATGAGGAGCTTCAGATGTTGCTAGAGTCCGGAGAAGATTTTATGCAGCCTCACACTGAAACAGTACAGCTACCAGTAGACGAAAACATGATAGAGAACGCCACTCTTGCCAGCAATTTTGACTGCTGGATGGGGTACACTAATTTCAATATAACTGAAGATATTAAAGAGGAGCTTAATAAAACAGAGGGAGTTGAAGTGCTAAAGATAGTTAGCAGATACCGATTTTTTGTTGGTATAGGCAAAATGTTTAATTTTAAAGAAGTACGAAAAGACATTGAGGAAAACTTAACTGATAAAGGAAATTAAATTGATAAAGAATATTGAACAACTTCTCGACAACGAGGACGTTATTAAAGTTGCAAACAAGGCCGCATCATCTTTCTCCGGAAGTCTTTCAAGGGATGAAATACAGTCGTGTATACTATCAGCCCTATGGAAGGCTAAGGAAAAATATGACGAAAAATCTAAGTGTAAGCTCACGTCTTACGTGCATAAAGGTGTGGTTTTTGAGTGTCTTACCCAGCGAAAGTTTAACATAGATAAGACCCACAGTCTCATACCTAATTCTGTAAGCGATTCAACAAACGATATCGAGCGTATTGATATGCTAGACGAGATACAGCAATGCGACGATCCAGACCTAATATTTGATAGATTTTATAACAATATGACCATTAAGGAGATGGCTCACGCTAGAGGGGTTTGCGGCGAAACTATTAGAATAAGATTGAAAAAAAATCTTAAAAAACTCAGAACCTCTCTATCTAAATGTGTATAATATGTAGGAATTGGACACTAAACGGATAAGAGGAATCTAAACACTATTTTATTTTATTTTTTTTAAAGGAGATTCTCTTATGCCTACTGTACGTCCAAGTGGTGCTGGCGATGAAGCTGTCGGCACCGCAGAAAAAGTTGATGGTGGTACCGTCATTCACGGTGGTAGCAATGCCGCTGGTGTTATGACCAAAAATTTAAGTCTGGCAGATATTGCGGACGATTTTGGTGAAGCACATGGTTCTAAAATAGTCGCTAACGATGGCACTGGCAGTGCAACGACAGATAAAGCTGGAGTTCAAACTGCTAGAGGCAGCGGCGGCGGCGGTACTGGAACAATCGGTTACAACGCTACAGCAACGCAATGGGTTGTTAAAGGCGGCAATGTTTCCACTACCCTCAACAATGCAGCAAATACTGTCTTGTCTCAAGGCGATTCTGACGGAAACGGAATGAATGGCACCAGAGATAATGTTACGTCAAACAATAAACGTAAGAAGATTGGTGCGACTGACATTGATGTATATGCTCAACCGTCCACAACTATCAACGGTTTTGTAACTAGAACCGGTGCTGGTAACAATGTTAACTTGGTTGCACCAAGTGGTGCTGGTGACGTAGCTGCCAACGATGAAGCAGCTAACACAACCAGAGCTATTCCCGGTGAACTTGTTTACATGCAAGGTGGCAAGAATCCTAAGCAAGATGATTACAAGGCCAAGGACACGCCTGAGTCTTAATACGTTATCTGCTTACTAAATTAAGCCCTCCCCCTTTCTAGGGGGCGGGCTATTTTTAGCACTAGGAGTAAGTCATGTTTACCTTTGATGCAGAATCATTAGCGATGGTTAGCACGTTAGCCGGAATAGTGACTTCGATGAGCATTTTCTTATGGAAAAAATTATTGAAGCCAGCTATACAACTAATGGATGACCACGAAGAAATAAAAAAGTCTATAGATACCATTAAGAACGAGGTCACGCCTAATGGTGGTGGCTCAATGAAGGATGCGGTAAATTGCTTAAAAGATACCTGCCAAAGGATAGAGATAACACAAAAAGTTTTAGACCAGAGATCAAAAGCTGCCCTACATTACACAGACAGACCACTATTTGAAACAGATAGTTTTGGAAGAGCCACTTGGAGTAATCAATCTTTTCGTGATCTCACCAACGACAACGGCGACTTTACTGAAGGGCTTGACTGGATCTCTATAGTAGACGAAGATTCCAGAGAAGAGTTTTTAAAGGAGTTTAATTCTTGCATAGAGATGTGCAGGAGGGTCGATATCGAGACTGAATCGGTTAACGGACAGAAAATTCACTTTCTAGGATACCCATATAGAATAAGTGAAAAGTCTCATCAAGGGTTTTTAATTCATCTTTACAAGGAGAACTAGAATGGGTTCTAAAAAGTTTACATTAAATTGGGCCGACATCTCTAAGATCGGCAAAAACGCAGCGTTGGTTGGTGGAGCAGCCGCTCTTACTTATATCGCTGGAAATCTAGATCAAATTGATTTAGGCACTCTCGGTACATTATTTGTACCTATCGTCGCCGTTGGCTTAGACACCGCTATCAAGTGGCTTAAAGACAACAAAGACGAGGAATAATAATGGCTGACTTCAACAGTCCAAAAGAACTGTTGGATGCCTATAGAAATGGTTTTACAGGAAGCGTCTGCGACCCAGAAGAAACGGCAGAGCTTCTTGGAAAACTCAAGACTCCATTATTTGGTGCAACTGCTTTTAGATTATACGGTAGCGGAGAAGGCAAACTCTCCCTACCGTTTAAATCTTTATTGAAGTTTGACCCAGCTTTTGGCCCTTCCGAAAGGCAGACAACAGGTGATTGCGTTTCTCACTCCACTAGAAATGCGGTAGACATCACAAGAGCAGTGGAAATAGACATAAAGGGCGAGTCAGAATCTTTTGAAACTCGCAGTGCTACTGAAGCAATTTATCAATCCAGAGGGCATCGTGGACAAGGCATGACCTGCTCTGGAGCTGCTAAGTACGTCCACTCTAAGGGCGGCATTCTATTGAGAAAAGACTACGGGGATGTAGATCTATCTAAATATAACTCAGCACTTGGTGCTAGACATCAGATACCTTCTAAGATTTATTCGACAGAAGCTAAAAAGCATCAGGTAAAAACTATTTCAATGATAACCACAATTGAAGAGGCTAGGGATGCACTTTCTAATGGGTATGCTATTAGCGTATGTTCTGGGCATGGGTTCAGTAGTCGTAGGGATGGTAATGGGATTGCCAAGCGTGGCTCTGGCTGGAACCATGCTATGGCTTGGATCGCTTGTGACGATACTGGAAAACGTTTTCGAGAAACCCTCTTCCTAGTTCAGAACAGTTGGGGCAAATGGAATAGCGGCCCAAAAGTTCACGAACAACCAGACGGAAGTTTTTGGATAAGAGAAAAGGATGCCAGAGCGATGCTGGTACAGCAAGGGTCTTGGGTCTTTAGCGATGTGGATGGTTTTCCGGCTAGAGACCTACCAAACTACGGTACAACTTCCTACCTATAAGGAGTGTGTTATGATTAAACAATTTAGTTCTGTTGTTATGGCAGTTGCGTTTTTTTCTTATGGTATATCAGACAGTCTTAATTTCAGGCCATACATTTCTACAAATCTGGCTAAAGCAACAATGATGAAACAGATAGAGGTCATTGAAGATGAGTGTGATGGCTCTGGATGGATCATACAGGGCGATGGCCATAAGACGGAGTGTCTCGGTTGTAGCAAATGCGAAGCGGTAGAACCAGAACTAGTAACGCCGACTACAACTCAAAACTGCACATCGACTCGGAAACGGGGTTTACTTAGAAAAATATTTTGGAGACGATAATGAACAGTGAACTTCCAGAGATTCAACTAAAAATTTCCACAAAAGTTTTAAGCTACGCTCAAGCAAAAGACACATCTTTTTCTTTTGATCCATTTACTATTATGGCAATTTGTAATTGTATTATATCCGTGGTTAAGCTATTATATATGTGCTACTCTTCCAAAGGCGTGTCTAAGGCCGTCAAGAGCGGAAGCGTTCTTCATAAAATAATTCTTAAAAGAGAAATAAGAAAACGGTTTAAGAGTAAGTCACAACGAAGAGCTATTTTTAACGCTATGTTGGAGGCAGGAGCCTCCTTGTCTGAGATGGAACTAACTCAGTTAATTAACAGTATAGAGGAGCAGAAATGAACAGCTTTCAGATTATCGTAGTGTCTCTAGCTGCGGCTTTAGGGTTGAGTGTATTCGCTGGCCCAGCTTGGGCATACCTCAAGGACGTATTTTTAGTAGCTGGTAAAAACAAATCTATTTTAGATAAATTAGAACCAAAGGTTTCACCACATTCACCCAGTCTTGTAGAGGTTGTAAAAGAATGGGAAGACCTAAAAGAGGTTTGCAAAAAGGCTCAACTACATCAAGCTGTTGAGCAACTCGACTCTATCTTCCCGTTGTTAAATTCAGGAGGCAAGAATGTCTAAAAAATTGAGACTTATACTTGCTGCCGTATTACTTGCGGTCGGTCTTTTCGGAGAAGGTGTGTACTCCTACATAAAAGAAAATGTAGAAATAGTAAACACACCACCCTCTAAGATTGATCCCCCTACTATTGAATACAAAACTCTAGTTCAGAATATTACTGACATGGACATAGAGAAACAGGATGCTAAACAGATAGGCGATTTTTTTTCTGAACTTTCCAGCGTTGTTAAGACAGACCCAGGATTTGTTAAGACAACCGGTGTTTTCAGAGAGTTTAATATGAGGGCGGGCGGTCTAAATTTTGCCGGTCTCAAACTTAAAGACAAGTATCCGCTGTTAGGAGAAGAGGTAGATAAGGCCATAATGGATACTCTCGGTAAAGAAGACTTAGCCTTAACAAACAACAAGAGGAAAGACTTGTGCGACTGTCTGAATGCTATAGCTTGGAGCGTCAACAACTAATGGGCATCACGGACAAGATTCTTGAATCAGTACTAGAGCGTATAAATATAGAGCAAACAGATATAGACAAAGCCACAGCAATTTTAGATATGATTTCTTTCACAAAGGAGAACGGAAGGGACATTATCCTCATTCAAGTGGGTGATAATGTAGAGATAAAGATAACCAAGTAAACTACAGCCCCGCTTTATTCATTTATTGCGGGGTTTTTGTATCTACACACTTGACAAACAGACGAGCCTACATTAAAATAGGGTGTGTACAATCATTATAAAGGATACTATGTTAAATGCAAGTCACTAAAACAAGCGGAGAAAAAGAAGCTTTCTCTGTAGAAAAAATTCACAAAGTCGTTCAATGGGCTACCAAGGGTATCAATGGAGTATCGTTTTCAGATATCTGTATGAACGCAAATCTCTCTATTTATGACGGGATTAGTAGCTCAGAAATCCATCAGGTTTTGATTAAGTCTGCGAACGATTTAATATCCGAATCCAATCCAAACTACCAATACGTTGCGGCTCGACTTTTAAATATGCAGTTGAGAAAGAAAGTTTGGGGTTACGGAGATGAGCCTACAGACTTCTTACTTTTCTTACAGAGAAATGTTGACAATGGGATGTACGATCCTAACATCCTAGAAAAGTGGACAAATGCACAGGTAGATTCGCTAGGCAAGTATATAAACCATAGCAGGGACGATCTATTTACATATGCTGGCCTACAACAGTTGATAGACAAGTACCTAGTCAAAAATAGAAGTACCGACGCTATATACGAAACTCCTCAATTTGCTTACATGGCCATAGCAATGTGTTTATTCGACTCTATCCAAGAGGTAAAAAAAGCTTATGATTGCTACTCGACGTTTAAAATTAATCTTCCTACACCTATCATGGCTGGCGTGCGTACAAATATTCGGCAGTTCGCATCCTGTGTTTTGGTTGATATTGACGACAACCTTGATGCTATATTCTCTAGCATACATGCTGTCGGAAAATATACAGCTAGAAGGGCGGGGATTGGGTTGAACATAGGGCGTATGAGGCCAATCAACTCTCCCATCAGAGGTGGTGAAGTTATTCACACCGGTTTAATACCGTACTTAAAGAATTTTGAATCGGCTGTTAAATCAACGTCGCAAAACGGATTACGTGGAGGCTCCGCTACGGTGCATGTCCCGTTTTGGCACTATGAAATCGAAGACGTTATGGTTCTAAAAAACAACGCCGGAACAGACGATAATCGTGTCCGCAAGCTAGACTATAGTATACAGTTCTGTAAGCTGTTCTATGACCGCCTGATAGCCAATGAAGATGTGACTCTCTTCAGTCCTGACGAGGTTAAAGGTCTGTATGAAGCGTTTGGAGATAATGAAAAGTTTGAGCAGCTATATCTCAAATATGAAAACGCCAGATCTCTCAAATTCAAAAAGAAAGTACCTGCTCGTAAGATAGCAGAAATCTTCGCAAGAGAAAGACTTGAGACTGGTCGTATATACAGCATGAATATTGACTCAGCTAATGCACACGGATCGTGGGATATTCCGTGTTATATGAGTAATTTGTGCCAAGAAATTATTCATCCGACAAAACCAATTAACGCTATAGATGATCCGGATGGAGAAATTGGAATATGTATTCTTTCCGCTCTAAACCTTTTAGAACTCAGTAGTGAAAAGGACGTAGAAGATGCTTGTAGAATGGCTGTAAGAACGCTTGAAGCGGTCATTGATTACCAAGACTATCCCGTCTTAGCTGGTGAAAATTTTACCAAAAACAGAAGGTCTCTCGGTGTTGGGATAACTAATCTGGCCGGATTCCTAGCCAAGAACAAATTATCCTACGCAGACAAGGGAGCACTAGAGCTAGTTCACGAAACGATGGAGCAAATCCAGTGGAACCTCATCAATGCCAGCTGCGAACTCGCTGAAGAGAAGGGGCCGTGTGAGAAGTTTGGGGACACTAAATACGCTCACGGTCTACTGCCCATTGACTGGTATAAAAAAGAAGTAGACGAATTAATTAAACCTAAATACAATATGGACTGGGAGGGACTGCGTAAAAGGGTTGAAGAACATGGCTTACGACACTCTACTTTATCTGCTATTATGCCTTGTGAGTCTAGCTCCGTTATTCAAAACTCTACCAATGGAATTGAGCCAGTACGGAGCTTACTTATCCACAAGAAAGCAAAAAATGGAGTTTTGAAGCAATTAGTTCCTAATTATAGAACCAGAAAGAATCATTATACTTTAGCGTGGGAGATGACCGATAACATAGCTATTATGAATGTAGCTGCTGTTATACAAAAGTTTGTAGATATGAGCATGAGTACAAACCTATACTATAACTATAGCCATTACGAGGATGGCAATATTCCTCTTAGTGTTTTAATAAAAGATCAGATATACGGATATAAATACGGTCTTAAAAATTTCTACTATGCCAACACGCCAGACGGAGACGGCGACACAGAAAAAGGCATGAATTGCGACTCTGGAGCATGTGCGATATGAAAACCATCTTTAATACAAAGAGCGTAGACCCAATGAATCAACCGTTATTCTTGGGTAAGGACTTAGGAGTGCAACGCTACGACATCGTTAAGTATCCAGTCTTTAGAGAACTGGATAGTAAACAGATGATGAACTTCTGGAGACCGGAAGAGATTGAACTTAAAAAGGATCGCGGTGACTTTAAGGAGATGTCGGATAATGAGAAGTTTATTTTTACGTCTAATTTAAAATACCAAACGATGCTTGATAGCGTGATTTGTAGAGGCGTTCCCACGCTGCTGGAGTTCGTGACAAATACTGAACTCGAAGCCTGCTTAATGACGTGGCAGTTCTTTGAAAAAATTCACTCTCAAAGCTACAGCTATATTATTCAAAATGTTTTTGCAGACAGTTCAGAAATTTTTGGAGGCATTTATGAAGATAAGGAAATTATGAAGCGTGCCAACGGTGCGATTAGGGATTATAATAATCTAATGGGAATGGCTTGCGAAACAACAAAACCGTCTGAACTCAAGAAGCAAATTTATATGACCATAGTTAGCATTAATATTCTTGAAGCGGTTAGGTTTTATGTTAGCTTTATTTGTAGCTTTGCGTTTGCAGAAAATAAGAAGATGGTAGGCAATGCCGACATTATTAAGCTGATAAAGCGTGACGAAGCATTACACTTAGCAAATACTCAAGCTATTCTCAAGATTCTCCATAAGGAGGAATCAGAAGGGTTTGTGAATATATCGAAACAGTGTCAAGAGGATGCTGTTGCAATGTTTGAAAACGCCGCTAAAGAAGAGAAGGAGTGGGCTTCTTACCTATTTAAAGACGGATCAATCATAGGGTTGAACGAAACAGTCTTACACCAGTATATTGATTGGTTGTGTATGTCTAGAAGAAAAACCATCGGATTGCCATATGAGAACGTTGGCAAAAACCCCATTGCTGGGTGGACACAAGCGTGGATGCAGAGTGAGAGTGTTCAGGTTGCACCTCAAGAGCACGAAATCACCAGCTACAAAATAGGTGCCAGCAAAAACGATTTAGACGACATGGACTTTGGAGATATGAAACTATGACAAAAGAAAACTCACATCCAGACCAAATAGCTAGGCTACAACAGCTTAGTAAATTTAGGATAGAAACCGTACATGGAGTAAAACAAGATGTAGTATTTAGTAGTTATCCAGAGGGGATTACAGTGGAAGAAAGTTTATCTACAGACGACTACGTAAAAAAAATTGTTGGTTGGCACCACGACAGGAACTTGATAGAGGGGTCTTCGGATAAAGATCAGTTTTGCAAATTAATACAGGAAGCGGGCGAGCTTTCCGACAATATTTGTAAAGGCAAGGATGTGTCTGACGACATTGGGGATATGATTGTCGTTTTGCTTAACATCGCTGAACGGAACAAACTTAGTCTTACGGATTGTCTATCTAAGGCTTGGGATGACATCAAGGACAGAAAAGGTAGGATGGTAGACGGAATCTTTATTAAAGAAACCGACCTATAAAATTTAGTTACAAGGTAAAATAAATGGCAAGATCCAGAAGAACACGCAAAGAAGATAATAGACCCAAAGTACAAAAGCTAGAAGCCAAGACACAAAATCAAAAAGAATATATAAGATCCATTATTGAAAATGATGTAGTCTTTTGTTCTGGGCCATCAGGTTCGGGTAAATCTTTTATCGCCGCTGGCATAGCTGCTGAACACCTACACAGGGCTGACATAGAACAAATTATTATCACAAGACCTTTAGTTTGTACAGGTAAAGACATAGGCTCGCTACCGGGAGAACTCGGTGAAAAAATTGCACCTTACTTACTCCCAATGAAAGAAAACCTAAAATTTTTCCTTGGAAGATCTTACTATGGACACTATGATAATGATGGACAAATACTTTACAAGCCCTTGGAGATTATGAGGGGATCAACCTTTCATAACGCCTACATGATTCTTGATGAGGCACAGAACTGCACAGTAGAGCAAATTAAAATGTTTATAACCCGCATGGGTAAGAATAGCAAGGTGCTCATAAACGGCGACATCAATCAAGACGACCTGAGAGGTAGGAGCGGTTTAGACTACTGTATATCCAGACTAAGCGGAGTAACAGGGGTTGGTATCTGTGAGCTTGGATATGAGGACATACAAAGAAACGACATAATAGGCAGGGTACTAACTGCATTGGAGAATTAAATGCCTTTATATGATTACGAATGTGAGAACTGTTCTCACAAGTTAACAGATGTTAAACAGGCTTTCGACGACAAGCCTCTTTCATTTTGCCCTGAGTGCAACGAACCCGCACTTTACAGGGTTATCTCTGGAGGTGTTCACGCTTTTGTAAAGGGTTCTAATACGATAGGCGGTATTGCAGACAAAAACGCTCGTGTAAACAAAAGTAAAATATCCGAAGAAGCACACAAGAAGAAAGAAGCCACACCGGAAGCACCTAAAGCTTGGTATCATAAGCATGGAGATGCTTCATCTAAAGAAATTAATTCAATGACTAATAAACAGAAAGCAAAATATATAATGGAAGGTAAAAAATGAAATATGTAAACAAAGGGTTTATAGAAAAAAACACCAATAAGGTTTTATTGTTTGATAAGACTGGGGCTTCTATAGAAAAAGAAAAGAAATACAAAGTTTCTCATTACGCAAAGGTGATTAAAAAAGAAGATGGCACTGAAACTTACTTTGCTAGAGTTCATCAAAGCAATTTATTTGACCCAAATGGGCCATACGGCAAAAGAGAAAAGGTTATTGAAACTAACATTAAAAGAGTATCTAAAAATACTTTTGACTATTATATGACCTACCTAAAAACAAACAATTCTATATATTTAACTAAAGCTCAGAGAGGATTTTTAAATGACTAAAAAAGGACCGTTAAGCAAGGCTGAAAAATTTTACCTAGAAAACCATTCAGAAAACGACATAGACTCTCTATGTAAAGACTTAGATAGAGCCAAGTCCAGTGTAAAGAAGTTTTTGGATACACTACCTAAGAAAAAGAAAGATAGCCTGTTGTATCAGCAGTTTGGTAGAAACGATAAAGGATCAACGGTTATGACGCAATCCGCCTCCGAAATGGCTGACGCAAAAAGGCCGGAGTTCAACGCCAAGAAGAGATCATCCTGCGTAACCAGTATAAGGAAATAGTTACATGGATGAAGCCAAATGGAAGGAACACTACCAGACCTGCAACCTTAGAAAGGTCTGGGTAAAAGTAATGACATCTGACGGAGAACATTTCTTCTTTGATGAATATGACACTTGGAGAGACATTAAACAGTATTGCATAAGGAATGAAGTAAATGTTGAGGAAATGCACCTTCAGTTTAGGTCTCACAAGTGCGTATTGAATATAGATGGTGCCGAGGGTGTATATCTCATTCGATCTGTAATGGGTGCGTTAGGGGCAGAGTCTACAAATTATTACACTGTAGGTGCTCTTAAGAACGGTAAGGTTCACAAACAGATGTGGCTGGTGCCAGAACTTATAGCCGAAAAAGAATATATTGACGATCTAGAAAATTGCTTTGAGGAGGCTTTGATTTATAATGTCGGCAAAAAAGAAAAGGAAGCGAACGGAGAAGAGCAAGTACAAACATGAGAGTACGGGTGAATACTGTACGTGTTCAGCTTACGTCGCAGAAATTATGTGTCGTAAAAACGCAGAGAATAAAAACGTAGGATCTCTACCCTACAAGTTTTGGAGCAAGAAACCTTGGGATTGGACTTTCAAAAGACAGTTGTTCGCTGCTAATAAAATACTCAAAGACAAGTCTATCACCGAAGAAGCTTTAGTCAAAGCTGTCCTCTCTGATGACTTCAAACGTATTTTTTCTCTTAATCACCCAAAAGCTATTGGTATAATTAACCGTTACCAGCTATTATTAAATGACAGACCGAAAAATACTCAAAAGATGGATGTAAAGAAAGATGCAAAGCATCGCAAGAAAAGCCTCGGTCGCAAAAACATTCTTGACAAACTAAGGGATATTGAAAATGGCAAAGAAATCGAAGACGATTCATTTTGAAGACGATCCAATCAGCAATGAGATAAACAAGAAATACGGTGCGATAGTAGAATCAGGAACCGAAGTCCTAGCCTCTCTAGAAAATTACAAGACCATAGGTATTTCTCCGGCTTTAGATATAGCTCTCGGTGGGGGTCTTAGAGAAGGTAGTTGCGTAGTGATGACTGGAGATCCTAAAACCGGAAAGACAACCACAGCTCTCTACTTTGCCGCTAAAGCTCAGAAAGAAGGCAAGAATGTAATATACTTCAACACCGAAGGCAGACTAACTAAAGAGAACTTTAAGGGGATCAAAGATCTAGACATATCTAAAATTAAGATTGTTCAAGCCACAGATAAAGAACCTTTAGTCTCTGCTGAAAGATACCTCAACTCCTTGGAGAAATACATCAAGGGGACACCTGACCTCGTAGCGATTGTAGATTCTACATCTAGCATGGTTCCTCAAGATGAACTTGACGGAGAAATTAGAACAGGAGTTCGCAATGCCCTGCCACGTCTGCTCTCGATGTTCTTTAAGCGTATTAGTGGTGATGTTGCTAGAATGAAGGCTATCTGCATTTTTATTACACATAATATCGCCAACACTGGTGGTAGTAGATACTCACCGAGCAAGATGGCTGATTGCGGTAATATGTTACAGTATCAGGCCGGTACAAACATGGTGATAACCCATCGAGGTAAATGGGAGGTTCCAAAAGACTCAGGCAATCACGTTGGACAAATTGCCAACTGGTTAATAAAAACTTCTGCTGCTGGAGGTACGCCACTTAAAACCACAGAAAGTTGGATTAGATATGGTGTAGGTATTGACGAGTGTCAAGAGGTGGCACAGATCGCGAGTGAATTTGCTATGATCGACCGTAGCGGAGCTTGGTATACAATCACCTGTGCCGTAGAAAACAGAGAAGACCCAATGATCAAAAGCTGGCTCATAGAAAACGAAGTCGATCCAGAAGACGAAGAGGCCGTAACAAAAGCTTTCAAGTTTCAAGGTATGGAACGTGTAACGAATTTTCTAGAAACAAATGAAGATATCACCAACTTTATCTATCAGCAGATCAGGGAAGTTTTTCTATGAAGGTAACAGGCTTAAATGGCCGAGAATATAATCTTGATCTTAAAAAATATATAGACAACGACCGAAGCAAAAGATCCTTTTTTCACATCAAAGCCAGAGAATTGATTAAAGAAATATTCAAAGGTTATTCGATATTAGAGGAGGTGAAGTTACCGGGAACTGTTAAACCATCAAAAAAATCTGTTCTATACCTTGACTTTCTAATTCCAAATGTTAAAATAGGTGTGGAGGTTCACGGTCAACAACATTTTAAGTATACACCCTTCTTTCATAAAAGTAAGGCAGGATTCCTACAAGCCAAAGCTAGAGACAAAGATAAAGCAGAGTGGTGTAGGGTTAACGACATTGAATTAATCGTTTTAAGGTATGACGACTCAGAAGATTATTGGAGAGAGAAGCTTGAACGCCGCTGATAGACTACAACATTTTTTAGACGGTATTGACAGATACATAACAGCCAAAAATGTGGTTAGCACTGTATTTAGGCCAGAATTTGCAATAGCAGAAATGCTCTCTATTGAAGATATGGAGAAGCTAAACCAAGACGACTGCTTTAATCATGCTTACCAGTTATACCAGTTTGCTGACCATGTGTCCAAAGAGAGGGCAAAGTGCGAGAATGTGAGGAGATGGTGCGATAACACGTTACAAAGTATTATATCCTCCGAGATAAACAACGGAACTTGGGATCAATACGCAAAACACGACATCAAGGTTGCAACCATCCTTAGAAATCATGACTTGGCCCACAAGATAAATGAGTGGAAAATGACAGCGGAGGGAAGGTTGGAAAACCTAAAAAATAGAGAGTACAACGTTCGCCGCAAGGCAGACATACTAATTGAAAAAGGTAAGAGAAAATGAGCGATGATATAGTAAAAGCACTCCTGAACTCCTTAACACCTGAACAGAAAGACCAATTGGTCGAAGGACTACTGAATAGTAATGTCAAGAGTGATGATGTGAAAGAACAAGTAGAAAATATTAAAGACACTGACAGCTCAACTCAGCGTAGAGTCAAAGAGGATTTTACAGTGTCTACAGGTAATGCTAAACCGAACGGGAAAGTACCAGTGAAGTTTAAACAGAATGAGTGGGTTGACTACGGCGAAGATCCCGATGAAGACTTTGATTACGAAAAGTTTGAAAAGATGAAGACCCCAAGGAGAAGAAAACCTGCAAAGCAAGTCTCAGTTGAGTGCCATGTTTGCGGTAAGAAATTTAATACAAACCCAAATCTAATTTACGGCGAATTTCCAAGATGTGATCGCTGCATAGGAAGATAATTAATGAACTCACAATTGAGCGACCTCGGTTCAGAGAGAGCATTGCTTGCGAGCCTGTTCTCGTATGGACTTGAGGCATATGTTGAACTATCAGATATTGTAACCCATAATAGCTTTGCACATCAGAATAACCAAGTTCTGTTCAAGTGTATCGAAAAGGTCTTACAGTCAGATGCACATGTTGATCTGCCAGCGGTGTTATCCGCTGCCGAACAACTGAGTCTTTCGGATTCTGTAAACACCAGACAAGAACTTCAGTATATTCATTCCTTGATGGAATTTCCTGTTAGCAAGCAAAACGTGCTTCATTTTGCAGCACAGGTTAAAAAGTTTGAGCTAGCAAGAAAAGCCAAACTTATTGCCAAGAAGATATCTAACGATATAGACAACATCAAGGGCGATGAGGACATAGATCACATCGTAGGATTGCTTGAGAATCCAATTACGGACTTTCTAAGGGATGACGAAGTGGGTCAGAAGCCCGAGATGCTGGGCGACAATATAGACGAATACATTGACTTTTTAGTGGAGAATAAGTGTGACCAAATCGGACTACCAAGCGGTTTCCCTAGGTTTGATGCTGTTATCGGTGGTGGCCTACGCCGCAAGTGTGTTGATCTTGTATCTGCTCGTCCCGGAGTTGGCAAGTCAGTGTTTGCTGATAATGTAGCACTGTACAATGCTCGCAATGGCACTCCGGTATTGATGCTGGATACCGAGATGAGCAAAGAAGATCACCTCAACAGAATACTTTCCAATATAAGCGGTGTTCCTATTGAGGAAATATCTACGGGAAAGTTTGCTGAAGACGACGAAAAGTTTATAGCTGTTCGTAGTGCTATTGACGAGATTAGAGATATTCCATATACATACGTCAGCGTTGCGGGTGCTCCGTTTGAAACTATTTTAAATACAATTAAACGCTGGATCATTCAAGAGGTGGGTCAAGATGAGAACGGTAGAACAAACGATTGTCTTGTTGTTTACGACTACTTGAAACTAATGTCGTCCAGCTCAATTAATAACAATATGCAAGAGTATCAAGCGTTAGGCTTTCAAATTACAAACCTGCATAATCTAGCTGTCAAGTACGATTTTCCATGTTTATCATTCGTACAGCTAAACAGAGACGGAATAACTAAAGAATCCACAGACGCTGTGAGCGGCTCTGACAGACTTATTTGGCTATGCACATCTTTCTCCATATTTAAATTGAAGTCCGCAGAGGAGCTAGCTGAGGACGGTCCAAATGGAGGAAATAGAAAGCTAGTTACCTTAAAGGCACGTCACGGTGCGGGATTACTAGATGGTAACTACATAAACCTAAATATGTTGGGTGCTCACTCAAAACTAAATGAGCTAAGGACTAGAGATGAGATGAGATCTTCACCTGATGGCGATGTTATAGAAGGGGCAGATGCACCGTTTGATGATCAAATATGGGAGGAAGACTAATGCTTGCTAGTTGGGCGATTGGAATTTCTACGCTATGTTATTTAGCGTGTGGTATTGATAATGTAAGGCAGAAAGATTTTCCCCACGCTTTAGTGTGGTTTTCTTATGCTGCGGCTAATTCAGGATTCTTATGGTATGAGTTCACAAAAAACCAAGCCTAAAACGCTTGACTTGAATCATGTAAAAAAAATAATATTTACCAATATTGATCTACTTTTGGATAGTTTCGGTTTGGAATATACCCAAGATGGAGATAATATATTTATGAGCTGCCCTATACACGAGGGTAGTGATAACCCAAACGCACTATCAATATCTTTAGATAAACAAATGTGGAGGTGTTGGACGAGAGGGTGCCAAGAAGAATTTGGAACAGATGTCTTTGCTTTTGTTAGAGGTGTCTTACAGAGTCGTGATGAACCGTCGTCATTTTCAGATGCGTTGAGACACATATGTAAGATATACAACGTTGATAACGCTAAATCTTCCAAGGTTAAAAAAACAGTCGTACCTGAAGATGATTTTGTAAGCCTAGTAAATACCTTCAAAACAAAAGATTGGCAAGATAATACTGTTTGTGAATTTGACTGTGTTCCTACCATTGGTCACTCCCCGTATTTTGAAAGCAGAGGATTTAACAGGAATACCTTAAAGCATTTTGGCGTGGAGGATTGCTCCAGTAACGATTCTCCTATGAGACACCGCTCAATTATACCGATCAGATACAATGAGTCGCAAGTGGGATATATAGCTAGGGCTACGAATAACTGGCTTCAACCAAAGTACCTATTTTCAGAAGGGATTAGAAAAACAGACTATCTATACAATTACGACGAGGCTATCAAAGCCGCTAAAACTAAACATTGCCTGTTCTTAGTCGAAGGACAGGGAGATGTCTGGAAACTTTTTGAAGCGGGGGTAAGAAATGCCGCCGGTCTTTTCGGTAAAGATATATCTGATAAACAGAAGTCATTAATACTACAGGCTGGGATAACAAAATTAATTATTATAACCGACAATGATCAAGCTGGACGAGAGTCTAAGATAAAAATCAACAGGAATTTAAACAGGCTCTTCAGTCTTTCGTTTCCGCATATAAGGTCAAACGATTTAGGGGTCATGTCTATAGACAGCATAAAAGAACAAATACTTTCAAATTTAAATGGATGCTATTGATGAAGATACTTGGAATATCAGGAAGGAAACAGGCGGGTAAAAATACCACAGCCAATATACTACATGGAGTAGTTTTAAAGAGGCTCAATAATATTGAGGACTGGAGCATTGGTGCTTCTGGCGAACTCTTAGTACAGACAGAAGGGGGATGGGGAGAGTTTGATGTAACCCGTCAAGATAGAGCATTCTCTGAGTACGCAGAATATAACATGTGGCCATATGTTAAGCTCTATAGCTTTGCTGACGAGCTAAAGCGTATCTGTATTGAATTGTTCAGCATCCCATTTGAATGTGTGTACGGCACAGACGAGCAGAAGAATCAGTTGCAAGAGCATTTGCTGTGGGAGAATATGCCAAAAGCAATAAATTCTACACTGATGAAAAAGGTCATCAAAGCTGCTGACGCAAAAAGATCTTTTGATTGGAAAGAAGGCCCGATGACCGCCCGTGAGTTTATGCAGTTCTTTGGCACAGATGTTTGCCGCAAGATGTATGAACCAATCTGGGTAGATTCCTGCATCAGAAAGATACAAGCAGAGCAATCTGAGTTAGCTATTATAGCAGACGTTAGATTTCCAAACGAAGCAAAAGCAATTGAACGGGTTGGCGGAAGCCTGTTAAGATTAACTAGAAATATATATGACGATGATCACTCTAGCGAAGTAGCGTTGGATGATTATCCCTTCACAAACTGCATAAATAACAAAGATAATAGCATTGATGATTTAATAGTGAAGGTTAAAGAATTTTACCTTAACTTTTAGGAGAATCAATGTTAGTTACCTATGTTAGAAGCTCAAGCTATAATAATTATTCGTACTGTGAAATGCAGTACTTTATAACCTATGTTTTAGGTCATCAGTCAGATAGCGGCAAAAAGGCCGACATGGGAACGATGGCTCATAAGGCTATGGAGATATTAGCGGGATTAAAGAAATTTCAACAAGACAATTCTAGAAAAAAGTATTTGGTAGTTGAAGATGACGCTGCTGGCAAGATCAGGGTGCATAAAGATAGATTATATACTGATGATTTTGTTAATGAATTAATTGAAATATCCATAGATTGCTACGCAAAAAACTCGAAGCACAAGTTTGGCCCAAAAGATAGAAGGGACATAGCTGAAACTGTGTGGACTTTTTTGAATCACAATGACGGCCAATTCGATCCAAGGCTTAGGAACATTCACCATCCTGAGCCACATTTTGACATACCAATTGAAGAAGATTGGGCTAAGTTTGAATACGAGATTAACGGCGAAATGGTAAAAGGGCAGCTTGCTATTAAGGGGACAATCGACCTAGTTACCAAAATTGATGACGAAACAATAGAGGTCGTAGACTGGAAAACGGGTCGTCGTATGGATTGGGCAACTGGAGAGGTTAAGGATTATGAAAAATTAGAAAAAGATGCACAATTACTACTGTACTTTTACGCTATATCTAAACTATACCCCGATTTTCCAAATAGGATTATGAGTATATTCTTTTACAAGGACAAAGACGGAGAAAGAGATCCTAAACCGTTTAGTCTTTGTTTTGGCCCAGAGGATGAGACCAGATTTCTAGAAATGTTGAAGAATAGAGTCGAGGAAATTAGACAGAATGTCAACCCAAAACCCCTAGACAAAACCAGAAGCCACTGGAAATGCAAATATCTTTGTCATTTTTGCAAGAACAATTGGGAGGGTACTGACGAAAAAATGTGTATATATATAGAGAAGCACCTCAAAAAACACGGAATGGAAAAAACCGTGGAGGATTGCACAAGAGAAGGGTTTAATATTGGTTTTTATGAAGCTCCGGGCTAGAAAGATGATAAAATGATTGACTTTATATTTAATAGGAGAGATTTTCTTAGGATTGGATCTATTGGGGCTGGCATGACAGCCGCTGGACTTTCAGATCAGGCTTTTGCCGCAAACGCACAGAGCTATGATGACAAGGCCGTAGTATGGGTTTGGCTTGGTGGTGGTCCCACACAGTTTGAGACCTTCCATGCACCAAAAGATACAGTGCCAACAGAATGGCAACCAGTAAACGGTGCAAGACATGACGCAAAGACCAATATAACACTAGGAGAAGATTGGTACGAACTCTCAAAACACACTTCAAAATTAAATGTAGTAAATTCTTTTAGTCATAAAGACTCGTCCCATAGGCAGGGGACACACTTTATGATGACCGGACACTACAATCCAGAAAGAACCACGACTTCTAACGCAAAATACCCCTCCTTTGGTTCTTTGGTCTCATCTGTTTACGGTACAAATCACCCTCAAAATGGAGTACCAACATATGTTAAGCAAGGTAAAATTGAAGGTGACGAAGGTGCTTGGTTAGGTGGGGCATTTAAGCCATTTGATCCGTCCAATAAAGACAATCTCACACCACGAATTGAACTTGACAGGTTTAGCAACAGAAAACAGCTTTTGGGAGCGTTAGGTTCAGCGTCTAAAGAAGTATCTGGAAGAGGTGCTGAGTCCGTTGGTTTTTATAAAGGTCAGGCATATGACGTAATTCTTGGTTCAGCGAAAGACGCTTTTGCCACAGATCAAGAATCAGAAGCGACAAAAGCTCTTTACGGATCTGAAAAGGCTAACGATATTGGGGAGCAGATGCTCTTAGCAAGAAGGTTGGTAGAGCATGGAACTAAATTTGTAACTCTACATTACGGTGGCTGGGATATGCACAGCAATATTTCTACCGCCCTTAAAAGTAAGGTTGCACCAATTGACAAAGCTATAAGCGGATTCCTACAAGACTTGTGGGATCGCGGCTTGAACGAGAAAGTTCTCTTGGTAGTTACGGGAGAATTTGGTAGAACTAAAATAAACGCAAACGCTGGACGTGACCATTGGCCTGCAATTACGCCAATGATGATGGCCGGTGGTAATTATCAATCAGGAAGAACGATTGGTGAAGCCGACAGATCCTATAGTCCTATAGAAAATCCTGTCGGACCGCTTGACTTACAGGCTACACTGTTTGACCATTTTGGAATTGAGCACGGAGTCCAACGTACTGACATGGGTGGACGGCCAAGATATTTACTCGAAGGAGAAGCAAAGGTTATATTATAATGGATAGAAGATCTTTTTTACATGCTGGAATTTTAGGAAGTTTTGGTGCGTCTTTAGCTATGGCTGATCAGAAGCACTATGATAGCAAAGAGGGGCCAGCTAAGAGTATCATATTTATTTATTTACCGGGAGGAATGGCTCATCAGGAAACTTTTGATCCTAAGCCGTTCGCCCCTCTTGAATATCGTGGCCCGCTTGGGAGTATAGATACGGTTGCTCCGGGTATTAGACTAGGTGAGCTTTTAAAAAAGACTTCTAAAGTAACAGATAAGCTAACCATTATAAGAAGTCTAACTCATGGAGAAGCTGCTCATGAACGTGGCACACACAATATGTTTACTGGCTATAGACCTAGCCCAGCCCTTCAATACCCATCAATGGGTTCAGTGGTTGCACATGAGTTTGGGCCTCGCAAAAACCTTCCTCCGTATGTCTGTATCCCAAACCAACCTAATGAATTTGCAGGTACTGGATATTTAAGTAGCTCTTATTCTGGGTTTGGTTTAGGGTCTGATCCAGCTAGTAACGACTTCCAAGTTAGAGACCTAAAAATTCCTGTTGAAGACGAAAGATTCACAAGAAGACAGCGTGTGCTTAATATAGTTAATACGGATTTTAATAAGAAGCAAGAGGCCGATTCTGTCAAAGCGATGAATTCTTTTTATGAACGTGCATACAGCTTGATAGGAGATCAAAATGCAAAGGATGCCTTTGATATAGAAAAAGAACCAGCGAACATTAGAGATAAGTATGGTAGGAATACAGCCGGAGCAAGGATGCTCTTGGCTAGAAGACTTGTTGAGTTTGGAACTCGATTCGTAACACTTACATATGGTGGGTGGGACATGCACGACAATATAGCTAACGGTATGAACAGTCAGTTGCCAGCTTTTGATCAGGGGTTTGCAAGCCTTATCGAAGATTTGGATCAACGTGGGTTACTAGAGTCTACTCTGGTTTGTGTAGTCTCTGAGTTTGGAAGAACCCCAAAGATAAATAATCGTGCAGGAAGAGACCATTGGCCAAAAGTCTTTAGTACAGTTTTAGCTGGCGGTGGAATTAAGGGAGGAATGACATATGGAACCTCAAATGCCACGGCGAGTGAGCCAGATCAAAACCCAGTCAACATAGAAGATTGGGCGGCTACCATCTACAACAGACTGGGTATAGTTGCTGACAAAGAGCTAATGGCTCCCGGCGACAGACCTATCGAGATTGTAGACGGCGGCAAAGTCTTAACAGAAATTATGATATAGGGAGAACTCTTATGAAATTTAAAATACCTTTTTTAGCAGTAATGATTGTAGCTGCAATCTGTTTAATTAATAAAGAGGAGATAAAAGACATGTTTAGTAATGACCAACCGATAATTTGTGAAGTATGTGCTGACGAGTGTCCATGTCCAGAAACGGCTTGTGTTTGCAAGGTTGAAGTGTGCAAGTGCCCCAAATGCATTAGCTAAAAAAACTAGGAGTTAATATAATGAAATATTTAGCATCACTGTTATGTTTGTTGTTCGTACCGCTGTCGGCTGAAGCACAGCAACCTGAGCGTAAAGTTATTAAGCCTCCGGTTGTAAAGAGTGTGCCTAGAGACTTTACGAGACCGCAACCACAGAGACCCGCCGGATTCGGGAAGCAGGAATGGCAAAGACCTCAA
>Ga0163180_10000427_pt1 | contig 24614 bp, 20 predicted proteins | sample AtlANTMetagenome_2_FD_109647 | JGI IMG/M metagenome (GOLD analysis project Ga0163180, IMG submission 109647) | Marine eukaryotic phytoplankton communities from the Atlantic Ocean - Atlantic ANT 4 Metagenome | ecosystem: Environmental > Aquatic > Marine > Oceanic | place: North Atlantic Ocean...
AGGTTCTAGGTTCTAGGTTCTAGGTTCTAGGTTCTAGGTTCTAGGTTCTAGGTTCTAGGTTCTAGGTTCTAGGTTCTAGGTTCTAGGTTCTAGGTTCTAGGTTCTAGGTCAATCAGTTTTAAGGTGCAAGGCGAAAGGTCAAAGCCTTTCTAGGCTAAAGCATACTCCTGCAAAACCCTATTTGCACAAAGAGAAAAGAGTGAGTGTAAATGAGAAGGCAAAGTAAACTTTTTACTTACCTAGTACCTATTCATATTGCCTCTAAAGCGCAGCGTCTCTTAACCTCTTTGTGAATAAATCACTTATATCTTTCACGCGGGATAAACCCAACTCCGAAGAAAACTATTTTCCCACAAAGAGAAGACAATCAGAGTAAATAAGGAGCCAAAAATGAATATCCCCACCTAGCCTCATCCCTAGCACCTAGTACCTAATACCTTTCGTTTACTTATCCGATTTATATTCGTAGTTGTAGTAACCGTAGTAACCATATGCATTACTGGCTTTTTTAACTACACCGTTAAATACTAGGCCTTTTACGTCTATCCCATTTTGTTCAAAACGATTGCGAGTTAGGTCTATTTCGCGCAAGTGGTTTTGGCCAAAACGCGCTACTAATAAGGTAGTGCCTGTATGTGCACTTACTATAGCTGGGTCGGTTACTGCAAGTATTGGTGGCGTATCTATAATTACTATGTCGTAAGCGTTGCTTACTTCTTCAACCAACTTGCTAAAGTTGCTGTGCATTAATAGCTCAGAAGGGTTTGGCGGTATTTGCCCACGGGTAATTACATTTAAGCCTTCAACCTTGGTAGGCTTAGTTACCTGCGCTAAGTTCAAACGACCTGAAAGGTAATCACTAAGGCCATCGTCCCATTTTAAGCCAAACTGTGTTTGCAGGTAGCCTTTACGCATGTCGGCATCAATAATTAGTACTTTTTTGCCACTTTGTGCCAACACCGCGGCTAAGTTAACCGATATAAACGATTTCCCCACACCAGGGCTTGGGCCTGATATAGCAATAATATTGTTTTTAGCTTCCATCATCGCAAAATGTAAGCTTGTACGTAGGCTACGAAGCGCCTCTATTGAAAGGTCGGCTGGGTTATCAAGCGCGAGTATAGTTTTAGCTTTAGCTGTTTTATTTTTGCGTGCTTTAGCAAAGCTAGTTAGCTTATCTTGGTATTCTGAGTGAGGTACACTCGCGTAAACAGGTATGCCTAGGGCTTCAATTTCGGCTGGATCTTCTACCCCTTTATGCATGGCTTTTTGTATAAGCACAATAGCCACTGCAAGCATGCCACCTAGCATGGTTGCCATAACTACTATTAGCGCTTTTTTAGGTTTTACCGGTTTACTGGTATTTACCTCGGCGTAGTCTATTACACGTACATTACCTACTGTACCAGCACGCACTATGTCCAACTCTTGGGTTTTACTTAATAGCAGTGTGTAAATTTGGTTGCTTACTTCAACATCGCGCTTTAAGCGCAGTAGCTCTTGCTGGGTTTCGGGTAGGTTGCCTACCTCGCCAATTAGCTCATTTTTTTGGCTTTCTACTGCTTGTATTTGCTCAATTATACCTTGGTATGCTGGGTGGTCTTTTTTAAATTTACGGCCAAGCTCTAAGCGTTTTAGGTTTAGCTCTTGTAGTTTTGTTTCAAGCTTTACTACTTGCTCAAGCACGCCTTGGGTCTCAAGCGTTATGTTTATAGACTGGCGCTTTATTTGGTAGTCGTTAAAGCGTTGCTCTGCATATTCAAGCTGTTTTTTAATTTCAGGTAATTGTACTTCTAAAAATTCAAGTGACTTTTGTGCCTCGGCACTGTTGCGCTCTACGTTGCGGCGTACATAAATAGCAGCCACTTTATCAAGCACTTTTTCAGCATAACTTGGCTTGGTGCTTTGCAGGCTTAAATTTATTATGCCTGAGTCTTTACCTTTTTCGCTTGCGCCAATAGCTGCTTGTAAATCAAGTATTGTATTTAGGCGGTCTTTACGGGTAATTATAAATTCGGTACCTGGGCGAGCGTTAAGCTCACGCACTGTTAAGTTAAACTTGCCATTGGTAAGCTCCTCGCCTACTTTGCCTGCTAGTATTTGCTCGCCATCATCATTTAAAAGCGCAACACCGTTACCGGCTTGTGCAACAAGCACAAACTCTTGGTTTATAGCATTACGTGGTACGTCAAACCTAAATATGTTTATACTTTCGCCGCCCCAGGCATAGCTGCTTGCACCAAAACTTGGCTCGGCTAGGTCGCCCTCTTCCATTGGGGTAAATTTACGGTACGCGCGATTACCAATAAATGGGAAGAGCTTAGGCTCGGCTATTATATCAAGCTTAAGTGAATCTACCGCTTCTCCAATTACGCTGCGCGATTTTAGTAATTCTATTTCGGTTACCGCTGCCGATGTACTTTCAAACATGCCTGCCATGTCGTCAAACCCGGGGACAGATGCGCCGCCGTCTTCAACTTGTATCATGGCCGTGGCTTGGTAAACCGGCGTGCTTAATACCGCATAAACCACACCTATAAACATAAATAGTGCTGTTATGCCTGCTATAAAGTATTTGCGGTCGAGTAATGCACCTAGTAGTGCCATTAAATCGATTTCTTGCGTAGGTTGTGCGGTGTTTTTGTTTTTACTTTCAGGCTGGGTATTCATTAAATTAGCCATTCCTTATAAATACTTTTGCCAAGCGCTGCATGCGCTATCGATTAATGTGTAAACGTGCTCAAATGCCTCGGTGCTTTGGCGGTAGGGGTCGGGTATTTCGGCGTTGTCAATCCATTTACCTAGCAAAAAGGTTTTACCGCGTGCCTCTGGGTAGCGTGCGTGTACATCGTTTAAATGGCGTTCTTCCATAACCAGTATTACGCTATTTTGCGCAACAAGTGCAGACGATAACTGCCTACCTTGGTGTTCGTCCATGTTTACACCATGTGCTTGGGCAATTTGTTTTGCTTTTGCATCGGCAGGTTTACCCTCAAGTGCGGTTAGCCCAGCTGACGACACTTTAATATTTTTACCTTTAAGCTTTTGCTTTAATACATATTCGCCAGTAGGGCTGCGGCAAATATTACCGGCACATACAACTAATACAGAATCGAACATTGTTATGCGCCTTAGTTATTAATGTCGTTTAGGTTATCAACAGTAGAAACCGACGGTAACAATAAGCTTATTACGCGGTTCCAACGGGCCAATGGTGCCGATGTTACGTATACAATGTCGTGCGGTTGCAGTTCAAACTGCTCGGCTAATACCATTGCTGTAATATTTTTAGCGTGCAGCTGGTATACGTTTGCAATAACGCCTGTTTGCTCTACGTTGCTTTTACGCAGCACAAACACGCCGTTGGCGTCGGCTGTGGTTTCGTTTAGGCCGCCTGTGTCGCTTAGTGCTTCGGCTAGGTTTAAGCCGTATCGGTTTAATACAATAGACCCTGCACGTTTTACGTCGCCCAGTACAAATACTTTTTGTGCGTCGTTACGCGTTACATGAATTATGTCGCCGTGTTGCAGTAAACGGTTTTGCGAAATGTCACCATGTGAATAAAAGCTGTCGAGTTGTATGGTTTCTGTTTTGTTACCACGGGTAAACGTTACTGTGCGCCAATCGGCGGCTTCTGTTAATCCACCCGCTTGGTTTAACGCGTCAATTAGGGTGAGTGGTATTTCGGTAACTGGGTATACGCCAGGTTTGTTTACCTCACCAGTTACGTAGGCTTTTTGGCTTCTAAAGCCCACGACTTTTATGTCTACTTGTGGGTCTTCTATTACGCGGCTTAGGCGTTTAACTAGGTCTTCGCGTACTTCACCAATTGTGCGCCCTGCGGCAGGAATATTTGGTGCATATGCATAGGTAATGGTGCCGTCTTTTTGTACGCGAAAGCCGTCAAATTCTGCGGTACGTTGCACTGCTGCGGGTATTGTTAGCTCGGGATGATCCCACACGCCTATGGTTAGTACGTCACCTACACCTAGTTTGTATTCGTAATTACTTACGTTTACGCCCGCGGTGTTCGATATTGGTTTGGCAGATGCACGTGCTTGTTTTTGTTGTTTAATTAACGACGAGTCGATAATTTGAATATTTACTTTTTCGAGATCTTGCTCAAGGTTTTGTGTTTGCTCGCCAGTTTCTATGCCTTCAAAATGGCTGCCTGGTATTATGGTACAACCGGTAACTGATAGTAATGCGAGTGAGGTGATGAGTGATTTACAGCTTAACGCCATTGTAGAATCCCAAAATTATTTTAAATATTTTGTTCCTCACCGACCTTGGTGAGTACTTGTATTTTTGTGCGGTAATTAAAGCATGAGAGGGCTATTCGCGCAAGCCGAAACGCGCTTTTGAATTACTACTTTCTTTTAAATAAGTATTTAAGCTTACTCAATGTTTTATAAAATAAAGGTAGCAAACAGGGCTGGTTTATTTTGTGATATTTTAGTGTGTTATTTTTATTTTGCACTTTTATATTAAACGCTTATTCGCTTTATACCTTCAATGAGTTTTACTTGGTTAAAATTTATGAGTAATCCTGTTTTTATGCCGCTTAACTTTAAGTATGTTATTAGCTGTGCTGTATGAATTGGCAATAGTTTTTCAACTGTTTTTATTTCTATAATTAATTGCTTTGGAATTAATATATCGAGCCTATACCCTGCATCAATAGTTGTGTTTTTGTAGTTGATTGGTAATTTTATTTGGCTTTTTATTGATAAACCTGTTTGCTGCAGTTCATATATTAGGCAGCTTTCGTAGGTTGATTCTAATAAGCCTGGCCCAAGGTTTTTATGTACTTCAATAGCGCAACTAATTACTTTTTGAGTTAGTAAGTCTTCCATGGCGATCCTTTGCAAATTTGTCATCTTGGAATATAGACTAATTATTTTAGTTACACATATTTTGTACGCCAGTTAGGCGTTTCGCGCTACACAGAGTAAATATACTATTTTCTAGTATCTTCTCCTTTACTTCTCCTTGTCTTCTCTGTGGTGATAATAATGTTCTATTTATTTTACAATTTAGGTAAAAAATTTAACCGCTAGACAATTTCAACCACCGAGAACACAGAGGCGCTTCGCGCTACACTGAGGGAACATACTATTTTTAGTATCTTTTCCTGTACTTCTCATTGTCTTCTCTGTGGTGATAATAGTGTTTTATTTACTTTATCATTTAGGTTAAAAATATAACCGCAAGACAATTTTAACCACCGAGAACACCGAGGCGCTTCGCGCTACACTGAGAAAACATACTATTTTTTAGTATCTTCTCCTGTACTTCTCTTTGTCTTCTCTGTGGTGATAATAGTGTTTTATTTATCAATTAGGTGCAAAACCTGAGTTACAAAACAATTTGACCACCGAGAGCACTGAGGCGCTTCGCGCTACACAGAGAAGAGCGTAAAATAATGAATTAGTCTAAAACCAATTCTCCTTTACTTCTCCTTGTCTTCTCTGTGGTGATAATAGTGTTTTATTCACTTTATCGTTTAGGTTAAAAATATAACCGTAAGACAATTTTGACCACCGAGCGCACCGAGGCGCTGCGCGCTACACTGAGGAAACATACTATTTTTTAGTACCTTCTCCTGTACTTCTCACTGTCTTCTCTGTGGTGATAATAGTGTTTTATTCACTTTATCGTTTAGGTTAAAAATATAACCGTAAGACAATTTTGACCACCGAGAGCACCGAGGCGCTGCGCGCTACACTGAGAAGAGCGTAATACAATGAGTTGGTTTTAAAATTACTTCTCCTGTACTTCTCTTTTTCTTCTCTGTGGTGATAATGGTGTTTTACTTATTATATTAATTAGGTGCAAAACCTGAGTTACAAAACAATTTGACCACCGAGGGCACCGAGGGCACCGAGGCGCTGCGCGCTACACTGAGAAGAGCGTAATATCAATGGGTTGGTTTTAAAATTACTTCTCCTGTACTTCTCATTGTCTTCTCTGTGGTGATAATAGTGTTTTATTTACTTTATCATTTAGGTTAAAAATATAACCGCAAGACAATTTTGACCACCGAGAACACTGAGGCGCTGCGCGCTAAACTGAGGAAACATACTATTTTTTAGTATCTTCTCCTGTACTTCTCATTGTCTTCTCTGTGGTGATAATAGTGTTTTAGCTCGACTAGCCCTTAGAGCACGCTTCACGTTCCAGTTCGTCGCAGAGCTCCTCTCGCTCCAGCTTGAAAGCAAAACTATTTGCTTGTCTAGCCCTTCGGGCACGCTTCCGCCCCTAGGTTGCAGTTCCTACTTACTGATGATTTATATATTTTTTAATAATTACCGAGCCAGTGGGCTAGGTGCCTACAAAACCTTTAACTAAATTCAATATCTGTATTATCTACGCTCATTTCTACCTGCTTATTAAGCAAGTTAATTAACAAAATGCTGCGCATGTCGCCGTCGGGCTCTTTGTATATTGCGTCTATATTTTTAAACGAGTGGTTACTCACTCTTACTGCATCGCCTTGTTTAGGTAATTGCGATTCAACAGTATGCGACTTGTGATTATTTAAATACTCAATTATTGCTAATGGTACAACTTGGAAATTAGCCCCATATGTTACAAAGCTACCTATACCGCGAGTATTTTTTACAGCAGCAAAAGGCCCACTTTTTGAGTCTAGGCAAACAAATAAGTAATTTGGAAACAAGGCAACTTGTTTGACGGTACGACGACCTTTAACCAGCTTTTCGGTGGTTAATATGGGGTAAAAAGCTTCTATCCCTTGATTATTCAAGTTGGCTTTTGCCCGCTCTTCTTGGCGCGGCTTACACATAACTAAATACCAACTTTCCATGGCAACCTTACTACCTACTAAATTGCAATAAACACAAGATTAAACTAAATCGAGCGCCATTATAGCCAGCGCATAATGCCTATGTAAATAAGCCTGATAAGTTATTGGTTACTTACATAACCCATATTCATTGTTATTGTTTACGTAACAATTACTTAACCAAAGTGAAATTTATGACTACCGTATTGTCACCGTTCACTTTTTATTCGAACAATGTGTTGATTTTATATTTTGCAAATTACAAAAATGTTATCTACCTTAGGTAATTAACAATTTTTTACGAGTAAATGTATATGGATATACTTCACCACGGGGCTGTAAACGGTGTTACAGGCTCATGCCATGAGCTTTTAATTAATGAGCAAACAAGTGTGCTTATTGATTGCGGATTATTTCAAGGGGAGGACTCAAAAGAAGACTTATCAATAGAATTTGATATTAGCCACGTTACCGCGCTTATTATTACGCATTGCCATATTGATCATGTTGGCCGAATTCCTTACCTATTGGCCGCGGGGTTTAAAGGGCCAATATTTACCTCACAAGCTTCAGCAAGTTTGTTGCCACTAGTAATAGAAGATGCGCTAAAAGTGGGCGTAACACGCGACCCTAAAATTATAAATGCCTGCCTAAAACTTCTAAAACGCAGTGTTGTACCCGTTGATTTTAAAACATGGTTTAACTTGCCATGCAATGGACAGCAAAGTGCTAAAGCGCGGTTTCAGCGAGCTGGGCATATTTTAGGTTCAGCCTATGTTGAAATTGACATTAAAACACATAAGCAAAGTACTAAACCAAATAGCACTCACCGCGTTGTATTTTCGGGTGACTTAGGCGCACCCTACACGCCATTACTCCCCTCGCCTAAAGCGCCTTATAAAGCCGATACTTTAGTGATTGAATCTACCTATGGTGATAAAAACCATCAAGGGCGTAAACAGCGTACCCAAACACTTAAAAAAGTAATAGAGCGCGCGGTTGCCGATAATGGCATGGTGCTAGTACCTGCATTTAGTATTGGCCGAACCCAAGAGCTCCTTTACGAACTAGAACAACTTATACATAGCTCTGGTAGTCATTCTAAATGGCGAGAAATACACGTAATACTCGACTCCCCCATGGCGGCAAACTTTACTGCTCAATATAGAAAGTTTAAGCACTTGTGGGATAACGAAGCAAAACAAAAAGTAGCCAAAGGCCGTCACCCTCTTGATTTTAAAAACCTAACCACTGTTGATTCGCACAAAGAGCATATTGCTATTATTAATTACTTAAGTACGCGCCAAACGCCTGCTATTATTTTAGCCGCCAGCGGTATGTGTTCCGGTGGCCGAATAGTTAATTATCTAGAGCGATTTTTAACTGATGCAACCACCGATGTTTTATTTGTGGGCTACCAAGGGAGAGGCACGCTAGGCCGCGACATTCAACAATACGGCTCACGTAATGGTTATGTATTCATAAACAATACCCGCGTTACCATTAATGCCAAAGTACACACCATTAGCGGCTACAGTGCGCATGCCGATCAAAACGGGTTAATTAAGTTTGTAACGGGTATGCGTAAAAAGCCAAGCCATATAAAAATTGTGCATGGCGATGATGATGCAAAAGCTGCATTGGCAAATAAATACAAAGAGGCTTTGGGAAGTGAGGTGGTCGTTGAAATTGGGAAGTAACTAGGTAATTTTATACAACCCCATTAAATATTTTCGGGGTTGTATATTTTTAATTCTTAAAAAATAATGTTTAGTTAATACTCTCTAACATTCTCTTTAAACCCGCTCTCCAATGTAACCTTTGCTCTAAACAACTTTGCTCCATTAAACTCAAAACGGGCCTTGTAGCAGGGGTTGGGTAATCCTTTGTAGGAATTGGTTTAATTGGTATTCTTTTATTGAGTATGCCTTTCTCTATGGCGCAATCTTGAATTGCCACTGCAAAGTCATACCAACTTGCTACACCTAAGTCACTGTACTGATAAATAGGCTCTAGTGCCTTCTGCTCTGCTAACTGCCATAGGAAGGTAGCTAAACCATTTGCGTTAGTAGGACATCCTATTTGATCGCTCACAACATTAAGCTCATCTTTTTCGGCCATTAAACGCAGCATAGTTTTCACAAAGTTATTACCATGACTTGAGTACACCCATGATGTTCGTACTATCGCAGAGTTATCCGGGCAATGTGTTTTTATTGCCAACTCACCGGCTAATTTTGATTCGCCATATACATTGATTGGATTAGTTTGGTCATCAACTTTATAGGGGGTATTTTTTGCACCATCAAACACAAAGTCTGTCGATATATGTAATAATCGTATGTTGTGCTTAGTAGCCGCTTTAGCTAAGTACTCAACCGCTGTAGCATTTATTAAATGTGCTTTACCTTGCTCAGACTCAGCCTTATCGACGGCTGTGTATGCTGAAGCATTAATAATCACTGCTGGAGCTAATTTCGTAATAGCTTGCTCAATACTTTGAGGGTCGGTAATGTTAATTTCGTTACGGCCATAAGCATGTGCTGTAATGTGACTTGGACAGGCTTTCTGTAACTCCCATGCCACCTGGCCATTTTTACCAATGATGAGCACATTCATGTTAGTTACTACCTAAACGTTCACGTTGGTAACTGCCATCTTGCACGTTTTTACACCATGCTTGGTTATCTAAATACCATTGAATGGTTTTTAAAATACCCGACTCAAACGTCTCTTCAGGATGCCAACCAAGCTCTTTATTAATTTTAGTTGCATCAATAGCATAACGTACATCATGTCCTGGGCGGTCAGTTACAAAGGTAATAAGCTCTTTAAAGTCAGTAAGGTTAGCTGGTTTATCTTTAATTAAGTCATTTAAATGATTACAAATGGTGGTAACAACTTCAATATTTTGTTTTTCATTAAAACCACCAATATTGTACGTATCACCAAGCTTGCCTTCACTCACCACTTTATAGAGCGCACGAGCGTGGTCTTCTACAAATAACCAGTCACGTACCTGCTTGCCGTCTCCGTAAACGGGTAATTGCTTACCCTCAAGTGCATTTAAAATAATCAGTGGAATAAGCTTCTCTGGGAAATGGTAAGGGCCGTAGTTATTCGAACAATTAGTTAGTACAACAGGCAATTGATAAGTACGGTGCCATGCGCGCACTAGATGGTCTGACGCGGCTTTTGACGCTGAATATGGCGAGCTTGGCTCGTAAGAGGTGTCTTCTGTGAATAAACCAGTTTCACCTAAATCACCATAGACTTCATCTGTTGAGATATGATGGAAGCGAAAGTCGGTTTTTTTACTATCGACGAGGGTTGTATAGTAACTACGTGCCGCTTCTAACAGCTCGTATGTACCTACCACGTTTGTTTGAATGAACTCACCTGGGCCATCAATTGAGCGATCAACGTGACTCTCTGCGGCTAAATGCATGATAAAGTCCGGTTGATATTTTTCGAATACTGCAGATACTGCATTACGGTCGCAAATATCACCTTGCACAAAATGATAACGCTCTGACTCTTCCACTGAACGCAGTGACTCAAGGTTACCTGCATATGTTAACTTATCAAAGTTAACTACGTTATGCTGTGTTTCATTAATTAAAAAACGCACCAAGGCCGAACCAATGAAGCCTGCGCCACCTGTTACAAATATTGTTTTAGTCATAATTTAACTCTCTTAAAAAGCGGGGGCGTCAACATGTAATAAACCGGCCTCATCTTTTGCTGATAATAACGGTGCTTTGCCATCAACAAGCGGCCATTGAATATTTAATACTGGGTCATTCCACAGTACGCTTTGTTCAAACTGCGGCGCATAATAGTCCGTACATTTATAGACAAACTCGGCACTATCACTGGTTACATAAAAACCATGGGCAAATCCTGCAGGAACCCACAATTGACGTTTATTCTCACCACTAAGCAATACACCTACATGCTGACCGAATGTAGGGCTGCTTTTACGCATATCAACTGCAACATCGTAAACTTCGCCTGCGGTTACACGCACAAGCTTTCCTTGAGTTTGCTGAGTTTGGTAATGGAGCCCACGCAGTATTCCTTGTCCTGATTTGCTGTGGTTATCTTGTAAAAAAGTTACATTTGCTACATTTTCACGAAACCAATCATCGCGAAAAGTTTCCATAAAAAAGCCGCGCTCATCACCAAAAACCGTTGGCTCAATAATTTTCACATCTGCAATGGCTGTGTTTATTATTTTCATGAAAACACCTTATGAGAAAGTAAGCTTAGTAGGTATTCACCATAACCACTTTTGCGCAGCGGCTCAGCTAAATCACGTAATTGTTGGTCATTAATATAACCCATACGGTACGCCACTTCTTCAGGGCAATTCACCTTGAGACCCTGACGTTTTTCGATGGTTTCGATAAATTGTGCTGCTTGCAGTAGGCTATCGTGTGTACCAGTATCTAACCAAGCGGTGCCTCGGCCCATTATTTCAACATTTAATGTTCCAGCATTTAGGTATCGCTCAATCACGTCGGTAATTTCTAACTCACCACGCGGCGATGGTTTTACACCTTTTGCGTATTCAACCACTTTATTATCAAAAAAGTATAAACCTGGTACAGCATAACTTGATTTTGGCTGAGATGGTTTTTCTTCTATTGAAATGGCTCTACCACTCTCATCAAATTCCACAACACCGTAGGCTGTTGGATTGGCTACATGGTAACCGAACACGGTACCACCTTGCTCTCGTGCAGCTGCATTTTTAAGAGACTTAACCAAGTCATGGCCATAAAATAAGTTATCGCCCAGTACTAAGGCAACGTTATCGTCACCTATAAATTCTTCACCTAATAAAAATGCTTGCGCTAAACCGTCAGGAGATGGCTGAACAACGTATTGTATATTAATACCCCACTCTTTACCGTCACCGAGTAATTCTTGAAATTTACTTTGCTCTACAGGAGTTGTTATAACTAAGATATCTTTGATACCTGCGTTCATAAGTGTTGCTATCGGGTAATATACCATCGGTTTGTCGTAAACCGGCATTAACTGTTTGCTTACTACTTTTGTGAGTGGGTATAAGCGCGTACCACTGCCTCCTGCGAGGATTATTCCTTTAGTCATCAAATAAATTCTCGTATTGTTGTTTTACTATTGACCATGTATAGCGTCTTTTAGATACTTCTAACATTTGTTTAGCAATGGTCAAATCTTCATTCTTTGTATTAAGTAGCTCAACCAAGTGTTCACTACTAGAAAAATACATTGCTTTATCTTCTGTTGAAGCACGGTTGTAATTACAATCAAAGCAATAAATAGGTAGATCAAAAAACATCATTTCAACTAATGATGGGTTTGTTCCGCCTGCTGAATGACCATGAATATACCGAGCTGCTTTACTACGGAGCTTGAATAGTTGCTCTAAATCATATATTGGATCTATCAATTCAATATTATTAAATACACCAAAACGATTTTTAAGCTCTTTCCCAAACTCACTATTATTCCAGTTACCTATAAACTTTAAAGATTGGTTTGGTACTTGCGCGTATGCTTCTAAAATCATTTTTACATTGTTTTCGGGCTCTATTCTGCATAGTGCTAAGGAAAAAGCTTCTTTCTCTGCAGGTAAATAACCTTTAACAGCATGATCGCCACCATATGCAATAACTTCAGCTTGCTTGTTATATGCAGTAAGTACATGTTCGGCAATCGCTGCGTTATCAGCTATTACTTTATCTGAAAATTTTACAGCTACTTTTTCTGAAAATTTTAAAAACCATTTAGCTGTTTTTCCCCATTTAGCGCGCTTCCACTCAAGTCCATCAATATTTGTGACGACTTTTCGCTTTGAGAACAACTTGAAAAATGGTATTGCAATTGCCCCAGATACACCAAGCACTAATAAATCATTTTTGGTAAAGAGCAGTGAGTGAACTATCGAGATTACATCGTATGGAATGCTTTGCACACCGTTTGCGTCTAACGACCAGTATTTTAAACGACTTCCTTTATATTCACTTAACTCGTTTTCATATGCTTTACGAGTACAATAAATCAGATCTATCTTTCTCGAAGGTAACAAATTTTCAACTAACGATTCAAAGCCGCCATAACATGCGGGCACCCCAACCGTTCCTATAACAGAGATCATTCTAACGTTCCCAGTTTTTCTATGGAAAAATAGGGCGAGACTCTACGTTGAAATTGTTTAGTCGTAAAGCCCTCAGCAACACTATTTGCACTATTAAACATATTTAACCAAATACCATAGTCACTAGTAACATACTTTACATGCATTAATAATTGCTGAAAGTCACGGCTATCAACTTTAATGGCATTACTTGAATCTGTAAATTCTGTTGGACCACCTACCGGCGGAATTATTGCAGGACAACCAAATGTAAACCCTTCGATGATTGTTAAGCCAAAGGTTTCTACCCATTCAGTAGGGATAGAAAGGTTAACAAGCAACATTGCATTTTTATATAACGTTTCTAAGCTATTAGGCCTGACATGCAGATCTAAATTACTTGGTATGTTGTTCAGTAAAGTCAACTCATCAGTATTACAATTAAGTGCAGCAACAAATTTTAAGTGTGGTAAAGATTCAGCTAACTTAACAAAGCTATGTATGCCTTTATAGTTTTTCAAAGAGCCTACAAATAATATTGTTTTGTAGTTAAACTTTTGCTTAGGATCAATATCTACTTTTGAAGGGAAGTCGCCTCTTAAACCATTTAATATTACTGTTTTTTTACAAGATAGATTTTGATATTTTGCTTTAACATAATGTGAAACAAACAACACTTCATCGGCAGCAAAGCGTAAAACAGCTTTTAAGAGCATATCTAATGGTTTCGGGTCAACCGCCAACTCATGTACATACCAAACAACTTTAGTAGCAAAGAATTTACCAGCCAATCCAGCTCCAAATGGCAAGATTGTATTCACAACAACATGAGTCTCTTTGTTTTTTAGTTTTGCCTTTATTAAGTAAAACGAAAGTACAAAAAAGGTATAAAGTTGCGCAATTATAAAATGATAAAGTACATTAAATTTATTTGAAGAACGTTTGTAAGGTACTGTTTTTAAGTTACAAGAAGCCCCTGTCAAAAATCCCTCATGACCACTCGTGAATAAATACTTTTTATTGCTATGTTTAAGCTCACAATCAATTGCGTCTCTTAGCACTCTGGGACTGCCACTATAATCATTGAAAAGGTGAACGAAATAGAGTTCCTTATTCGGCATTGACAGTAACTCTCTCTTTTAAAATTTTAGCTGGTACACCACCAATAATTACATTATCAGGGAAATTTCCACGCACAACGCTTCCAGCAGCAATAACACAACCTTTACCTACTACACTACCATCAAGCAATGTTACTTTTGCACCAATCCAGCAGTTTTCACCAACACTGATCCCTTTGCGATTAACGCCTTGCAACCTAATTAAAGTATCTAAATCTGATATATTGTGATTTTCTGGGTGAACGCTGAAAAAGCTACCAATAATTGTATCTTTACCTATGTGCACTCCACCTGCACCACCAATATGAGCATAATCACCGATGCCAACATTATCTCCGATTTCGATTCCCTTCCCTATATCTGAAAAAGAACCACTTACCGAAAGATTAGAAAAACGACCTACAGAGCAAGCATTACCAAACCTAATTCCAGTATCTCCTAATCCATCTAAGTATGTATAATCACCGATAACAAGAGAGCGACCTGAAACGATCTGCTTCTTAGAACTTAATTTTACCCCCTTCCCCAAAAAGGCAAGCCTACGTAAGAAAATAATTCCTCTTGCTAATTCAGTAAACTTTCTCACGCACAGGTAAAGTAAATCAAGTGAACTTATTTTTTTATCTAAAGTAAAATCTTCATTTTTAAAAGTTCGAACTAACTTTACAACCAACTGTTTAATCAATACTTTTCTCCATTGTAACCACAGCCCCATCAGTTTCTTTTGCTGTTATTTTCTTAGACATTAAAAAAAGCACAACGAGAGGAATTGAACTCATACCGTTAAATAGTACATGTCCTGCTAATATTGAATGTAAATACAACAAAGTAAAACAACACAATAAAAGCTTATGCTTTCTTAGACCGATAACTCCAACAACAAAGAATAAAAAATATAAAAATGTAAATAAAAAGCCATACATGAAAAATAAATCAAAAAGATCCGTCTCTAACGTATCAAAAGCCAGAACAAGCGAAGGATTTTGAAATGACGTAAATGCTCCCATACCAAACAACACTCGCCCTGGGGATGGGATTTGTGCCATAAATACATCATAGGCATGTACTATATATTCAATCCGACCGCTTCCCAAATACATCCAGATATTTTCAGCATTTTCAAACCTAGTAATTATTACATCAAAAAGTAGAGAAAACGCTTCCGAAAACTCGTTTTGCATATAGTAAATAAAAGCTAATACGCAACTGAGAAAAATATATCTCCACTTTGATAAATAAACTATGAGAAACAAATTCAGAACACAAAGAAGTAATGCGGCCTTACTTCCAATTAATGCAATTGAACATGAAATAAAAGCTAACTTGTATACCTGTATTTTAATTATATTTATATGCTTCATCGCAATTAGGAAAAAAGTAAAAACCCCAAGGTAAAGGCCTAACCCATTTCCTGATGAAAAAAAACTTTTAGTACCAAAACCATGGCCATATGTACTATTTCCAAGCCCTGTAACACTAGAAAAAAATAAAAAAACAGCGATAATGAGAAGGTTGTAATATATATACTTACAAAGCATTGCGATATCTTGCTCATCATTCACCATAAAATTTAATGTTAGATATAATAATATTAAATAGGTGATTTTATAGCTGTATACAGCACCAAAAATGAAAGCCATCAAATTTAGGTGGAAAAAAGAAGCAACTACTTCAACTAGAAAAATATATAAAATAAAGAAGTAAAGCACCTTGCTGACATTTCTGTTGTATAAAAATACAACAAGATACAAAGAAAGTAACATTCTTGCTAACTGCGAGGGTGAGAAAACTCCTCCCTCAGGAATAAAGCCGTTCACAACTAAAAAACCATTCAAAGCATCTACAAAAGGCAGCACAACAAACAATATGCTCAAAAGTGTTTCTGTTTCCTTTTTAGGCTTTTTATGAATAGGTTTATGCAACTGCTTTATATCAACCATGGTTCAACCTAATTTGAATTACTATTAGTTAACGTTTTATATAAATTTAACCAGCTAAATTTTTCGATCGCTACTTGATGTATTATTTGTGGATTAATAGTCTGTAATTTATTTACTGCAGCTTCCATAGCAATAATAAGCTCATTAACAGTGTAATTCTCGGCATAGCTCACAAACTCGTCAATATCGAGTTCTTGGGTAGCAGTATCAACTTCAGAGCTCTTTTTAAAAGCAATCAGAGGGAGTCCACTTGACAGTGCTTCGAGTATAGTTTGCCCTAACGGTTCATAATTTGACGTCATCGCAAAAATATCTGCAAGTTTATAAAATTTTTCGACTTCTTTGGTTGGTGGAAATATTTTAACTCTATCTCCAAGCCCTAAATTAGCTACTAGCTCTAAGTACTTTTGATTTTCTTCTCCCTCACCAACCATTAATAGTTGGCAATCTGGTACTTTAGCTAATGCCTGAATCAATAAATCGGCACCTTTTGCTTTAACAAACCGACCAATAAATAAAATTATGGGTTTACTAGAGTCTAAATCTAATAGATCAATTTGTGGCTGTTTATCAGCAATACAAAGTGGAAAAAATCGACGTTCGTCTACACCTGGTTTAGTTATTTGGTAATCACTATCTGTATTATTTGCCAGCGCTTTGCATTGAGATAGCATGCTTTGGCTAAATACAAAATTTTTACAAACACGCAAAGCCTTACGTTGAATAATATCGTGTAAAAATACTTTAGCCTTAAGCACTAATTTACTAACCACTGTGTTTGTAGATTCAGCTTTTAACTGATTACGAACAATAGAAGGTACAACATAACGTACGTTCTTAAAGCCCACTTTCGTTGCTAATAGTGCTGCAAAATGAAAACGTGCAATTACCACTGTATCGCTATTTTTTTCAAACTCACTTTTTAATAACTTAAACAACGTGTAATTCGATAAAATCAAGTTTAAAAACTTACCAAACACGTTCTTTAAAGGCGCTATTTGATACCTTTGTACGATCACTCCATCGATTTCCTCAATCGCTTTTTTTGGATAATCCCTAGGCACGCTAATATCACTAACAATTATCTTAACGTTGTCATTATTATTTTTAGCCTCTTCCGCTAGATGCCTTAGTGAATTTTCAATCCCCCCTATCGAAGGGTAATAGGCATTACTTAGAAGTAATATGTCTTTCTTCATCTAATATCTCTGTAATGACGCCCACTCAACAGCGCCTTAATGATTTGTGTAATTGAAAGTGGGGATTTATTTAAAATGCGTTTAAATAATAAAATAAATAAAACTCGTAGATAACTTAATTTTTTGTAGTAGCGAAGTGTTAGTCCAAAGCTATAACTTCTCTCTTTCTTTCTGAATTGGGTAAGAACACTACTCTCACTTTCAAGTCTGGATAGCGAATGTTGAAACCCTGAGATAACTTTACTGTTTGAAATTAAGTTTAGCCTCTCAAGTCGGTAGCAAAACGTTGAATCGATACCATAAAGATAAAAACGCTCATCAAAGACATTGCCATAGGCTGTTTTTATAATATTAATCGTATTACTGCCAATGGCCACGCCTGAGCCAATAGCTAGTAGGGAGTCGTTATCAGTTAAACTGGTAGGCTCACTCACTGTTACACCATTAATTAGAGGACCAGTAGCTTTATCACCATTAAAAATAACAGGAAATGCACACTCCTCAGCCGTAATTGTGTTTAATGCTGCAATATATTGCGGGCTAACCTCTGAATCATGATCTAGAATCACATAAACACTAGCATGAACCCTCTCCATAAACTGATTATAAATCTTTGCTAGTGAATCATTATGTAGTGTTTCAACCACTTCAATATTTAAACCATTGAGTTCTTTTACGTCTAATGGCTGAGATTCTGGGCCATTATTCCAAATTATAAATTTAGTATTACTTTTTACTGGCCAAGACATTACTAGGCTTTTAATAGTTACTGAGTCTAACGGCTTGCAATTATATAGCACCACCAGTACAGCAAAATCATACATTTTGATGCTTTCCTAAGTTTGAAAAATCATACGTGCGCGCTTTTAAGTAGCCTAAAGCAATAACAATAAATTGTGGAATTGTGGTTACAATTGAAAAAAGCATAATAGAATCAACTGCACTTAGTTCCTTAATATAAGCAATATAAAGCGCCAAAACTGTTAAAGTTAAATTAAGCAAACCATTGATAAAGTAGAGTTTTTCAACTTTAAATATAGGTATTACTGAAGAGTACGGCTTATTAACAACATTTACAAAAACCCAAATTATGAGCCAATTTGCGAATAATGCTGCATCGGTCCATTTATCACTAAAAATAAGTGAAAAAATACTTTCTGAAAAACTCAAAAAAATAAGCACTGGCATTAAGCCTATTACGAATAGATAGCAGGTATATTTAACAAGCGCACTATTCAAAGGTTGTCGTGCTTTATGTAATGCAACAAACTTTGGTAGTAAAACATCAGCAAGTGACTTACCTATTATATTTCCCGGCATAACTAACACGGTTCTAGCTAATGCAAATAAGCCGGCAGCTGCGGGGTTTAAAAAGTATGTCAGAAATAAAATAGGTAGTAATAAGCTAAGGTTGTCTATTATATTCAGTGGGACTCTATATTTAACAATATCTTTATGACGCTTAATTCTATGCGTAAAACGGTTGAGTTTCATATCTGCTTGGTTTAGCTTTGAACTATAGAAACAGAAACAATTAATCAAAGTATAGCCAGTAATAGATGCTAAAACTAAAGAGTAGTAGTCGTTAGATATTGAAAAGCCAAACCATAGTTTCATAATAGCAATGAGTATTGCTTGAACTATCAAAAGCTTCGCTCTAAGTGCAAAATAACCTTCACGAATATATAGAAACATAAATAATTCTTGTGCGGCAATTGAAAATGCAAAAAGCACTGATAGAACAGCAATAATAAATATGTCTGACTGACCAAAAGCCCAAAGGATAGAGCTCAGTAGTAAAAATAATATTGTTATAAAAACATTTATGCGGATAGCTATTCGCATAAATGGCTTTACTTCTTTTTCAAATGGTAAAAGCACAATGATCAGAGGTAAGCACAATGAGATTAAAGGAACCAAAAAGGCCGCTGTTTGAGTTATATTAGCAAAAACACCAAATGCATAAGGTTCGTAAATACGAGTAACAAAAGGAATTGCTGTAAATGCTATTACTTGCGCTAAGACACCTCCGGCTAAAACTGTAAGCACTTTTGCCAGCAGCTTGCTTTTATATAAACTCACAAATATTCTCTTTTTGGTTCAATAAAGTGCATCCTTATAGCTACAGGATTATCGACACCCCAAAAGTTGTTATTGAACTTGATTTTATAATCACTATCACTCAATAGTTGAATCACTATTTATTGCGCCTGAGCCAGCTTAGTAATTTCCATACATGCATAAGTGCATAGTTGTACAATAAAAATAAAAACATGAAAATTATAAACATAAACGATTCAGCAACATCAAAATATTGCATCAAGCAGCCTAAGAAGGCGATCAATAATGCCCCTATGGAAATATAAAAAAGTGATTTTTTTCTAGAGAAACCAGCTCTTTCAAAAATATGATGCAAATGCTCTCGATCGGCTTTAAATGGAGAAACACCTTTCTTTACTCTTCTATACATGATTGCAACCATGTCCATAAGCGGTATGGCAATTAAATACAACGCTGTTACAGGCTTTATCGCCTGAATGTTTTTATCAGTACCAATTACGAGCAAGCAAACTATAGTAAACCCTATGAGCATGCTTCCAGCATCTCCCATAAAAATCTTGTTTAAGTTAAAAGGCCAGCGCAAGTTAAACATTAAGAATGCAAGTGTAGAAGACACAAATAATACCGGTAACAAATACCAGCTACTATTAACGGCGGCAAATAACATTGCCAATGAAGAAAATGCGATAAGACTCAAAATACCAGCCAAGCCATCTATCCCATCTATCATATTAAAGGCGTTAATTGCACCAATAATCGCAATTATTGTTATAAAAACACCGAAATAACCTAAACTTATTTCTCCAAAACCAAAAAGATTTCCTAAGCTTTCGAGATAAAAACCAGCACCGAATATCATTAACCCTGCAATGCAAACTTGTACGAATAACCTAACCTTGACAGATAAATCGAATCGATCATCTAAAACTCCCATCACAAGTAAAAAGCCACTCGAAATAAGGTAATAGCTGAATGTTTTACTACTTTCAATAAAAATAATAGATGAAATTAGTACTGCAATATAAATTGCAACCCCACCAACTAAGGGAATTGCGCCAAAGTGCTGCTTTCGTTTAGTTGGAAGATCTACCAGACCGACCTTAACAGCCACAGGTTTAACCAACATGATAACTATGGAGCACAGAAAAAAAGCAGTTATTGATATCAAGAGATATTCCATTAAAATTCCTAGACTTTCATAATATTAAATATATTTTTCATTTCTAAAAAGGCGTCTAATAATGATCGCCATTATTGCTAGAAACATCCCTACAAAAACACCCAACACAACTATCAGCGAACGCTTAGGCTTAAACTTGACATCAGCAACAATAGCTGGGTCTATCACTTTAAAAACATACTCATCTCGAGTCTCAGCTAACATTACTGTTTTCATCTGTTCTTCTATAAGATTAAATAGCATATTTTTAATTTCAGCTACTTTAGCCTGCTGAATTTGCTGCTTTAAAAACTTAATACTTCGCTCAGCCTCTGCTATGTCGCGATTTTTAAGCCAGCTATTTATATCTAGTACAATTAACTCAAGCCAAGTTTTTGCTATATATGGCGAGTAATGAGTAACGCTAACTTTTATTAAACCAGCATCTCCAACCTCATCAAAACTAATCATGGATATGAAGGCTTCATGGATTTCAGAAATTGTCGGTTGTGGACCAAGAAATTCATTACCTTTTCGAAACCATTCACCTGAAGCACTACTATACTTATCTTCATTATATATAAACTTATTGCTTTCTCTGTCCCAGGACTTTACAGCCATTAACTCTGGTAAAATATTATGTTTATCTATAAATTTTTTGGCAAACTGTTTTGATTTTAATATTTCCAATGCCAGTTTGCTTCTTTCGTTTCCTTGGGCCAAATTTATACCAGCTAAACTAGCAAGCCCGCCAAACTGCCCATCTAAACCGGATGTCTGGCTATCTTGAATAGGTGAGAGCAACACATCTGAGCGATAAAAATTAGGTAGATTTAGTGCCACAGCTATAGAGATAGCACCTCCTACAAAGGCAAATATAGCTATAATCCACTTAGCTTTAATTACTGCTGCGACTAATTGCTGTATGGACACTTCTTGCCCATAGATTGTATTTTTATCATTCATGATTTATAAATTACTCAATTAAATAGTACCTAAGGGTTAAATTAAAGACTACCAATCGCTGCAACAGCAACACCTAGTTGATAAAGGATCTGCGTAGCTGTACTCCAAAGCGTCAACTTGTCCATGTGGCCAGCATCCATAGGGACTACTATTGTATCGCCTGGCTCTAACTGGTTTGAATTATTAGCCGCGAACCAGCCCCCTGTATTTGGAATTTCAACAGAGCCATTGGCTTTAATAATGTAAATGCGGTCTTCTGCAGCTCGCTCTTTAAGGCCGCCACTTAGGTCAATGTAATCATCAACACTTACGCCAGCTTTATAAAGGTGCGATGTAGAGTAGTTAACTTCACCAATAATACTTATAGAATCACGTTTGCTTGGTACGTAAAGCGTGTCGCCATTTTGTAGAACTAAGTTTTGTTGGTTATTTACTATTAAAGGTAAATCAATAACTAAACGCCCTACCGCCTCAACACTGGCTAAATCATTTAGTAGTTTATCCATCTCATCGTATGATAGAGAGTTACCGCTAACTGAGTTTTGGAAGCTTTTAGACGCAATATCGCGGCGTAGCTCGGTTGATAAACGAGCAAGCTGTTGTTGCTCTTGCTCCTTTATAGAAACACGGGTAAATATTGCTGCGTTTTGTTCTGCAAAATCAGAAAAACCACCCGCACGTTTAAGTAAATCAGTAAGCGTTTCGCCTCGGCGAATAGTGTATGTACCCGGGAACTTAAGTTCACCTTTTAACTGTACTTTTACATTTTCTTGCCAGTTAGGAATCGAGAAAATGTTAATGCTGTCTTTACTACGAAGGGTGATATTGTTTTGTGATTCACCTTTTAGTGCACTTTCAAGATCAAATCGTACGTGTTCTACCTGAGAGGCATCACCTAAAACAATGCGCGTTATTTCAGCTTGTTTAGTATAAGCGGATTCTAATAAGCCACCTGCTGCGGTTACTAAGTCGGCTACTTCGCCACTCACTGTAAGAGGATAAATCCCTGGGTAAGTGACGTTACCGTTAATTTCAACTAGCTGCATAGCTTGCGCTATTGATGCTTGCTGTTTTAACTTTTCGATAATAGGAAGAAGTAAATTATGGCGACTAAAAAAGGCATAGTCTTCTGCTTTTAATTCTTGCGATTGTTCGTTAACTTTACGTTTTGAAATATCTGCAATTGTGAGGGCTTGCCCACTTTCAGTAATAATTTCTTCTTTTTGGTTTATTCCAATGTATTTTTCAAACTCTTTTTGTTTAAACTCATACCATTGCTCGGCTTTAAGTTGTTGCTCTTGTTGTTCTTGGCTTAGCGCCATGTTTTCAAGCGCTGTTTTTTCTATTTCTTTTTCTTCAAAGCGGCTAAATATAATGATTTTGTCGTTCGCTTTTAGCGCTAGGTTATTGTCAGCGTTTTTAATAATCGCTTGCGCTACGTCAAATTGGTGCGCTTCTATGTCACCATTAATATTTGTTTCACGAATTAATAAACCGTAGCTTAAATCTGCCTGAGGGAGTAAATCGCCGCGCACGGACTTAAGCACATCTGAAATGCGTTTACCTTGATACCACTGATAGTTACCTGGGCGAGCAACTGCACCAATTAGGCTGATTGAGTTTTCGTATTGTGAACTTACCGAATTAAAACGAACTCGGTCGCCATCTTGTGGAATATAGCTAATGTTACTTTTGCTAAAATCAACAGAGAGTATTTCTTTACGCTGATTATTAAAACGCTCAACAACCACGTTTTTAGCATAAGCCTCTGGTTTTAGTCCACCGGCCATGTTTAAAAGTTGTTTAGCCGTTTCACCTTGTTTAAGTTCAAAAATAGCTGGGCGTTTTACAAGGCCTTCAACTGTTACTTGTGAACCAACAGAAGGTACAAATACAACGTCCCCAGGTTTTAATACTATATCTTTACTGCTATCGCCGTTGATCAGTAAATCGTATAAATCGAAGTTACTAACCACTTTACCAGCGCGTTTAACTTGAATATTACGAAGAGAAGCAATGTCAGATACACCACCACTGACAAATAATGCATGCGATACGGTAGTTAAAGACGAAACACTATAGCTACCCGGTTTGTAAGCCTCACCTAATACTAAAATACGCATGCTGCGTAACTGCCCAAGCGATACAAACGCTTTTACGCCTATAACTTCCTGCTCTACTTTTGCATTAATAAGCGCTTTAACCTCTGCAAAAGTTAAACCGGCTACTTGAACTGGTGTTAAATCAGGAATGCTAATTCTGCCCTCACGATCGACTGTAACATCAAAACTTTCACTTTCTTTACCATAAAAGTTAATGTTTAACTGATCACCAGGGCCTACTAAATAAGTATCAGGAACTGCTGCGCTTTCATTTGGCATAAAAGAGGTCGGCTCACCGGCAAACAGTGAATAACCAAATGGTTTTAATTCATCTTTTTTAGGATTAAAGCGCTCATCATCGCTGAGTTCTGCTTGCTGTGGCTCTTCGCGCTCGCCAATCGTTGGCTGACTGGTTGGTGTTTGATTACTTGATTGGTTTGATCCTGTGATTGTAGAAATGTCAACACCATACTGCTTAGCTAAGGCTTCTTGCTGTGATTTAGGTAGTTTTTTAAATTGCTCTAGCTGCGAAGCAGTTGGCGTAAAAGCCATTGCGTTGATGCTAAATAAAAGAACAAAAGCACTTAATAATTGTGTAAAAACTTTCACGAGTAGGTATATCCCTAGGTCTACAACCAAAATTGGTGGCTATAATACATTAATCTGAGGCAAATAAAAAAGGGACTTTCGCCCCTTTTGTCATTTAAATGTCACTAATTTAATGGTTTTGGTTAAAAACTGTAAACTAGTGTGAATGACGTCTCTGTGTCTGTGCTTTCTTTGTCATCAGCAACGTCTGAGTTGTTGGTAACATTAAAAGCTACTTTCATTTGTAAAGAACCATTAATTTTAGCAAGCAATGCCGTTTCTGAACGTGTTTTAGTGTTCGTGTCACCGTATTCAACCGCCACTAGCTGCGTAAAACGTGCATTATCAGAGATTTGCCAATTGTAGTCTAATTTACCAAGGGCAATTACTTCACCTTCAAACTCACCAGCAAGCGGGTTGCCATTTTCGTCTACTTCAGTGCTGTCATCTGGGTACTCAAAGTACTTGTAACCCGGACCAATCTCTGCGCTTAACCACATTGTTTTTTCATTTAACAAACGTAAGCCATAACCCGCTGAA
>Ga0163180_10000429_pt1 | contig 24552 bp, 5 predicted proteins | sample AtlANTMetagenome_2_FD_109647 | JGI IMG/M metagenome (GOLD analysis project Ga0163180, IMG submission 109647) | Marine eukaryotic phytoplankton communities from the Atlantic Ocean - Atlantic ANT 4 Metagenome | ecosystem: Environmental > Aquatic > Marine > Oceanic | place: North Atlantic Ocean...
ACGCGCATAAAAAAAGCCATCATCATCATCGCATCGCTGTGTTGCAAGATGACGACGACGACGAGCTCGATGATGACGACGAAAAAGTCGCGGGGGGGATGTTTTTCGACGAGGATTCTTTTTCTCTCTTCGGGCGGCGGCGGCGGCGGCGGTGGTTTTGGTGGTGGTGTTCGAAGGAGGAAGCGATGCTCGCCGTGTTTTTTTCCTTCTTCTTCTTCGGATGATAGAGATTCTTTCACGAAAGCGACGACGACGACGTCGCGGAACGAGGGAGACTCGGGAGAATACAGCAACGACAGAGCCATCGAAGCGCTGTCGTCCAAGGCGAACAATCCGTGGTCGGTGAACGTCTACCACTCCAAACGAAAAGAACACATAACGAACGAGTTAGGGGACATCGAGAACGAAGAAGCCAACTCGGGAAAGAACATCGTAGACCAACCGGGATGGGACGCCGACGGGAAGTTGCGGTTTTCGATTACGATCATAAGCGAAGAGTTAGGGTTGAGTGAAAAGCAAGTCGAAGACAGAGTCGGCCAGTTGTTTACGTTGATTCCAGGATTAAAGAAGAAAGTTGGTGTCATGAAGACGGCGGATTTGGTGCGAATAAGCGCGAGTATACCGGACGTGTACAAATCGTTAGTCGGGTTGAAAGAGGTGTTTCCAGGAGCCGATTTACCAACGATGATTACGAACAGACCGTCGATTTTGCTGGAAGAGATTGATGAGATGGAGAGGAAAGTAAAACAGTTGCGAGAGGCGTGTCCAAAATTGAATTGGGATGCGATTTTGAGCGACCACGCGTATATTTTCGAGATAAAAAATCCGGGGAAGAACTGTTTGGCGTTGAAAGACAAACTTGGGACTTCCGTCAAAGACTTTGAAATGTACATCGCGAGAAATCCAATGTCGTTGCTCTCGGTGCAAACTGGCGAGGAGTTGCTCGAATACGATAACGGGAGCTTAAAACAATTAAAAGAAAATTTGGAAGGAACGCCGAAAGCCGACGGTTGGTAGAGAGAAGAACTAATAATAGCTAGCCATCAAGATGTGACGCGAATGAAGATAAAATTCGTCGCAAAATAATGATATACTCGTAAATGAACAATTAATAACTACATGTAGTACAAATAATAAAGTACAAGAACGAAAAACTCACTGACAAGGAGCGCATTTCGTTTTCACAAGCTCTTTCAGCTCCTCGATCGTTTGCCTCACAACCATTTTTCGCGTATCCTTTTCGCATTTGCATCCTTTATCGACGCATCGCAAACAATAAATCAAACCGCGACCTTTACGAAACGTGCACTCGCACACGACTCCCGCCCAGTTCAAATCACCTAAGCAAAGGCAACAATCCAACTCGTTAAAGTCACAAAAATCTTCCATTTTAACGATTTCACCGCACATCGGTTTCGCTTTTTCTCTCCTCTCTTCTTCGATTTTCACTCTCTTCTCCATTTCTTTCTTGACGGTTTCTTTCCATCCTGGCACACGGTCGCACCCGTTCGTAAGAGTCAATAACAACTGGTCGTGTGCGACAGATTGATATCTCTTATCTCCCACGTACCGTTCCGTGGCAAACGCACCAAACGGTAACCAATCTACCGGGGCAAAATTGACCGCCTCGGCACAGTTGTACCCCGTGTTGAATCCCGCGTGATAGGAGTACGGAAACGTAATGATGTAACTCCGAGCGTTTTGTTGGACTCGGTATACCGGAATCCCGGCAGCTTTGATTTCTTTAGGCGATAAGATAGTCACCAACGAGTGCAACAAATCCGGTTGTGCCTCGAACAAGTGCGGTAAACGCGTTCGCATCAACCGTTCAAACTGTTGCGAATACTCCGCCGGGATGCAATACCACACCTTCGGGTCGCCGAAATGGTGGTAATTGACGCTATAAAAATGATGGTCTTCGACGTGCCAACAAAACGTGGATAACGTCATACCAAAATACAACCAAGGTACGGTAATTCCTGTCGTTCGCTCTACGTGCGATAAGCACGAGCTCGGGTTGTATGGCATTTTTGTCACGTTCCACGGATTGTTGGCAAACTTTTTCTGCTCCTCATCTTTGTGGTCAGTAGTGGGCATGCCCGACCCTGTTTCAATCGTGGCTATATCCGCACCGTAAATTACTTCTATGTTTCTCCCCTCGCTATTTTCTATGATTCTCCAGAACTCTCGTTCCATTTCTGGGATGGAAATATCTTTTACCGGGTTCCCAGTTTTCGCATCCGAGAAATATCTCGACTTGAAATAATCGGAATATCTCTTCATCGTTTCCATCGTGTGCCTCGCACCACTTTGGAAACCGTACTGTTTGGTTATTTTTTCTACTTCTTTCTTTACGTATTCGTCTCTTTGTTGTTTTTGCTCTTGATATTTAATTTTTGATAGCGACGGTTGGTTTTTACCGCTCGTCGTTGTCGTTGTCGCGGTCGCGCCGCCGCCGCCGCCGCCCATGCGTCCACTCGGAGCGGAGGCAGGAGGAACAGGAGGAGCAGCAGTCGGTGCCGCTGACGTCATTCTCCCACTATTCGCCGTCGCCACTTTCTCGCCACCAGCCTCTTTCATCCTTGCTCTTTTCCCTAACCCAGCCGGTCTGTTCTGCAATTCATTTATGGCTTGAATCCTCGTTCGAAACCGCATGAAATCCTTATTCGGCAAACAGAACTCCGGCTGCCAACTCTTCGGAGGCACGATATTCGCCAACCCAAATTTCTCCGCCTCCGGTCGTATCTTATTTATATATTCCAACGGGTCTCCGTTATTCCACTCCTCTTCAGTCGGAAAATACTGTGGACACGGCGGAATATCTTCCAACCACTCGATGCCTTTTCCTGGTTCGTATCTCGTGCTCACCGGCGGGCCTTTGAGACACTCGAAGCACCCTTCCCTGTCGAAACAGCACTTCTCGCACCCGAATATTTCGTTCGTAGTGAGCGAGGAAATTGTGGGTGGTTTTAATTTCGGTGGATCTCCGGAAATGCCCCCGTTATTCCCTCCGTTCGACTTGTTCGCGTTCCCTTTCGTCGGTTTGTTGCTCTTCTTCATCGCGTCTCGTTTTCGTTTCAACGCTTGCGCGACCATGCGTTTTTTCTCCTCCTCGTTCGCGAAAATTGGATTCGATTGTTTCTTTGGCGCAGATGATGATGATGATGCCCCCGTCCGAGGCCCCATGGCATCCGCCGCGATGCCCATCGTCGCCGTCGCTTCGTCGCGACCACTCGGTGCCACGGCGCTCATCGCGTTCGCCCGCCTCTCTTAACGTCTCCCCCCCCTCCCCCGGGACCCACCGACGACGACGACGACGATGCTCTTCCCAAAGAGGCAAAGTGCGTGCAATGGTCTCTCGCAACAACACACAATGCGCGTTGAGTAGAAGAGAGGGAAAATTCGGGGACGACGAAAAAATAAAAAACAAAAGCGCGAATCCTTTCCTTTCCTCTCTCGAAAAAACGCCGCCCACGCGACCACGCGACGGACGCGTTCTTCTCCGCTTCCGCGTCCCCGTCCCTTCCCGGTTTCGATTTCTCCGCTCTTTTTTCGCGCCCTCCGTCGCGTCGTCGTCGTTCTTCTTCCAAAGCGAACAACAACAAACAACAACAATTGTTTTCGACACCAAAGGTGCCTTTTTTTTGGTGTCGGAGACAAAAAAAATCCATCCCTTTTCCCTCTTTTTTTCCAACTCTTTTGTAGAGTTTAGGGTTTTGGAAAAAATAGAAAACGAGAGTTCGTTGAAGAAGGAGATAAAAGCCTCTAAAAAGTCCCGCCAAACTCTCTCCTTTGTACGTCGTGCTTTTTTTTGTGCAAGAAGAAAAGAGGGTTGTTGGACGGGCGATCGCGAGACGTTGGCTTTGAGGTGGTGTCGCGCGCGAACGGCAAAGCGTCGAGAGATCTCGGGACTTTTATTTTCCCGAAAGAAGAAGAAGAAACGAGATTAAAGAGAGAGAGAGAGAGAGAGAGAGATCTTTTGGTCCACATTCTCTCGAAGAAAAGAAATCGAAGAAAAGCGCGAGCGCGAGGAGGGAACGAGCGCGCGCCGCGTCGCGAAAAGGATGGGCGAAGACGCGAACGTCTCCACGAACGCCGCAAAAAGTGCGCGCGAAGAAACCGAACGCGGGTCCTGCCAACAACACATAATCCCAGAATTTTGGACCGAAGTGTCCAGTTTAACGAACACCCTCTTGGAAACCGACTTGAACACGAAGAACGCGACGTATTGCCTCTCGAACTACGTTTTAGAGACCTTGGTGTTACCCGCGATTCATCCAGACGTGATATCGATAACTCGAAAGAAGGAATTTTTGGTGGCATTGAACGTGTGTGAGGTGAGCGCGGCGACGGTGTTTAGTAAGCCGCACGTACTCAAGACGTTGTTGAAAGATGACCCGGAGTCGGTGATATTTTTTATGGAAAGCGCGAGTCGATTCGCAATGAAAGCGATTGAGGTGATCACGGATGAGAGCGGTAGTAAGTGTGATAGTTTGATAATAAGAAGAAGTGCGAGTTTAAGCGCGACGAGTCAAACTAGCGGCGGCGGCATCGACCAAGAGGAGGAAATGGCGACGCAGTTTGATAATGTTGATTTCGAGGCGTTGAAGAGAGCAGCGAACTTGCTTCGCGCGACGTTGGATGCCCGTGAGTACGCGCAGACATGGGCGGTACAGATTATTCGCGACTCAAAAATACGCTTGGCGGAATATGTGGCGTTAGTTTCAGCTTCGACAGCGGCAAAGATGGGAGAAGATGAAGCGATGACGATGTCTAATCCTCCTTCTTCTTCCGCTACTGCTTCTACGATTGGAGAGCAACATCAGCGACAGCGCGAGTCCCGGGACTATGACCGTGCGGTGAAGGAAAGAGAAGCCATTGCAAACGCACAGAAAGAATCCGAGAAAGCGCTCCATAAAATCCGCCAAGAGGCTATGGCCATGGCAAACGAAGAAGCCGAAAGGAAACGGCTCGAACAATCCGACGCCGCCAAGGAGAAGAGGGACGCGAAAAGAGATTCCGACAACAGACAAAAAGTGCTCGGATCATTTGTTGGTTTACAAAAGACGAGAATGAGTACCAACAAAGCTAAGAGTGTCGCTTCTGCTAAAGCAGAGAAGAAAAATACGCATTCTCCGAAAACGAACTCTCACGAATCGTACCGTGAAAAAGCACTCTCTCGCGTACTTCTCGTTTCCACTAAGAACACGAGCGACGATGAAGACAACGATAGCGACGATCCTACGGTCACAATGACGACGACGAACAATTATAAATTGGATCGTTGTTCGAACGTTCTTTTGAGTGCTATCGATTCCCTTTTGAAGGGAGGCGTCACGCAGGAGGAATTTCCTGCGCTCGTAGCTCTTGGTGATGCTTTCGAATCGTTTGTTACGAAATGTACCGGGGCAATGTCTGCCACTATTAGTGAAATGCAGCTCTTGGGTATATTTGACATTGCGTTGAATACGCTTTCACGCGCACACGCGGATGTAACTCGCAGCGATTCAATTCGAGCGCGCTTGGCAAAATCTGTCGCAATGTTGGCGCCAAATCGAGAAACGATAACGAATACGCGTTTGAACGTCATCTTAACTATTTTCGATGAGACAATGCGACGATACGAGGAATCGTGCAAGGATGACGTTGTCATGAGTCCGGATGTTTCTGCGATTGTAGACATGGCAACAAGTATCATTGGCATGCCGACCGGCGCGAGTCCATTCGAGCTGACGTTTGGAAGTACTACCACTGACACTAGCTCTATCAATGGTGACTTGCCAATGTCTCTGCGAAAATGTATCATCGACCGTGCAATCTTTGGCTCTCAAAAAGTCTCCAAGAGGCTTTTTCGAATTGCCTGTGGTTGGCTCGCGCGCATCATCTCAGAAGCTACTGACACCACCTCGGAGGAGACGAATGACAACGAACAAGAACGTCTTGCAGCCGAGCACGCGTTGGAAGGCATTTTTAAATCGAGCGAATTTGTCTTTGGCCTTTCGGTCCATTACGATCCAACTCGATGTGGCGCGAATGATGATTGCGCAGAGTTTAGTAGTTCGTTGGAAGACGTCGATGACGACGAATACGACTTGGAAGATTTCTTCGAAGCCGCAAATGCGAAACTTACTTTCGGATTACTCGCATGGCACGCATTGCCAGTAGTAAAGCGCCGCGCGAGCGCCTTAAATGTATGCTTTGTGCGCAACGATTACTATGAACGCCGTGGCAGAAACAAAATGAAGAGTTTAAAATCAATTGCAGCTGCGTATCGCGTCGCTTCGACGCTCGCACATTTGGTGCGTTTCTTTGATAATCCGCCGTATTTTCTTCTCGAATCGTTTGAAAACCTCGCAATCGGTACGGAAAAGCTCGTTCTCTCCGAGGACAAATTCTTTTGGTTTCCGTGGAAAGCGCAACTAGGCGATGTCGAACGCGTCGAAGCTTTACAGGCCTCGAGAACAAAGATCAAATTCGCAAGCGATCTTGCAAATCTCGGCGCGCACCAAATGTGCGCCATTCTCGCGGACGAAGATAATTTAGCGCAAAATAGGAAATTCAATCGGAAATTGTCGAATAAACTGAAACGAGCATTAGGACGATTGACATTTTTATTGCCCTACGATGCTGCGAGAATTTATAAATCGCAAATAGGTGGTAATTTCGTGGAAAGAGAAACGTCGTCGGGTTCCCTCAAATCTATCAACGAGGACGAAAAGATTTTTGAAGAACCAACACTTGAATCATCGAATAGTCAACAACAACAGCAGTCAATTGGAAGCAATATACCACGCAGTCGTGGTGGTATGACTTTACTACATCACACCCGTGATTTGGCAGTTTCATCATCTTCGGCATCTTCACTTGTCGCGGTGATGAATAGCACGGAAGATCCTTCAAACAAAATTGACGTCTTGAAGATTTTTGCCTTGGGTTCGTCTCTTTTGCAAGGAACCTCGGTTGATTTGAATAAGGACAGAAACGCTAGGAACCCACTCGTTTTAGCTGGATTTGACGAAGCGCTCGTTGCGTTGACTCGAAGTGTTGAGACGAACGTAGTCGTACCCAATGTTGTAGTTTGGACGGATTTAGCTCGTGCTTGTGAAACACTCATTGCCCGTCGCGAAGACGCCATAAACGAGTATCACAACGCTCAACACGAAAGCGAATCATCAACATCATCGTCGAGTGCGGTTGAAAAGTTCTGTGACGTGGTAGCGCATGCCAACCTTCCAAAATCGAGCGCTGAACACAGCTTCGAAACATATTTTCCGAAAGATATCTTTGAACGATACAATAACGATGCGTTTTTCGTCTCTATCAATGAAGAAAGCTGGGAAAAGTTTAAAACAGAAACGGCAAAAAATGTTGGCGCGCGTGGAAAGAATTGCGGGTTAAACGTAAATGTTGAGCGATACTTTTTGGATGAAATTACGGACATGAATTGCATGGCGTTACTTTTGGAGAGGATCTGTGTAACGGTTGTGGCGTTATGCAAGAAGCAAGGCGAGATTGACGCGCTTTTGAAGGAGGGAGTAGCAGATACATCCTCGCCTGTAAAATCAACAGCTATGGTGTCTTTGAAGCGCTCCTCAGATCCTGAAACGCTCGCAGCGCGCTCAAAATTGTCTGAAGTTATGGAGAAACTTTCCAGAGCTCCAATGCTTAATGGGCTATCGAAAATCGCATTGACTGCTGCGGACGCCGCGAGACCAAACTCGTTAACGGAGCTTGAAAGAATAGATCTCTACGTATCGCGGGTATTTCACGAAGCGTTACCAGAAACATTACCAATAGCCTTGAGTAACATCGCCAAAGATGCTACGTCGAGTGCAGAAAAACATCCTCTAAAAGAGGATAGGATTCCGGAATCCATCGTCTCAGCGGTAATTACTCGAGTCAAACGCGCGACGTTAATTGTTGCAGAAAAGAGTCGGGAAACCGATACTCGTCTTGCTGCGCGAAGACACCCGAACATATTAATGTTCATGCGTGCGACGTGCGATATTTTCGGATCTTTCTCTGATGAAACGAAAGAGTACTACACGCCGGAGGTGATGTCTTCCATTTGCGAAAGCATCGCAACAATTTCGAAAGTCATGCCAGTTGAAATAAGAAAAGTACTCGCGGATATCGAGGAATTGAAGACTGTGGAGAGTATCACAATGCTTCTTGATAATGTGAAAGTGAAAAAGTCAGCTCGATTGTTGGTGGATGCTTTGGAAATATCTTTAGAAGACGAAGACGATCTTGTCTCGAGAGCACTTAGAAACATGCCAGGCGTCATCGAGAAGGGTCGATTCGATTCAGCAGCTTACATATTGAAGCGATATTTGATTGAAGATGGTGCAGTCAAGAGTTCTCCATCTAAATCCCCACCGTCATCAAATGATACTTTATCGAAGAAGGATACGCGGTATGTTGAATATGCAGCAGAGGCAGTTATTGATTCGTTAAGATCCTTTTATTTAGAAGAAGACGACGACAACGAGTTCAAATCTGGAGCAGAAAGTGGTATATTTTCACCCGCGTTTAAACAACGCGGTGAGGCACATTTAGGCCGAGAAACTTCTTCGCTCGAAAGTTTTGCTAAGTTACTTAGACTCGTCGTAAAAGCGGGCAAAGACGCTTCTCGCATCATGTCTAACGAGGCTTCCTTGCGTCGATTTATCACGAGTACGCCGAGAGACACACATGGCGAATTTGATTCTGATACTGGTACACCAGAGCCGAGTGACTCCGTATCTCTTACTCCTGCTTCTGACAACATCGCAGAAGACATGGAATACGAGACGATTGAAGAGCAAATTGCGAGAGACGGTGAAATTGAGCACGAATTGTTTGAGCAAGAATTACTGGCTTTATCGAATCCAATAATCGAGCAGCTGTTACATCAAGCAAATGTGGAAGACTCAGACGGTGGTGTGGCTCCCACCGAAGCAAGTGCGAGACGAGAACTTACAATCGAGGCTGCATTTTCGAGTCTGTTGAATGAGGCTCGTGTCGCGTTTGGTAACAGACGCGCTGCTGGTGGCGATTCACAATATACAGGGAGGACTAGCGCCCCAATAACTTCACCGCAAGGGAGAGGCGTTGATGTTCTTTCCACTGGAGATGCGAAGGATGGCCAAACATCTTCGAGTTCCGCTGCAAAATGCACCTATATATCCCAACGCGATTACCAGCGCCAACATTGGTATTACTGTTATGATTGTAATCTCGTCGGTAACCGGGGTTGCTGCTCAACGTGCGCGGTGACCTGTCACAAGGGACATCGTCTCGCATATTCTCGAGAAAGCAAATTTTCGTGCGACTGCGGTGCTGGTCAATCCAAAAGCGACGGTATACTTCGTCCATGTGGATGTACCACCGTCAGTCAAGCAAAGCTGACCAAGGATGAATGGAAAGCTGAAGTTGTTGGAAAGCCCTCGGAAATTGTTCACCCAGACTCGGATTCCGAGCTCGAAGATGAATCTGTTGCCGCCTTGGAAACCTCTCCGATTGAGAAGAAACTCATCGCTACGTGGTCGTTACCAAGAGAACTTTCTGCAAAACTTGGTTCCGCTTTGAAATCTGCGAGAGTGAGCGACGTTCTTGAACGTGTTGCGAACAATTGCGTTGATAAACTCGGCAATAATGAAAGCGACGACGATTCATCTGAAGGCGAGGATTACGTGGGAGCGTCGGCGAGCAATTCTGCAAAGGATCTAAATATGTTAAGCAAGAAAAAGAAGACCTTTATGAACTTCAGCAAAGCTATGAAGCCGGGAACGTTTGATGTGAAACCGAAGGAGGATTTTGCTGCTCAGACACAGGCAATATCTCAAGTTTTCCCGCTACCTCGCAAGAGTTGTGTATCTGCATCGACGTCTGGGTTACTCGCGATTGGTGAAGGTGACAAGGTTTCAATACTATCCGCAGATGAGCTGTATAATTCAGACCGTTTCACGGATAAGTGCGAAGCTTTGTTGCGAGCGAAGGCGACATTTGAAGTGTTTAATGTTTGTTTCAATCCGAGCGATCCTTCAAAATTGGTGGTGAGTGGAATATGCGATGCACATGTTTTCGCGCTTTCAGAAACTGCTGAAGTAACCAATCGCATTGCGATTGAAGGTATTTTTGAGGAAGACCAAGAGTTTGGCGTATTGTTATCTGCTAAATGGGTTCCAGGATGTGCAGGAACTTTGGTCTTGTGCTCTCGCGACTATGCAAAACTCTACTATTGCGGAGGTAAGAACGCGTTGGTTGACCCGGACGCCCCAGCAACATCAATTACGCCCCCAATTGGACGAAACTTTGTGGATTGTGCTTTCTTTATTGAAACTGATGGTGCGGATGAAAAGTTGATTTTTGTGGGATTGCTCGACAATGGTGAATTGCACTGCCTGTCGCTCGTGGGAGATACAACCTTCATCTCACTCTCCGAGAATACTTTGATTTCGACGGACTCTTTTCCAGAATTAACACGTAGAAATGTTAAGTTTGGTGAACCCGATTCTCCAACTCTTTCTTTTTCTCCGCGTGGGAAGAATGGTGTTTCACTCCATTACTCTCAAATGCACGATATTTTGATCGTATCCTACGAGTCTGGAGATACTGTAATTACAGCGATAGAGCGCGATCAAAACTATCCGGATTCGTTCAAATTAAGAGCACCGAAAGTTATTCGAGACGACGATTGCATTGAAGAGATGATGTTGAGTCCATTATCAGCGACTTCGACCACCGAGACCGGATCTGGTTTTGAAAGCCAACCTTCGTCAGCGCAATATAGCCAACCATCTTCGGCGCAAAGTTATGCAACTGGTTCGAGTAAACAGTTATCCACCCACGGAAAAACGGATACGAATAAAGGTCTGGCGTATATCGGCGATTGTGCTTTTCAGCGCGCTTTTCATGAACGATCAATCGGGGCAGATCCGGAAGTACCATCGCTTTCGTTTATTGCCGTGTCTCGCCGCGATATGTCTACAAGAGTCTTGACGCTTCAAAACGAGAGTAACTTTGAAGCCGTGGATACGCAAACTTTGCTAAATACAAATTCTTTTGAGAGCACTCCTGAATCTTCTACTTTGCGTGGATTTGCAGGTTATCAACCCGATTGGGATGAAAACTATGCCGATAACCGGAGAAAGATGTTGTGCCTCTTGTTAGAAGACGGTTCTTTGCGCATCTATTTTTACGGCGAGGACAGAGGAAATGAGCAGCAAAGAGAAGAAGGATGCGAGGACGGCGAAGAGAAACGATGTTCTCAAGAGTCGCCTTCATTTTCTTCGACTCACGACTCGGGTGATGTTTTGTTCTTCGAAGACTGTTCTGACGTTACTGAAAAGTGTTCTATTTACGGAGAATTCCATGCTGTGAAGGGTAACGATGAAGATTCAGTCTCCTCTGTCAAGGAATCCTTGATAAAAGAGGATTTGAATGCACAGATCCAATCGGCACGTGCAAGCGCTGTTGCGGCGTTATGTCTTTCATATCCTCCAGCTGCGCGTGATCCTCAGCTCCAAAGCTTCGCCGGGATACGAGTTCAATTGAATTACGGAAGTTCTGCAGAATACACTGAATGCGTACCAAAAAGTGTTGAAATATTTAAGGATGGAAGAAAAGTTTCTCTCACTGATAGCGAACATACAAGTGGCAACTCTGCCAGGAACACTGTGAGTTCAGATGGAGCTTCTGGAATGATGGGAAATACTACCACGAGATGGTTCGATATTCCGCTGACGTCGAAAGAGGCCAAGTCGTGCTCGGAAAAGAACGGGGTGTTGACTTTACTCTTTCATCCGTCTACAAATGTACCTCGCGGTTCATGTTTTAAAATCGCACGCGTTGTGGCATATTCTTCTCCAAAAGCGCACATCGAACAATCGATGAAAACACGCGCAATTGCTTTACGTGAGCGATCTTTATTACATGTTCGATCTAGGGTTGCTCGTGCAACTCGTCACATAAAGCATATCACCGATAATATATCGGAATCTTCTTCAACGACGACGAGAAAATTGTCCGCGGTTGGATTTCCAAACGTACTCGACGAGACTTTTGCTGCAATCACGGTTTACACGCGACTCGAGCAAGCCGCGGCGAGTAGCGCATCCACGACACCAGTGAAGGTTCCAAGGCGATTGTCGTTCTCAAAGCTTCATAGCTATTCTGCCGCCTTGCGCGTATTTGCCGCTGAAGGTTGGCACCCGTCACCCAAGACCAAACGTAGCGCGTTCAAGGCGATTTTAGCGAAAAATCCTGAAGATGTTATCACGAAGGACTTTTGCGCCGTCAGCATAGCATTGTCCACGTTTCGCATGATTCAAAAAAATTTCGAATGGCGTCGCGAAGCCAATTGGGCTTTACCAGAATCCGATATCGAAAGCTTCGCGCGTGCATGCAGATATATTGGTCGTCCTTTTGTACGTCGTCCGGTAACTATGCAAACGTGCGAAGATCACTTCCACAAACAAACTCTGGAAGCGTTAAGATTAGGTTTGTGTTTGACGCCTCGTGTCGTTAGGGATTCTCACGGCGCATTCGATTGCGAAGAGTTTGTGCCTCCTTTGATCCGGGCGTTGATTGCATCTTGCGAAGGATTTGCTAACAATCCGCCTTCTGCAAAGCTTGCGCAAAAAGCTGCTGACATTGCCATTGCATGCTTGAAATCGGCGGATGAGAACTTCTCGAAGTCGGTGGCATTAGCAATGCTCGATAGTTTCGCACCACGGGTGCCTAACGTGGACTTTTTCTTTGATCGCGAAATATCGAATGGCATTGACGGTAATGATTCCCTGAGACAACCGGTATTCCCAGTCTCTTTTAGCGATGATGCGAATGCTTCTACTACGTCCTCGAATGACAATACCTCTCGCCTGCGCCGACCGACGCTCCTATCTGGCAGTCCTTCCAGTGGATTCGCGACGTCAGAGCATGCGCCGAGCGGAGGGGGGATTCTTTCGAACTTTCTCGCAAACAACATGGTAAGCGGTGGGTACAGGTGTGACATGTGCGACAAGTCCATTGATGACATTCGATGGCACTGTGAAGTCTGCGATGACGTCGATTTATGCTCGGAGTGCCGCGATCGTGGAGGTATTACAGGCGCCTTACTCGAACAAGGGCATCGCACAACACATCCTCTCACGAGAATTGTTCAGCGACGCAATCCTCCTACATCAAATGAAGGAAGTAGAGCACTGTTAAACCAGAAGAAAACTTTCGTTGCAATCACTGAGTCGAATAAAAAGCTAATTAGTGCCATTGTTGAAGACATCTGCGATCCTACGCGTACATCGGCTACGAAGGGGTTAAGCGCGCTTTTAGGCGCTAAGGCCGGGGAAGGTGGTTTTTCATCTCGCGTCGGAAAGGATCCAAAGCCGCCGAAACCGTACGCAATGGAAGTCAATATTGTTTCTCCTGCACACGCTATGTTCTTGCGTACACTCTTAAAGAGTGACTCGGATGCATCCATGTTAGTCGCGAAGTTGCTTTTGAAAGGTATCGTCGTGCCATCTATTTTATCGAAGCCTGGGACGATGGGAAAAGATAACTACGTCTCGGATCGCGACTGTCGCATACTTGCACTTTCGGCATCTGCAGCTATGGCTTCAAGCGGGAAGGATGTGGCGCTGGCGTATCCGGATGGGAAGAATGGGGCGCGTGATGTCTTAGAATGGACGAAACGTGTCGTGGAATCTCTTTTGGGTAAAATTGCCGAGCTCGGACGAAACGATTCTCTCGATAAATATGACAACAAAATGAATGTGCCGATTGCCTCGCAAACTACAGACTGCTTGAGCGAAGCAAAGGAAAAAATAAGAAAGCGTTCAGAGCAACGGGACAAGTTGATTTGGGCTTTGCAATGTGCGCTGTTGCAAGCCAGGTATGCAAGAGACGCGGTGAACAAAAGCGAATCTGAGTCCACAAGCTTTGATATGGACGGCGATCATTTTGCAGGCACGGAAACGTTAGATGCTTTAAACTCCACTGCAGTTATCCAAAGTTGGACGAAGTTCATCGTCCAGAGTTATGCTATTTCTGAGAGCTTACGTCTCGATATTGTCGATTGCGATGCTCGTAGCGTTGCGCGTTTTACAGAATTTGAATTGGTAGTGGACAGTCTCGCGAGAACTGTTGATGTGCAGAACGAGAAGTTTCAAGCGATTAAAGATGCTGGAATAATTGTTTTCGCGTGTGAGTGCCTTACATCTTCTCTCAAGAATTCCATCAACAACGGTGGGACGATTGAGAACGTAAACGGCATGACACGCTTGGTTTCAGTCCCTCTTAAAAGATTGTTTGAGGTGCTTTCTCGAACTCCAGAGGCGTTCGCATTCTCGCTCGCATCGATGCCGTCTGTCATTGTTGCTGCGGTAAAAGCTGTGGCGAAAGCAATGCCACTTTTCCCGCTCTCTGGAGTGGACCAGCGCGAACACGCGTGTTTGCTCTTCGAGTTTGCGGCTGAATATTGCGCTGAATCGACTAAGAAAGAGCTCTCTGCTGTTGTCAATTGCATTATTGAAACCACTTTGTTGGGTTCTTCGAAGAAATCTGCCAGAGATGCGTCGATGACGTGTTTGCAAGCATTTTGGAAGAATCTGAAAAATGTTCGCGTAGAAAGCGAAGGAAAAAATATCTATTTGGTTGAGATGGCGAAATCTTTGACAAAGGCGCTATCGAATGTTGCATATGGCGCAAGAATTGAGCGCGTGTCTCAAATTGTTGCGTATGCGCTCGAAAAAGACTTCTCAATCTTCGCTAACGAATCCGACGTGATGGCTAATCTCGAGCTCTTCTGCAAAAATGCGCGAAAAGCGAGCGAAAAGTTGAGGACGCATCCAAGAAGGGAAATGTACGCAAAATTAGAAGCACTCGAAGCGCAGTCGCAATCTGTGGTTGTGAAGAGCATCACTACGGCTGCAGCCGACGATGCTAACTTGCTGCCACAACCGGTGGGAATTTCATCGCACGAGAATGCCGTGAATCTCTTGCTTGAAACCGATGAGGATTTTGCTAAGCACGCTAAATGGCTCGAGACGGACCCAAATCCGGACGATATTTCGCTCGCGTACGCGTCTACGCTATACCGTAAAACTCCATTGCATCTGATGAAAGGTACGCGAGCGTTCACAGCGAACGCATCTTTGACAATATTCAGCGAAGCCTACAGAGTTAAGGAAGCTACGATCAACTTGACGCCTTTGCAAACGAGAAAATCGTCAAGGTGGCCGAAATCTGTTTCCGTTTGGGTTGTTCCATCCATTGTGTCTGCTTCATCCTCGATTTTGAATTCGAGTGAGAGCGGCTCTCTGTCGAGTAGGCAATCACATCGTGCAACTGCATCAAATGCCGCCGATAATAACATCATCGCTTCTCTTAAATCAGCCATTTTGTGGGAGCAACCGAGTGAACCGTGGCAATTCGTCGGAAATATTTCGTTCAAGAACAGGCAAACCGAAGGTTTGCTCGCGTTGAGTATCCCTGAGGACGTCTCTGCGATTGCCATTCGTGTCGATTCGTTCCACGTTGACGTTCACGAGAAATCTTCGGCAATGCTTCCGTGCCCGCGCTGTAGTCGACACGTGCAAGATACCGCGCATGGCATTTGCCGTTATTGCAGAGAAAATGCGTACCAATGCCGACAGTGTCGCAACATAAATTACGAGAATCTCACGGATGCGTTTTGGTGCAACGAGTGTGGTTGCGCGAGGCATGACAAACTTGACGCGGATATTACTTATTCAGAAGTCATCGGCGACTCTTCATCTAGTATTCACACCGAAGAAGAAGCCACGAGTGCGATGAAAGCACTTGGAATTTTAACCATGAAAGAACGAGATACTCAAAACATCTTGAGGCAATGCGAAAGTACTTGTAGATCGTTGCTGTCTCGAGCAGCTGTAGTTGATGAAAGCGAAATTTTGAATGCCGAGGTGAGCAAGACGGCTTCGGCACCGTCGACGCCATCGAGATCGAGGAAAATACTTGGAGGTGGCAGCAGTAATGTCATTCCAGCATCGAAAATGCTGGCGTCGGGTTATGCTTCTGTTGGACGGCTCGCCACTGCTTCGGACGATGGGGTAGCAAAGAACGGAGACTTTGAGGCCCTGGCGTTGCAATCGTACAAAGAAATTGCAAAGGATGCCCGTATTACGTTGGCGAAATGCCAGGCCAAACGCATTTCTTTACATCGTACGCTCGAAAATTATGCGCGACGATGTGAAGGAGATGCGATTATTGCCGAAACAGATTTGCCATCGAATACATTGCAAAATTACTACGGCGAAGAAACCAATCATTTCGGTTCGCTTCGCTCGTATATGTTTGCAATCGTCCCTGCGATGATTTCTCTTGCTCGCGAAAAGGTCTTTTTCTACGCATTTGAGTCAAACAATGTAAACTCTGCCCTGTTTGCTACCTCCTCCATTTTGCCGCAAATGGCACCGAAATTTGCGCGCGTACTTGTTGCATTCGCGGTTGCAGATGCGAATGTGGATACGCGATCATGGTTAATTAAGCAAACGTCCGAGCGCGCAAAGACTTCTTCGCTTCGTCCCGAAGGTGGCGGGATAAATTTCACGTCTTCTACATTCGAAACGGATGTCGATGTCTTGTCGCGACTTGCGCGAATGGAACTAGTAAAACGTAACGACGCCAGTGGTGATGCTACAGTTGCCATACTGCAACTTTCGGAAACACTCAATCCTACGAAAAATCCGAACCATCATTTCGTGGACGTCGCGGTACGTGCAGCCTTGAAACTCTTCGAGCAAGATGCAATTGCGAGACCAGGTGGACGAAGACGCATGGACAACGAAAACATCGACGCTGTCAACGGATGCATTGAATGCTTCGTCAACTCTCACGTTTTGGAGGAAGAGACGGTACGATTGGCCTCAAGCGCGTTGGTTGCAATTTCAAAAGGAACAAAAGACGAGCGTCTCGCCGTGTTGAAGTCTCTGCTTGGTTTATTAGAGAATACCGAGATGGTTTCGAACGATAATGCCGCAGAATCTGTATATGCGGCACTCGAAGCGAGCATGAATACCGATTGGGAAGTGAAAGGGGACTCGTTCGTTTTCACGTTTGCCGAGCCGTTACAGGTGAAACTCTCGGTACGAACGTTGACGCAGATGCTCCTCAAAGTTGCAAAATACGCGTGGCGTAAAAGTGAAAACCTTTTCACGCAGCATGGACTCCTCGACCCATCCTTTGGTCTCTCTCTGAAACGATGCGCTGAGTTGGTTTCGGACAAAATTGTCTCAAACGACGACGACTTACAATTCGAAGATTTGAAAGTGAGTGAAGAGGATATCCATGCGATTACATACTCCGCGACAATCGCTAGAGCGCTTGCGGCGCACAGGGCACCGCATGCAATTTCTGCAAACATCACGCTGGCAAAGCTCTTGGATGCGTGTTATGGAGCAAGTGATGTGAACTATCCAAACACTTCGAGAACATTCGTAGCCGGAACATGCTTTGAACTGTTGCGCGCGGCGGCAAACGCGAATTCTCGCATCGCTCGTATCTCTGCTACACCTTCTACTACGTCGGATAATATTGATGTTACGTTACCAATGGGTTCTGTTTTGGATGAACTTAAACGGTGTGCGCTTCCGAAACCAAAGCCAAAACGCACATGTTTAGTTCGCCTGGTAAAGTCGTCCACGCAAGAAGAGTTTATCCGAGGGCACATGTCCCCTTCGCCATACGATATAGCGGAACAGATTCCAGTTGGAGATAACGAAGGTGATAATAACGCGACATCATCTGGCGTCACAAATGCGGGAGCGGGCGCAGATGCGGACAACGATGCCAGTTTTGGCGACGATGCACAGTTTGAATCCACACCGACGTTTAGAGACGTAAAGAATTTCATCTGCACTCAACTCGATTTGGCTGGTTTAATCGAAGATGATTTTGGCATGGAAGTACTCTCATGTGGAAACAAAATCATTTCGCTCGATTTGAAAGTTGTCGACGTGTACGAGAAAGTTTGGGTTCCAATGCAACAACAGCAGCAGCAGAATGATGGCAACCCTACCCCGCGGCATAGCAGTTCGAACAGAATTCCGCCGATGTCAATCACCTATCGTTTGAGCGGTCTCGACGGTGAAGCTACCGAAGATCGCATCGACTCAGTTGCGGCGACAATAGATAAAGATGATCCAGAAGTTCGTTTTGAATCGACTTCTTGTTTGCGATTTAAAGGTGGTCTTTCAGCACTCGTTGCGCTCGTGCCCACGATTTCTCGCGCCGCGAGAATAAAAGGATCAGCAGCATCTGAAGCTATCAATAATAACAGCAACGCACCGCTTTTCCTCAAGGAGCTGTGCGTGTCTAGAGAAGATGCCGCCTTTGTGCGAAAGTTGAACGATAACGCAGACGTCCTTGCGCTTTTACAAGCAGCTTGCGAGCTGAAGAAAAATAGGATTGCGATGTTGGGCGACAACGCACTTCCACACTTGCTTCGCGAAGCAGCGAGAGCTTTCGAGGCTCGAGAGGATAGTTTGGCGAACAATATTTTGAAAGTCGTCGATTGCTTGTTAGCCGAGGAGCAATCCAAAGCTACGTCGGATCAATCTTCAATTTTGCTAACGAAGGATTCTTCTTCACAACAAACTATGCTGATGCAGGGAAGCAGCGTGGACAATTCCGCATCCTTAGATTTGTCTATGACGATGGATACTTCATTGGCGGAGACTCGACCAGACACTCCACCACAGAGAACATCCACACCATCTATCATTGATCTGTCGACACGCCCTTCATCTACCACTCTCGGTGGTTCTGGAATAGATTTGTATTTCTCCGATTCGGAATCTATGCTCGAAGAAGATAAGAGTCTCTTCGACGCGGCGTCAGTATCTCGATCCTTTCTCGAGAAGTTGAAAAGATGCATCGAGGACAACGAACCTAAACGATGCGATGTGTTAGCGAGAGTCTTGCCGCGACTCGCGTGCGCGGATGTCACTGCAACGACACATTTAATTAAGTTTTGCGTCTACACGTTAAACACGTTGAAATATGACGGCCAACAACGAGGTACAGAAGAAGGCGTCGGCGCGCGAAACGAACCAACATGCGATTTGCTCGCGTTAGAATCTGTGGTAAAAATTGTCCGATGCGCACCACACGACGAATTCGGTCGATCCTTTCGTGAATACCTAGCTGTCCCGGCGATACCTATCATTCGTTCTTACATAGTTGATATCGTCGTAAATGATTTAAAGCGCACCTCGGAGGCGTTTGAAAAAGCAATGGTGAACTACAAGGCGTTGCCGTTGGTTTTGAAAATTTTAGAAGCCATGTCGAGAGAGTGTGAAATCGTAGCCACTTCTGCCGCGCACGCCCTCAATTTACTGGTTACTTTACATACTTTAGAAAATGTGGTCGTACCGAGAGGACTAGGTACTTTGGCCGAGAATACGTTAGAGACGATTGAAAACGCGTCGAGTACGGCGCAATTTGAGATTGAAAAGATGCGCGAAAAGACAAAGGAAGAGAAGAGAGAGCTCGCGAAGAGAAAACGAGAGCAAATGTTGAAAGAGATGAAAATGAAGACGCAACAGTTGGAAAAAGAGTCCCCGACTGGAGGTGAAGAGATTGTGTTAGTCAAAGCTGAAGTTTCTGAGGCTTTAAAGAGTCAGATGGAGGGAGACACCGCGCTTGACGAAGACAACGAAGGCGCGTTACGCTGCCGAGTGTGCTTTGAATCTATCAACGAAAATCCAGAGGAAACTTTGGGTTTATATTGTTTCTGCACCCCGGTTACCATACCACCAACTTCAGTAAGATTTGCACCAGACGAAGATGCCACAGACGCCGCTAATTTGGCACTAGAGGAGAACGACGATGTCCACGATGACGAAGGCAGGGCGCGCGACGACGACGGCGATATCATTGAAATCATCGAAGTGCGAGGCAATCAAACAGGAACCGGTGGTTCTTCACTAGCAACTGCATTGTTCGGCGGGCGTGATTTCCGCGGTCGAAACCGAGAGGCAGCGAGTGTAGACCCAAAAGTTGACGCCATTAGAGGGTGTTCCACCGTCTCGCATTTCAACGCCATCCACATCTCGTGTCATTTGCAAGCCAAAAGAGCAGACGTGAATCGTCGTCCACCAAAACGGGAATGGGAAGGTGCTGCTTTACGTAACGCGGAGACGCTGTGCAATAATATTCTCCCAGTCTGGACGTCGTCGGATTTACGTGGCCGGAATGTTGAACACACGTCGACGAGCGACGAAGAGTACGAAGAGCGCCGACGACTTTACGGTCTCGCCGTGGACGCGTGGTGGGACAATGTCGGGCGAGCGATGCCAATGAATCGTCAATCCTTTGCGATGCGCCATGATCGTTTCCGTGTCTCTACTTTCGATTGTGTCATCTTGCTCGGTAGGTTTGCTACGAATAGTTCCTTCTCTATTGAGTCTCGAGGTGGTGGCAGAGAATCGAACGCTTCCATGTTGCCACAATTGCTGCGAATGATGCAATTCCACGGCGAATACGTTTTCGATGCCTCTGCAAATCCGAGCACGATAACGGACCCGTCCGCCTCGCCTTTGCGGCGCCAATCCTCGTCTCCCGTACCGTTATCGATCGGTAAGAAGCGAGATATCGCGCAAAGAGAAGAATGGTTCCGCTTGGCGAACGCATTGGTGAACGAAGATTACGGAGGTGACGAACTCGCTTTCTTCGACGCCTGTTTCGACATCGAAGCGTTCGAGAGCGACATGTACGCGATTCTTTTGTTTGCCGCGATGACCTTCACGAAGGAAAAGTGGGAAAGTTCGATTAAAATATTCATTCGTCGAGCGACGGCGTTCGCTTTAAGATGTGGCGATGACGGGTTACGAGGCGTGTTTACTTCCTCCGCTTATGCGCAACAGCATCAACAAGAAAGAAGTACTGGCACGATGTCCTCGAACTCGAGAGTCGTGTCACCTTCAGGAACTGATACCGACGAACCTAATAATGCGCTGCCGTCGCAACCGATAGTGCAGGCGGCAAAACCAACGCTGAAATATCTCGCCATGTGCGATGAAATCAACGCGTGGTTGAGGACGGATTCTCCAGAGGTGTTTTATACCCCCGGCTTGTCTGTCTCCTTACAACACCTCTCGAGAGCGTTACTAGACGAACCGGACCCATCGATTCGCGACCACATTCGCCGATCGGAAGCGTTAGCTTTGGATCAACAATCTCGCGACCAGTTTGGGAACATGGAATCGTGCGCGCAGTTATCCAAGAGAACGTTGGACGTGGTGATGGTAATGGACGACGAGGAGGATATTATGAACTTGTCGAAAATTGGAGGTCGAAACGTGAGCGTCACCGACATCATCGAGAAAGGCATCGCGTAACTACCGCATAGATATTTGGTGGATTGCGATATATTTAGTTATATATGGCATCTTTTAATAACAATTTAATACATACCCGAAACAGTTTCCGGTCACGTGTAAACAGGAAAAACGAGCAAACTCTCTCTCTCTCCTCTTAGTTTCGTTTCTTCGACCCGCCTTTCTTCGGCGGTCTCGGCTTTGACCCAATCTTCCCGCTCTTGTTGCCGTTCGTTTCCATCAAGTACACCGCCAACCCTGCAAACAACAACACGAATTGTAGCCCGAGCTTATCCGCGGAGTCCTTCAAGAACGTCAGGTGAAAATGAAGGGCGAACGCCATCGTCGCAGTTAAAATAAAGGCGCCTTTCTTCGCCGTACCGGGAACCCACAACATCAAGTACCCGATTATCTCCACGCACGCGATAATTTTCGAAAACTCAAACCCGTCCGATTTGCTACATCGCACTCGATACGGGATTTTAAACGTCGACAGCAGATTGTTCGCCCACGGCGTCCACGCGTGCTCGCACCACGCCTGCTGCTCCGCCGTGTTCGCGGTCGGGGTGCAGTTCCCAGATTTGCCAATCGCAACTGGGCATAAAGGACCGTCGCACCCGAGGATTGGAAGGCCGAGTTTGCACGAGGCCGAGCGCAAGTACAGCGCGAGAGGAAGTATTTTGAGGACCGTGAGCACGGTGGACGATCGTGGTGCCTGTACGCGCGATGGATGATACGTGGAGTGCGTTCGCGTTTTGTTAGTTAAGGGGACACAACACACACAAAGGGGCTCGATTTTGCGTGTTTCCAATTGTTGGAAGTTTGACGCGCGCCTCCCGTCCGCGAAAGAAAAGGGAAAGACGATGTCGAAACGCGAGTGCGCGAAGCGAATACACGCGCGCGAGAGCACGAAGTCGCGTGGCGCACCATGTCGATGAGTGTGTACACGCGTAGTCGTTTGTGGTATAATTTTAACGCGCGGGAGGAAAAAGTGAGGAATAATTATGAGTCAAATTAAAGAAGGAAAAAATCCGAGGGGACGTGCGCAAAGACGCGCTCTCGAGCGAGACAGAGACGGGCAAACACTCTGCGCTTTTATCTGCGTTCTTCTAAAATTACATTTCCACGTGGCTGACTCGTACACCCAACTCTCGGTCGTTCTCCGATTGCGCTCGGGCAAATCTGGAAGAATATTCCAACGCGTGGTAGTCCCGGGAAAACGCGACGAACGCTTTGCAGCCGTGTTGTAAAAGCCACGGTTGCGAGACGCGGAGACCGAGCGTTTTTCGTTGTTGTTGTCGATAATTGTTGTTGTCGATGTTTTCGTCGGTGTTAATGGTGCCGCTGGTGGTGGCACCGTCGCGGACGGTGACGACTTTGCGCCAGGTGCGACCGTGGTCGTGGGATGTGGCGAGGGTCAGTCGCAACGCGCCTAAGTTGGTGGCCGCGTCGGAGAAACTCGTGCCACTGCTACTGCTGCTAGTGCTACTGTGACCATTTTCGTCGTTGTCGTTGTCGTTGTCGTGATCATTCATGCCGTCTGCTCCGATATTACCTTCTCCTTCGATATTATCAAAGCTCGATCGATCGTTGTACGCCAACACCAACGGGCCTTTAGGTTGTAATCGAAACAGTCTCGCCGCGGCATCAAACGTTCGCATCTCGGAAGACATTTCACGCGGTCTCGTCCACGTTTTACCTACGTCTGTGGATATAGCGGTATACAATCGCATAGTTTTCGCCGTGCGACGAACAACAAGCGGTTCGCCAATCACCACTTTCGGTCGAAATACGGCGTACAAACCGAATTTCCCGATTTCAGCCACCGTCATATCCCCCAATAAAATGCCATTCTTCGAATCAAAACCTAACGATTCGTGTAATCTTGACGTGTCCCACGTCTTCCCCAAATCTTCGCTCACGATTACTCCACACTTTCTCGCGGCCTCGGCGCCGCACTTTGAATTAAACCCGCCTTCACCCGTGCCACCGTCACGGTGTACCATCCTTTCGTGTTGCGTCAGGACGTTTCCAACATTCACTTGTTTCATTCCGTTTATACACACGGGTACAACCCAGTCCCTATTCCCACTCTTCGGATTCACCTCGTCCATTTCCACCGTCGGTCCGTTTAACGTAATCGGCGCGCCGTTGAAATCTGCGCTCTTCAACACTTGTCGAGGTGTCGTCCACTCTTTCAAACTCGCATCTGTGCTCGCTACGACGTAGATATCACCACCTCTTACCCACGGTTTCACTGGTTTACTCCCAAAACCTAACAACGGCACGCTCTTCTCTTGGCGGCATTCCCCTCTTCTCGCCGAATCCGATACCGCGTAAAACACAAACGCCCTCCCCTTGCCGTCTCTCTCTACGAATACAACTGGATCCCACATCGGCATCCCACTCCCTCTCTTCCAATCGCTATTGTGAAACGTCCGAACTTCCTCGAACGGCGTGGACACTTTCCATCCTTTCCCTTCCCCGGCTCTGCTCATCGTCACTCTCAGATGTTGTCCGTCCTCGCCGACGACGTCTTCGCTCGCGCGGTATATCGCTACGACAGTTTCATTCGTCAATCGCGCTAAACTTGGACTCCCTACGTTTCTAATTCTCTCTGCATCCGTCAGCTTCCTCTGCCAGCACGACGTGCTCGTCCCACCCCCTTTCGCGCACGCGCTCTTCCTCTTCAGTTCGTTCGCGGTGAGTTTCCCTTGGGTGGCGACCCAATAGCTTTTCCTGATTGTCATTTTCGCGCTCGCGTTTGGATTCGCCGTCGGGGTCCACGACGCGCACACTTCGTTCGCTTCGCCCGGGTGTCGTCGTCGCTGGTTTTTGGACCTCCGAGTCTCCTCCTCGTCCTGCCTTTCCGTCCTCGCGTTCGACACGGACGCATCGTTCTCGATGCGATGATAATAATAATAATAATACCAACAGGACCACCACAAAAGGACACCCATCATCGCGCAAAACGTCATCCTCCACCGGCTTTTCTTCTTCCGTCGTCGCGTGCCTATTAGGCCCCACAAAAGTCGCTCTCGTCGCAAAGACGTCGTCTTCCTCGTCTCGACATTGTCTTCTTCTTCGCCGAACGTCAAAGCGCGACGTAAACGGCGACGACCCCACCACGTCCTCATCCCTCGACTACGCGACGTCATAGTGTCACGTGATAAAAATGAAATTAAAAACAAGTACTAGTGTACTAGTTTTGTAC
>Ga0163180_10000430_pt1 | contig 24548 bp, 51 predicted proteins | sample AtlANTMetagenome_2_FD_109647 | JGI IMG/M metagenome (GOLD analysis project Ga0163180, IMG submission 109647) | Marine eukaryotic phytoplankton communities from the Atlantic Ocean - Atlantic ANT 4 Metagenome | ecosystem: Environmental > Aquatic > Marine > Oceanic | place: North Atlantic Ocean...
CCCACGGCAAAGGTACATTCTTTTGCCCAAGCTTTATGTGCCAGTCCGCCGTGAATAAAATCATGCAACAAACTCATCGCCTGGTTGCCATTCACAGCCTGTAAGACCGCCTGCTTTTAACGCCTTAAGCGTTCTCAGAATTTCATTAGCATTTCTTCCTGTGTCAAGTGCATTTACTGACATGTGTTGGATTACTCCTTCACTATCAAGAATATATGTTGCTCTTAAGCAAACATTTGCTTCTGGGTCAATTATTCCGAGTTGATCTGCTAATACAAGACCTGTATCTGCAGCTAATGTGTGACTTATGTGCCTTATAGCTCCATTTGCCTGTTTCCATGCTGCTTTACAGAACTCATTATCACTACTTATACCGATTACTTCATCAGTTTCTTCTAGTAATATATCCATAGCAGCTATTTCTGTAGGACAAATGAAAGTGAAGTCTTTTGGGTAAAAATAAATTACTGACCAATCTGCAAGACTCCAGTCATCAACAGTACACATTTCATTGTTTGAATTAACTCCTTGTAACTCAAAACTTGGGAACTTATCGCCTACCATTCTCATTGCTTACTCCTAACTTAAATTAAATTCGTCAGCAACTTCAGCACCAGCTTCATTAGCAGGTGTAGTTACTCTAGTTAGAAGTTCAAGTTGAGCGTCTGGTGTAGGTCTTGGTAAAACGTCGTCCATAGACCTTAGCTCAGCAGTAGCTGTTAACTCTGCCTCACCTAATGCTCTAGTTTTACACTTAAGAGCTTGTAATCTGTACTCGACATTAAATGCCATTGGTCCAGTTTTGACTCTCTGGAAGTATATGTCCCAGCCTGTTTCAGGGTCAGTAGGGTCGCCTAAATCTTCAGCAGCAACCATGATTTGTTCCCATAGTTTCTTTTTAAGATTTAGTACTTTTACTTTGCCATCTTTTGGGTCTATGCATTGTAGAGCATATGCCCAGCCACATTTTAAATCAGGAAAGAAGTCACGAACGTGATCTTTTTCCATATTATTGAATGTTTCTGTATTTCTGTCGAAAGCAAGACATTCCATAGGAATATTCTTGTTGTTTTCGCCTTTAATCCAGTAAACATATCTTGGTAGTATATCTCCTACTAGACGAACGACATTGTCGCCTTCTACATAGGTATACTGATCGATTTTGCTTTTTACAGCTTCACCTTTTACTTGGTTAAATTTTATTGCCATTTTAGTTTTCCTTTTTCCATTTAGCGTTATCTTCAAATTTAAAATGAATTACCCCATCTTTCATTTGAAGCAATCTGTTGTTGTTAATAATATCTTTGAGTACTGGGAGATGAAGTAACTCTAATGTGGTCTCTCCTGTTCTCTTATACTCAAAGTAATTGCGATAAGAAGCAACTTGTACATATATAGCGGCTTCTAAATTACTATAGTTTTTTCTTTCTACTAACAACTGTCGAGGGTTTAGTAGAAAGCTATCCCCATAAAAACTTTTCCCGTAGTACTTAAAGGTTTTATCCCTATGACTAGAAGGTATGATTTTATAGGTCATAATATGAATAATAGTCATAATCGCTGTCGGGTCGCCCTCAGTCGCGGTTAATATTTTGTTCATATTATATTTTATCATTATATTATATCAAAAATTGAACTCCGTGTCAAGTAATATTTTTCGGAGGTCTTTATAAGGTTGATACCTCGTACCCCTGCTTAATGTAGTAGCCAAGTCGAGCACTAGCTTGGCGTTTTGCAGTTTTCCCAATTAAATGGATATCAACTACTACAGGTTGTTGTTTTCCTTCATAAGTTCTTATTATTCTTCCTATTAACTGTGTAAGCAAAGGCTCGTTGTTAACAGGTGTGCCTAATACTAAGCAACTTAATACATCTAATGAAATACCTTCAGAGAATATTGACTGTGTACCATACAATATGTCTTTGTCGTGGTATATCTCTTTCAAAATTCCAGGTCTTTCTTCGTGTGGGACATCTCCAGTTACATAAACTGAGTTGTCCCCTGTGAGTTTCTGACAGTTCTTTAAAAAGTCAACTCTATCAGACACTACTAAAACTTTATGCCCCTTTGCAGCGTATGCGCTTGCAGTCATGGCTATAGAATTTTGATACTCTGGGTTATAAGCCAGTTCATTTATTCTATTAGCCCAGGGGATTGAATTGCCGTCCATGAAACGAATTTCTAATGGTAGCACATCAATTCTTGGCTTCATAAAGTTTTCCTTTGGTGGTTTTAAGACATTAAATCCAAAGTAATCTCTAAAAACCACATGTTTGCCATCTTTTCTAGTTAGAGTTCCTGTAAGTCCTATCTTATATCTAGCGCAAGACTTATCAATAATTCGCGAGAATGTCGGTGATGATACATGATGCATTTCATCTAAGATGATTGTCCCAAATTCTTGTCTCAACTCTTTAATTTTTTTGTATAAAGATTGTATATTACCTACTACAATCGGAGGCGAAATTTCGAAATTTCCACTCCCAATTACTCCCGCGTCAAAACCAAATACTTTTTTCACTTCATTTTCCCATTGCTTTCTTAATGCAACAGTATGAGTTACAACAAGTGTTTTCTGTCCAAGTTTTGCAGCGATAGCTAAAGCGGTGAATGTCTTTCCCCAACTTACCCATGCGTTAATTATACTACTATCATTCACTTCGTCATAGACCTCTTGTTGACTGGGTCTTAAAGTGAACTTAAACTCAGGGAACTCTACTGGTTTTACTGTTCTTTTATCTACTATTTCATAGTTCGATGGAATCAAATCTTCTCTTCCAACGGGCATTGAAACTAAAGTTTGTTTGATAAGTGCCATGTTTTTTATTATTTGTGGCGGGTCACCAAACTTAAATGAGGGAATTGAGTATGTTAATTCTGTATCAATTTCCCTTTGCTTTTCTGGGGTTGTTTCCAGATATATTCTATCACTAATTACTGCTTTCATATCCTTTAAACCATTGTACTAGAGAATATCTAGTTCCTTTCGTAACAGGTAATACTTGATGATATAAATTAGAAGGGAATATAATAACTACTCCTCTCTGTTTAAAACTTTCATGTTTTATGCCATCTTCAAATACTAATTCACCCCCTTCATATTCTGAAGGTTCAGAAAGTTGAACACTAACACTCAGTACTCTTTTGTTCTTTTCATCTGAATCTTTATGTAATCCATAAAAATCTCCTTTCTCATATACTGCAAACTGTAAATCTTCAGCTTCTTCTATAGTATACTCGGGAAAACTATCTTTAACCATATTCTCAATAATTAATTTAAGAAAAGCATTATCTATAAAACTTACTTTAGTAGACCTTCCCTCAGACTTTTTATTTTCTTGTCCAATTCCTGCGTTAATCAGCTCTCTTTTTAGCCCTTGTTCAATTATCTGTTCACAGGCTATAGGAGGTATTACTACTCCATCTACTTTTACTTTGCTTGGTTCGGCTAAATTTTCTCCTAACATGTTTACACGCCTCATTATGCTACCATCATGCAATTTATCCATGCAGGCTCTGGGTGTTTTAAATAAGGCTCACATTTTTCCCACGGGTCTCTATTATCTCTATACTTGTCTAAATCTCTTTCTATCTCTAATTCTTTGTCTAGTTCTTCGCAGAGGTAAGTTCCTCTGTCGTCTGTATAACACAAGCCTTCTAATGGTTGGTGTATTTCGCAACCTACTAGTACTAGTGTTAATATTATTAATTTTTTCATATCTCTTACCATTTTTCTACTGGTTTTTCATTTGGGTTAGCATAATTAAAAGGTCTTGACTCTTGCAACTGTGCAGGTCTATTTCCTTTGCCTACCCATTCATAATGATGCATTACTGTGAAGGGTGGTGGATTCTTGGGCCACCCTAATATTTCTAAATCTTTTCTAGGGTCTGCTTTCCAGCAGTAGCTCAGTATTTCTTCTACTGTATTTGCTACTAGATAATGCCTTTTGTTTTCTTCATCTCTTGCATTTGCATACACAAAACTCATATTTTTCTCCAACTATCCTTTTTTCGTTCTTCACTAACATCATATAAAATCCAAGGCATGCCCTCTCTATAAAGAATCCCTGCCCAAGTACAAGACTCGGGCAGAGGTCTATCAAGAGTGAATGGGAAAGGGCAATCCATTATCCATAGCACACTTGCAACGGTTTTTTTCTCCACTCTTAATATTTTATGGTATTTTAACTTTACACTATGTATTTTTTCTTTTGTAAAGAAATACCCATTATTGTCTATATAAAATTGACCTTGATGTTTTAGGTAGGAAGCTATATCGGGTAACATAGATTTTAAGGGATACAAGCTTTTCATCGGACTGGCTAAACGCCTTTTTCCTAATGTATCTCCTTTCATGTTCTTATCATCTAGTACTTGATTATCAATCCATAAAATACTATCTAATAATTCTACATTATCAGTATGTACTGCAAAGATAGGAAATTTTAATGTATCATATATCATGTTATTATAAGTCCTATCCAATACCCTAAAAACCAGAACACAAATGCCCAGCCGGGGTAGGCTTTACAAAACTCCCATATTTGTCGTAAAAATTCCACTATAAGTCATACTTATCTTGGAACTTACCAAACGAGTAGTCCTCACCTATATCAAAATCACAACCTACAGGAGCATTAGGAATAGATAAACCTCTATCCATTTGAACACATCTCTGTATTATTTCACAATATTCATCAATAGCATCTTCTCGTACTTCTGCTAAAATAGAGTCATGTACAAGTGCAAAAATCTTTACAGGTAATGCCTTACGTACTACTTCAGAATGAGCATCTACTGCTCCTAATAGGTTGATATCTGAAGCTACAGACTGCACTAAGAAATTTAGTCCAGACCTTACTTCATGACTTGCCACACCTTTATTGTCGGATTGAACATTAGGTAATCTTCTTTTTCTTCCAAAGTAAGAATATATAAATCCATTGTCCATAATAAATCTTGAAGATTTATCAATCCAAGCTCTTAATTTAAAGAACTGACGAAAATAATCGTCAATAACTTCTTGTGCTTCTTGAACACTAAAGTATTTGCCTGAGTCAGCAGTTACTTGTTGTGAAATTTTATTAGCACCAGCACCATACATAATCCCAAAAGTGACAGCTTTGGCAGCCTGTCTTTGAGTTGAATAATGCTCGGCAACTTCTTCTACTTCACAAGGCAAGTTAAATACTAACTTAGCAATACTACTGTGGAAATTTCCACCATCTTGAAACACTTTCATTAAGTTTTTATCTTCGGCAAGCACCGCAGCACAATAGACTTCTGCTGTGGTTAAGTCCATAGCAACAATCTTGTTGCCTTCTTTGGCACGAATGCAACCCTTGACAATAGGATTGTCTCTAGGTATTTGTTGCATATTCATTTTACCACTAGAAGATAATCTTCCTGAGGTTGTGCCATGTAGATTAAAATTAGTTCTCAATCTACCATCTTTATCTAACTGTGGAAGTATTTTATCCAAGTAAGTATTCTTGATTTTGGACTTTTGTCTAATTGCAAGAATATGCTTTGGAATCTCATGTTCTTCAGCTAGTCCCCTTAACACTTCTGCATCTGTAGAATAAGCTCCAGTTGCAGTTTTCTTTGTAGGTTTAAGACCCACGAAATCAAATAGAAGTTCTCTTAATTGAACTGTACTATTTGGATTAAATTCTTTTTGTTTTATCTTTTCAAATTTATCTACTGCTTCGAACTCATATAGTTCATTTACTGCATTATCAATATCTTCTTGCATTAATACTGCGGCCTTAGATAATCTATCTTCATCAAAAGGAACTCCTGTGTCTTGAATATCTGTTAAGAATCTACAGCCTGGTATGAGTATATCTTCATACACCTTGAATAACTTATTGTTTTTCTTAACAGCTGGATATAGTTTAGCAAAGACTAATAGAGTTACTACTGCGTCCATTGCTGCGTATTCCTTCATTATATCGAAAGGAATAGTGTCCCAAGTAAATTGGTCTTTTAAAATACGATTTGATTTTCTATATCCATCTATCCAATCGTGCATAGGCTTTTCATAATCTCCATAAGGAGTATATCTCATAGCAAGTTGTTTTAATCCATGAGTGCCTGGTTGTTCTTCTAAACAATAATGAAGTAGCATTGTATCTTCAAATCTTGGGAATTTAAAATTAAAATGATACTCTAACATAGCTAAGTCAAATTTTGCATTATGAAATACAACTATTTTCTTGTCAAATAATTCTTGAAATAACTTCTCTGCTTTTTCATCAATACAGTCTGTGTCTATGTAAGAGCCGTGGTCTTTTTCGTAAGACATACTAATACCTAGCACATAACCATTTCGAGGATAAAGTCCTGTTGTTTCTGTATCTACTGCAACCCATTGATTTTCATGATTGATTGCATCATCTAAAAATTTATGTAGAGCTTCAGTCTCTGTAATTCCGTAGATTTTATCATCATCAAGTTTTTCTATTTTAAGTTCACCACTAATGAACTTCTTAATGTTTTCCTTACTTTCTTCCCACAAAGGTTTAGCCTCTGGTTTAAAAGCCAGCATGGAAGGGTTAATAGCAGGTAAGAACTTGTCGTCTACACATCTACCACTATATTCTGTTACCGAAGTTTCTTTAGTATAATACTTAAGTGCTTCAGAACCGATTAGAATAATCCAATCATAGTCATCAATATTTATTTCAATATCAACATCTGCTTTTAAGACTTTCTTTTTGCTACTATCTGAGCAAAGAGCAAATCTATCAAAGTCAAACGCTGTATCGAAATGGTCGACATAGTCTGTCCTACTTGGTTTAGTTTCTATAAGTGCTATTTTCATTTTTGTTTTTTATTTTATATATTATATCAAAATTTCAACGCCATGTCAAGAAATATAAATGTGTTCCTCTAATTGCCGTACTTCACTTTCCGACAGAGAGCCTGGGTCTCTATTATCCCCTAAATCATATGTTTCTGCTAAAAAGCCATTTTCTAGTGCCATAGCTTTTGTTTTTTCGGCTCCTTTTCTTCCTGCATCATCGCCATCAAATACAATATCTATCCCTGTTATACCTTGCATTTTCAACAATGATAATTTCTCTGGTGTTACTTTGTTTACTCCAAAACAACACATAGCGTTTTTTAAGTTTTTATCATGAAGATTTATCATATCAAATAAACCTTCTACCAATAATACTCTATTTCTTATTGGCTTGACAATCGCAGGAAAAAGTGGTAGAACGGCTTGGGGAGGATAGATCATGTACTTCGGAACTTGTCCCAAAGTTCTGTGTCTGCCGTTAAAGCCTACCACTTTTCCCATGATGTCACGGATAGGGAAAATCACTCTACCAGCGAATCTTCCATCGTGATGGGTAAAAGCATCAAAATCATAATATGTACTAGGTTTAATTTCTCTCCAATTTTCTGCAAAGGGTCTCCACCCACTTGGAAAGTCTAATCCTACACTTGATGCTCTAAGTTCTTCTATTTTTGTCTTTAGTCTGTCTCTACGAATCTGTAAATAGTTTTGTTCTTTATTAAAATGTCTAAATATGTCGCCTTTAAAACCACAAGAAAAACAACTAAATATACCACTTATTTTATCAATACTCATACTAGGGTTTTTATCTTCATGGTCAGGACTTAAACACCTGATAAGATAATCCCTACCTCTTGGTTTATATGGTATACCTTGTTCGTCTAATAATTCGTCTACTCTCATAATCCTTGATTGTGCCTTCTATCTGTCTGCTGTTTTATAACTTTTTTACTTAGCTTTTTAACTTTTTGTTGTTGTTGTTTTTTCATGGTTTGTATACTTTTCCTCTATCTTCAATTAAATATCCATTCATATGGTCGAATTCATGCATTATTACTGCAGCGTCGTGTCCTTTATATTTTTCTTTCATTCTTACCCACGCTCCTTTAGCTACTGTGTCATATTGTATAACTACATAACTAGGTCTTGATGTTCTTACTTGTACATTATCACAACTTAGACACCCTTCCCAATGTTTTTTCTCAAAAGGACTTCTTTCTAGTATCTTTGCATTTACAAATAACTTAGTATCATCTCCTTTTCCTGCTAAAAATATTCTTTTAGGGATTCCAATTTGGATTGCTGCTATACCTACTCCATCTAATTCGTCCATTACTTCTTTCATATTATCAACAATCTCTCCGAGTTCTTCAAAAGTTCCTACTCTCCACTCTTTTGAGACTTGTCTTAAAATCTTTTTATCCTTTACTATCTTTCGCATTTCTTTCCCACTTTAGTGTTTCGCCTAAATCTTCGTATTCGGTCATATCAACTCCATCATGTTTTTCAACTTTGTAATGAAGTGATTTAAATACTGCTTCTTGCATTTGAAACCATATAGCAATAGCTTTACCTCTAAATTCTTCCTCTGGCCAAAGGTAATAACAGTTATGCCAATCTTCTAAAAATCTATGAACTACTACTTCAAAGTTTTGTCCTTTTAATTCTGCTACTGCTCTTAATCTTTGACTTCCCGCTAAAGGATACCACTCTTTCATTGACAGAAATGGATTCAATAATCCGTTTGCTTCAATACTTTTCATTAGGGGTTCATTTAAAGGAACGTCCATAATATTTTCTGCTATTTGGGGTTGTGCCAATAAAAAGTCAGTATCAGTATGTACTACTTCATAAGGTGGAACTGCAACTAACTTTGCAGCCTTTTTTCCAATTCTATCACTTGCCATTGAAATATCCTTTATCTGCTAAAACTCTGGTGAATTCGCCAATTATACTCTTTCTAGGTAGTAATTTTCCTATTTCTACATATTTTTCAGTTTTTACTATATATCTTCGTATTCTGCCATTATTAAATCTTGTATCTATAACTCTGCCATCTTTTCGTTCAGTATAACACATACTTGTAGTATCTGAATTGAATACGTGTAGGTCTTTTACTTGTTCTCCCCACTCTTCCGCGGCTATTTTTAATCGTTGTTTTTCTACTCTTTCATCATATTGAGTCATTTATATCTTCTCCTGTCGCTAAACTATCTTTTACTTTGTCTCTTTCTTTAGGATTCATTGTTGACTGAGGTCCAATCTTTAGGGTTTCCCAATCCATTACACTTGTAAATCCTTCCATTTTTGCACTTCTCATTTTTGTGCAGTTAAATGTAATACATTCATCTGAAGTTTCCCATGTTTCTAGGGTGTATGCGGCATCTGCAGCATCAAGAATACCTTTAGCAAATCTTGCTTCTCCTGTATTATCAATTTGATAAGGCGCTACTACTGGAACTTCATACTCTTGCGCCATTGATTTAAGAGTTTTACTTACTTCTATTTGTTCTGTCCAGTCATATTGTCCACCCTTTCCAGGCAGATTGTGTCTTTTTACTTGGTTTAAGTAATCTACTATAATTACTCCAACATCTTGATGTTGTCCAAGTTTTGTCTCTAATTCTGTTCTTATTTTTGATAATGTGAGTATAGGGTCATATATCACATCTAATTGTCTTTCTTCTGTTAATTTTTTTCTGCTCAATTCTTTATGAAACGCATCAAAATCACCAGTATCATAATACTGAGGTAATAATTCATGCCCATCTATGAATCTTGAAGCCCACCATTCTACTACTCTATTCCACTCTTGTGGGGCTAAATTTTTTGTTGCTAATCTTCCTATTGGTACTCTGGCTCCCAAAGAACACAATCTTTGAAGTATAGCACGACTATCCATTTCTATTGTAAAATAAATTGCACTTCTGCCCGAAGCAAATACATTATTAGCAATATTTACACAAGTTAGAGATTTACCCGCACCTCTACGACCACCTATAAGAATTAAATCTCTAGGTGTGAATTTTAGTTTTTGGTCGTATTCATCATTTAATCCGAGTGGTAAGTATTTAGCAAGATTCGAGTCTGAATCAAACAAACTAATAGTTTGCATACTTTCTTCGGGTGGTTTTAAGTCTACTCTTTCACCTATATCAAGAACTATTTTTTGCAAAGAATCTACATTTTCTTCTGCCTTTGCAATAGCAACTGTATGGTCAATATACTTATCTATTTCATGTAATATTTCTATTTGAGTATACTCATTTTTTAGGTACTCTAACAACATATGAGCGTCAGCATCTACTTCTACTGCTTCGATTGCCGCTAGTTGTTCTTTGAGTTTCGCAGGACGCGTGGATAGTTTAAGGTCGTCAAATGAGGGGAGAGTATTGAAGTCTTTTGCGTGGTCAGCAATCTTTTTATACAGAGCTTGAAACTCACTAGGCAAATAATTCTCTCTTAGGTTACCCCAAGTGTCGAAATCCTGTTGTTCAATAATCTGCTTAAGCAGAGCCGATGCTAAATTCAATACTATCCTCCCAGATAAGAATGGGCAAGAGAATGAGTTCCCTTGCCCAAGTGATGATTACAGAAAAAACTTAACTGTTGTTAGCTTTTTCTTTTCTTGCAGCGCCATCATAATCAGCACAAGTTAGACCTCTACGAGTCAACATTGTTTTAACGCCTCTTACAGTTTTGCCAATTTCATCAGCGATATCTTCGACATTCATGTCAGCAATATCACCATTAAGTTCAGACAAAGGATCAGCTTTACTAGAGCCTTTAGTTTCCTTCTGTCTAGGTATAGCGTTAATATCGCCAGACCTTAATAAGCTAAGAGCCTTTCCTCTGATAGAATTAACAGATTTGTCTAATGCGTCAGCGATTTCTTCGACAAATGCGCCATCGTTAACCATTGACACAAAAGTGTCTTCTTCTTCGGGAGAGTAAGTTCTAACTGATTCTGGTTTCTCAGCTGGTTTCACATGAGAAGTTAATTCCATAGAAAGAATCTTCCCTTGTATTGACTTAGCACTAAAAGCCCCGCCTTCAAAAGACTCTGCAATTTGTGCATAAGTGTATACGCCACTGTTGTCAGTAACGAAGTTAGATAGTGTAGCTTCCTGTTCGTCTGAAAAAGACTTGTTAGATACACTAGATGCTAACTCAACATCATAACCCATTTTTCTAAGTTTTGAAGAAACTGACCTTGTTGATGTTTCAAGGTGGTCTGCTGCTTCAGCAACTGTAGCTTGAGTAATCGGGCTTTCACCGCCCACAAAGTCTACAAGACTCTGTGTTCTTTCTTCTGTCCATTTTGGTAATGCCATTTTTATTTTCCTCTTACTGTTTTATAAAGTTGTTTAAATTATTTATTATTTGAACACCCCTATCTCGGGCTGTCCTCGTTTTTGCGGATTCGATACCGCTTTCGTTGATTAAGATACTAACATCTTTTGTCAAACTGCTTTTAACAAGGTAGCCCTTTTTTTCTAATATTTGCTTTGCGGCTGCCTTTGTTGGATAGCTTTTCAACTTTCCAGATATACATACTACGCCCTTATCAGGTTTACTCTCTGAGATGGGTGCAATTTGTATCCATCTGAAAGGTAGTCGGTCATATCCGTCCGTAAATTCTTCTATCAACCAATCTAGTAAGTTATCAGTAGCTTTTGGACCGAGTCCTGCTTCCTTACAAGAACTTTCATCTATTTCAGATATATTTCTTACTTTAGAACAAATCTTAGAGGAAGCAGTTCTGCCGATTAGCGGTATAGAAAAAGCTGGTAATAAATCGACTAAGTCGGTAAGTTTACTATCCTGCACTTCTCTATACAGTTTTACTGCTAACTTCTCGGATTGCAACAAATCTATCATCATTTCGGTATCTAATGAATAAATATCGAAAAGAGTTGAAATCTGCAATTTCTCGATAGTTGCGGGTCCGAGTCCCTTTATTTTCAATGATTTTGCAAAATGCTCAATCTTTTTAGTGGTCTTGCCCTCACAAGAGGGGTTCTCACAAAAAAGTTGGTCTTTCTTCCAAACTAATGTACTACTACAAGTAGGACAATTAGTTGGCGGTTGTATTTTTTGCAATCTTCTCATCTTTTTTTATTATATATATTATAACAAAAATAAGCTGTCATGTCAAGAACTATTTTTCGGGAAGTCCTGCAGAATCAACGAATCAATTTTGAAACACTCTGTATGACCTCCAAACTTAACTTTTGGCATGTATTTTTGATGTTTATATTTTTCATGTAGGTACTGTTCGTGTGCCCACACATTATAAAGAGTACTATTCCAAGTTCTTTGAATACGAATATCGTACCCTCTAAACCCTCTACTACGCTTTATAATATGTCGCCAGTCTTTCCCACTAGCGATTCCTACTTTGATACACTCTCTTTCGAAAGTTGTTTTATTTACTAAGATAACTCCATATAGAACTCCCTCTCGGTCTTTCTCCTTTGGGTAGTTATCAAAGTATGTTTGGTTGTATATTCCTCCCGCCATTAGTGTACTTTAAATTCATCTTTTCTCTGTAAATGTTCTGCTAACAGCATTTCAAAGAGGTCTTCATCTTCTTCAACTGTTGCCCTAAAATCCTCTAAGTCCATAACTATATTTCCTTCAGGGATTTTATCGCAGTATACTAAATAGGCTGCTTTAAGCTGAGACTCCAAATACAAAAGCATTAGTCCACTCTTCGCACAATTCTAGGTATTATTTCTCCACTACGGATTAACTCTACCTTACAACCAATCTCTAAACTTAATGACTCTATATAAGCCATATTGTGTAACGTTGCTCTACTTACTGTCGCTCCATCTACTTCGACAGGTTCAAGAATAGCTACAGGAGCCACAACTCCAGATTTACCGACATTCCATAGAACATCAACTAAAGTTGTCTCCACCCCGTCCTGAACTTGCTTAAGAGCATAGGCACCTCTGGGGTGGTGTGATGTATAGCCAAGAGTATCAAAATCTTGGTAATCATCTATACGAAAGACTGAGCCGTCATGTGGAAACTCACTCCAATCTGATTGTAGAACTGTGTCGAAAGAACATTCTTCCCCTAGCAGTCTCAAATCTTCAGACCAAAGTCCAGTTTGATACGGTTGACAGCCATAAGCTATAAAATGGAGTTGTCTGCTTGCAAACTCTTTCGTATCTTTTAGGTTTAACGCTCCTGCAGCGTAATTCCGAGCATTTTTAATTGTTTTAGGAGCAACTACTTCGCCCGTTATTTGTAGGATAGGTACTTCCCACGGCAGAATCTCGGGTACTAGATGTTTAATATTATGTGTGATGTCAATACCTCTGCGACCATCACCTCTAGTTAACCCTCTGTGTAGTGTTCCGTTAATATAAAGAAGGGAAACTGCAGCCCCATCAAGTTTAGGAGTCACGACTGTGGCTCCTTCATAACTGTTAAATGGGTCTTTGTTTTCTCCTACAAATACTTTTTGTAAGGAAAACATGGGGTATATATGGGGGAATCTATTATCCCGACTTGAATAACCTACTTCATCATACTCTGCAATTTTTGCTAGTTCATCAAACTCCGCGTCTGATATTATGGGGTTTCCATTATAGTATGATTCGCTTGCATTTCTCAAATATTCTTTTATATTTTTCATTATTATATTATACTAAATTTTGAAGGCGAAGTCAAGAACTATTTTTAGTTCTGGTTAGTTGGTGGAGGTGACAAGATTCGAACTTGCGACCTACTGCGTGCAAGGCAGTTGCTCTCCCAACTGAGCTACACCCCCTATTTGAGGTAAATTTGGTCTAATATATCTTTGAAGTGAGACTCTAGTATACCCTTAGCTTCTGCTAAAGATAAAATCTCTACTAAACCTTCAAATAACAACTTTGAGTTTTCAAAATCTAGGGGCATAGCTACCCCGTCCTTTGAAGGCTTCCATTCTTCATCGAAATCTAGGTAATACTTTCGAAGGTGGATATACTCCACTCCTCTAAATTCGTTTATAGTTAGTCTAACTTGCTCTGTTCCTTGTTTCTCAAAAATGATTTTTTCGTATACCTCTGGGGCTTCATGAATCTTCATTTTTTATTCCCCAGAATCTTACTAAGGGGAACTATGCTAGTCACGTTAGCAGGTTTTAATAACCTGTATGAATCCGTATCCCAACAGAAAAGTAGGACGCTAGAATCATCTTCTTTTGCCCTATTCTTTTTCTCTTGTATGTATTTGTTGTCAAAATCTAAAGTACAGACATTGTACTTTAGCTTTCTTGAGTTTTGACTTCTGTAGGTGATGACTGCATCACCATAGCGTTTTACCGTATCCTTAAAGTCGTCTTTTTTCACTAATTACTCCATTACTATTAAGAAAACTCTTTCTCTTTAGTAATGGTAGTGAATTAGTTGTTTATGTTGTTTATAACTCCAACAAAATATACAGCTGCTTTACCTGTCAACTTGTCTATAATATCCATATCTGGTTCTTGTCCTGCGTCATTTAGTGCATCAACTAAACTTTGTTGAGCGTCTGCTTTACTAACTCTTGTGCCGCCTGTGCCTCCAGATTTAGATGAACTAGATGTTGAAGGTGCTTTCTTGACATAAACACCAGCTTTAGTAAGAATCATTCTTACTCCGTTTGGTGATTCGCCAAGCTCTTCAGCTACATCTTTTACAATCTCCATACTATTTTCTGGAGTTGGTTCTTGTTCAGTATACATCTCTACTGCTTGAGCTTTTTTATTGTCGTCCCACGCCATTTTGCGTTTTCTCCTTATATTTCCAAATTTAATTTTATAATCAGCGATTGACTTTGTACCCCTATAGCCAGGACACCAACCTGTAGTGTCTAACATTTGCGTATAAAATCTATCACTCATACTATATTATACTAAAAATTAGGAGCGATGTCAAGAACTATTTTTTGAATCCCTAACCTCTGCTTCTAATTCTACCAAAAATTGATTGCATGAATCAATCTTTTGTCTGTCTAATACCATGCCTTCGTGCATTTTTAGGTATTTGCGTAAACCTTCTATCTTTGTTTTAATCTGTTTCTGTGTATGTATACTCATCTATAAATGGTAATCTTTCTAAAAACTCTAGTTTTTCTTCGGCAGCTACTGCCTTTTCTACTTCTGAATCAATCGCTGCTATTATATCTGGGTGTTCTCCAATCCCTGCTGGGTTGTGGAGGTACACCTGTATATTCGCTGTAGCCGCGGCTATTTCGCCACGATACTTCAACGATAACGCATCTCTTAATTCCCTATTAAAATCTATTATTTGTGTCATTTTTTCTCCAAAAGTGTGCTAACATACGAAGTAACCCATCTTTCTTTCATTTCATCATTAAATGCTATTCTAAAAGCAAATAAGACGAGAAAGAACATAGCTACTACATATATTACAAAATGAAATATTCTATACTTCATTACAATATTATTTGGGCTTAGTGTTTCCAATCTTCTTATTATATCAAAATATGTATTTAGTATCATTACTAACCATGTTGATATATAAACGGAAACTATGACTTGTAACCATAGTTCCATAATTATTCCTTATATTGCTCGGACGTCTACTCCATATTCTTCTAAATGAGTAAGCTTGCCCAAGTCATAGGCTAGTGAAAAGGAATTTCTTCCTACATTTTTCATATAGCCAAAAATTGGAGAGTAGACTTCCTTTTCTTCTATTGTATAGATATTATAACCTCTACTCCCATACTTCTTTTCATAATCTGTGCACTTTTCTTTATCTTGATAGCCAACATAACCAGCATGAGTCATTTGATGCTCTACTGTGTTTTCTCTTTTTACTATTGCTATACAATTATCTCGCACAGACCAAACTCTCTCACCCACTTCAAATTCTTCTGCTACACACTCTTCTGGTAACATAGCATATCTATGTCTGTAGCACTTTGAATGAGCTTCTTTAGAGAGTTTTTGAGGAACCCCCGCTTTATCTATAATATTTCTAACAAAAGTTGTTGAACGATACATACTTTCAGCAATACTACTTGTAGTATCTCCATCTAAGTATGCAACTATTACAGATTTTATTTCATCTGAGGTTGCCCTTTTTCCTCTTAATTGGTTCTTTCTTGTTTCTCTATAACTGAGAATGTCTTTGTGTTCTTCTAAAATTCTTTTTAACCTAGTTGTATTGTAGGTTATATTTAATATTTCGCAGGCTTCTTTTTTAGTGATAGGACTACTATCTTCTAATAATGCTATTACCTTGTCTAAGGTAGCTGCGTCTAGCTTTTCATGTTTCTTTTGTCTAATCCCTCTTGGCATTTTAATCCTTATCTATGTATAATTGGTTTTCATATTCTTTTAATTCGTCGTATAACTGTTTTTCTTCTACATCTAATTGATGCATGCCTAATAAAGCATAGTGAATTATTTTTAATAAATCCTCTCTGCCATCTCCTTTTTTGTCAAATCTTATTGCATATTTTATAATATTACCCATGCAAAAGCCTCTCCCATGTTTAGCGTCCATTATTATTTCGGTTGCTTGGAAGTTTCCTTGTGCATAATGTTGTTTATAAGTATTATCTACATACTTAGTAACTTCATTTAATAACTTATCCTCATTAAATTTATAATTCATTAGACTACTTTTATTCCTAATACATAATTTTCTGCGGCGTCTTCGGCATAACATTCGCTATGTCCTTCATAAACTTCATCTTTCCACCACACATTATTTACCCAAAAACGACAACCCCAATGTCCTCCTCTTACAGAATAGACATCAGCTCTGCGTTTCTTTCCATCTACATCACCAACAAAGGTGCTGTACTCTGTTAGAAAGTTATTGTTTATATGATTATATTTTGTCACGCGCCCACTTAATTAAACATACGAAAGCAGCTAAGTACATTGCCGCACTTTCACTACCTTCTAATAATATTCCGCCAATAATCGCTAAGACCATGACGACCAAAAAGATATTTTCTTTTAATATTTTCATTTTCTTACTAATACCTTTTTCAGTTTTTGGGCTCTTTTATTTACCGAGTCCAAGAACTTCTGTGCTCTTTGATGTAATATATCACTAGGTTCTAGCAAATCTTCATACCACTTCATAATAAGAGATATTGCCAAAGCCCATAGAAATATACTAAATATATAAGCAAAAAGATTATAAGGCAATAATAATAGGTTATTCATAAACTCTATCATATATCACCTTCCTTTCTTATCTCACTCCTAGAGACTTCAAATCCGTTCGGATACCTACTCTCTAATTTTCTAATATTTTCTTCCATTACTTGTTGAGGTGTGTACCCTAGTGCTTTGCAGCCTTGAACCCAATACCATAGAACATCTCCCAACTCACGCATGAGATGGAATCGTTGTTCTTCATTATAGGGTTTTCCTTGAAATATAATCTTTTTGATTACTTCCGAGAACTCTCCAGATTCGGCTTGCATGCCGATGGAGCTAGTTAGGAGTTGAGAAAATTCTGTTTCTGGGTGTCTTTGTCTGAGTTTAATTAGTCTATCCATCATAATAGCTGTTGATAGACTTTCTCTACTTGTTGTACTTATTACGAAATTTCCGTAATCGTCTAATTTTTTTAATTGTTCTTCTGTCATTACCTTGTTATTCTGGTTGTATAACTGGCTTCTTCTTCGTTCCACCAGTGTGGTTTGTTTCTTTTTGTCCAATTTGCGAAGGTTGCTTTATCTTTGTGATAAAATCTTCTGTAGGCTTGGACTGTGTCTGTGCCTTTGAGTTCGTCTGGCATAGCTTGAGCAAATGGTGTGAGCCCAATGCTTGGTAAGTCGATGTCTGGTAACTTAGCAATGACATCATGCATTGATTTATGCGACTTTCCGTATCTATGTCCGTATTCTTCATTGAGTTCGTATGCCAAATTGTAGAGCCACTCATAATTATCGAGACTCTCGCGTACCCATATACTACAAGGGTGATTGTACATAGTAGGCAAATAAGGATAAGGACGGGGCTCATCTTGTTTGTGAACTCTAACCTTTTCCCACTCTTCGCCTGTGATTTTTCTTGGGACATACCCGACATATTTATCAATCCAATGTGCTGTGCATAGTAGCTGAGCTGATTCCAATATCATCTTTACTACATGCTTATCAACATGATACTCCGCACAGCGAGTTATATCTTCGTCTAATATAAAAATATTCATATTGATATTATACTAAAAAATGAGAGCCATGTCAAGAAATATTTTCAGCATGGCTCTCTGTTAGGTTATTTTTTCTGACCAGCAGTTGGCTCTTTATGCGTTCCTGCATATAAACCAAACCAAGCTGCGCCAGCACCAACAATAATACTAATCAATCCTGATTGTTCTAAAGTTGGCTCTGGTAGTTCCATAAACCAGATGGTTGAATAGTAAAGTAAAAAGATGTATATACTCAAGAACGCTCTTGGGAATATTCTCCAACTATCTATCATTTGTGCTAACCAAATTCCTTTTTGCCAAGGATTTTCTGGTTCTGCTTTCATTTCCATCTCTAAAATCTTAGCTTTTAGTTGTCCTATTTCGTCAACCATAGCCATAAATTTTTGCAAGTCTATTTCTACCTCATTACGACTCATGTCGCCTGAGAATCTATCGACATCTGCCATTTTAGCTCTCCCTTTACAAAGTTTTTACACTTCGTAGCTTGCCCTTATTTAAAGGTCGTGAGTAGTATTGTTCTGCAATATCCCACGCTTCATCTACAGCACAGTATCTAAATGATACTACAATCTCAATCGCTTGAGATGGATTTAGCTGTTGTTCTTCTACTAAAGTAGAAAAGAGTTCTTCAGCGTCCTTTAATGTAATTTTACGCAAAGTGTTTGAGAAACTCATACTTTGCGTCAGTCGTATCTATTGATTGTATATCAACAGTATATACTTGTATTACTTTATCACTAGACTTTATTGTGTGAAGTAGCCAATCTTTAACTGGCTCGTCTTCGACATCTGCTTTTAATATCAACTCTACTTTAATTGTTTGTGTTGTGTCTACCATATTGTTATTAATAAATTCCTTATTAAAAATATCAGCCCTACTCCATTGAGTATAACTAATGCTCTGTCTTTCCATAGTATACTTACTACTAACCAGCCTGTAACGCCTACCATTGAAAAGGCTAAATCCATTTTTTCAAATCCTTCTACGCCTCTCATAGACATAGCAAAAAGTATAAACGAACTTGCTATCCATTTAATATACCAATCTAATGTATATTTTGGAGTAGCTGATTTAAAAATCCGTTTTGAATTTTCTAGTTCTTCTTTGTTATATTTCAATTCTTGTTCCTTATTCACTACTATTAGACCATTCCTCTATTGATTCTTGTTCTAATATCCAATCTTTTAAAACTACTAAATACTCTTTCAAGTCTTTAGCCATTGCAATATGAAAGTCTTTGTTGTCTGGGTCTTGTAAAGATAGTTTATTATGAAGGTCAATCGTCCTCAATATTTGGGCGACCGAATCCTGCCAAGGTTTTCTTATCTTGGTCGAGAATGTTCGTTTGACTTTCGCTATCTTTTTTTCCATTTTCCTCTAATTTGCTAAATGCTTCTGCAATGTAATCTTCTAGTGTCATACCTCTTTCTGCGGCGTGTTGTCCACACACCATCAAAAAGTCTTGCGACACTTCTACTGTTTTATCTTTATACTTAAATATCATTGAATAGGTCTGCTTCTGCCTGTCGTCTTCTTGTTAGTCCTTCGAGAACTTTACCGCCAGCTTTATTCCAACGAAGCATTTGATTGCCTACTTCGGAATAATCTCCAGCATTTAAGACTTTAAGCATTGTAGATGAGTTAAAATTGGTTGGTCCAAGGTTGTACACCCAAGATACTAGGGCGTCAAATTGGTTTTGACTTAGCGGTACTTCGACTGCTGTATTTACATAGTTCTCGTACTCCTCTAATTCTACCTCTAGCATATAGTCAGCATGGCTTTCACTCCATGAATCGCCAGGTTGTACATCTTTGGTATGACCATATCCAATAGTCCATACTCCTGCAGGGCATTTGTATGCGTCTAACTCTAACCCTTCAAAATGTTTTATAAGTTCTAATCCTTTTTTTCCTATTTTCATAAATAAAAACTTTCTCCACAGCCACAACGACCAGATTCTCCTAAATTTTCTACTACAAATTCTTGTGTTAATTTATCTTCTTTCCAATCAAGTATAGCATTTTGTAGATATTCGTGGCTTGTAATATCTACTGCCAATATATTTGAATATACTATATCAGTTAAACTAGGCATTTCTTCAAAGTTTAAATCATACATATATCCGCCGCAACCACCTCCTGTGATTGAGAGACGAGCGCCCCAAGTTTGTTTTGAGGCAACTCTCTCTTTCAAATTGAATAATGCTTTTTCTGTTATTTTCATTATAAAATTGGTGCCATTGCGATATACATAAATATGAACATGAATATTAACATTCCTAGTCCTATTATATCCTCGCAAGTTTTTCCATCTGGGCAGTATTTATCTTTTAGGTCTTGAATCGTTTGCAAGTTTGCATGACGACTCAAGAGCCGTAATGCTTTTTGCATAATCCTTCTCCTCTTAACCTATCTCAATCGTTCTAGGTCTTTCTTCTTCAGGTGTATTTACCTGTAAGTTTACTACTAACATGCCGTTCATGAAACCCGCGTCAGCAACTTCTACCCAATCTCCAAGAGTGAAAATTCTCGTGAATGTTTTACCACTCAGCCCTCTATGGATATATTCTTCCTTAGAGTCTAATTCTTGTTTCTCTACTCCCTCAATAGTGAGTTTGTTCTTATGTTGCTTTATTACTATATTGTCCTTGTTCCAGCCTGGCAGCGCCATTTCTATGCGATAGGCTTGTTCACCTACTGCTACCAGATTGTATCTTGGATAATTAGTTAGAGGGTTTTGGTCAACCCTTCTTGCCAACTCGTTTTGCAAACGGTCAAAACCGACAAATAACTTGTCAAAGTCATTAAATTTCAATGCTGTAATTCCAGTCATTATATTCTCCTTATGTGGCTCCTTTCGGCAGCCGCTATGAGTCCCTTTCGGCAACTCGGTTATTATTTTATGTCTAGCTGAAACCCGCTCACTGGTGGAAGTGAGACTCCTACCTCGCCCTCGGATAACTCGTTATCCTACTCGTGCCAGACATAGACAAGGGTTTTAATAAGGCAGTTCCCTCAACTGCAAATCGCTTTTCGTGAATTTTTTATTCTTCACATGATTATTATATCAAATTTATACCAACTTGTCAAGAACAATTTTTCAGTCCTCATCAAGTTCGATTAATCCTTTTTCTTCAAGGTAGTCTAGCGTTTGCGAGATACCCTGTCTTTTTGCAAGTCCCCATGTTAAATGAACACATGCACAAAGGAAGATAAAATATAATATATCTACTTCAGTTATTGAATACATTGGTCTTTCCTTAGTGTTAAATTATAAGCCCTTTCCCAAAGTTATTCTTTTCATTTATATATATTATACTAAAAAATAAGCGCGGAGTCAAGAAAAATCGTCAACATAGGTAAAAATAGTTCTTGACATTGCACCCTAAATTTAGTATAATATAAACATGAAAAAATCCAAAAGAAGCAGATGGAGCGAGAAGGATATTCGCCTACTAAAGAAGTTATATGGCGAACTTCCGATAGAAGAACTGCAGGGCATAATCGGTAAAACTGAAAGTGCTATCCGTTCAAAAGTCCACTACCTGCGAAAGCGAGGTTGGTCATTCACTAGCACTCGAAGATAGGAGTATAACATGGGCGAAGTAATACCTTTCCCAATAATAGATAAACAAAGCATTGCTGAAGAACTTACAGATGAAATCAGTATGGAACTCATTACTTTAATAGAAAGAAAAGGATTGAGACTAGATACACCCGATTTTTGCTACGATATGGCATGGGTTGTCAAATTTCTTGAAATTTTAGTAAAAAATCAGCATGGCATCAAAACACAACTAGGAGAAGATATAAAGAGGTTTAAACCTCAAGATTTGTATGAGAAGGAACAATGATAGAAACCAACGAAATTTTGACCGAATGTTGCGTCAATTTCGTAGGCGTGTGCAAAATAGTGGTGTCCTAGAGGAAGTCAAGAAACGCCAGCATTATATTAAACCTTCAGAAAAAAGAAAGAACGCTCTCAACGCTGCTAAGCGCAGAGAAAAGCGTAATCTTGCAAGTAATTCCCTACCACCACGAAAGCCACACGGATACTACTGAGGCAAAATCCACCAATCAATTCAAATAAAAAATATTTTTATGTTTGCTCAAAGGCGTACAGACGGTCTTTTCATCGACCTACGCAAAAATTTGCTTTGCAATTTTGTTAAAAGTGTGGTATAATATATACATAAAATGGCAATTAAAACTGCTAACTACTAAACCTCAACCAACACATAACTAACGAGAGATCGCTGCCTGAGAACAGCTCTCCGAAGGAGAGATGGACGAAAGCCAGCGTATCTGTTCAGAGTGTGAATTATGGTTGAGTTAAAGCAACTAATTGGACTATATGAATTAAAAAAAGCTAATATGAATTGCCACTAAATTTTAACACTAAAAACAAATTACTACAATTGCGTCTATCTGATGCGATTACTTTTATGCATAACTTCGCCAAACCAAAATTATTTATAACATGTTTTAAGCTGTCTGACTACCTTAACTTCAACGATATGTTCTCAATCTATGCAAATTTCCCCTAGACTACTAAAACCCCGTTGCGGTTTAGCGTCAAGAGGTCTGTTTTTGCCCCGTTGCAGTTTGGTTTAAACTACTTACCAATGTCTTTGATATTTTCTTTGGGTATCACTTGGTATGCGCCCTTGTTGTAAGGTATAGCCACAGTGTATTGCTTAGATATTTCTTGTTTGTATGAATTGTCCTCAGCTTTCGTAGGCTTACTACTGCCCAGAGGCAAGCTAGGATATTTTTCTTGATGTGCTTTGATTTCTTCTAGCCGAGGATTCGGCTTAGGTGTTTTTTGTTGTTTGAAGACAGGCTTACGCTTCTTTTTGTAAGCACTAGTCTTTCGTTTTCGCCCTGACGGACTGTATCGCATATTTCCATTTATAATCATATAGATATTATACTAGGCTTTTAAGGATTTGTCAAGAATTATTTTCAGTTTCCCACTTATGCTTAGTTTTTCTACTATATTTCCGAGATGTGTGAAAGCCACCCCGTAGTTTGCTATGCTTTGCTACGAGGTTTCTTAGTGTGATTTTTCTTTTTCTGGTTCTTTTTGGCTTCATTTATTGTCTGTGAAGTCTATAAATTCATCAGCACCCAAAGGCTCGCTAGAATCTATCCAATGCTTATCTATAACTTCCTCTTGAATTTCACTTTCTGTGATATTCCCCTGACCATCTTCTATCATTAGTTCTGCATCTTCTTCACTTTCAGCTACTATTTCTACAGTTTCCACGACATAGATAGTCTTTTCAATCTTACCGATATATTTCTTAGGCTCTTTCTCTATCATATTTCCTCTCCTCGAATTAAATTATATAGATATTTTAATTCTTGCTTAGGGGCTTTTTCTAGCCCTATAAGTTTACTACTAGTCCCACCGAGTTCTTCAGCTATATCTACTATTATCTCTGCTTTTGTTTTTGGGATTTCGCCTGTTTTTGTTTTGTATATCGCCTTTTGATACACGCCTTCTCTAGACAACTTGCCAATTATAGATTTAATACTGCGATTTAATTCCACAGCTAGTTTATCTACTGTGTCTCTATTTGGCTCAGCAGTATATTTGCTAACCATATGCTTGACTTCTTCGTCTGTATAATTCGCCGCCATAGCCATCTCCTAGTAAAATAGGTTAAGCCCTAGTTTGACTTTCCTATCCCCGCTTTCTGGGCTACCGATATTTATTTCGGCATTGCCTCCACTACTAGCAATCAATGTTGATTTACCACTAGCTGAAGGGCCAATTTCGTTGTTGGTATCTATTTGGATATTTAGTACGCCATCTTCCATAAAAGTGTATATACTGCCATTTTTTCCAATTTTTTCACCAAATTCTTTTTCTATTATTGCCATGTGTTTACTCCTCGTCTATAATAGGGTTAATATTAAAATCCGCCTCAAAATCAATTTGAGGGTTATTCTCTAGTCCATAGTGAACTGCAAGCTCTGCTAACAGAACTTTCAGTTCCTCTATGTTTTTATTCAGCCAAACTTGAAGATGTTCCATATCTTGTGTTAGATGTGTCATATCTTCTTTTATAAAGAGATTTTCTTTCTCTATTTCAGCTAATCTTTGTTCTTTCATTTGAACTACGCTTTTAAGCTTAGTTGGGAATTGTATAACATTATCACTACTCATGATTTAAACTCCGCTTCGGGAATGTCCCATTCCACATAAAAGCTGTCCAACTCTACGCCACGCGGAACCTGTCGTTCCATTATGGCTTCTGCCTTTGCTTGAAAATCTTCTGAACTATTAGCATTAATCGTAATTTCTTTACTAATTGTATAAGACGCTGTTATTTCGCCTGTCCATTTTTGATTTCCTACTGGCTTATCATCTATATAAGTGCCGCCAGTTTTCTTACTTATTTCTATCTTCGGATAAGGCATACCACCCTCCATACAGCTCTCGCCATAATCGATAGAATTATTACTATACCAACAATCTCTAATATTGTCATAGTCCTACTCCTGCTATCATTAAAATTAATAATAAAAAGCCACTTCCTAA
>Ga0163180_10000431_pt1 | contig 24523 bp, 20 predicted proteins | sample AtlANTMetagenome_2_FD_109647 | JGI IMG/M metagenome (GOLD analysis project Ga0163180, IMG submission 109647) | Marine eukaryotic phytoplankton communities from the Atlantic Ocean - Atlantic ANT 4 Metagenome | ecosystem: Environmental > Aquatic > Marine > Oceanic | place: North Atlantic Ocean...
TACCGTCCTTCAGGAGCGGCTCCAGGCACTTGATTCCCCGGTTCTCTCCCCCGAGCAGGATCCGTCCCTTGTGGAAGACTGGCGTAGGCATGTTCTGATTATGACTCCGGTGGGGGGCGGGATACTCCCAGAGCAACTTTCCAGTCCTGCTTTCCACTCCCGCAAGGGTCTCGTGGTTCCACTGCACCACCTGTCGCACTCCCGCAATCTCCACAAGAAGCGGGGAGGAATACGAGGTGCCATGCTCCCCCTGGCTCCACACTTCCCTTCCGGATTTCACGTCAAAGGCCATGAGCGCACCCGCCCCGTCATTGCCGAGGTGCACGATTAGGCGTTCCCCATCCACGATGGGCGAGGTGGAGACGCCCCAGTTGGGCTGGTTTCCCTTCTCCCACTTTCCCCGGTAATCCTTGCGCCAGAGCAGGCTGCCACTTTCCACGTCCCAGGCGTGGATCATCCCGGTGATGCTCAGGGTAAAGAGGCGACCATCGGCCATCACCGGACAGGACTTCGGCCCTTTTCCATGACGCTCTCCTCCCCCACCGATCTTGAAGGGGTTCTTATAACTTTTGCGCCAGATCTGTTTTCCACTCGCCAGGTCAAAACACCAGACCACCTCTTCTTCTCCCTGACGCGCATGCTGGTAAACCCGCTGGCCCGCGACCAGGGGCGTGCCGTATCCGGTTCCCACTTCCACGCTCCAGCCTTTCTTCAATTGTTTCGGCCAACGGGCCGGAACCTTGAAATGCTCCGCCCAGCCATCACGCTGGGGACCAAGCAACCCGGGCCATACCACTTCGGCAGCAGGGAGGACCGGAATGAGGGACACTGCGAGGGCAAGCAAGAGGAAAGGTCTCATGGCCCTTTCCTCCTAGGCCATCTGCTCCCCCGGGGCGAGTTTCAAGTTTCCCCGGCTGACCAGCTGACGAAAAGAGCTCCCTAATGCTCTTTTGCCTTCGGCTTGCCGCCCGGGCTGGGGCAGGATGTCCCCCATGATCAGGAACGTCCTGACCCTCCTCTCGCTCGCCCTCACGGTTCTTCCCCTGGCCCGGGCCGGCGAGTTCAAGACCCTCTTTCCCAGGGACGGCATCCCCAAGGGCTGGATGGTGCGAGCCTGGTCTGATGTCTCCAAGCCCGGACCGGAGGGAGCCCAGTGGGTAGTGGAAAAGGGCATGCTGAACGGAGGCGGCGCCCGGGGGTCCTGGTTGATCAGCGAGGCGGAATACTCCGACTTTGAATTGCAATTCGAGTTCAAGCTCGGGCCCCAGGGCAACAGTGGTTGTGCCCTGCGTACCCCGGCCTCCGGGGATCCGGCCTTCGATGGCCTGGAGCTCCAGATGGCAGACTATCGCTACAATACCAAGGCCGCGGATTCCGAGCTGACCGGAGGACTTTACCGCGCCCTCGCACCCGCTAAGCAGGTCTACAAGCCGGAAAAGTGGAACCGCTACGAGATCACCCTCAAGGGACCGCAGGTCAGGGTGGTTCTCAATGGGACCGTGATCCTCGATCATGATCTGTCAAAGGAGGATACCGTTATCAAGAGGCACAATGGCAAGGATGCCCCGGCTCTCCGGGACCGTCCCCGCAAGGGACGGATCGGGTTCCAGAACCTGAGCCGTGGAGGATCTCCGGTCCTGATCCGCAACGCACGAATCAGGGTCGCCAGATAGCCGCCACCTTTTCTCCCATGAATTCCCTTCCCATCGGCGTATTCGACTCCGGCATCGGAGGGCTCACGGTGGTCAACGCCATCCAGGAGCACCTCCCCAACGAGGATATCGTCTACGTCGGAGACACCGCCCGCGTCCCCTACGGATCCCGGAGCCCCGGCACGGTCATCGACTACGCCACCCAGATCTCGACTTACCTTGAGCACCTCGGCGTGAAGGAGATTCTCATCGCCTGCAACACCGCTTCCGCAGTCGCCCTCGAGGCGGTGGCGGCCGGGACCTCCCTCCCGGTCTCCGGGGTGATCACACCCGGTGCCGAGGCCGCGCTGGAACTCAGTGGTTCCGCCCCCATCGGGGTCATCGCCACCCGGGCCACCGTCACGAGCGACGCCTACCGAAATGCTATCCAGGATCTCAATCCCGCCGCCGAGGTGGTATCGGTTTCCACCCCCCTGCTGGTACCCCTGATCGAGGAGGACTGCATGGATGAACCCTTCACCCCGGACATCCTGCAACACTACTTTGAGCCCACCCGGCTCCATGCCTGCGACACCCTGATTCTGGGCTGTACCCACTATCCCCTCCTCGCAGATCAGATTGCCAGGGTCTTCGGCAAGCCTGTGGTCGACACTCCCACTGCCACCGCCCTTGCCCTGGCAGAGAGCCTGAACCAGAGAGGCGCCCGTAACGAATCAGACAACGCAGGTTCTCTCTCCGTTCTCCTGACCGACGATGCCGATCGCTCCCTCGGCATCGTCTCACGTCGCCTGGGAGTGCGGGTCACGGAAACGAGGAGGATTGATCTCTCCGAACTCGCGGCGCCAGAAGCCACGCCGCCCGACTCACCCAGCGTATGAAACAGTTTCTTTTCACCTTCCTCGCACTATCTGCCTTTTCCCTCTCAGCAAAGGAAAGGCCAAACCTCGTCCTCATCTTCATTGATGACATGGGCTATGGCGATATTGGTCCCTACGGCTCCAAACTCAACCGTACACCAAACCTCGACCGCATGGCCAGGGAGGGCCGTAAGCTCACCAGTTTCTATGCCGCCCCGGTTTGCTCGGCCTCTCGCGCGCAATTGATGACCGGTTGTTATGCACCACGCGTGGGTGTCCCCGGCGTATTTTTTCCTGCCGGTCGTAACGGGCTCAATCCCGAAGAGCACACCGTAGCCGAGTACCTCAAGGAACTCGGCTACGCCACCATGTGTGTGGGCAAGTGGCATCTTGGAGATCAACGGGAATTCTTGCCCACGCGCCACGGCTTTGATGGCTACTTTGGTATTCCCTATTCCAATGACATGGGCCGCACCGCCACGGCTAATGGCAAGCGGGTTCATCCTCTGATGCGGGACGAAAAGGTGGCGGAACTCCTCGAGGATGAAGGCCAGCGGCGCGTCACCCGTGAATACACCGAGGAGGCCGTGAAATTCATGGAGACAAGCAGCAAGGAGGGCAGGAACTTTTTCCTCTACCTGCCCCACACTGCCATGCATGTGCCACTCTATCCCCATCCCGATTTTTCCGGGAAATCCAGAAATGGCACCTATGGCGACTGGGTGGAGGAAGTCGACTGGAGTGTCGGGCAGTTACTCAAGGCCCTGGAACACCTGGAGATCGCACAAAACACTCTTGTCCTCTTTACCAGTGACAACGGTCCGTGGGCTTCCAAGGGCAAGGCCGGCGGGGTATCCGGCCCCTTGCGCGGTAGCAAGGGTTGCACCCTTGAAGGAGGTGTGCGCGAACCCACCATCGCCTGGTGGCCCGGCACCATTGCCCCCGGCACGGAATCTGCCGGCATCGCCGGCACCACTGATGTGCTCCCCACTTTTGTTTCCCTGGCTGGCGGCACGGTTAAAAAAGACATTCAGATCGATGGCATGGACGTCTCGGCCTGGATGCTCGGCAAAACCGAGACGTCCCCACGGGATACCTGGCATTATTTTCAAGGCTCGAGATTGCAGGCGATCCGGCAGGGTCCATGGAAACTGGCCCTCACCGCTCAATCCCTCGGCATGGGAATTCGCCAGCGCGATGCGGATCTGGCCAAGGGAAGGCGACTCTATAACCTGGAAGCCGAAATAGGAGAAATTACCGACCTCGCGGAAGAGAACCCCGCCATTGTCGGGAAACTGGAGAAACTGGCAGCGCAGATCACCGCCGACATTTCCGCCAATAAACGACCAGCGGGGACGGTGCAGAACCCGGTAACCCTCTATCCCACCGCCAGCCGCAAGCAACCTGCCAGAAAAACCAGGAAGCCGGTCAAGCCCATCAACTGGGAAAGGGCGAAACTGGGTGACACCTACGCCAGTACATCGTTACCCGATATGGGCGGCAACCCATTCACTATTCAGGCCACCGTGGAAATTAAGCGCGGCAAAAAACCCAATGGTATCATCCTGGCTCATGGGGGCTCCGCGGTGGGTTACGCCCTGTACGCCAAGGAGGGCAATCTGGTCTTTTCCCTTCGCCTCGGCAAAAATACCGTGCAAAAAATCGTGTTCGGTTCACCAGGTGAAAAAATGAAAATCACCGCCAGCCTCACCAGGGAAAAGCTCTCAATCCGAGTGGGTGAGAAATCTGTTGAAGCAAAATCTCACGGTCTTCTGAACAAGCACCCGCAGGAGAATCTCTGTATCGGTCATGATGATGCGAATCCGGTGGACCCCGAATCCCCGGGGAGCCGTATCAACGGAGTGCTCTCAAACCTGCAGGTGACGATCAGATAATCCATGCCATTCGTGAGAGTCCTCTTTCTTTCCCTGGTCGTGTTCCTGCTGCCCCTCACGGCAGTCGGCGGAGAGCGCAAACAGCCGGATATAGTGGTGATCCTGGCCGATGATGCCGGCTACTCGGATTTCGGCTGTTATGGTGGCGAGATCGAGACCCCGGCCCTGGACAAGCTTGCCGCCAATGGCCTGCGCTTTTCCCAGTTTTACAACACCGGTCGCTGCTGCCCCTCGCGCGCTGCCTTGCTTACCGGCATTTATCAGCACCAGGCAGGAATGGGCCACATGGCGAGGGACCGGGGTTTTCCCAGCTACAGCGGCACCATCCTTCCCCATGTGCCGACCCTGGCCGAGCACCTGAAGAAGGGAGGCTACCGCACGATGATGACCGGCAAATGGCACCTGGGAACAGACCCGGCGCAGTCGCCCGTTGCCCGCGGCTTTGACCGGTTTTACGGCACGCGCAACTTTATTGATTCCTACTTTACCGTTCTCAAACATTGCCCGGTTTTCCTGGATGACAAGGTAGTGCTGCCCGGCACCGAGGCCCCCGTCAACCATCTCCATCCAGATCAGGAATGGTATACCACGGATGTGTTCACTGACTATGCCCTGCATTTCATGGATGAATCGTTCAAGCAGCACTCCGATCAGCCCCTGTTCCTCTATCTCGCCTACAACGCCCCCCATTTTCCACTCCATGCGCGGGAGGAGGACACCAGGAAATACCGCGGCCGCTTTCGGGATGTGGGCTGGGATAAACTTCGCCAGAAACGTCATGAACGGATGATAAAGATGGGATTGATCAAGAAGGAATGGGCCCTCTCGCCGCTCGATGTTCCCGGGTGGAAAACCTACGATTCCAAGCTGCGCGATGAACTCGACTTCAAGATGGCACTCTACTCCGCCATTATTGACCGGATGGATCAGAACATTGGCCGCGTGGTGGAAAAACTCAGGTCAGCAGGCCGGCTGGACAACACCCTGATCCTGTTCATGGTCGATAACGGGGTGCCCGGCACGGGCGTGCACGATTGGCGCGGCCTCTTTGCAAAGAGCGGCAAGCATCCCGAAACGCGGGTGGACAATTACGCCGAGTGGGCGAGGCGGGGAGGGTGGTCCTCAAGTTCCGGCCGCGGCTGGGCCAACCTGAGTAACGCTCCCTTCCGGATGTACAAACGCTACACCCACGAGGGCGGGGTCGCCACCCCGCTGATCGTACACTGGCCGGACAAGGTCAGGGCCAGGGGGGAGCTTCGTCACGCACCCGGCCATCTCATCGATATCGCCCCGACCTGCCTTGCCGCAGCGGGCCTGACGGCCAAGGGCATGGAGGGGGAGAGTTTATTGCCTGTTTTTGCCACGGATAGAAAACAGGAGCGCACTCTCTTCTGGGAACACGAGGGCAACCGCGCAGTGCGCAGGGGCAACTACAAGCTGGTGGCCCTGCATGATTCTCCCTGGGAACTCTACGATATGGACAGGGACCGCAGCGAATTAAACGACCTCTCCAGGGTCATGCCCGGGAAAGTTCAGGAGTTGCAACGTGCTTACGAGGCCTGGGCCAGAAGGGTGGGGGCAAAGCCTTGGAATGATGTGAACGCGAAAAGGCCTAAGAAGAACTGATACTCGATTCTATCATTAGATCTCATCCAGGGCAGCGCCCAGCGCTTCACAGGCCCCGGTAATCTCTTCCGCGGTGCTGCACAGGGGCGGCATCATCACGATGGTGTCCCTGATCGGACGGGTAAGCAGGCCGTGGGCGCGAGCTGCGAGACAAACACGCTCTCCCATGCGCTCCCCCTCGGGAAAGCGCTCCCCGCTTTCCTGCCGCAATTCGAGCCCGGCAATGAGTCCACAATGGCGCACTTCGTGAACGGAAGGATGAACAACTGCTTTCAACCCCTGCACGAGGGCCTCCACCCGGGCAGGAAGGCCCTCCAGCACCCGTTCCTCCTCGAATACATCAAGGCTGGCCAGGGCCACCGCACAGCCAAGCTGGTTGGCGGTATAGCTGTGCCCATAGTAGAAGGTTCGATCCCTGTCCCCGAGAAACGCCTCAAAGACCGGGCCGGTGGTCAGGGTCGCGGCAAGGGGCAGGTAGCCCCCGGTAAGACCCTTGGCCAGACAGAGAAAATCCGGCAGAACCGATTCCTGCTGGCAGGCAAACATCATACCAGTCCGACCAAACCCAGTCATAACCTCGTCGAGGATCAGGTGCAGTCCCTGTTGGTCACACCAGGAGCGGATCTCGGCAAGTTGGCCGGGTGGCCACGGCCGCATTTCATTCACTCCCTGGATGAGGGGCTCCAGCACCACCGCAGCGGTCCGGGAAATCTCCTCCGCAGCCAGAGCTCGCAGATCCTCTACGGAAGCGACCCTCGTGGTAGGAAACCCGAAGCTTCGGAAGCGGTCGATAAAACGTGAAACTCCTCCCAGCGATGCCGCCCCCATGGTATCCCCGTGATACGCATTCTCGAAGGCGATGAATCCCCTGCGCTCCGGTTCATCGGTCTGCTGGCGGAACTGGATCGCCATCTTCACTGCGACTTCCACCGCGGTCGATCCATCATCGGAGAAGAAGACCCGCTCCAGACTGCCGGAAGGGAAAAAACCTGTCAGCCTCCTGGCTAATTCAGCAGCCCGCGGGTTGCCAAACCCCAGAAACGAGGTGTGGGCCACCTCTCCCAGTTGTGCCCTCAGGGCCTCATCCAGACGGGGATGACGATGCCCGTGGATATTAGTCCAGATGCTCGAGTTGCCATCAAAGTATCGCCTCCCCTGGTCATCAAAAAGCCATGGGCCCTCTCCCCGGACAAGGATGAGCTCTTCGCCTTTCCTTGACCATTCCGCATGCTGGGTAAAGGGATGCCAGCAATGTTGCCGGTCCCACGCACGCCAACTATCCCCAGCTTCCCTCAAGAGGTCTCTTTTCCTCCTCTCCCTTCATCCTCCATATCCTCCAGGCGCTTGTCGATCCTCTCGATAAGCTTCCATGGGCAACGCCCCCGCTGGTACTTGCGCCAGAGTACTTCTCGTAATTTCTCCCACTCTTCCCTCGTGATGGGATCATGAAGCTGCCAGTCCTCCTCTCCCTTGAGCTGGGACTGCAGGGTCCACGACGAGGATTGATGGGACGCCCGGTAAAACCGGACTCCTTCCTCTGTCTGTTCACGCCAGGCGTGCCGCTGCATGCCCCTTCAAATACGGGTCTTTACCCAAATCCCAAGAACAATCACAATTTGACTTTTCACCCCCGGGACCTACAGATCGCAACGGAATGAGATTGCTCCGGAGTGACGCCACCAAGCTCATCCTGTATCTCGTCTGCTGTTTCCTCCTCGCCGCCCTCACCACCCCATGGCTCTACAATGCCGGCATGAGGCTTGGAGAAATAACCGAGGAGCAGAGCATCAACCCGGTGGTTGACTACGTTGGGGAACATGCCGGGAGAGCTGAATTGCCGAAGTATTTCAAGCGATGCCTGCTTGCGGCAGCGCTTCTTCTCCTTCTTCCTCTCATCTTCGCTCTGAAGTTCCGAAAGAAGTCGGCCTCTCTCCAGGATTCTCCCTGGTCGGCTTATCTCCCCTCTCACGTCGTGGCTCCGTCAGGCGGGCAACCGCTGCGCAACAGCCGATGGGGTCCGCTCCAACTCCTCATGGGGTTCCTCCTCGCCGCCGGACTGCTATGTGGCATGGGATGGCTCCTGGTCTCCAAGGGATGGTTTTCCCTGAAGGATCCTATCCCGTGGGATCTTGCCTGGCAAAAATCGATCGGACCTGCCATCTCCGCCTCGATCCTGGAGGAAATCATCTTCCGGGGCGTCTTTCTCGGAATCTGCCTGCGCACGTTCCGTCCAGCCACCGCAATTATTGTCGTATCGCTTCTTTTCTCGGCGCTCCACTTCCTCCAACCACCGAGCGATGTAGCAATCTTTGATCAGGAAACGCCGGTTCCCGCCGGGGTCATGTATATCGATCCCCAGGGCCACCTGTCCGGCTTCCAGTTGCTTCAAGCTATCTTAATGCGATTTCAGAATTTCGAACTCGTCCTCTTTGAATTCATCTCGCTCGCGGCAATCGGCCTGATCCTCGCCTACTCCCGCTACGCAACCGCTTCTCTCTGGCTTCCGATCGGACTACACAGCGGATGGATCTTCGCATACATCTTCTTCAAGCGGGTCACCCTCCGCACTCCTGAACTGGATGAAAACCTGCACTACCTCATAGGAAGCAATATCAAGGAAGGCCTGATTCCACTCGCCACCCTGGCACTTACCGCTCTTCTGGTCGTCCTCTTTGTCCGGATTTTTCCAAGTCGCAGCACTCCTTCGGTCAACGGGGCTGACCTCCCCGGGAGCTGACCACCCGACAGAGGGTATCCCGGTTCTGCCAGGACGGGTATCGTTCTTTTCCCGTATTGTCCCCGGGGCCCGCTGTTGGTTATGAATAGCTCTTCCAGAATGTCTCCCGCTCGCTGGCTCGATTTCCTCTATCCGCCTTCCTGCGCCCTGTGCAGGACTGCTCTTCATGACGGACGGTACCTCTGCCCGGAGTGCCGCGATGGCCTTCCCCGAATTGAGAAGCCTTACTGCATCCAGTGCGGAGAACATTTTGAAGGCCTTGTCCCAGAAGACGTTCTCTGCTCCCAGTGCCGAGGACTGGAGTTTTCCTTTGATTTTGCCCTGGCCGCTGCCAGCGCCCGGGATCAGGCAGCCGAGATCATGCATGCCTACAAGTATGGCAGGCAGATTCACCTGCATCGCGAGCTTGCTCTCCTTGCGGAAGAGGCGTGGCAGGATCCACGAATCGCCGCCCAGAGTAATCCCCCATGGATTCTCGTACCGGTTCCTCTCCACTGGCGACGACAGAGATGGCGCTGGTTCAATCAATCGTATGAAATCGCCAGGACTCTTGCTCGCCGGCGTAATCTCCGATGCGAACAGGCACTCCGGCGCATCCGTCACACCCGTCAGCAGGCTCTCCTGCCCCGCGCCGATCGGCTTGCCAACCTGAACGGCGCTTTTCGTCTGAGCCGGCGGGAACGGCGGGTTCAATCCCTCCGCGGACAGCCTGTCCTTCTTATCGATGACGTATTCACAACCGGCTCAACCGCAGAGGAATGTGCCCGGACCTTGCACGAAAAGGGGGGGGCCGAAAAGGTGGTTGTCCTCACCGTGCTACGGGGATAGCATGCCCGCTCTCTCGGTTCCCTTAAAGACTTAGCGCTTCCGCCATGGGTATCTTTGACAAGCCGAAACTCCGTCGCGGCAAAAAGAAGAAGGATACGGTCCCCGACGACCTCTGGACCAAGTGCCCCGACTGCGGAGAGCTGATTCATACCTTGGACCTCAGGCAGAATCATCACGTATGTCCCCACTGCAATCACCACTTCCTCATGGAGGTCTACGATCGCATCGCCCTCCTCTCCGATCCCGATAGCTTCGAGGAGACAGAGCAATCACTTGAGTCCTCCAACCCTCTCGGATTCGAAAAGTATGATGCCAAGGTCTCCCTCCTCCAGGAAAAGACCGGACTGAAGGAAGCCGTGGTAACCGGACGCGCAAGCATTGGCCGCCATCCTGTCGTCCTCGCGGTCATGGACTTCAGGTTTTTCGCCGGAGCCATGGGCTCGGTGGTGGGCGAAAAGATTACCCGGGCGGTAGAACTGGCGACCCGGGAAAAGCGTGCGCTGGTCATTCTCTCTTCATCCTCCGGTGCCCGCATGCAGGAAGGGATGCTTTCCCTGATGCAGATGGCCAAGACCTGTGGTGCTATCGCCCGGCATCACAGCGCGGGCCTTCCCTACCTTTCCATCCTGACCCACCCCACCACTGGAGGGGTCACCGCCTCCTTCGCCACTATTGGCGATATCAACCTCGCCGAACCCAGGTGCATGATCGGATTTGCCGGCCCTCGCGTGGTAAAGGAGACTACCCATCAGGACCTTCCTCCCGGTTTCCAAACGGCTGAGTTCATGCTCGAACACGGCCTTATCGACGCAATCGTGGAACGCCGTTTCCTCCGGGAGCGCATGATGCAGTTGCTGGGATACATGATGCCTGCACCAGAGTAGACACGGACTGGTGAACTACTCCGAGGCTCTCGAATGGCTCTATTCCACCCAGTTCTTCGGAATAAAGCTGGGACTGGAAAATCCAAAACGCCTGCTGCGTGAATACCTCGCCTGCCCTCCGCGCAGGACAAAAGTCATTCACGTTGCAGGCACCAACGGCAAGGGCTCGACCTGCGCCTTCATCGAATCAGTGGCTCGTGCTACCGGAACCCGGACCGGGCTTTTCTCTTCTCCCCACCTCGTCCGCTATAATGAACGCATCCGCGTCTCGGGAGCCGAAATTGATGACGACGAAATCGCCTCCCACCTGACCGCCCTGCGGGAACTGGTGGCAGAATGGGAGTCCCATCCCACTTTTTTCGAGCTGAGCCTCGCCCTTGCGATGAAATATTTCTCAGAGCGGGGCTGCGAGCTTGTCATCCTTGAAACGGGCATGGGCGGGCGTCTGGATGCCACTACCGCAGTTCCTGCGGATGTGGCCGTGCTCACTCCAATCTCTCTCGACCACCAGCAGTGGCTGGGAGAAACTATCGCAGAAATCGCGGCCGAAAAGGCTGCCATAATCGTTCCAAGAAAGAAGGTCTTTTCGTCCCCGCAGCTTCCCCCTGCCCGCACCATTATCGAGCAGGTCGCCAACGAGCGGCGCTCACCCCTCGAATTTGTCGAGGACCCGCTCCAGGGCTATGCCCTCGGGCTCGCAGGAGAACACCAGAAGGAAAATGCCGCGCTCGCCCTTGAAGCCCTGCATGCCCTCGGTATCCCGCTGAACTACGAAACCGTCAAATCCGGGCTGGGTTCCACCACCTGGCCCGGACGTTTCGAACGCCTGAAACCAGACCCCGGGATCATGGCTTCCCCCCTCGTCCTTGATATCGCCCACAATCCAGCATCCGCCGAGGCCCTTGCTGCCAACTGGATCCGGGAGTTTGGGGACTGCAAGGCGAACCTCATTTTTGGCGCCGTTGAGGCCAAGGACGTCCAAGGAATTCTCGAGATCCTCCTGCCTATTGCCGGACAGCTGAATTTCGTTCCCGTAAACTCACCACGAGCCCTTCCGCCAGGGGAGCTTGCTGCCCTCCTGCCCCCCGATTCGCCACCTGCCAGAACCTGCCAGAACCTGCAGGCCGCCTTGGAAACTCCGGGTGACCTTCCCTCTCTGGTCACCGGGTCAGCATTTCTCGTCGGTGAGGTGAAAGCTCTGCTGGAGGGCTCCTCCCACCATTCCAGCGCCCAGTAAGGAACAGACATTCCGATTCACAGCGCCCTCCCTGCACTATAAGGAAGCAATACTGTAATCATCGATGCGCGAACCGATCCCGCTTGAGACCGAGAACGGCCTCTACCTGCCCGAGCTCGAACTGTTCCTCGACTCACGTCACCCCAGGGAGAATGGCTTCATCTCCCATGCCCACGCTGATCACTTCGGGCGCCACGAGAATATCCTCTGCTCGGAACCTACCGCACACATTCTGAAGGCTCGATATAACGTCGCAGACGAGCGCCTCAACCCTCAGCCCTTTCATGAACCCCTGGAAGTAGGCCCCTACCGCCTGCAACTCCTCCCGGCAGGCCACATCTACGGATCTGCCATGCTGCATGTAACCCGTAAGAAGGACAGGGAATCCCTCCTGTATACGGGAGACTTCAAGCTTCACCGCGGGCTTACCACCGAGAATCCCGTCTTCCGCCAGGCAGATACCCTTGTAATGGAAACTACCTTCGGTGCCCCGAAATGGATCTTCCCCGGCACAAACGAAATCACCGGGATGATTCTCAACTTCGTCAATCAGTCCCTCGAGGAAGGGGCCGTGCCCGCTCTCCTGGCCTACTCCCTGGGCAAGGCCCAGGAGATCCAGGCCATCCTCGCCCAGGCCGGGATCCCAGCCCTCTCGCACCCAGCGGTGGCCAAAATGACCTCTGCCTGCCGCGAAGCGGGTTGCCAGCTTCCCGAGCCGCTCATCTTCGACGGCAGCCTACCCTTGGGGCATGCACTGATCTGTCCCCCCAATGTAATGCGCTCGGAAAAATTTCAGACCATGACCGGTCTCCGGACCGCCATCCTCTCTGGCTGGGCCCTGGATAAAAACGCCATCTACCGCTTTGGCGTGGATGCGGCATTCCCGCTCTCCGACCACGCTGATTTTCCCGGTCTTCTTGAGGCAGTCCGCCGCGTTAACCCGAGGAGGATCATCACAATCCACGGTTACACCAGGGAGTTTGCAGCAGAACTCCGCCGGCAAAACTATGAGGCATGGGCTGTCGATGGGGGAGACCAGATGGAGTTGGACCTCCAGCGCTAGTCTCCAGCGCCAGATCTTGTCACCCCTTGATCCGGGAGGCTTGCTGAGGGGCAGAGAGGATCCCTCGCCAGGGCCTGAGAGCAATCCGCTCCCTCCAAGATAGCCGACGACAAGGCCCATCGGCTACATCGGACAGTCCCACCCAGAGGGAATAGCGAGGAGCTATGGCCCGAGTCTAATTTCCAGCCTCCCGCCGAGGCAACTACACTCCCGGTGGAAATCTTCTTTGGCTGGCTCTATTCCACAATGAAATGAGGATTGAGCAGATTCTCCTTGTTATAGCTCAATGGCTTCCGCGTCCGGACATCAAGAACCTGCCTTCCCGCTGCCGTAGCAACCGCCTGCGCCGCACCGGTATCCCACTCCATCGTTGGCCCAAAGCGTGGGTAGACGTCAGCCCCTCCTTCCGCTACCAGGCAAAGCTTCAATGAACTTCCTGCTGAGAGAAAGTCGACCTCCTTTCCCTGCATCCGCAGTTCTTTCACAAATGCCTCTACCTCGGGAGTAAGGTGCGAGCGACTGGCAACCACCCGCACCTGTTCCTTCTCCGAGTAGTGGGGTCCTCCCTCAATAGGCTGGGGCAGGCTATCCCCGGAAATCCTCCAGGCTCCGAAATTTTCCACGCCCAGGTAGAGCGTGTCATTCACCGGACGGTAAACCACTCCGAGAATCGGCCGATTACTCTCAACCAGGGCGATGTTCACCGTAAACTCCCCGTTTTTCTTAATAAACTCCTTGGTGCCATCGAGGGGATCCACCAGCCAGAAGCGCCCCCAGTCACTCCGTTCCTCGTAGGGAATCTCCCTGTTTTCTTCGGAAATCACGGGGATTTCCGGATACGCCCCAGCCAGAAACGTCATGATCGCCTGGTTCGCGGCCTTGTCTGCCTCGGTAAGCGGGGAATCATCCCCCTTGAATTCTACCTCGAAATCACGCCCATAGATCTCGAGGATCTTGGCTCCTGCAATCCTCGCCGCTTCCATCAAGGGCGCGAACTCAACCCCATGAGCGTCATCAATCACGATCGTCCGGGGCTTTATTTCGACTCCTTTCCGGTAGTGGAAAAGCTAGTGGGCCCGGCAAAACTCCTCAAAGCGTGTGATGCCTTCATTGATCACATCCAGAGTAGTGCAGTAACTCAGGCGCACCGAGGAATCATGCCCGAAGGCAATGCCGGGCACCGCTGCCACCTTGTAGCGGGTCAGGAGTTTGTCACAGAGATTCTGTGACTTGAGTCCCAGGGGCTCACAGTTGACGAAAAAGTAAAAGGCTCCACCGGGATTGTGCACACTCACATTCGGAATGGCGCTCAGCCGGGCGTATACGAACTGCCGGCGTACGTCATATTCATTAACCATGTCATCCACGAAATCCTGCGGCCCACTCAGGGCTGCCAGGGCACCATACTGTGCAAAGGTCGTGGCATTCGAAGTGGTATGACTCTGGATCTTCGCAATGGCCTTAGCCAGCTCAGGCGGGGCAGCCGTATAACCCAACCGCCAGCCGGTCATGGAATATGCCTTGGCAAATCCGTGGCAGATCACGGTAAGCCCTTTCAGCTCCTCACTGATGGAAGCGATACTCACATGCTTATGGCCGTCGTAGACGAGCTTCTCGTATATCTCATCGGAAAGAATGATGATATCCTCATAGGAAGCTACTTCGCCTATGGCCCGCAGTTCCTCCTCACTGTATACCGCTCCCGTAGGATTGCCCGGAGAATTAATGATGACCATCTTCGTCCTGGGTGTCATCGCTTCCTCAAACTGATCCGCAGTCATCTTCCACCCGTTTTCCTCGGTAGTCTCCACGATGACAGGCTCTTCTCCACAGAGGCGCACCATCTCAGGGTAACTCACCCAGTAGGGTGCGGGAATGATAACCTCGTCCCCCTCATCACACATCGCCATGATTGCGTTCATGCAGGCCTGCTTTCCTCCCGAAGTGACACAGATCTGCTTCGGGTCGTATTCAAGCCCGTTATCTGCATGAAGTTTCAACGCAATGGCCTCACGCAGTTCGGGAATTCCAGCTGCCGGGGTATACTTGGTCTTCCCATCCTGCAGAGCCTTGGCGGCCGCCGCCTTGATATGGTCAGGAGTGTCCATTTCCGGCTCTCCTCCAGCGAGACCATAAACTTCATCTCCCTGTGCACGCAGGGCCTTGGCCTGATTAGTGACCGCCAGGGTGAGGGAGGGAGTGACCCCTTGAACGCGTGAGGAAAGAGAATCTGGATCCATGGGAGAGAAATGTGCCTGAGATTACCGCCCAGGAGGCGGAGTCAAGGACGCTGGGCGAACACACTCCCCCTCTGGAGCGGGGGGAGTTCTTATCGCCGCTCCCCAAGGATGCAAGCCGAATCCGGCAATTACCCTGTGACTATGGCGCCCGCCCATACTTCTCCTTGTGCAGGGCCCGGGCCTGCTTCTGCCAGCCATCTCTCCGAATACGATCCCGTAACTTGAGATCCTCACTGATTGCCCTGATCTGCGGCGCCCGCCATTCTGCCACCTGTCGATAGGTATAAATGCCAGCATCATGCAGACGTTGGCATATTACTTCTCCCACTCCCTGGAGGCTGGTCAGATCGTCAACCTCGGCTGGGACCTTCCGGTAAATTCGTCCCAACCGCGGGTCCTCACTCACAGCCCCTTTCCGGCGGGACGGCAGCCTGACCACCGGTTCATCGGGCGAAACCTTCAAGCGTGCTGACTTTCTCGCTCGCTTGGCAGGAGTCTTCACCGGTGCCTTCACCGGGCGCTTGGCATCAGCAAGTTCGGCCCGCAATTGAGTCACCAAAGCAGCACTTCGGCTCCCCTTCTCCCTCTCCTCTTTCAATTCCGACCGAAGCTCCGTTTCCTCTTTCATCCGGATGGCATCTTCCGCCTCCTCCCCCTCTCTCCGGGCTGCGGCCACCGCCTCCCGGATGGCATCCTGCCGGCCGGCCCTGAGAGCTGAAAGCTCCTCGCTGAGGAGACGTCGTGTTTCATCCGAGGAGGCGGAAGATGTTTCAAGGGCATCAAGCTTGCCAGCAAGGGTCTTCTGTTCCTCCAGCGACCTCGTTAACTCAACCTGCGCTCTCCGGAAGCGCTCCTCGGTGGAAAGCAGGCGTCCCTGCAATTCCCCCTGGCCTGCGAGTTTCTGCTCGGACTCAACAAGCTCACTGCGCAATCCGTTCATTTCACGGCGCAGCACCCGCGCCGCATCTTCAACCTGCTGGCGCTCACGCCGTTGATCCCCAAGTTCATGCAGGAGGCGATCCTTTTCAGCCTTCATCTGCCGGAGCAGCACCTCGGCCTTGCTGTCTCCCGAAAGAATCGCCATGTGTTTATTAAGCTCCTTCTTCTCCTCGCGGAGCCGGTGCAATTCATCCGCCCACTTAATTTCGGAGGCCTTGGAGCGTTCCAGCTCATCATGCTCTCTTTCACTCTCCTGCCGGGCCAGGTCCAGGTCCATTCTTACCTGATCCATCTCCCGGCGGGCCGCCATGAGTTGCTCCTCCAGCACCGCCTTGGTCCCGGACAACTCTTCCAAGTCGCCACTGGTCCTCGCAACACTCTCCTCGAGGTCGCCAACTCTGGATGCCAGAACCTCCTTTTCCTCCTTAACCTCCGTCAGCACCCTTTCTGACTCCATGCGTTCCTCGCCCAGCAAAGCGGCATCGGACTCGAGCTTTTTCTTTTCGGAGAGGGCCTCCTGCAATCCGGAATCCTTCTCGCTCACTTCTTCCCGCGCGCTCCGCAGGTCCCGCTCCAGGCTTTCCCGCTCTTCCGTAAGACGAGCCAGACCACGCGATCCCTCCTCCTGCTCCTGACGAACGTTGCCCAGTTGCTTTTCCAGATCCACAACCCGGTCCCGCAATTCCTCCAGCTGAGCTGAAGCCTTCTGTTTTTCGTCGGCCCGCAATCTGATTTCCGATTCCAGGTTTTCAGCCAGCTCCCTCTCCTGTTCCTGCACACGAGCCATCTCCGCCTCCACTTCATCCCGCTGGCCCACCACCCCCGCCATCTGTTTCTCCATCAACTCCCGCCCTTCCTGCGCTCCTGCCAGTTCTGTAACGAGCTGTTCATGCCTTGTCTTCTGGATCTCCACCTCCTCGCTGAGGCGGGCCACCCCTTCCTTGTTCTCGGCCCGGAGCTTCTCCAGCTCTTCGACCCCCTGATCGCGCTCCCTCTTAACCCCTGCAAGTTCCTCTTCCAGTCCTGCCTGCTCATTTCGCAACTGCTCCAAGGCCCCTTCCAGAGCCGCCCTCTCTTCGCCCTGTTCCTTTTCCATGCCCTCCAGGTCTGTCATCAGGACCCCCCGTTCCTGCTGCAGGGAGGCAAGCTCCCGGACCTTCGTATCACATTCCGCTTCGAGGGCCTTGAAGGACTCCTCAAGCTCACCCCTCGACTGCTTCATGGCGAGTAGGTCCTCCTGCAACCGTTCTCCTTCCTGCTGACGATTCTCAGCTTCCTCCTGCAGCCTGAGACCCAGAGTATCACGCTCCTCCTTAAGCGCTGTCAGTTCTGCCAGTTTCTCGTCACGGTCCTTCGCCGCTTCCCTGAGTTCCTTGTCGGCGGTCTCCTTCTCGCTACGAAGTTGACTCAGATCCTTTCCGTTTTTCCGGGCCTCGGATCTCTCCCCGGCAAGTTCAGACTCCAACCTCTCCCGGACCACTGACAACTCATCCGCTTCCGACACCTTCCTCTCCAGTCGCTTGTCGAGATCCCGTATCTTCTTCTCGAGATCGGTCACCTCGCGAGCAGCAGACTTCTCCCTGGCCGCCAGCTTTTTGCGCAGATCACGCTCAGAAGCTGCCAACTTCTTCTCAAGTGCCCGCTTCTCGGCCTTGAATTTCCTGCGCTCCACCTTGATTTCACGAGCCCGGGGCCCGGAAGTTTCTGCTGACTTCTCTACCCCAGCCAGTTGCCCCTTTCCGGCAACCCTCGGAACACTCTCCATCTCTGGCCCAGAGGCCCCTCCGGCGGCCAGCTTTCCTTCCAGTTCCTTGTTCGCCAGCCTGAGTTCGACAAGATCCCCGGAAAGGCCCTGCTTCTCCTTGGCCATCTCGGCCAGACTTTCTTCTGCCTCCGCCCGTTCCTTGCGAGCCGCTTCCAGGATCTTCTCCAGTTCCTCATTATCCCGGCGCAGGGCTACAATCCTGTGCTCAAGATCCGGAGGCGCTGGCAGAGTCCCACCTTCTTCCGCGGCCTCCTTGTACAGCTTGAACCGCTCCCGTTCCTTGCTCAGTGCAATTTCCACCTCATGAGTTACCTTTTCCGCCTCCTCAAAACGCTCTCGCGATTCGATTTCCCCAGCCCGGTACTTTCCCCAGGCCATCCATCCATAGACAATACCCAGCAAGGCGGCCGGTATTACCAGGAGCAGGCTATAGAGCCCGTAGTTGACCAGAAAGTAAGTTATCGCATCCATCCGGGTATCGTCTCGTCAACACTGTTCACCTACTTCACCACGATCTCCACCTGATTGTCCCGGTCTGTCTCGGGAGCCACCCCGAAGGGAGCGACCTCAATCTGCCCGGCTGCCACCCCGCTATCCACCAGGATCTTAACCACGACTTCCGCCCTGAGGCGAGCCATCCGGCTATTCTCAGTCGCATTACCATCACGCGCAGGATGCCCCCCGACGGCATAGCGGACATTCTCTCCTGCCGTAATGATGGCCCGGGCTGCCAGGATAACCTTATCCCGGTCCGCCGTCTGGAGTTGCCCGCTTCCTGGACGAAACGTTACCACACTCGCCTCGAGCTTGCGGCGCAATTGCCCGAGAACCGTTCCATCACTCAGGGAGTCTGGCTGATAACCAGGAAAGTGGTAGAGTGATGAACGCATCTCAAGAAAATCGAGAACCATATCCTTGCCAACTACTTCACTGGCCTTGGAGAGCCAGTCGCTCCGCAAACCGGCGGTCGCGTCCCCGCGCATTATCAATCTCCCCTTTCTCAACTCCACGCTTCGGTCCCCCTGCTCCTTGAAATAGTAGGCAAGAAACTCCTGCCATCTCTCGATTCCCCCGGGATCCACTACGAACTCACGCCTCTCAAGCTCCTCATCCCAGCCCGACTCCATCCCCCGGGCGTCGTGAAGCCGGACAACCAGGTCTTTCGACACAACTCCCCTCGCTGTAAAACGATTTGCCCGTCTCGCAACCCGAAGCCAGCCGGGCGCTCGCAACCGTTTCCCCTCCCGCATCATTCGAATACCCGACAGGGCATCAATGCGAGCCTCAACCCGGGACCGCTGTTCATCAGAGTCTACCGTTCCCGAGATGGTCGCATCCAGGTAATTCAGCTCCACACCCGGAGAGACAACTCCCTCAGCCTTCAGAATCTCCCGCACCTGTATCTCAAGGCCGGGTTGAAGGCTGTCCTGGAAATGCTGTTTATGAAAGTATCCGATACTGGGAATCAACAGCACGATCGCCAGTAGCACCAATCCCTTCACGGCTTGCATGCTCGGACAGGGACGGGCTGGCGACAAAAGAAAAATTAGGGCCCGTCGCCACGATAGCTCCGAAAAGGCCCTGCTCGCATTTGACCGGCCCTCTCAATCCCCGCTCCCAGGGCTCCCGCATCACGCCCTGCCCCCCTTTGCGGAGAACCATTTCCCCTTCTTCTTCACTACTTCGAAGACCAGACCAGCTGCGCAGGCCGCCTCTTCGGTCTCCTCCCACTGTTCTCGGAGAACACCGGAAAGAATGAAGGATCCTCCCGGGCCAAGGGACCGGAGAATCTTCCCGAAGGAGCTCTGCAATACATCAGCAAACAGGTTAGCTGCTACTACATCATAGTGCTGCCCCGGACTCCATTCCCGCAAATCTGCTTCCTCTACCAGAACCCCGCCCGCCCCATTACGATCTACGTTGTGGCGCGCCACCTCCACGGCCCTGGGGTCATAATCAAGCGCTTCACAGGCCTCTGCCCCCAGGAGCCTGGCTGCAATGGCAAGCACTCCACTTCCGCAGCCCAGGTCCAGCAACCTCCAAGCTTGCCCCCTCCGCGCCCTGGCCTCATCTGCAAGGAACCGCAGGCACGATGCCGTGGTAGGATGATCCCCTGTTCCAAAAGCCATTTCAGGCGGAATGCTCACCACAACCCTCCCCTCGTTAAGCCCCTTCATTTCACGGAGTCCTGCGGGATCAACCTCCGAGGTCACAAGGAGACTGTCCCGGATCTTGATGGGAGGCCCTGGTTTCGCCGAGAGAGCCACCCAGTCTGTCTCTACCAGTTCCCTGACCGAACCCCCGAACTGCTCCGCAATCTCGAGGGCCTGATATTTCTCCTCACAATAAACATCAACCCGGATAGACTTGCCTCCTGGCAGTCCTGTGACGACGGCATTCTGATTCCCGTAGAAGCGCTCCTCCCAGGCGTCTTCCCACTTCGCAGCCGATAGCTTCGACCAGACCCACATGCTGGCCCCCATCGAAGCACAGATGAAGTAAATGCGGAGCAAAAACAAAAACAACCGTACACCGCGACTCAGGCGTTCCACTCCAGTCGCTGCGGGATCAGCGTGTATCTCTTGACCAGAAGGGTTATCCGGTCTTGCTGGTAAGGCGTGCCAGGGCCTCGACAAGCTCCTCCTCTCGCCCTTCAAAGTGCATCTCAACCAAGGACGCCCGGTGCTCATCACCTATCTCCCAGGCATTGAAGGTTCTGCTCGCCCCCAGAAAGGCAAGAATCCTCAGCGGATGGTCGCAGCTGTAGGAATAATGCGTCCGCTCTTCCCGCATCGGCATGAGCTGAAGGACCCGGTTCCCATCGGTCAGCTGCAGAGCAGGCGGACACCGGTCCCGGCCTTCGTCCAGGGCATGCTCATAAGAAGAAAGCTCCTTTTCCCAGTCGTGAGTCTGCAGAAGATGCAGACACTCCTCCAAGGTGGGTTCTTGCACTGGCACCGCACTGAAATCATGCCGCTGGATCCATGCCTCCATCCCAGCCCTTCTCTCGTTCCCCTTTCCCGATGTCCAGCTTGGAAACAGAAGCGGAAGGGATAAATGCAGAGGGCCTTTCAATTACTACGGAAAATGCCCTTTTCCTCTCCATCCTCACCCCGGCACCCGGGAAGGACACTCACATGGTAATTATGATTCCGGAGCTTGTGGCCAAGCCTGCATAAAGGTAATTAAAGGATACAGTTACTGTGCTCACAGGAATAATTCACTGCTGTCCCGGAAGGGGTTCACACATGAGGCTGCTTTTGTTTTTGGTAAGCTCAATGATGTGCATGGGCATGTCCGCGGGAGCAGAGAAATCTGAGTACTGGGCCTTCCGGCCCCTGTCCCCTGCAAAGGTTCCTCCGGTCAAGGGTAGTCCCTGGGCCCGAAATGCCATTGATCATTTTATTCTGGCAAGGGCGCAGGAGAAGGCTGTTGAGCCAAATCCTCCCGCTGATCGCAGAACCCTGATCCGTCGGGCTTACTTCGACCTCATAGGCCTTGCCCCCACCCGCCAGGAGGTCACGACTTTCATCGAAAACAAATCGGATGATGCCTATGCGGAAATGATCACGCTCCTCCTTGCCAGCCCTCACTACGGTGAGCGCTGGGGCCGCCACTGGCTTGATGTGGCTCGCTTTGGCGAAAGCCACGGCTATGAAAGTGATAACGAACGCCCAACCGCGTGGACTTACCGCGATGCGGTTATTCGAGCTCTCAACGAGGACATGCCTTTTGACCAGTTTACCCGCTGGCAGGTTGCCGGCGATAGGTTGCAGGGTGACGACCCGCTGGCCATGGCCCTCACCGGGTTTATCACATCCGGATCAACCGTGACCAATGTCGATGGAGTGGCCAGAGAGAAGGAGAAGGCCGCTTATGACAAGATGGACGATATCGTCTCGGCCACTGGCGCAGCCTTCCTGGGGCTGACCATAGGGTGCGCCAGATGCCACGATCATAAGTATGACCCCATTTCCCAGCGTGACTACTATCGGCTGGTCGGATTTTTTCTCCCGGGCAAGCCCGGGGATCGCAAGGTCGCCATCGGCAGCAGTGGTGACGAGGTCAAGGCCCTCACCTGGAACGGAGGCAACAAGCGCAGTAACCCCTTGCTGCAACGGGGAGACGTCGAAGAGAAGGAAGGAGACGTAGGGTTTGGAGTGCTGACGGCACTGAGCCCGGGAGATGGGGACGTAGAGGGCTGGATCACCGCGAATGAAAGCAAGGGCGGAGACGGACGACCCGGTCTTGCCCGGTGGTTGACCGATGTTGAGGACGGGGCGGGGGGATTGCTCGCAAGGGTAATCGTCAATCGCCTCTGGCAGCATCACTTCGGCACCGGCCTGGTGAAGACCAGCAATAACTTTGGTGGAGTTGGAGATCACCCGACTCACCCTGCCCTGCTCGATTGGCTGGCTGGCGAACTCATCAGGCAAGGGTGGCGCCTGAAGCCGATACACCAGCTGATAATGACCAGCGCAACCTACCTCCAGAGCACCCGGTGGGACCAGAAGAGACATGACCGTGACCCAGTCAATCAACTGATATGGCGCCGACAACCTCAACGACTTGAGGCTGAGATCCTGCGCGACTCAATCATGCACACGGCAGGCACACTTAACCTCAAGTTTTACGGGCCAAGCATCAAGCCATGGGTCTCCAGTGATGCGATCAAGACCGGCTCGACCAACAAGTGGCCTGTCAATGTGAAGGACGGGCCCGCAACCTGGCGTCGCAGTATATATGTGTTCATGCGTCGGTCCATGCGTGTTCCATTTTTCGAGACCTTCGATGTGCCTGATGCCATGCAGAGCCGCGGGGTCCGTGAGCAGACCACGGTTCCAACCCAGGCCCTGCTCCTCCTGAACAATAAATTCGTGCGAGATCAAGCTGGTCATTTTGCAAGCCGGGTTATCGATGCCGTGGGAGATCCGGATTTCGGAAATCCGGACAGCATGCGTGCCATCGTGGAAGAAGCCTACTGGCTGGCTTTGTCCCGAAGTCCCACCGAGGCGGAGATCACGCTCGGAACAACCCTGCTTTCCGAGGACGGGCAGAGTGTTGAAAATTTCTGCCACATTCTTCTGACCCTTAATGAATTTGCCTATGTCGATTGACCTTCAGGGCTTCCGTAAGCCGGTGACCCGGCGTGATATGCTTGCCCGGGCAGGGTGCGGATTCGGGTCACTCGCCCTCGCCGGGCTGATGTCGGATCAGAAACTGCTGGCAAGCCCGGGATCACCAGCAAGCGGTCTGGATTCCCCCCTCTCCCCAAGATCTCCGCATTTTCCCTGTCGCGCCAAGAGTGTCATCTTCCTGTTCATGTATGGCGGGCCCAGCCATGTGGACCTTTTCGATTACAAGCCCGCCCTTGAGAGATACTCCGGGAAAAAAGTTGGCGAGGTGGCCGATACCAAGGGCGCACGCAGCAGTGGAGGCCTTTACCCTTCGCCCTACAAGTTTGCCCGACATGGACAGAGCGGACACTGGGTCTCCGAGTGCTATCCACACCTCTCCCGGATGATCGACCACACCGCGATGCTGCGCGGAGTATACGGGCACTCGATCAGCCATGCCCCCGCACTTTTTGAGCTCAATACCGGAATGATCCGCACCGGATTCCCCAGCGTGGGCTCCTGGGTCACCTACGGGCTCGGCACCGGTAACCAGGACCTGCCTGGGTTTGTGGTGCTGTACGATTACCGGGGAGGACCGATCGGGGGAGCTCCGAACTGGGGATCCGGCTTTCTCCCCGGGGCCTTCCAGGGGACCCCGGTACGTTCACAGGGCACGCCGGTTCTCAATCTAAACAGACCGGAGAAACTGGGGGCCGCTCAGCAGCGGCAACTGCTCGATTATGCGGGCAAGCTCAACCGCCGGCACATGAAGAACTATCCTGCCGATAATGCCCTCGAGGCACGCATCGAATCCTTCGAACTCGCTTATCGGATGCAGTCGGCGGCACCCGAGGCACTTGATATCTCCGGGGAAAATGAGGCAACCAGGGAGCTCTACGGCATCCAAAGCGGTAACCCCGGAGAATATTTTGGCAGCCAGTGCCTGATGGCCAGGCGACTCGTTGAACGTGGGGTCCGCTTCGTGCAGCTGTATTCAGGTGGGGGCCATGGCGATAACACATGGGATGCTCATGGCAACCTGACGGCAAACCACAACAAGCACTGCGCCGCCACCGATCAACCGATCGCTGGGCTGCTCCAGGATCTCGAACAGCGGGGGATCCTCGATGAAACCCTGGTGGTATGGGGGGGAGAATTCGGGCGCACTCCCCAGAAACAGGGAGGCAATGGTCGCGATCATCACCCTTTTGGCTTCACGATGTGGATGGCAGGAGGAGGAATCAAGGGAGGAGCAAGCTACGGAGAAACCGATGAGATTGGCTACCATGCTGCAGTGGACCGGACATCCGTACATGACATCCATGCCACGATCCTACACCTGATGGGAATCAACCATAAGCAGCTTACCTACCATTTCAGCGGGCGCGATTTCCGGTTAACGGATGTCGCAGGCAAGGTCATCGACAGGATCATTGCCTGAACCGCAGCTCTGCCCGGACCACTCCCTGAGGCGGGGGAGGACATTCCAGAACGGACCCGGGCAGGATCCTCCAGCGGGCGCTCAAATGACCCCCAGTGCCCGTCCTGTCCTGGTGAAAGCATCCACTGCGCGATCGAGATGATCCGTGGTGTGGGCTGCCGAAATCTGCGTGCGGATACGAGCCGAATCACGAGGCACTACCGGATAGAAGAACCCAATGGCATAGACTTCGTGTTCCAGGA
>Ga0163180_10000435_pt1 | contig 24360 bp, 23 predicted proteins | sample AtlANTMetagenome_2_FD_109647 | JGI IMG/M metagenome (GOLD analysis project Ga0163180, IMG submission 109647) | Marine eukaryotic phytoplankton communities from the Atlantic Ocean - Atlantic ANT 4 Metagenome | ecosystem: Environmental > Aquatic > Marine > Oceanic | place: North Atlantic Ocean...
AACTGATTTTGATGCTGTATTAAAGCAATTAGATAAACAAGGTGCTATTGAAGAGAATATGCTTTTCTTAAATAGAAACCTTTCTTTAGAAATTGATGATATATTAGCGCAACAAAACGGTGGCTATTCTGGCGGTACATCTTTTGGTGTATTTAATAATAGCGAAGATATGGCGTTAAATTTAGGATTTACAGGCTATAGAAGAGGTTCTTATGACTTCTACAAAACAGACTGGAAATACTTAAACGACTTTTCAACTAGAGGTGGTTTTGATGAAATCGAAGGAGCTTTAGTTCCTGCGGGTACTTCAACTGTTTATGATCAAGTTCTTGGTCAAAACATTAAAAGACCATTCTTACATATCCGATATAGAGCTTCTGAAACTGAAAACAGAAAGATGAAGTCTTGGGTTACTGGATCTGTGGGTGGACCATCAAGCTCTCCAATAGATGAAATGAGAATGCACTATTTATCTGAAAGATGTTTAATCGTTCAGGGTGCAAACAATTTCGTATTATTTAAGAATGCTTAATATTTATATAAGTTTTACCCCCGTGTATTATCGGGGGTAATTCTTATTAATAATTATATTATATTATATTATGAAAACAAAAATTAAAAATCCCTCTGTTGAAAGCGGCTGGGATATAAAAGATAGAACATATATTTTAACTGGAGGTAAAGCTCCACTGACCTGGACAATTCAATCAAGACATACGGCAAGAAAACCTTTACTATGGTTTGATGAATCTATAGGAACCCAAAGGGAGATTAGATATGCTACAAATCAAAAAACAGTATTTGTAGATGAACAAAAAGGTAACGCAACATTATCACACATCGTATTTACGGATGGGATATTAGAAGTTTCTAAACAACAACAAGCTTTACAAAAATTAATGTCTATTTATCACCCACAAGTTGATAAACTATGGGTAGAAGTAGATGAAGAAGCACAGGCTTATGATGAGGTATCAAATATTGAAGTTGAATTAGAAGCTTTAAATTTAGTTAGAACATTAGAGGTAGAGCATTTAGAAGCTATAATGAGAACAGAATTAGGATCATCAGTATCAAACATGAGCACCAAAGAATTAAAAAGAGACGCTTATTTGTTTGCTAGAAGAGATCCTAGTTTATTTATAGAACTTTCTAAAGACGATGACATCAAGTTACGTAATTTAGCAAATAGAGCTGTTGAATTAGGCATTATAGAATTAACAGATGAAAATACAATATTTAGATTTTCTAATGGTAAAAAAATAATGCAAGTACCTTTTGATCAACATCCTTATGGTGCTTTAGCACAATATTTTAAGACAGATGAAGGTGTTGATTTAATGAAATCAATTACAAAAAAGTTGTCTTAATAAAAATGATATAAGGCAAGAAATTAGCCTTATATCAACTAATTAAAAATAAAATAATGGCAATAAATATAAACGACGTTTATCAAACCGTATTAGTAATAACTAATAAAGACAATCGCGGATATATTACTCCGGAAGAGTTTAACAGACTTGCTGATCAAGCACAAAATGAAATATTTGAAAGTTATTTTGCAAGAGAGTCTGGATATGAACTTAATGCAAATATACAAAGTGATTTTGCAGATCCAGTATTAAACACATCTGAAAGAATAAATGTTTTTTATGCAAATGCTAATTTAACAAAATCTGGAAATATTTTTGAATTTCCCGCAGATTTTTATAGATTAGGTGTTGTAAATGTTTCTAATACAATTGATAATAAAACAACAATTAGTACTGCAGATTTTGTTGCACACGAACAAATTAAGTATGTTAATTTATCGCCGTTAACAGCGCCTGTGGCCACTCAACCTGTTTTTACTTTTGTAGGCGAAACAGGTGTTAGAGTGTATCCAAATACTATTACGACAGGTGTTGATATAGATTATATAAAAATACCTCAAAAACCTAAATGGGGATATGCAATGCCAACAGCTTCTCAAATAGCAGCTGGTATTCCAAATGAGCCTATATATGATAGTACTGTATTTAATCCAGCTACAGATGATTATACAGCAATCGCTAAATCATTTGACTTTAAATTACACCCGTCTGAAAAACACTCTTTAGTGGCTAAAATACTTTCATACGCAGGAGTAACTATCAAACAACCTGATGTATCTGGTTTTGGGCAAGGGAAAGATCAACAAATTCAAGCAACTGAACAATAATGGCAATATCAAGAAAACCTTTAGATGTAGATAACTATTCCGCTTTAGACGGTGGCACAGGGTTAGCTATACCAGGATATTATAGTAGAGTACATCTTAATGATATAATAAATAATTTTATTATTGCATATATAGGAGATGGTAAAGTACTAACAAAAGTGCCTAGATATGAGGTAGCTTTTTGGGCTCAAAGATCTGTACAAGAATTTAGCTACGACGTATTTCATTCAGAAAAAACAATAGAAGTAGAATTGAGTGATACATTACAGATGTCATTGCCCTCTGATTATGTGAACTATGTAACTATTTCATTTACAGATTCTTTTGGTAATCTAAAAACAATACAGCCCAGTAGAACAACAAAACCTACAAAAGCTGTAGCACAAGATCAAGATTATAAATATCTATATGATAATGATGGCAATACTGTATTTAAAGAAACATCTGACACTTTATCTCGCTATCAAAAAGTTGATAGAATAATTAGATCAGAAGATGCTCAAAATTATTATGATGGCTATTATGATGATGATGATTACAGTTACTTTGGAAGAAGATATGGTTTAGATCCTGAAAAACAAAATTTTAATGGTAGCTATATTTTAGACTTACAAGCTGGCAAAATATTTTTTGATTCAGCTTTTAAAGAAGGGACTATAATAGTATTAAGATATATATCAGATGGTTTAGGCGATAATGGAAATTTTGATAATGTTCTTGTTCCTAAAATGGCTGAAGATGCTATATATGCAAATATATTATATAACTTAGCAAAATTAAGGCCTGCAAGTGCTGGGGCTGCTCCTTTATATAAAAAAGAGGCAAGTGCTAAAATGCGCAATGCAAAAATTCGTCTTTCTAATATAAAAATTGAAGAGATGGCTCAAGTATTAAGAGGTAAATCTAAGTGGATTAAACATTAAAGTATGCCAGAAATTAAAAGGCTATTCAGCGCAAGCCGAATGAATCGAGACCTTGACGATAGGCTGGTTAAACCAGGCGAATATCGCGAAGGCTTAAATATAAATGTTAGCAAATCAGAGGGATCTGATATGGGGGCTATTGAAAATGTTTTAGGAAATAAGTTAGTTGTAAATAACCAAACTGCTAATTCTAAGACAATTGGTGTATATAGAGACAATGGTAATGAAAAAATTTATTATTTTGTAACTAATAATAATAGTTACGATTTAACAAATGATCCAACTATTGTTAAACACCAAATAATAGAATATAATCAAAGATCAAATAAAGCTACAGTATTAGTAGATAATAAATCTTTAAATTTTCATCAAAAATTTTTAATTAATGATATAAATTTAGTAGATGAGTTATTGTTTTTTACAGATGATAGAAATCCTCCAAGAAAAATAAATGTTGAAACGGCTAGAAATGATCTTACTAGATATAACGATGCAACCTTACCGTTAATAGATAATGTAATTTCTGTTGCTAAATATGCACCATATAGTTCAGCAGATATAGTGGGTGTGTCTAATTTAGATGAAACCGGTAGCGTAATTGATTCTAATTTTATTGAAAATAAACTTATAAGATTTTCATATAGGTATCAATTTGAAGACGGTGAATACAGTGTATTAGCACCATTTACTCCTACTTGTTTTTCAAGATTAAATAATACTGATACTATAAACACTAGTTCAATTTCTGATTTTGGAGAAATTGAAACGTTTATAAATGCAATAAAATCTGTACAATTATCTGTTCCTATTCCTACTGGATATGGTATTACTAGCGTAGAGCTTATATATAAAGAAACAGGGTCTAGTACTTTGTATGTTGTTGAAGATAAAGCAATTACAACAGAAACTTCTGTAAACTTTTTTTATAAATCCCAAGACCCATTTAAAACATTACCAGGTGATCAGTTAACAAGAGTTTCTGATGCTGTTCCTATAAAAGCTAAAACACAAGAATTAGCAGGAGGTAGATTAGTTTATGGAAATTATTTACAAAATTTTAATATACCACAAGTTAGTTTTACTGTACAGAGTACCTCTGATGCGGATGCAAAATATAGTTCTTTAGATGAGAACATGTCTGTTAAATCAAGAAGGACTTACCAAGTGGGCGTTGTATTAGCAGATAAATTTGGTAGACAAACTCCGGTAATATTATCTGAAAATGGGGGAGACACAATATTTGTTTCTGCAAAAACAGGTGAAGCTTCAGCAGCTTTTCAAGCATTACGTATACAATTTGATCAAACTACAATAGATAGATTACAAGCTTTAGACTGGTGTTATTCTTACAGAATTGTAGTAAAGCAAAGAGAGCAAGAATATTTTAATTGGATTTCAGTAGTTACAGCTGGAGGCCAAATTGCTAGATTAGGTGATAGTATAAATAAAATACCAAGAGATCAAACTGCTGTTATACCTCCTTCTACTAGCTCAACTATATCACCTTGTGATACTGCTGTATTCCCAAAGGTTTTAAACGGCGCAAATCAGATAACTTCTAGCTTGACTAAAGTACAATCAATTAATAATCCATCTGGAACAGCTAATGTGCCAACAATAACGGATGCTGGTGCGTCTATAACTTCAGGTGTTTCTGTATATGAAACCGAGCCTGTAGAATCGGATCTAGATATATTTTTTGAAACATCTACAGGAGGATTAATTTCAGCACTTACAAGTACCGCTATTGATATACAATTTTATAATTGTGTATTATTAACGTTTACTTCCGGAACACACATAGAAGTAAATAGGTTAAGAGCGGGTTTTAATGAAAAAGCTTTTGATGTAGGTGTTAGAGCTTATGTAGTAAAAGAAAACTTTGCACAAGAAAGAAGATTTAATACTTTAATACATTCTAGTGGTTTATTTAATTCAAGAACTAACATAAATTATATAAACCAATTTAATGAAGCTGAAGGTGGGTTAACAATTTCTTTAGATCCACAAGACGGGTCTGTACAAAAATTGTTTGCAGATGACACACAAATTGTTGTTTTACAAGAAGATAAAGCTTCAAGATCTCCTATAAATAAAGATTTTATATATTCAGCTGAAGGCGGCGCAGTACCTGTGACAAGTAATACACAATTTTTAGGCACAATAGCACCTTATGCTGGTGAGTTTGGCATTTCAAGTAATCCTGCTTCGTTTGCTTATTATGGATATGCTAGATACTTTACTGATAAAAATAGAGGTAGTGTTTTAAGATTATCTCAGAATGGCTTAGTAGAAATATCTAGTAACGGTATGGGAGATTTTTATAGAGATGCATTAAAAAAAGCTGACGAAGTTATTGGATCTTATGATGAATATCATAATTTATATAATTTAACTTTAATAGGAAAAGGATTTAGCGGATTTGCTGATACAAATGTTGGCACAGCATCTGATGGTTATTTAACTATTTCTTTTGACGAATCTGCACAAGGGTGGACTAGTTTTAAATCTTTTCAACAAGAAAAAGGAATTAGTTTAAATAATATATATTATACGTTTAAAGATGGTAAATTATGGAAACATAACGACCCTAGTGTAAACTATAATAGTTTTTATGGGGCTACAAGCGCAGATTCTTATGTTGAACCTATATTAAATGATAGCCCTAGTCTTGTAAAAACATTTAATAATATTAGTTATGAAGGAACATCTGGTTGGGAGTTAGATTTTTTACAAACAGACTTATCAACTATAGGAAACACACCTACATTAGATAATTTTAATCTTATAACATTACAATTTGCGGGAAGTGCTAATAATATTGTTATTGAAGGTGAACAATCTGTATATGCTAAGGTTAACGATGTTGTTGAATGGATTGTAACAGCTAGCCCTAAAAATTCAGATTATCAATTTGATCAAATAACTGATGTAACTTTAACTGGGGATTCTAGTTTAACTATAACAAATCCTACTGCCGTTACGGACGGTAACTTAGTATTTAAAATACAATATACTTCTGTTGGTGCAGATGCTATTAAAGAGGTAACTATAGGTGGAACTGGAGCTGACTTAATATTTACAGTAAGCTTATTAACAGTAAGTATTGGAGATTCTGTTGCAAATGCAACATTAGCCCCCGCATTAGTTACTTATACTGTTGCTGATGCTACTGCTCAATTAAATACAACTATTACAGCAGTAGGCGATAATTATATAGATCCTGTAAATATAACTTCTAATGTTAGTGCTTTAACTGCTTTAAGAAGTGCAGCAGGCTCCCACGGTGACACTAACAAGTATGTAAAAGTACTTAATAACGGATCTGCTAATAAATTTTATTTAACATCTAATGATCTAGATGAACTTTATAGAGAAGCTCCTAGTATAGTATTAGTTAAAAATGCAAATAATATATTTTTGCAAGGAGACTCTACTAACACAGGGCATTTGCTTAAATTTAGTCAAACAAGTGGGGGAAGTGAATATACTACAGGCGTTACCTATATAGGCACACCGGGTACAGCAGGTGCTTATACACAAATTACAACAGATAGCAATACACCTACTACATTATATTATTATTGTGATGCGCATGGTGCGGGTATGGGGAACAGTGCTAAATTAAAAGAATTTAAGCCAACTACTTATCCTAATCAGGTTGTATTAAATTATCCTGTTGCAGTAACTTCTACTATAACAAATAATAATTTAGTTATAAGTGGTAATGTTAGTGCTGAAAATAATTTAACCTGGGCGGCAGCTTCATCTGGAACTTTAGTGTTACCAGCGGGCGTTACTGCGGGCGCTGCTTATAAAATAAGCCCTTATGACGCAGATGGTTCTAAAAGAGCTACTTTAACATTTACAGCTACTGGAGCAACTAAGGTGTTGTTACCTACTAGTAAAACTGTAACATATAATGTTGCTAATACAACTATTACTTCAACACTAGATGCTACACAAGAAAATTTAGTATTCACAATAACACTTCCTGCTATTGAATCAACAACTACTGCAACTGCAACAATAGGTGGGGCTGGAGAAGTAAATGCAGCTATGGCAACAAGCATGCCAAGTACAGGCACATTTAATGCTAGTGGTTCAAATCCAAACTTAGTTATTGGGGATATAGCTGGCGAAAAAGCAAATGTTCCAGTTACAGTTGAATCAGATCAAACTTGGCTTACTATAAATGGTAATTCTCAAACAAAAACTATTGATCCTGACGGAATTAATCAAGGTAATTTAAACTACCCTTTTAATATAAATGTTTCTGCCAATAACTCAGGATCTCAAAGAACAGGTACTATAACAATAAAGAATGCTAATTCAAGAGTTACTGGATTAAGTGATCAAACAATAGGTATAACACAATCTTAATATATAATGAGTACAATAATAACGTTCCCGTTTCAAAAAAAAGAAGGTAAATATTTTACTCCAATAGTTTCACAACAACCAACATATACTGTAAGTGGGGGTAATGTTACTGCTAATGGCACTAAATTAGTTTCTGGCGTAAAAGGTGTTTTTATGAAAACAAGATTAAAACTTACGGGAATAAATGCTCAAACAAAAAAAGAATTATACGCAATAAATTCTGAATCAGTTTATTCATCAAATTAAATTATATGAAATTACAAGTAAGAAAATTACAAGAATCTGACTGGGACTTTTTACCGTCTTGGTGGGAAGCTTATAAACAAGAACCAATACCAAAAGATTTTTTACCCGGTGCTTTTCAAGTTAATTGTCAATGTAATGAAGACATTGAAAAAAGAAAAGGTCTTGGGGGCTTTATAGTTTGTAAGGGAGATGACCCTATTGCGGCTATGTGGTTATGGATGACAAATAGTAAAACTGCAATTCCAGCTGTAGTAATTAGCGATAAATCGTATAAAGATACTGACAGAAGTGATGCATTGCAACTTTTATTAAATTTTACAACAGATTTTGCTGAAGACTTAGGGTATAAATATGCATTTGCATGGGCAAAACCTGGAATATTATTAGATAAATATAAAAATGCAGAATATACGGTTGATGAAACACCGTCATATGAATTAATACTAAAATACTAATGGGAAAAATTATAGGTGCAGTTGGGTCTTTATTTGGCGGTAGGAAAAGAAGACGCGAACAAAGAGCCGCAAACAAAGAATATCAACAAGCAAGAGATAACTTTAGAAATTTTAATGTAAGAAATTTTGGTGAAGAAGCACAATTTACAGGATTAGATCCCGCTTCAGCACAAGGATATGATGCGACTTTAGGTCAAGCCGGAACATTAGGCCCGGCAGGGCAAGCAGGATTAGCTACATTAGCAGATGCTCAAGGATATGAATCTCAAGGGTATGACGCTACTGGTTATGATGCGTCTCAAACTGATGTTGGCCAATTACTTAGGGGTGAAGACACAGGTCTTACTAATACAATGCGTAACTTACAGGTATCTACAGCCGGCGCTGAAATGGCTGCACAAGAAGCAGATCAAGCTTTAGCGGCATCACAAGATCTTGCCGCACAAGCAGGTACAGGGGCTGGTGGGGCTACGGCATTAGCTGCACAGGCTGCTAAATCAAAAGCTGGTATTGCTGCCGATATAGATAGACAAGTAAAAGCTAATGAACAACTTAGAGCACAAGGTGAATCTGAACTACAAAGATCCCAACTTGCTCAACAAAATTTAGCGTCAGAGTTTGATTTAGGACAGCAACAATTTAATGTTGGCCAAGACAATACAGCAAGACAATTTACAGCTCAAGCTCAAAATAGAGCTGCTGAATTTGGAGCTGATGCCGCTAATCAAGCCGCAAGGTTTGGGGCCGACGCTCAAAATACATTTGCTAGAGATAGATTTACACAAGCAAATCAAATGGCCCAATTTAATGTTGGCCAAGGAAATCAATTTGCAATGAGTCAATTTGATGCAGCTAATAAATTTGGATTAGCTAATATGGATGCTCAAAATCAAGCTGCTGCTTTTGGTGCCGACGCAGCAAATCAATTTGCTAGGCAAAATCAACAACAAGCTAATCAATTTGCATTAGGAAGAGCGAGCTTAGCTATGGCGGGCCAAGATAGACAATATGGGCAACAAGGTGATCTTTTATCACTTGCTAACCTACGAAAAAATAAAGCAGATCAAGCAAGGCAACAAGCAACTGGGGCTTTATTAGGTGGTATAGGGCAGTTAGTAAATCCATTAGGCAGCCAGATTGGGACATTAATGAGTAAACAACCAACAGGAGGATAATGGAAAACACTAAGAAAAGCCCTTTAACAAAACCGGGAATGATTGCCCAGAGATTGGGATTTGGACAAGTGCCAGATACTATAGAGCAACCTTTTGATTATGGAGCTGTTGCTAGAGACATTGATGAAAGTATAGCTGTTGGTAGAGAAAGAAGAAGACAAAATGAATTAGATAAAAGGAGAAGAGCTACTTATGGGTTTATGCAAGCCCAGCAAGCACAAGGTTTAATGATACCTTCAGATAGTGGTTATGCTGCTATAGATAGCTATGCTGCAAGCGTAAGCAGAGATTTAGCTGATAGAGGCTCTCAATTAGTTACAGATCTTGAAAACGGAAGAATATCAAGTGCTGAATTTGGTAAACTATATGGAACATTACAAAGTCAGGTAGGACAAGTAAAACCTTTGCTTGAAGGCTTACAAAACGCTTTTGCTACATATGCAACTGATAATGCACAAGGTGTTATATCTAATGCTAACAGTAAACAAAATGAAGCATTTTTTCAAGCAGGTATTAAAGGTAAAGGAAGATTAGAATTAGATGAAAACGGTGTTGTTGTTTTTGTTGGGGAAAGTGCTGATGGGCCTTTTAGTATTCCTGCAAATCAATTAGCTAAAATGCCAAGACCTATTAAAAAGGTCGATAGTTTTACTTCTTTAACAAAAGCTACAGCAACCGCGTTAGGTACTCCTACAGAAAGATTTGCTATTGATCCCGTAACAGGCCAACCTACAAATAAAGCTGTTATGTCTAGTGTACCTGTAGACCTTAGAAATACAGAATTTTCAAATGCAGTAAGATCAAGTTTTGATGCTTTTTTAGATGCCAATAATATAGACGGATTAAAATCTTTAGCTGTAGATCACGGAGGCTTTACATATGATGAAATGGAGGCCATGGCTAATAGTGGACAATACCAGCCAACGATGAAAGATTTTACAGCAAGTGAACTTAATAACATTCCGGGCATTGAAGAGTTGGCTAATGAAACTTTTGCTAACAAATTAGAGTTTGAAATGGAAAAGTTGTGGATAGCAAATACAGCGGCCCAAACTGCAGACAAACAAATGGTTCATTGGAAACAAAGAGAATATGATTTACAAATCGCTAAAATTAATGCACAAGATAGAGCAAATAGAGCTAGAGTACAGGCAGGGTTAACCGCAAAAGAAAGGCAACAGCAACAATATACTAGAATATTACAAGAGCTTCCTCCTCCTACAAAAGATAATTATAGCACATGGCTATCTAAAGTTCCTAATTTAAACTTTGATATTGATGTAGCGGATGATGGTAGATTAGCTGTATTTAAAAAAGGTGAGGACGACGTATTAGAATATATAGAAGAAAGAATAACTAGTGATCCTAATCTTTTTGCTCAGTATATAGCGGCTAAATTTTATAATTTACCTGTAACAGCTGGTACATTTAATTATTCACCTGTTAAAAAAACAGGCCCTTTAAGTAAAGTTAAAAAATTTTTTAATATATAAATATGGCAGGACATACTGATTTTGAAGTTGGCCAATATTATACGCCTATTAATCCTCTTGAAGAACAACAGCAAGGAGCTGGTTTTTTTGAAGGGTTACTTGATAGTGTTAATCAATATTATACTTTAGGTGGTAATGTTGAAGAACTTTTTGATTTATTAGATGCTGATTTAGACGATGAAAAATTAGATGAAGGTATAAAAGCATTAGAAGAACAGCGTGCTTCAGGCGCTGCTACACAAGCTATGCTTAATTATCAAAGAGAAGTTGAAAACCAAGGCGGTGGTTTTTTAGGTGCTGTTAAAGCTGCTTTTACTAGCCCAGATTATTTAAAAACCGCAATACAAGTAAATTTAGGCAGTTTAGCTGGATCTTTTAGAACAGCAGGAGAGGTTTTAACAGGTGGTGAAGAAGTTGCCGGTAGATTAGCAGCAGGAGCAGGCGCAGGGGCGGGTGTTGGAGCCGCAGCTGGTGCAGCCGCTGGAACTATTGGAGGTCCTATAGGAACTGCTTTAGGTGGATTTGCGGGAACTGCAGCGGGTGCTACAAGAGGTGCTTATGCTGCAACAAGTGGTATGATGGAAGGTGCGGGTAAAATTGCAGAAGAGATAATGAAATATACCAATGGCGACTTATCAAAAGAAGCAGTAAGAGCAGTGCTTGAAGACCCTGAAAAACTTAGAGATATAAAATCTAAAGTTGTGGGTAGAGGTCTTTCTGTAGCTGCAGCTGATTTTGCTTTTATGGGATTAGGTAAAGGTGCTGGTACTATGGCAACTCAATCCGCGTCTAAAGCAGGCAGAAGAATTGGAAGAATTGCAGGTGAATTTGTAGGTGAAGGAATAGGTGGTGCTGTTGGTGAAGCTGCAGCCCAAGTTGCTGCTGATGAAGAATACAGCCCTACAGATATTGTATTAGAGGCTAGTGGAGGTTTTGGGGGTGTTTTTACTAGTGCAGCATCTACTTTTGATAAAAGTTATGTTATAAATAAACAGCCTTTAACAAAAAATCAATTTTTAGATCAAGTAAATGAAATGAACAACGAAGACGTTGTTACAGCAGAAATATTTACACCTGATAAAGATACTGATGTAAAAAATATTATACGTGAAAAAAGAAAAAAAGGTATTGAAGAAGGAAGTGTTGACATCACAGATCAAGCTATACCTGTTGCAGTGGAAGACTTACAAACTGCTACAAAACAAAGAATAATTGAGTTACAAGAAAGTTTAAAAGAAGCTGAAGATACTAATGCAGAAACTCCCATAGTCGATGCTATAAAAGATGAACTACAAGTTGAGCAAGAAAAGTTAAGCAAAGCTCAGAAAGAAGTTAAAGCTCAAATAAATTCATTATCTACTGATTCAAAAATAAATCTTTTAGAAAAAAGCGCGGAATATAAGTATTACGATAAAAAAACAAAAAGTAAAAAAACTACTGATAAGCAAAAAGAAGTAGCTGAAAAAAAGAAACAAAAAGCTAAGCAACAAGGGGTAATGATATTTATGTTATCTATGACTCCTGAAACTCCTAAACAAAGACCTCCGTTAACTGTAGAAGAAAAAGAATATGAAGATATAGTAACTGAAACTAAATCTGAAAAAGCTTCTAATGAGGTACAAAAATTGTTTGATGAAAAAGCTAAGCCAGATTATGAGTTTAGTATCATTGAAGAATTTAAACCTATAGTTGCTAAATTAGTAGAAAAGCGCAAAGATGCACCTGGATTTGATAGGCAATTACTTACTGATGAAATTGAAACAGGTGCTGGTGGAATATTAGATATGATTAGATCATATAATCCAGATAAAGGCGTACCGCTTGCAGCTTATATAAATAGTAATTTACCTAAAAGAGCTATAAGAGCTTCTGAAAGAGTATTAGATACTAAATTTACTGAAGATACAGATAATGTAGTTGTTCAAGACCAATCGCAAAGCATTGAGCAACAAATAGACGAACAAGCTGCTATTGAAGAAAATACTATTGAAACAGGTAAAAAAATAAATTTACCAGAAAGTTTAGTAAGTAAAATAGCTTCTGCGGCTAAACTAGCTTTAATGACTAGTAAGCAAAAAGTTGATGCTTTAAAATTTAATACAGATATAGCTAATACTTTAAAGGATAAATTATATAAAGAAGTAAAAGATTTTTTTGGTAGAGATACAAAAGCTGAAGCAACTTTTACAAATACTTTAGAAAATAATGCTGAAGCTTTATATGATGTATTAAGGCCTGAAGCTATGGCTATGGCTAGAGACGGTAAGAAAAACCCTTTTGAAGAAGCCGGATTTTTTAAAAACGGAGAAAAAGTAAAATTTTCTTCTGTGGGGAAAGAAGCATTTGTTAATTATTTTAAAGGTATTGGTTTAGAAAATAAACAAGCAAGAGCTAATCGTAAAATACGTTTAGCTGAAGCATTAGCTGTATCATTAGGTGCTAATGAAGCAATAAGCTTATTAAAAAATGATCAAACAGTAAAAGATAGTTTTATTGAATCACAAAAACGTTTAGAGCCCACAACGCCAGAATCTGCAATTGAACAAGCTGTTAGCGCTGATAATATATTAGAAGGACTACCTGCTAGAGTTGATTCTTTTCTTAAAATTTTAGGATTCGATTCAAAAACTGATAATTATAGCAGAATAGACGACAATGTAGAACAATACTTTACTTCTTTAGAAACTTTTTTATCATTATTACCTAAAAATTTAGCTCAAAAATTAGCTTTTTCAAGCGAGGCTTTAATTAATAGAAAAGGTTTAACTACTGCTGCTAGAAATGCTATAGGCAAAAGTACTAAAGAAGTTAATGATAAACAAAAAGAAATTTTTAGTAATATTATAGAATTTGCCCCAGATATAGAAGGATTAAATTTAAACTATATTGATTTAAGACCAAAAGTTTTATTTAAAAAATATCATAAAGACCTTAAAAAATTAAAAGAAATAAATGATGCTAATCAGCAAATTGGAAAAATTGTATCTGAAGCTATATATAATTATATATTAAAAGGTAAAACTCCTGCTGAAAAAAATACAAGGTTTTTACAAATGCTTAGTATTGGAACAAGAGGCCAAAATTCTACAAATTTTTGGTGGAATAATGCTGCTGAATTTGTAGGTTATGAAAATGGGGCATTTAATGGTGAATATAATATCGAGCATGCTCTTCCTAAATCAGCTGCTTTAAAAGCTCTTTTAAATGGAGCAAGATTAGGATTAGATTTTGATTCAGTATTTAATCCTTTAATGGATAATTATAAAACAATAGCAGTATCTGAAAATACTATTAATAATTCATTATTAGCTACTACTTTAAAAGATAAAATGCCTGATGGTTGGATTTTATCTGATAGCTGGTTAGATCGTTATGCTAAAGCTGGAATAGATTTAAATAATTTTATAAATACTAAAGACGGTCAAAACTTTTTAAAACAATACAATTTATATGTAGAAGGCAAACAAACCCCTGATATAAAAAGTACACAACAAAAAGGTGTTCAAGAAAAAACTTCTGATGGTTTTGAATTATTAATAGAAAGAGCTATTGCTAATTTACAAAAGCTCACAGGAGCTCCAGGAACACTTCAAACTAATATTGCAGCTATTCCTACTAGTGTATTAATTGGTGCTCTTAGAACTGTTAAATTAGCTTATAAAGGAGGTAAAGCAATTACTTCCGCTATAGGTGAAGGATATAAACTTGTAAAGGATTTTATTTCTGAACAAGAATGGTCAGATTTTGTTAAACAGTCAACATATGAAGTGTCTGATCAAAAAACACCGGCTGAAAAACAATTAGCAATATTATCTGAAAAAGGCGTTAGGGAAGCGCAAGAAAAAGTTAGAAAAGAAAATGAAAAAAATCTTTCTAAATTAGGCGAAAAAACTAAAGATCAATCTACAGATAAAATAATATCTGATCTTAAAAATAAAAAAGACGAAAAAGTAAAACAACAAAAAGATAAAGAACCAAATTTAGCACAAAAAGCATTAAACATATTTAGAGCTAAAGGTGCTACAAAAAGATCTTTCTTTAGAAGGTTTAATATATATGTGCCGCCAGGTGCTGATGATTTTGCAGGTTTGCTATACACATTTTATCAATCAGGCGAGGTTGGTGAACAGCAGATGAAATTTTTTGAAGAATATATAATGACACCATTTGCTAAGGGTATTAATGCATATGAAGCAGCTAAAGTCGCGATTGGTAGAGATTATAAAGCTTTAAAGAAAAGATATAAAAATAAAAGTTTATTAAAAGAAACTATACTTGATGGCCAATATACTAATGAAGATGCAGTAAGAGCATATCTTTTTTCTGAGGCTGGCCAAGAACTAGGCATATCAGAAGCAGATCAAAATGCTTTAATAGCCACTGTCGTAGAAAATAATGACTTACTTGCTTTTGCACAAGATCTTTCTAAAATAACTAAAACAGAAAGCGGATATGCAAATATATATAAAGATTGGGAAGGTGGCAATATAGATTTAGATTTAAATATTGTTAGCCAGACACAACAAAGAAAAGAGTTTTTAGCTGAGTTCTTAAATAATAAAGAACAAATATTTTCAGCAGAGAATATGAAAGTTATAAAACAATTACATGGCGAAGATTTTACCGATGCATTATCTAATGTACTGACTAGGATGGAAACCGGTGTAAATAGAAAGCAAGGTAAAGATAAAGAATTTAATTCAGCAATGAATTGGTTAAACCAATCTGTTGCTAATATTATGGCCGTAAATGTTAGATCTGCTGTATTGCAGCAATTATCTATCGTTAACTTTATGAACTTTACGCATAATAATCCTATAGCTATGGCTAAAGCTATGGGCAATAGACAACAATTTACTGAAGACTTTCTTAAATTATGGAATTCAAGTTTTCTTACAGATCGTAGAGGTGGACAAAAAATTGAATTAAACACTGCTGATATAGCGGATTCACAACCAGGTAATTGGTTTTTAAGAGCTAATAAAAAATTACTTGAATTAGGATTTAAACCAACACAATGGGGTGATAGCTTTGCAATATCTTTTGGTGGTGCGTCTTGGTATAGAAATAGAATAAATCAATTAGTAAATCAAGGCGTTGATCCTGCACAAGCTGAAGAACAAACTATGATTGAGTTCCAAGAAATTGCAGAAGAAACACAACAATCATCCAGACCGGATAGAATATCAAGACAACAAGCATCTGATATTGGTAGATTAATATTAGCATTTGCTAATACACCATTACAATATGCTAGGTTAACTAAAAAAGCTACGCTTGACTTAATAAACGGAAGAGGTGATTGGAGAACAAATGCATCTAAAATATTATATTATGGAGCAGCACAAAATATAATATTTTCGGGGTTACAATCTGCATTGTTTTCTTTATTGTTGTCAGAAAATGAAGATGACGAAAAAGACGAAAAGAAACTTGGCTTTTTTGCAAATACAATATTTGATGGTTTTTTAAGAGGTATGGGCTATAGTGGCGCTGTAGTTGCTGCACTTAAAAATTTAGGTCAAGAATATTATAGTCAACAAAAAAGAAAAGCTGAAGGCAAAAGAGTTGCAGATCCTGCACTTAGATTAATACAAAAAGGTTTAACTATATCACCGCCTGTAAGTAAAAAAATAGGTGATATAATTGAAGCACAAAGATTTGAAAATTGGAGACAATATAAAGAAGATCCTTTTTACCAATACTTTGCTAAAGCAAATTATATTTCAGGCTTAACAAATGTGCCTTTAGATAGAGCATTTAAAAAAGCGGAAAACTTAAGAGCTATAAGTATTGAACAAAATGATGCGTGGCAAAATATATTTTTAGCTTTAGGGTGGAGCCCATATCAATTAGATGTAGAAAAAAATGTTCAGCAAGGAGATAGGGGGTTAGGTAAAAGAAAAAAATCAAAAGTAAAAAGGAATTCAGGTAAAAGAAAAAATCCTTTAAATAAAATTGAAACAAAAGATTTAGGTAAAGGTATTATGGGTAGAGCTAATAATGATGGCACTATTGAAGTTGATAAAAATTTATCACCTACGCAAAAGAAAAAAGTTATTGCTCACGAACAACAACATCAAAGAGATATGAAATCTGGTAAGCTTAATTATGATGATGATTTTGTTTATTGGAAAGGAAGTAAATATCCAAGAGTTGGAGGTAAAATAGAATATAATAATAAAAAGTTTATAGAAGGTCACCCTAAATTACCGTGGGAAGCGGCCGCTAATAAAGTTGAAAAACAAGTAAGTTAATAAATAATAATTATGGCACATACTAAAGAACACAAAGAGGGGGATAGAATTGTTGGAGCTTATAGATCTGTAGCTGATAAAAAAAGAGCTATAAGAGGAACACAATTAGACGCTGATGGTAATCCTACATCAGAAGCATTTGATAGTCCTAGAGGCACCCAAGATTATACTTTAGATAGTAAAAAAGATATATCTAAAAGAAGACAAAAAGCTTTAGATAAACAAGCAAGTAAAGATGCTAGGCGTAAAAGAAGAGCTCAAAGAATTTCTGACAGAAAGTTAATGGGTGAAGAGCAAGCTCAAGACTTTATGCGAAACAGAAAAGATAGGTTCAATACTGCTTTTGGAAATGTTCTTTTAGATCTTACGGGTAATGAAGATCAAATGAAAAGAGTGAAAGACAGGTATTATAGGAAAGAAGGGAGCGGTACTATTCAAAATGTTGCTAAGCTTGATAAGGATGGTAAGCCTACAGGTGAAACATATAATGCTATGGATCCGTTCCAATTTGCAAGAACTAGAACTCAAAAAACACCAGAGGCTTTAAAAACTACAAAATATACAGAATTAATTCAGCCAAAGCCTATGGCAGACTTGAATATTGATATTAAAGAGCCTGAAAAAATTCAAGAAAAAATAGTTAAAGATAAAAAAGAAAAAGAAATAATAGATCTTACTGATCCATCACGGGGAACACCAACACTTGATACGTCTGTTAATATTACTACGGATACTATAAATGCAACAACGCCGTCTCTTGGTGAAGAAAGTAGTTTTATGACTGAAGAAAGTCAGAAAGAAAGGGATAGAAGAGGATTAGCCGCAAATAGAGGTGGATTTTTTCAAAGATTATTTAATATAGGGGGATAAAAAAAAGGGGCTTTGCGGCCCCTTTAATTATTTAAAATATTAATCCTATTAGTATACCAACTATAGGTCCTAATATTGCCCATGCTTCTAAAAACTTAATTCGTTTAAGTTCTTTAGCAGAGAACACATTATCAGAAGTATCGAGAATAACATCCCCGGCTTTATCTTTTAATTTAGATAATTCTCCCTCTAACTCTTTGATCTTTGCTTTAGCATCAGAAAATGTAAATCGCTTTGCCATAATATTAAATTTAGGTTAACCATCGCAGCTTAAACAATTAGGATCCATAGCTGCTGCTGCTATGTCCCCTCTCAATACGGATTCAGTCCTCATATAATATAAAGTTTTTATCCCGCGTTTCCATGCTTCAATATGCACTTGATTTATCCACCGAGGTGTAGCCTCAGATGGAAATGCTAAGTTAAGTGAAACAGACTGATCAATATAATCTTGCCTTATACCTGCTTGTCTAACAAGCTCTAGCTGATTAATTTCTTTAAATGTTTTAAAAACATCTTTTACTTTTTCGGCGTCTTCGTTTTCTTTGGATTGAAATAATCTTCCTCGTCCATCGTAAAACCATCCATCAAGTTGTTTAAGTCCTTGAACGGATCCACCATCTTCCAAAATTTTATCCCAAGTTTCTTTATTATCGATACCAATTTTTCTAAGTACTTTTTTAAGTTCTAAATTTTTTCTTATAAATGTTCCCTTAGCTGATTGTTCTGTAAATACATTTGCTGCCCAAGGTTCAATACCTGGTGAAGAATTACCAGCTAATTTACTATTAGATACTGTAGGCGCAATAGCTCTTAAGTGTGTATTTCTAAATCCAGTACCAACACACCACAAAGGTTCACCATATATTTCAGCTAATGCTCTTGATGCTCTATTAGTTTCTATTTGTATTTTTGAAAATATTTCGCGCGTTTTGAATTGTGCTAATAAACTTTCGAAGGCGATTCCGTTTTTTTGTAGTAGGCTGTGCCATCCAAGGACACCAAGTCCAAGCGCCCTCCCTTTCTCCGCACTGCGTACAGAGTTCTCGAATCCTTTCATATTCTTCGCCCGCTGAATAAATTCTTCTAGCACACCGTCCAGGAACCAAGTTGCGTCGTATATTAAATTTGTATTCTTCCACTCCTCATATTTATTTAAATTTACAGATGATAAACAGCAAACAAAAGAATGTGACTCATCTGTATGTAATACAATTTCACTACATATGTTAGTCATATGTACCTTTAAACTATTTTTCTTATATGCTGTTGGATTAGCTTTATTTGTATTTCCTTTAAACAAGATATATGGTTCTCCAGTTGCTTTACGTTTTTGTATAAGCCTTGACCATTTTTGTCTTGCTTCTGAATCTCCTGCCTCAAGTCTTCGCATAAACTTATCGCCAACGACAGCACACTGGTGCAGGTTAAGAGATTGTCTGTTGACATCCCCTTTAGGTTCTCTAGTTTCCAACCATTCGAGGAAGTCATTGTGTTCAATATTGATATTAGTGCTTGCAGCTCCTCTTCTAACGGAACCCTGATTGGTCGCCAATATAGTTGAGTCGTATACTTTGCAAAAAGGGACAACACCGTCTGAAGTTCCATTACCTGTAATTTTAGAACCGGCGGGACGAATCATATTAACTCCGATACCTACACCCCCACCGTGTTTTGCAAGTAACATCATTTCTAAATTTTTATTACCTATATCTTGTATGCTATCAGCAACATCAATTCCAAAACAACTTATAGGCAAACCTCTATCTGAACCTGTATTAGATAACACAGGTGAAGCTAAACATAACCAACCCTTCCATATGTAATCAAAAAACTTATCTGCAAGTTCTGGCTTATATAAACGCTTTGCTACAGTTTTAGCTACACGCATATAAGCATCACGAGGTGATTCACCATTAATTAAATAGCCGCCGGTTATTGTTTTTTTATACACGTCGGTATCACCCCAAGTTGGATAATCTTCTCCTTTAATCCAATTATTATTCCACATTTAAAAAATATATTAAGTATCCTATAGATACATTTAAATTAACTAATACAAGATTCCACTGTTTGGCCACCCAAACTTGTGGAAGAGATATAATACCGCCTATAATATAAGTTATAATACCTATATTATCATAGCGCAAAAGATATGGTGACATCATTATGAAAGCTGTGCCCATATAGCCAAGTCTATTAGCTATTCTTTCTTTTGCTGTTAATCTTCTATCTTGAACTAATAGCCTAAGAAAAGATCGTTTCCAGCGGAACTCACATCGTATACATGTTTTTTTACCTTCATGTTTAAACTTATGAGGCTTTTTCTTTTTCTTGCAGACATTACAAACTTTCATTACCACGGTGTTATTCTATATCCTAAAGGATTAAATATTAAGTTTAATAACCAAAATATAAATATAAAAATAGGTATTTCAATTAAAAGTTGTATCCATAAAGACTGTTTTAATTTCCACTGTCTAAATTTATTTTTACTTATTTTTTTTAAAAATTTATTATATATTTTTTTCATAACTTAATAATGTATTAATCAGGGCAAAACATTGGTTTCGATTTTTCTCTGTTATATAAATAACATTCTTGTATTGAAAACGTCATCGCTTTTTTTAAATCAAAATCATAATAATAATATTTATGTGCTCCATCACAATAATCTTGTGGTTTTGTACAATTTATAAATATTAAAATAATTATACTACCAAATATCTTCAAAGTCTTCACCTTCGTTAGCTTTCGAGTAATCAGTAGGCCTAACAGCAAAAAAATCAGTATGAGTGTGCCCCCCGGTAAGATGGTAGAACCAGTCAAGATTGCTCGCTGCGACTTCGTCAAATTCAAAGTGCTCCCGTTGGTTGCTGTAACCGAGTTCAACAATTTTTTCGTTAAGGCGTTTTCTAATAAACTGTTTGAGATCGTAGGCTTTAAGGTTTTCAATGTCCCCTTGTTCAAACATTTTATCAATATATCTTTCTTCTGCTTTAAGCATTGTTTTGGCTGCTTTGTTAATATGTTCATAACAATCATTTTGTAATCCATTAATTTCTTGGCACATATGCCTAAATAATTTACATCCCATTTTACTGTGCAACGATTCATCTCTCACACTCCACTTCATTTGCTGCCCAATACCTTTAAGTAAATTACGTAATTGAAAACTATATAATACTGCAAATGCAGAATATAAACTAACACCTTCGGCAAAAGCACTAAATACAGCAAGTGATTTACCAATACCTATAGGATCTTTGCCATCATAGCTAACAAGATTATCAAACCTTGCAGCTGTGGCTGGTTCATGCAAAAATGCTTCAAAGTTTTCTAGGCCTAATGTTTCATTTAAATAAGAATAAGCAACAGCATGGATTGTTTCTTGTGAACCAAAAATCATAGCCATTTGCTGTATTTCGTGTTTAGGAAACCAGCCTACAACTTTTTGTGTCCAATAATCTGATACTGCACATTCTGTTTGCGCAAATCCTAATAATATATTGCCAACTAAATTTTTTTCGGATTCAGTTAGTTTTTCATTCCAATCTTTTATGTCACCTTGCATTGGTATTTCTGTATGTAACCAAAATGCTTGTGCTTGTTTTAACCAACCATCTGTATAATATTCAGGATATTCAAATGGTTTATACGGTATCCTTTGTTTGAATAGATTCATTTTGTTCTTTATAATCTTCTTTTAGTTTATCTAAAGCTTTTTTATATCCAGGAAATTTTTTAACTAATTCCATTGTTCCCACACTTAAATCTTTTAAATGTGTTAACTCTTGAACTAATCTATTTACTGCAGCTCCTAAAGTTTCAACTCTATTCTGCATTTCTATTAATTTACTTTCCTTCATTAAAATAATTTTTTAATGTTTTAATTTTGTCATCAGCATCAACTAACATTTGTAAAGCTTGCTCAGCATTTTTGTAAAAGTCATCAGTTGAATGATCACCGATACCCGCTGCTTTATTACTTAATAAATCTAAACTAAGTAATGCTTTTGTTTTATCTGCTTCTGCAGATTTTAATAACATATCATATAATTGTGAGTACATTTTTACTAAGTATTATTGGACTTGCGTCCTTGTTATATTTAATTGTAATAAAATTTTTTTCCTCTGTTATTATAACAGGTCTATTTTTAAATGTTCTAGGGTAACGCTTTCTAGCATATTCCTCTAATAGTTCTAAAGTATTATCATTCATAATATACTGTTAAACATAATTCTATAAAGGGTAAATAAAAAACGTGTTCTACAAATTTATCTTCAGGATAACTTCGCATACCAACTAAAACACCAGGATATAATCCTGCACTAAGCTCCCACCCTGTGCTCTTCATCTAAATAATATTTTAACATTTTAATATGAAAGTTTACTCTTTCTTTATAATGGTCCTTCAGACTGAATTCCATATTTTCTGTGCAATCCAACGATTTGTCCATATTTTATAACTTTATTATTAAGTAATTGTTTTATTTCTTTTTGTAATAATCTTCTTGTATACATTAGCCGCGCTTTCTTTTTCGATGCTCTTTTATCAATGCTATCGTCCTGTCCACCTCTTTCTGGTTTTGCGGCTTGTAAAGTATCTTTCCAATATTGTTTTTCGTGAGCCATAATTTGAATAATTTCCAGCGTAAAGGAAACGATTCATTTGGTCTTCCTTTACATTCTATTATATAATCTTTGCCTATAAAATCAGGTGTATATTTTATACCTAATATTTTTTTATTTCCTCTATTAATATATTCTCCTTTACTATTTGCTTGTTTTTCATAACTTATATTAGGAAATTGAAATGATTCAACAATTTGAAATGTTTCGCTTTCATACCCTTCGTATAATTTATTTTTTTTTAAAGCAATATAAGTATACCTTTCAAGGCCAGAAGCAAAGCTAATACCATCATAAGATATTTTTTTTGCTTGTACTGGGCCTTTCTTTTTACTTCGTTTTCGCCTCATAAGTATGATTGGTTGTCCACGCCTTATCTACGTTGTATCCTAATTGATCTGGTGGTCCAGGATCTGGATAAGCAGATACAAGCTCAGGATCTGTAACTTCTAAATCACGTATATAACATTCTTCAATTTCTTCACGTAAAGACATACGTGTTTTTTCAATATAGTTTACAGCGTCCATTAGCTCTTCTTGTATATGATTAAGCCATGTATCAAGTGGTTGGTCATCATTATATAAAGTAACACCATACTTTTTAAAACCAACTTCAGATCGCTTTTTTATTTTGTTTATTACGCTTTGTATTATTTTATCTTTGCTCATCTTTTACAAATGTTCCGTTAATCATTTTACCAGTTCTATTAACTATTTCATTATATGCGTGATTAATACAATCTTCTATTTTAAATCCTCTCAGTGAAGCAAGATTAGTTAATACAACAACCATATCGCCTATAGCATCTTTTATTTCTTTATTATCATCTTTTAATAAAGCTTGTGCAAGCTCGCCGGCTTCTTCCATTAATTTAACATATTGGGTTTTGTCATTACCTTTTTCAGTAATACCCCTTGTATCGGCCCAATGCCTTATTGAATTAAAATTAATTTCTTTTTCAGCTTTTTGAAAAGGCCCTGCTTCAGCCATAGCTTTATTATATATATAACAAGTTGATGGACCATATTGGCTTTCGTGCACGTTATCTAACACCCATTCTATTTTATCTAAAGCATCTATATTAAAAATACCAAAAGGTGTTTCTATTTTAAGATCTGCTAAAAAACTACCGTCTAAATTATTTTTAGAAATTTTAAAAGTAGTAGTGGCGGTAGATGAAGTATGTTTTTTCATTTCTTTTTTAAATAAATCTTTATATAATTTAACATCTTCTTTGTAACCTAAATCTTTTTGTAAAGCTTTTTCGGCACGAGAAGCTTCTCCTATATCATCTGTTTCATATAGTATTTCATACTCACCAGGTTTATAACCTTGCTCCTGTTGTACACGTTTTTTAATATTAGTTGTACAACCAATTTTTTTACCGGGTATATGATATATTTTGTATTTACCTTTTTTAATATTTATCTCCATATAAATCTATTAAATAATATTCGCCTTGTTCATTTTTTATAATTGCTCTACCCACTTTATCAAATGGATATGGTGCAAAACTCATTTGAGGTGTATAGGTTCTATAGTATTCATAATTATTAATAGCATCAAAATCTGACGGTGCATCTATTTTTTCAATTATTGATCCATATTGTATATTGGCATTTGAAAATAAATCATACCCTATCATAATAGGCTGGTCAAAATCTGAATAATATAAATCTATTTCATTAAAAGTTTCTTGCATTTGGCCATACGATAATGTGTAT